>WNGF01004000.1_pt1 | contig 19885 bp, 19 predicted proteins | sample 5400641 | NCBI WGS metagenome assembly WNGF01 (sample SAMN13153371, study PRJNA577476) | soil metagenome | isolation source: 80 cm soil or saprolite under grassland replicate 2 | place: USA:California | collected 2016-06-15
AAGGGTCAGAAGCGTTGTCTTCATACGTTTCCTCTCCTGTCTGTTGCATGGATGGATTCCAGAAAAGTTTCGGAATGATCGTGAGAATGCCTGCCCTCACCTCCTTCGCATCCGAATGGATTCACCAGGACAAAAGGGACTTCCAATGTTTTGGCGCTGGCAAAGAAGCAACGTGAGTGCCAGCGCCCTAACTGTCAGTACTTCTTCGTTTTCTTCGCCGGTGCGCCTGTTTTCTTCCCGGTCGTCTGCGTGCCGGTGGTACCCATCATGGTGCTCATCGTTCCCATGTTGCCCATCGAGCCTGCGGTTCCGGTGGTGTCCGTGGCCATCATTCCGGTCCCCGTCGTATTCGTGGTGCTCGTGGTTGTCGTGCCGGTGGTGCTGGTCGACGTCAGGCTGGTGTCGGTTGCTGCCGTGTCGGTGTTCGCGTTCTCTTCCTTCTTGCAGCCGAACGCAAACATGGCCACTGCCATCACTGCAAGGAGAGCAAGCAAGAGAGATTTCTTCATCGGTGGCCTCTCCTCTTTCGTTCGTTCACCGGAGGCGTACTGCGGGGAGGGAAATGTGAGCGTCGTCCGCTCATGAGGCGCTATAGTCTAGACACGTACCTGCCAATGTCAAGCGTTCCCGCCGAACTGCAAAAACCCACAAACCCGCCGGTCACCTGTTTTGTCCAATCGTTTGACGGAACGAAGATCGGGTACGACTTTTACGAGGGGACGTCGCGATCGGCCGTTCTCGTCATTCCAGGCTTCTGGCGCGAGAAGCGTCATTCTTCGATGCTGGCCCTTGCCCGCCTTCTGAACGATCGCGGTTATCTCACAGCGATCACCGATCCGCGCGGACACGGGGAGAGCGAGGGCGTTTACGGCTTCAATCTCCACGAGCACTACGACATCGCGGCAGTGGCAGAAGATCTCTCGAGGCGTTTGTCCGTCGATTCGATCGCCCTGGTCGCCTTTTCATACGGCGGATCGATCGCCATTTCGGCCGCGGCGCGTCACAAAATCCCGATCACTTCACTCTTGCTGATCTCGCCGGTCGCGGACTTCGCGATGATCAGCCCGCGAATCAATCCCTTTACGATCCATCGCCACATCGCCTTTTCGCAGGCGTTGAAGCGGCCGCGATTTGACTGGCGCATCCGGCGCGGGCCGAAATTGCGGGCGCTCGACGATGTGCGCGATGTCCACGTGCCGATCTGCTTCATTCACGTGCGGAACGACTGGTTGATCAGCCATCACCATTCGGTCGCGCTCTACGAAGCGGCGAACGAGCCGAAAGAGCTGCACGTGATCGACATTCCGGGCAACTACCACGCGGACCGGATTTTTTCAGTCGCCGCGGAATCCATCGAGCCGGTTTTTCTCGACTTCCTGGCGCGGCATGTTGCGGCTCACGACGACTAGCGTCACGTCATCGGTCAGCGCCGTGTCGATTTTCGCCAGCACCAGATCCTCGATCGCCTGCACCAATTCGTCGGCCGTTGCGCCGTGCAGCTTTGCCAGCTCCTGCTGCAGCATGGCCGACGCGATCTCCTGATGATCGATGCCGTCGGCTTCCGACAATCCGTCGGTGAAGATCACCAGGGAATCGCCTGGCGCGAGCTGCACCGTGCGGTTGATGTACTCGGCACGGCTGATGACGCCGAGGACGAGGTCCGTTTCGGCGAGCTCCCGGAGTGCATCGCGCTGGATCCACAGCGGCGGCGTGTGCCCGGCATTGGCGTACTCGATCCTTCCGCTCTTCGTGTCCAGGCGGCCGAGAAAAAGAGTGACGAATTTCGATTGCGGGAGATTCTCCTTGAGCGCCACGTTGAGCTGCATCATCAGCTCCGCCGGCCTGGGATCGCTTTTCGTGAAGATGCGGAATGATGCCTGCAGCCCGGCCATGAGCAGACCGGCGGTGACTCCTTTTCCGCTCACATCTGCGATGACGAAATAGACACGGCCGTCCGGCCGCACGACGAAGTCGTAGTAATCGCCGCTGACCGAGCGGCAGGGACGGTTCATTCCGCCGAACGAGTAGCCGATCACTCCCGTCGGCGGCGCCGGCAGGAGCCGCCGCTGAATGACCGACGCGGTCTTCAGCTCCTCGTCCATGATTCGCTTCTGAATGGCTTCTTCGCGAAGCCGCGTCGTCTCCAGCTTGATCGCCGCGAATCTCGCAATCTGCGCGATGAGCCGCACATCCTGCTCGGAAATCTCGCGGTTGACGAAGTAATCGACATACAGCACGCCGACAACGTCATCGGCGATGACCAGCGGCGCGCAGAGAATCGATCGGATGCCCTGCGCGATGATCGATTGAACTCGCTTCAGCTTCTCGTCGACGCTGACGTCGATGAATGCGAGGGCCTTCTTCTCCTTCACCACCTCGTCCAGAACCGTGCGGCTGATGCGAAGCTCCGAGGTGTCGCTGTGATCCTGACGCCGCACTTCGACGTTGATGAACGATTTGCCGTCGGGCCGCAGCAGACCGATGGCGGCGCGTGACGCTTTGGTGTGCAGCAGAATGCGTTCGGTGATGAAGCCGAACAGCTCGTCGAGCGGCTGGTCTTCGAGCAATTCGGCGGCGAGCAGGCTCAGCGTCTTCAGCTTCGCCGGATCGCCGGTGTCGTATTTGACCTGCTCGATCTCCCGGACCGGAATGGCGATCGTCGTTTTTGATTTCGTGTCTGCGATGGCCAGCAGCCGATCGGTCTTGTGCTCTTCGCTCTCGAAGACGATCTCCGTGTCGCCGAGGCGAATGCGATCGCCGGTGTGGAGCGGGTGGTCGCGTTCGACGCGCATTCCGTTGAGAAATGTGCCGTTCGCGCTGCCGCAGTCTTTGAGCACCCAGACCCCGCCGACCGCCGCAATCTCCGCGTGTTTACGCGAGAGATAGCGATCCTTGATGGGAATCGTGCAATCGGACGCGCGGCCGATCGACGCCGTCTCTCCGTTCAGAGGCTGGCGGAATGGCGTCAGGAGAGGCGAGTAGATCGTGACCTCTGCGCGAGGTGCGGCCGTTGTCATGGGAGGGACCTGGAGGAAAAATTGTAGCATCACGGGGGAATGGCGTCCGATCACTACTTCCTGGAAATCGAAGCGCATTTCGCTGCCAGACGCGGCACCCCGTTCATTCTCTCAGCGAAAGATTGGGCCCTGATGCGCAAGTGGAATGAGGAAGGAATTCCGTTACCAATTGTCATCGAGGCAATCGATAGCGTCTTCGAAAAGAATGAGACCAGCGGCCGCCGGAAAGTGATCTCCAGCCTCTCGTACTGCCGTCACGCGGTCAAAGAGCTGTGGGATGCGCGGCGCGACCTCTACGTCGGCGGAAGCGAAATCACGCCCGAAGTGAGTCCGGAGACGAGACTCGAGGAGTTGGCGCAACGCATTCCGGAGCCGTTTGCGTCGCGAGTTCGCGAGGTTGCGCGCGAACGCAGCGTTCCGCGGATCGAGCAGGCGCTGATGGAAATCGAACGCGAGATGATCGATGCGCTGATCACCGACGACATCCGCAGCGACATCGCCGCCACCCTCGGCGACACATCCAAGCTCGATCCGAAGATTCGCGCGCGAACGGAAGAAGCAAATCTGCGGCGGTTGATCCGCGAACGATTCGATCTGCCGCGATTGACGTTGTTCGGCTAACGGGAAACCGCGCGATCCACCTGCTCCAGCACCGAAGAGGCCGTGCCTCCGCTCACCGGAAGATCGTCCACGGCAATGGCGATGCCGCACGCAGTCAGAATTTGATCGGTAGGCACCTGACGCGCGCACGCAGCGCCTCGAAGCGTCAGCACGCGCGTCACGATTCGCGCCAGCGCCGCGCCATTCACCTCGGCATCGGGATTCACGCGTCGCGTGACTGGATCGACGGGATAAATCCCGAGGGCCATGGCCCGGATGACTTCATCGCGGCCGGGCATCTCTCCAATGTCGATGGCGATCGGAGGCGCCGGAAGATTCTGCGCGAATCGAATGGACGCCACTTTCCAGTACATCAGCACCGCGAGATCCGCGCGCGTGATCGACGGCGCCTCCATCGCCCGGAGAACCTGCGGCGGCATGTTGGCTGCGGCGAATTGCTCTTTCACCTCATCGAGTCGATGCGCGTATTTGCCGCTCGAATCGTTTCGAGCGAGGCGTTCGTACCGTACGATGGCGTTCTCAAACTGGCCGTGCCCGACGTCGATTTCTGCAAGCGCTTCCTGAACTTCGGGTTGATCGACTGCGCCGGTCTCGAGCAGCGGGTCGAGCTCGCGTTTCGCTTCGTCGAACTGCTGCAGCGTGATCAGTTTTTGTGCGAGGAGCAGCCTGGCGGCGGAAGCGCCGGGACTCACCTGCAACGCTTCGCGAAGCAGCCGGATCGCGTCGGATGGCGGCGCATTCAACGCGGCACCATAAAGCTGATCGAAGACGCGCGTCTGCAGCTCGGCATGGCGCGCGGACGCGCTCGGCGGCGCGTCCGGCCGTTGGATGATTTCGCCATAGCGATCGTAAGCGCTGCGAATCCGATTCTGCACGACGTCGATTTCTGCTTCGTAAATCTGCGCCGCGGTGTACTGCGGATCACGAGAGGCGAGGCGATCGACGATCGTCCGCGCCGCCTCGGCATGCCCCTCCTGCAGATTGATCGCCGCTTCGGCGAGAGTTGCCGGCGCGTAGCCGGGGTCGCGCGCCAGAACATCCGCGAGTCGCTTCCGGGCATTTTCAGAATCGCCGGCGAGAACGAATCGCCACGCAGCTTCGAAACGGCGATCGATTGCCTCTGAAGCCGGACCTTTCCATCCCAGCCGCGGATCAACGAGATGCCGCGCTTCGCCTTGCAGCACGGGCGCTGCCGGCGGAGGTGCAGTCTTACAGCTCGCGACGAAAATCGTCGCGATCCAAAACAAAACTTTCCAGTACTTCAACTCTCTCCCTCGATCCAACGAAGTACAACCGCGAATGCTTCGTCGCGGTCAGCGGCGTCCACCCAATGCACATTCCGCTCCGCACGAAGCCACGTCACCTGACGCTTCGCATACGCGCGCGTGCGGCGCCGAGTTTCGGTCATCGCCTCATCGATTGTCATCTTTCCATCGATCACGGATGCCACCTCGCGATAACCGATCGCAGAAAACGGGCGGGCGGAGGGAGGGTAACGCTGCAGCAGAGCGCGAGTTTCTTCAATCAGACCGGCGCGGTACATCTCGTCCACGCGCGCGTCGAGAATCTTCACGAGCTGCTGCCGCTCGAGAGAGAGAGCGATTTTCATCGCCGGCATTTCCTCTGTCGGACGTTCCCAATTGGAGATCGGCCGGCCGCTCAGGATCCACACCTCGAGTGCACGCTCGACGCGGTGGCGATCCGTCGGCGCGATGTTCCTGCCACTTTGCGGATCGACTTTGCTGAGCCAGCGATGGAGGCGTTCCGGCTTGATGTTCCGGAGGCGCTTGCGAATCGTCTCATCGCGGCCGGGCATTTCCGGCAGTCCAGCGAGAAGCGCGCGCAAGTAGAAGAATGTTCCGCCGACGAGAATCGGGAGCTTTCCGCGCGCTGTCACGTCGTCGACGATGGGACGCGCCGCACGTGCATATCCGGCGGCGTTGAATTCCTGATCGGCGTCGAGAACGTCGAACAGGTAGTGCGGAACGCGCACGCGCACCTCCAAGGGCGGTTTTGCGCTGCCAATGTCGAAACCGCGATAAAGCTGGATGGAATCGAAGTTGACGATTTCCCCGCGCCTAGATTCAGCGATGCGAAGGGCGAGATCCGATTTGCCGACGCCGGTCGGCCCGGCAATCACGACGACCATGGGGTCAGGTCTGTGACCCCATTACCGACTGCGCGTCTGGTGCAGCCGGTCGTCCTCTCGCGCCAGGACGTTGCGCAGATGCGCGCGGCAGTAGATTGCGCCCGGTGGGATTGGCGTCTTGCAGACGGCGCATCGGTTCTTGACCACCTTCTTTGCGCCCTTTTCCAGCGCGCGCATGACAACGCCGACGACGACCAAAAGGCCGCCGATCATCAGCGCCTTCTGCAGGATCGCCATCGAGAAATACTCGGCCAGGTGCGTTTCAGCGTACGTCTCGTGAAGAACGTACAGAGCGACGGCCGCCAGGATGGTCCAGAGGCCAAGGCGCAAGAAAGTCGAGGACATAGACTCGAATCAAGGGTAAGCGCCTCATTGAGGAGTGTCAATTTGGCGACACACAATGATGTGATCGCCATCGACTCGGACGTCGATCGAGCCGTTGAGGTCGGTGCGCAGCACTCGAATCCGGCGATGCGCCAACGCATCCAGGACCTCGCGATGCGGGTGCCCGAACAGGTTTCGTCGGCCGCAGGAGATGAGCGCGATATGCGGCGAGACCGCCGTCAGCAGCGGCGACGTCGTCGATGAGCGGCTGCCGTGATGGGCCACTTTCAGAACGTCGGCCGAACCGATGCGTTCCGCGAGTTCGGCTTCGGTTTCGCGCTCGATATCGCCGGTGAGAAGAATCGTTCTTCGTCTCAGTCGCAGCCGCAGAACGACCGAGCTGTTGTTCTCGGCCGCCCGTTTGAACGTCCGAGGTGCGAGCAGCGCGCGAATCTCGATCGGTCCGAGCCTCGTCGATTCCCCATCGCGCACCAGGTGAATGGGAACGAGTTCGGAGGCGGCAACGTCGAGTAGACGTTGCGCACAATCGCCTTGAAATCGCCGTGGCGAGATCCACAACTTGCGCACGCGCAGATGCGTCAGCACTTCAGGAAGACCGCCGCAGTGGTCCGGGTGCACGTGCGTGAGCACCACCGCATCGAGCTGCCGCACTCCGCGATCGAGTAGCAGCGCGGCGACGTTCGCATATCGCTGTCCTCCGTCGATGAGCATCGCGGATTTCGGCGTTCGGATGAGAATCGAATCTCCCTGGCCGACATCGAAAACCGTCATCGTCGGCCGATCGACATTGCGATGCGCAACGGCGATGGCGGCAGCGATCGGAATCAGCATCGCCATCACGATCGTCATCGCGCGTCCTCGGCCACGCAGGAAGGCGATCGCCAGAAGCGCCACTCCGAAGCCGGCGACGATGGACGCGATCGTCGGCGCCGCGTGCCACCCGGCGAAGGTCGCTGACGCGCGATTGACCAACGAGCAGACGCGATTCAACAGCGCGATGATGTGGAACAGCGCCGCACATGGAATGGCACAGACAGCAGCCGAAACGATCAGCATTGCCGAGATGACCGGCGTCAGCGCGAGCGTGGTGAGAGATCCGCCCAACGCGTATTGGTGAAAGTGGAACAGCGTGAGCGGCGTGACCGCGCACTCCGCGCCGATCGCATACGCCAGCCAGCGTTTTCGGCCGGTCGCCAGCGGCCTGCCGATGAAAATCAACGCGCCGGCGCCGGCGTACGTGAGTTGAAATGCGACATCGGTCAGATCGCGCGGCGCGATGATCAGCCGCAGCAGCGCGGCCACGCACCAGAGGTTCTCCAGAGTTGTCGGCCGCTTCAGGATCCGGGAGATTGCGTACAGGCCGATGCCGATGCTCGCGCGCGAAACGGATGCAGTCGGCCCGATGAACATCGGCGCGAGAGCCGAAAAAGCCAGCAGCGACCAGTCCGACGCCCGCGGTGCGTGCAGCGAGCGCAGAAAAAACGCGATGACGGCCGCCGCGAACGCGATCTGCAGTCCCGAGAAGACAAGCAGGTGATACGTGCCGCCGCGCTTGTAGTTATCGCGGATTTCGTCCTGCAGCCGCTCGCCACGGCCGAGGGCCAGGGCCTCGACGAGGGCCACTTCGGAGGGAAAGCGCGAGGCAAATGGCCGCAGTCGATTGGCCAGCCCGCGATTCCACGCCGCGGGATCGAGGCGCGACAGTACGCCGCGATATTCGAGCAGTCGCGGCGACTTCACCGTGAGCGTCAGCTCACCCCGCTCGTTCGGCCGCAGGAAACCTTCGACGCGGATCCATTTCTCCATCGCCACCGGCTTCGGCTCGAAGCGCGCGTAGATCGTCAGCGGCTGCCCCCGAAATGGAACTCGCAGGACAAATGCGTCACCGCGACGGGTCCAGTCTCGATCGATCGCCGCCTCGATCGCAATGAAGCGATCCTCACGCGGTGCGATGCGAACGGCCGGCCGGGCATTGATCACACCGAGAACGACGCAAAGAACAATCAGCGATCGCCGCGCTTTTCTGAGCAGCGCGAGCAAAACGGCGATGGCGATGAGGCCGATGGCATCGCCGGTCGAGAAGCCGCACGTCAGGCCGGCGATGTAGGCGATCAGCGGGAGTGCGGCGGGGACGTCATGTTGCACGCTCGAAGGACGCGAGCGTTTCCACGTGATGCGTGTTGGGGAAGAGATCGAGGAGGTCGAGCGTGGCGAGCCGCCAGCCGGACGCGATCAGCCGGCTCGCGTCACGGGAAAAGGTTACCGGATCGCACGAGAGATAACAAATGATCTCGCGAGCCCGGCGGCCGATCGCCTCGATCACGCTCCGGCGCGTGCCGGCGCGCGGCGGATCGAGAAAAATGAAATCGGCTTCAGGAATGTCGAATGTTTCCACCGCCGAGGGAATCGCCTCGACATTCTCCCCCTGCACATATTGGACAGACTCCGATCCTTCGACGGCGATCACTCGCTCGAACGTCTGCGCCAGCGGCAGGGTGAAAAAACCAACGCCGGCGTAAAGATCGATGGCCACTCGTTTCCGAGTCACTCGCGCTGCATGCGCGGTGACGAGCCGCAACATCGTGCCGAGCAGATGCCGATTGACCTGAAAGAACGAAGAGGTCGAGAGCCGATACGCAAACCGATCGACGCGAATGGTCAGCTCCTGCTCTGTAGCGCCGCGGCCCTCCGCGGCGGCCGCCGAGGGCGGCGGCCCTACACCGCGAAACAGCCGCCCATCCACATCCCAGATGCTGAGTGTGGCGCCGCGGCCCTCCGCGGCGGCCGCCGGGGGCGGCGGCCCTACACCAAATCGCCGCGCCGTCTCGATCCCCACCACCTCGCACTCGGCGGAGAGCGGCACCACGCGATGCGATCCCATCGCGTAGAAGCCAATCGCTTCGCCGTCGCGATGCAGACGGCTGCGCAATCGGTAATTCAGCGGCGACGGATGAATCGAGATCGGCGGATGGGCATTGATCTTCCCGATCCGGCGCAGCGATTCGGTGAGAATGCGTTTCTTCGCGAGGAGTTGCGCGTCCAGTCGCAGCGCGGTCCAATCGCAGCCACCGCACTCCTCGGCGATCGGGCACGGCGCAGCGCGGCGCAGCGCGCTCGATTGGAGGATCCGCACGAGCTCCGCTCTCGCAAATCCTTTTTTCACTTCCGTCAGGCGAACGAGCGCGACGTCGCCGGGATAAACATTCGTGGCGAAGATCGGAAACCCGTCGATGCGCGCGAGCGCCGCGCCGCCCGCCACGAGCTCCGCCGGCTCGATGACGATTTCGTCGCCGGCATCCATCAATTCGAGGTGAGGCGCAAGTCTTCCAGAGTGGAAGCGAGGATTTCAGGCTCGTACCACCCGGGCGACGATTCGAGGATGATTTCGTAATTGCTGCCGTTCTCGCTCACATTCGTTTGCAACCACGAGAAGCCGCCGAAGGAGTGATCGATCACGAAAGCGATTGCTGCAGGATCGGCGATCGTGATCGACCCCGAATGGTCGTGAAGCGGGATTGACGCGAACGGCCACGTCACAGGCGCAACCCACGTACTGCCGGGGTACAGCCGGAAGGTGATCTCTTTGGGTCGGAACCGCGAGTACGTGCTCGGAATCTCCTGCCGAATCCGATCGAGAAGACGCGGATATGGACCACGACGCGGATGGCTTAGCACGGCGACGATCTTCTCGTCGTCACCATCGCGGTAACGGATGTAGGCCATGCCGCCGTGCATCGAGATCACGCCGCCATTGCGGACCGGCAGAATCTGCGTTTTCGCAAGCAGTGCATTCTTCGCCAGATCGTTTTTCAGACGTTCGAGCCGCTTCGGTTCGAGTGCTCCGCGCCAGTAGCCGTCCTTGTCTGCAAACACGATTCGTCCGTCGGCGTACACCTTCACTTCCGGCGGATAGAGCATCAGGCCGTGTCCGCCATCGGCGAAACCGCCCATGCCGTATTCGATGAGATTGCCATCCTGCGCGCCGGAACCGCGGCCACGGTTCGCAGAATTGCGCCACAATGCCTCGAGCTGAGCCTGTGTCGTCGGCGGATCCATCCATCCCGGCGCACTCTCTACGCTGAACTGATAAAGCTTCCCATTATCTTCAATCGGCGCACGCGGTATTTTGCTGTTGTACGTGTGGTCGATGATGAAAGCGATTACGGCAGGGTCGTTTGTACTGACGGAATCGTCGCGGCCAGCGAGCGGCATCGTCGCGGTGAACGGCCATTCGATTTTTTCACCGAAGTCAGGCCAACTGAAGACGTAGAAGCGCAGTTGCTGCGGTCGAAAGGACATCAACGTCGGCGGCCGCTCGGCCTTGATGCGATCGATGATTGCCTTCCATTCGCGATCGAGCGGAATTCCCGGCGTGGCCACGAGCACCTCGTCGGTACCATCACGAAAGCGGATATACGAAAGTCCGCCACCGTGCGGCATCGGCTTCCGTCTCGCGAATTCGATGTAGCGGCTGGCGTGCAGCAGCGGACTGCGGAGGAGATCGCGCTCGAGATTCTCCAGTCGATGGCCATCGATGCGCGCCTGCCACGCGCCGGACGAATCGACGACCAACACTCGGCCGTCGCGAAAAATCTTCATCTCCGGCGACTGCATCACCAGGCTGCCATCCTGATCATTGAAAACACCGACGCCAAATTCGACGAGATTGCCGTCGCGCACCTGCGCCACGGCCGCAGTCGCGAGCAGCAGTAGCGCGGCTGTGATAAAACGCCGCGCGCGATGAAAGTCCACGAATACCAAGCAAAAGAGATTTTGCGCCGATATGGCGTTCCGACGCCACGGGGCATCGTCGTCGACCATCCAGACGATGCGCGGCAGGCGGCCAAGCAACTGGGCGGGCGGGTGGTGGTGAAGGCCCAGATTCAAGCGGGCGGACGCGGCAAAGGCGGCGGGGTGAAACTGGCGAAAGATGCGGATGAAGCGGCCGAGCTCACGAAAAAAATGATCGGCATGAAGCTCGTCACGCACCAGACAGGACCCGAAGGGCGCGAAGTGCGCAAGGTGCTGATCGAAGAAGCCCTCAACATCGACCGCGAGCTCTCCCTCGGCATCACCCTCGACCGCCGCATCGGAATGCCGGTGATCATGGCCTCGACCCAGGGCGGCATGGAAATCGAGGAAGTCGCCGCGCGCGATCCGAAAGCCATCCACCGCGAGCCCATCGATGCCGTCCTTGGCATCCAGCCGTTTCAATCGCGCGCCGTCGCGAACGCACTCGACCTGAAAGCTGACACGTACAAAAAGTGCGTCAGCTTCGTGCAGAAGCTCATGCCCGCGTACATGGACACGGATGCGTCGCTCGCGGAAATCAATCCGCTGCTGGTGACCAAAGACGGCGACGTCCTGGCGCTCGACTGCAAGATGAACTTCGACGACAACGCGCTGTTCCGACACAAGGACATCGTCGAGATGCGCGATCTGCACGAAGAGGATCCGCTCGAGGTCGAGGCATCGAAGCACGGCCTGAACTACATCAAGCTCGATGGAAACGTCGGCTGCATGGTCAACGGCGCGGGGCTGGCGATGGCCACAATGGACATCATCAAGCTCGCCGGCGGCGAGCCGGCAAATTTTCTCGACGTCGGCGGCGGCGCCAGTGCCGAGCAGGTCAAGAATGCATTTCGTATCATTTTAAGTGACAAGAATGTGAAAGCAATTCTCATCAACATTTTCGGCGGAATCATGCGCGGCGACCGCATCGCCGAAGGCGTGGTCAGCGCATCGAGGGAGGTCGGGCTGCCGGTCCCGGTGGTTGTCCGCCTGGAGGGAACGAATGTCGAGCTGGGGAAAGAAATCCTGGCCAAGTCGGGGCTGCCGCTGATCACGGCCGATGGGATGGGCGATGCGGCCGAAAAAGTGGTCGCGGCCGTAAAGGGGCGGACGTAATGGCGATCTGGGCAGACAAAAACACGCGCGTCATCGTGCAAGGCATCACCGGGCGCGAGGGAACCTTCCACGCCATCCAGTGCCGCGATTACGGCACGAAAGTCGTCGGCGGCGTCACACCCGGCAAAGGCGGCACAACGCACGAAGGCTTTCCGGTCTTCAACAGCGTCTCGGAGGCGCGTGAAAAGGCATGGGCGACCTGCTCGCTGATCTTCGTGCCGCCGCCCTTCGCCGCGGACGCCATCATGGAAGCGGCCGACGCCGGCATCGAGCTGATCGTCTGCATCACCGAAGGCATTCCAGTGAACGACATGCTGAAGGCGCACGACTTTTTGAAAAAGCACGCGCGCGGCTCTCGTCTGATCGGACCGAATTGCCCCGGCATCATCACACCGGGTCAGGCGAAGATCGGCATCATGCCGGGACACATTCACACGCCGGGGCCGATCGGCATCGTCTCGCGCTCGGGCACGCTGACGTATGAAGCGGTCGGTCAGCTCTCGAGAGCCGGAGTCGGTCAGTCAACCGCAGTGGGCATCGGCGGCGATCCGCTCCCGGGCACGAACTTCATCGATTGTCTGGACGCGTTCGAAAAAGATCCGGAAACGACGGCAATGATCATGATCGGCGAAATCGGCGGAACGGCAGAAGAAAGCGCAGCGTCGTTCGTGAAAAAGAACGTGAAGAAGCCGGTGGTCGCGTTCATCGCCGGCCAGACCGCGCCGCCCGGCCGCCGCATGGGCCACGCCGGAGCGATCATCAGCGGCGGCACCGGCACCGCGGCGGAGAAGATGAAGGCGCTGCAGAACGCGGGCATTCACGTCGTGAAATCGCCGGCGGAGATGGGCGAGGCGGCGGTGCAACAGGTGCGGCGCCGGTGACGCGCGCTGCGCGCTTCATCGAACCGGCTTCACCGCGCTCTGCGCTGATCTTTTCCGTCATCACGCTCATTCTCGTTCCGATGCTGATCGCTTGGAGAGGCGATGCACGCGGAGAGGTTCGCATCGACGAGGCGGCCAAAATCTCCGAGAGCGCCTTCTTTCCGCTGTGGCTGCACCACGATTGGCGCAATCCAGCTTGGACTGCAGACATCGTCGATCGATCGAATCCTCCCGTCGGAAAGTACCTCTTCGGCCTCTCGATCGTGCTTTCCGGCCAACGCGTCCCTGATTTACCGACTCTCTCAATCTACGCAGGAGACGGCCTTGTCCCGCCGCTGTTCCCGCCTGAGCTGTCGCGCCCCTATGAGCGTTTTCTTCCGGCCACACGGCGCGTAGCGATCGTTTGCACCGTGCTGACTGCAGGCATCATTGTGTGGTGCGCCGCCCGAGTGGCCGGCCTGATCGCTGCGGCAATCGCTCTCACGCTCTTTCTGATGCATTTCCTCACTCGCGTCTACGGAGCGACGGCGATTTTCGATCCGATCCTCACTATGTTCGCCACGATGCTGCTCGCCATCGCAGCCGCTAGCGCAGACGCGCGTACGCGGACGCGTTTCATTGCCTTCATGATCGCGGCGGGCGTTGTCGGCGGTTTGGCTTTTCAGACGCGGCTCAACGGCCTTCTTTTTTTCGCAGTGACCTTGCTGGTCGCCCTGGCGAGGACGCGGCCGGTCTCGGACGCCATCATGGGTACCGGGTCGTCGGCGGCAGCATTCGCGATCGTGACGCTCGCCGTGAATCCGTATTACTGGCCGAACCCAGTTGCGCGGTTTGCCGGTCAAATTTCCGATCTGCGCAATCTCCTCGCGCGGTGTGGGGGACGCCTGACGACGCCAGGCGCGAAGCTGCGCTACGCCTGGGAGGTCGTCTGCGGCGATCTCTCCGGCCTCCTGCTCCTGTTTGCCGCGATGGCCGGTGTCATCGCACTGGTCATCCGTTGGCGCACTTTGAGCGACCGCGCTCGAATCGTCGGCCTCTGGTCGGTGATTACAGTCGTGGCGTTTGTCATGTGGATACCGGTACCAGTTCCGCGCTATCTGCTGGTGACCATTCCCCCGCTTTGTTGTCTGACGGCGCTGGGCTGGGGCGGTGCAGTCGCTCTCGTGAAGGCGACGAAATAGTCACCGCGGGATCACGATCTCACTGACATTCACCGGACGCTCGATGGCATCCACGACGATCGCCGCGATGTCGGCAGCGTTCATGAAATCGGAGTGGCGCTCGCTCCAGAATGCCGTGTCCATGCCGCCGGGCGCGACGGAGATCACGCGCGCTTTCGTCCCCTTTGCTTCCGCGCGCAGCGCTTCACTGTAGCCGCGCGCCCCCCACTTCGCGGCGCAGTAGACGCTCTCGTTTGCTTTGCCGATGAGCGCAGCGGTGGAGAGGATATTGACGATCGTTCCGCCCTCGCCGCGAAATCGAGGAAAGAGCGCTTCACAAAAAATGATGGTGGCGACGAGATTCGACTGGAGCACGCGCGCGATGGCCGCGTCATCGTAAGAACCGGCCGGTCCGAACACGCCCGCCCCGGCACAATTCACGAGCAGATTGATTCTCCCGAGCTGTTGCGCCGCGTCCACCGCGTGCGCCGCAGTCTCGCGCTTCGACGCGTCACCGGCGACGCTGACGATCGGCGGCTGATGGAATCCGCGCCGCGCGACGCCAACGACCTCGCGACCGCGATCGGAAAGCAGCAGGGCGATCTCGCGGCCGAGCCCCGATGAGGCTCCAGTGACAATCGCAACGTCGCTCATTCCGGTAATCTACCGCCGATTGAAACCGCTCGACGTCAAACTCGCTGTCCCCGTTCGACTCCTCGTCCTCATCGGCGGTGGCGAGTTCTCCTTCGGCGAGACGCGTGAGATCGACGAGTACCTCGTGCGCAATATGGAGCCGGATCGAAAAACGATCGCCTTTCTTCCCACCGCCTCCGGCTCGGCCGAATACGCCGTGCACCTGGGCAACTACTTCAAGCAGATCGATTCCGCGATCGAAACCATTAACGTGCCGATCTACCGCGGACGTGATGTCCGGCGCGCGAAGAACCTGAATCAACTCCGTTCGGCGGGCATGATCTACGTCGGCGGCGGTGTCACCAACACGTTTCTCATGACCATGCGGGACTCGCCCGCCGAGCTCGCGATGCGCGACGCGGCGGATTACGGAAGTGTGATCGCGGCGATCGGCGCCGGAGCGGCCTCGTTCGGCGTGCACGCGCGCGACATGCAGTCCGTTGCCTCCGCCCTCCCCGCCCTCGGCTGGATCGAGCAGACGGCGATCGAGACCGCATTCGACCCGCAGGACGACACGATGATGCGACGCCTGATGTCACTGCCCGACGTGAAGCTCGGCATCGGGATTCCTCCAAAAACGGCAATCGCGGTGCACAACGACGGCAGCACCACGGTCCTCGGCAGCGGCAGCATCGCCGTGTTTCGGATGGGGTCAGGTCTGTGAACTGACCCCCTTTGGGCAGGCAAGTTGCTATTGATGGGCTCACTCGGAGGAATGTCATCGTAGTCCTGGAAAAGAAAAGCGAGACTCAGACGGATCTGACCACGGACGAATTGATCCGCCTCTTTTCCGTGCTCTCGCACGACCTGAAATCGCCGATCTTCTCCGTCGACGGATTTAGCGAGCTTCTTCTCGGCGAGTACAACGAGAAGGTCGACGACGAGGGACAGGACTTCCTCCGCCGCATCCGCTCGAGCGTCCAGCAGATGCGGAAAGTGCTCGACGAAATGTCGCACATGGTCAAGCTCCTCGCGCGTCCGACCACCAAACGTCCGACGCCGCTGCGCGAGATCGTCGAAGAGGTCATCCTCAAGTGCAACTACCTCATCGAAGAAGGAAAGGTGCGCGTCGACGTGCCGGCGGAACTGCCGACCGTGAACGTCGATCCGGAGAAGATGCGTGAAGCGATCGCCGCGTTGATTTCGAATGCGCTTTTCTTCAACGATCGGCCGAAAGGCGAGCGCTCGGTCGCCATCGAATCACACGCCGAGCCGAACGGCTATCGAATCTGCATTCGCGACAACGGCATCGGCATCGATCCGCGATATACGGCACAAATCTTCGACCTCGGCCTCAAGCTCGATAAAGCACGCGGCGGCGGACCAGGCTACGGACTCTACCTCGCGAAACGCATCATCGAGAGTCACGGCGGAGCGATCACGGTCGACTCAGCGCTCGACCAGGGCAGCACCTTCTGCTTGACCATTCCCCGCTAGTGGATCTTCGCCGGGAAGGGCGATGATCCGGATCATCACACTGCGGTCCTCCGCAACGTCGACGCCGAGGGCTCGGGCGGCGCGGCGGGAGAGGTCGATACAGAACTTCTTCACATAAGGGCCACGATCGTTGACGCGCAGCCGGATCTTTTTGCCGGTGGCCTTGGAAGTCACCTCGACCCAGCAGCCAAGCGGCAGCGTCAGGTGCGCAGCGGTGAGTCTTTTCATCCGGTAGCGCTCCCCGTTTGCGGTGAGCGTTCCGTCGAGACAATTCGAGTAGTAGCTTGCGAGTCCCCTCAGCCGGTGCTGCGACTCGACTGCCGAGTAGTGGGCAAGCCGCACGACCACCGGGTCGAGCTTCACCAGCGGAAACTCAGGTGGCTGCTGGACGTTGACCGTCAACAACACCAGAAGCAACTTCATCATCTCTGCATTATGGCGTATTCAACTGGTACGCCAGCAAAGGCTTGTACCTCAGCAGTTTCCATGTGGTCCTCCGTTTGCACAATAACTCAGCAAGGGCGACCACAATGACCGAGCCGAAGACGAGCAGGGCTTTTCAGGAGCGGTTTCTCGACGGCTACGACCGTTCGCAACTCCGGCAGGAAGTGCAGAAGGTGAAGCCAAAATGGTCCAGCTCGCTTCGCAAAAAATATGCGACGTGGGCGCTGGGAGGTGCGCTGGCTTTCGGCGGAATCGGCATTCCGATGAAAGTCGGCAACATGCTGCACACGGCTGAGGCGGGAACCAAGCGGCAGCCTACGCAGCCGCAAGCCGAGCCTCCGCAGCCTGGCGATATTGCCAATGACCTCGATGCCGCGAAGCAGATCGCGGATCAAGTCGCTAGCGGTGTTCAGGGAGCGGTCAGCACGGTCGCACAGACGGCGGCGCAAGCGCCGGCGCAGGTCGCGCAAACGGTGGCTCAGGCTCCGCGGCAAGTGTTGAATGTCGCCGAGCAAGCGAAGGAAAACTTCTTCAAGACGCAGATTCCGTTCGGCTCTCTCATTTACAGCGAGGCAAAGAAAAACAACTTGCCGCCGGAGCTCGTAGCCGCAGTCGCGCACACGGAATCGAAGTTCAAGCCGACTGCCCGTTCAGGCGCGGGAGCAGTTGGACTGATGCAACTCGTGCCGCGCACCGGGCGCTGGCTCGGCGCGCGAAATCTGACGGACCCGGCGCAGAACGTGATGGCCGGCGCGAAGTACCTGAAGTACCTCACCGACCGTTTTGGCGGCGATCAGCAGAAAGCCATCGCCGCGTACAACGCCGGTGAGGGCGCGGTGCGGCGCTTTGGCGGCGTCCCTCCGTATCGCGAGACGCGGAATTACGTTCAGCGCGTTCGCACCTTTCAACACGACCTCGGCGCGCAACTGCAGAATCACGTCGCGGAGTCGGGCGGCGCAAACGGCGGACTGTGATTGAATAGCCGGTCGTGTCCGGCAAGCGTCTTCTCGTTGGCGCCATCGTGATGGGAGTGGCCCTTCCGATCACCCTCTTTTTGCTCCTCGGCCTTCAGACACCGGCGCAGTTGTTCACGATCGCCGCATCGACCTTTCTGGTCTGGGGCGTCGCCGATTTGCTGGCGACCATCCTCGAACGGCCGCGACTCAGTAATCGAACTCCCGGCGGAGCGATTCGCGAGGATTGGGAGAGACGAAGGACTGAGGACTGAGGACTACTCAGGACTGAGGACTCAGGACTGAGTAGTCCTCAGTCCTGATTAACTCCAGTCGTTCATCTTCTGCAGCAACTGATCGATGGTCAGCAGCCGCTCGGCTCCATCGGAGTCGCGACGGAAGATCGCGTGGTACCAGCCCTTCATCCCAACGGGGCGGTAGATATCGTTTCCGATTCGCAGGCGGCCGCCGGAAACCAGTTTGAGGAATACCTGCTCGTACGCCGAGCGGGTCAGCCGGCGGTCGGGAAACGGAGTCGCGTAGTTCTTCCGCCGGCGATCTCCACGACGACGGCGCTCTTTCGGTAGTGCTGTCGGAAGCAGCGACGTTCCACGACGGTCAACGTATTCGTCGGCGCGCGGCGGGACCAGCCGGCCGGGATTATCGCTGCGGCGGCGGCTGAGGGCAACGCGGCCGCGCCTGCGCCGCGGTTGCCGGCGAAGGCTGCCGTTGGGCGGCAGGAGTGACATCGCCTTCGGCTCCTTTGCGTTCACTGCCTGAAGCTCACGATCCTGGAACGCGCGCGCCCTCTGCCGCTCCATCACGTATTCATCGATCGATTGCGGGCGCCACGTCTGCCGCTTCGGCTGCATCAAGCCGATCTCCGCGTGATAGTTCTTCAACTCGTGAATGACCATTCCCCATCGGCAGAGATGCCCGACATCTTCGTACGCGGTCGGACGATCCATGAGCTCCAGCATCGACGGAGCGCGCCCGTCGAGAATCGCAAACAGCAGACGGAAACTGAACGGATCGGAGTACGTGCGGATCGAGCGGCGGAAATACCAGGCGACCTGTTTTCCGATCTGCCGCAGCGAACGTTTCTTGCCGTGCTGCGTGGTCCAGATCGGCGCGTTGATATCCGATGTATACGGGCTTTGCGGATAATGAAAATCTTTCGTCAGCCAGCCTTTGCGCGTGGTGTGTTTTCCGGGGACGACGCCGCCGATCACCGGGATCGGAAGCTCTTGCAGAAGTGAGAGGTCATACGACGGCCACGACATCACCTCGCGAACGATCCCGACGATCAACGTCGCCGCCGCGACCGTCAGGCCGGGATCGGGAGTGAAGTCGACCGTCACTTCGATGCGATTGCTGCGCGGCCGCACGCCGACTCCGGTCGAACGCCGGTTCGCGGCGACGATCATCACCGGCACCGGCAGGATGTACGCGAGCAGCAGCGCCAGCTTCTGAATATTGCGGTTCGGTCCCTGCTGCGATTTCGGGATCTCGAATGAAACGTTGTAGTGCGCGCTGTACGCTTTCAGCCGCACCGTGTGTCCGGTCCGCCTCTCCCACTTCGTGAGCTGCTCGCGGACGAAGCCGATCTGTTCCCATAGGTTACGGACCATCCGGGCAGTGCTGTGCGGCCCCAACTCGATCACCGGCGTGACGACTTCGATCACTCCGCGGTCGAAGTAAACGGCTCCGCCCGTCGGCAACTGCAAGGAAGATTTTTCCCGCGGGAGCAGCTCGCGGTCGATAAAGGCGCCCGGGTGTTTCCAGTACTTCTTCGGATCGATCTCCACTTCGTCGAGTAGGACGTTGAACTCTGACTCCATGCCCATGACAGGCATCTTGAGCCAGGTCCGCTGAGGAGCCCGCTGATTGCCGATCTCGTCCCGGGATGGGCTGGACTGCAAGCGACCAGAACTGCAGAGCCAACATAAGCAAACGGCAGGCCCGCGGCAAGGGGGTCTTTTTATTCGATCTTTTCGGTTCCGGCGGTCGCCGGCTGCGGCGCGCGACGCTCGCGGCGTCGCCGCTCTTCGAAAGCGAAGCGAGGACGGCTCTCTTGCGGCACTTCCATGCGATCCTCGCTGATTTCTCGTGGGATCACCGTGACGCAGCCGAGGTCGAGGTGAACGTGATCGTCGACGCTGATGCCGGTGTCGTGACCATACGGCATCACCGTCACGTCGTCGCTCAGCTCCTCGACGACATCGTTGTACTTTTCGATCAGCTCCTTCGTTTTGAGGATGGTGGTCGGCCCGATGCG
>WNGF01006203.1_pt1 | contig 19871 bp, 19 predicted proteins | sample 5400641 | NCBI WGS metagenome assembly WNGF01 (sample SAMN13153371, study PRJNA577476) | soil metagenome | isolation source: 80 cm soil or saprolite under grassland replicate 2 | place: USA:California | collected 2016-06-15
AGGAACCCGGTCGGGTCTCGGAGCAGCACCTGCAGCGGCACCCGCGGGCGGCCCCGCGGCGGCGGGCTCACGCCCGCGACGATCCCGGTGGCGGTCCGAGCCTCGCCCGGCGTGATGCTCCGGAACGGAATGAGCTGACTGCGATCTTCGTGGCGCGCCGGCAGGTGGAAGAGGGCATCCTCCACGGTGTGAAGGCCCAGCCGGCCGAGGAGCTTCGCCCGCTGGGGCCCGACGCCCTTGACGTACTGGAGGGGGGTCGCCAACCCGCGCGCGGGCGCGGGAGTGGCGCGATCAGCCAGGGTCGGGCGGGGCTTGGCCGGGGGCAAGAAGTTGCCTCGTCTCGCTCACCATGCTATAAAAGAGGGCCGCTGCCGGCAAACCACGTTCACCTTCGAGGAGTCGGGATGGCTCAGCGTTGCGACGTCTGCGGAAAGGGCCCCTCGGTCGGCCACAAGATCAGTCACGCCCATAACGTCACGAAACGGCGCTGGCTGGCCAACCTCGTGTCGCTGCGCGCCGTCGCGGGCGGCCGGGTGAAGCGGCTCAAGGTCTGCACCCGCTGTCTCAAGGCTGGAAAGGTCACCAAGGTAGTCTGAGAAGCTCTCCCGGCCCACACCTGTTGCGTGGGCGCGGGCTTCGGAGGGGGCCGTCGCGGCCCCCTCCGATTGACCACGGTAAGCATGAGTCCCGGTGGGAGGCCGCCACCCCCCACCGCGCAACGGGACGCTACTTCTTCTTCTTCTTCTTGGTCGCCTTCTTCTTCGCCATTAGTCCGTCACCTCCTTTCCTACTGAGTCTCGAATCGAAGACCCGACCGCGGTGACGCGGCCCCGGCGAATCACCTCATTTCTTCTTCGCCGCCTTCTTCTTCCCGCCCTTCTTCACCGCTTTCTTCCTGGCAGCCATGGTCAGACTCACCTCCTCTCGCGGACGGCGTTCAGCGCCCCCTCAGTACCCCATCGCCTCGCGACGGAGGTAAGCCGCCTGCTCTCGCCCGCGGCGCTCGTAGTGATAGAGATCGGCGTAGAGCTGGGGGAGGGACACCACGGGCAGCCCTCCCTTCTCGATCGGCGCGTGGAACACGCCCTCGTCGTAGGGCGTCATGAGGTACACGTTGCCCTCACCTTCACCCGGGCGGAGCCCCAGCGCCCGCGCGATGGGCTCGGGATTGCCCTCCAGGTAACAGTGGATCGCCGGAAGGCGCACATTCGGGGCCACGAGGGCCGCCCCCGAGTGAAGCGTGAAGGCATAACGGCGGCTCTCGGCGTGGGCGGCGCGGGCAATGTCTCCGACGAGCCGGCGCGTGATGCGCTCGGGCGAGAAGTAGGTGCCCATGCGGTTGAGCCGATACGAATAGGAATCGACCCACCCGTCGAGCAACTCGCCGGGTCGGGTGAGCTGGATCCGCTGGTGCTCGCTGCGGTCGACCCACGACAGCTCCTCGAGCCGCTTCACGACGTTATGGGCATGGCCCAGGCTCACGTCAGCGGTCTTGGCCAGTTCCTCCAGTCGCCACGCATGCTGGGGGTCCACCAGAAGGGCCCGCACGACGCGCGTGGCTCTGGGCGCGAAGAGCGATTTCAGAGGGCGGGTCGACGGACGAGCGTTCGGCTTGCCTTCCTTCTGGATGAGGACGTTCCCGAACGACAGGTAACAGTTCCCCGAGAGATCTAGATAGCCAAAGCTGTTGCGCTTGAGCAGAGCGGCGCTCTGGGGGCTGATGTATTGGGAAACCGCCAGGGGGTACACCTCGGGGAGGTCTCGGCGGATTTCCCCAAGCCTTGTCATCGCCTCCCTGATCTCCCTGGGCTGGCCGAGGGAAGTGATCTTGAGCGCTAGCTTGTGCTCACTCGCGCCAAGCTTGAATTTCACCATCAGATCCGTGGTTTGTGTCCCTGCCTTGAAATCCAGAGACTCCTCCCAGGCGGTAGCCCGTGAAAACAGCGCCCGCAGCTCCTGGACTGCCGAGCGTCTGATCTCCGTGGACTTAGACATCGTTTCACTTGATCCATATTTTTCAGCGTACGCTGAAACATTAGGGACAATTGAAACTCTTGTCAAGCAAAAAGGATTGCGCGGCCGCGAACCCGACTTGGCTGGAACACACCCGGGGTCTGTTCGCGGGGGGGACGTGAACTACCGGGAGGACGGACACGGCCGTGCGAGTCACGGGGGAGAGCCCCGCGCGACGGGTCCGGGAGGGGGCTCTCCCAAACTCTAGTCCCGGCTAGCCGGGACTAGAGAGTCCGGGGAAGACCTCGGAGGGGGCCGTCCAAGGCCATCTCCGATCTCTCTCCCGGAAGAAAGCTTCGGAAGGCGCCGAGGCCCCCCGAGGCTACTCTCCCTGCTCGATGTCTTCCATGGTCTCGTCGTCGAGCCCGAAGTAGTGGCCCACCTCGTGCACGACGACGTCCCGCACCAGCTCGGCCATCTCCTCGGGATCCGCGCAGTCTTCCTCGATGGGGCCCTGGTAGATGTGGATCGTATCCGGCAGGACGTTGCCGTAGGAGGAGTCGCGCCGCGTCAGGTCAACGCCCCGGTAGAGCCCGTACAGGGTATCCGGCGGCTCGATTCCCACGTCCTCCAGCGTCTCGTCGTCGGCCCAGTCCTCCACCACCACGGCGATATTCTTCAGCTTCTGCCGGAAGGGGCGCGGGAGCTTCTTGAGGGCCGACTCGACCAGGTCTTCGAATTCGGTGCGGGTCATGGCCCGTCTTCCGAGATTCCTAGGCGCCGCGAAGGCGCTCCACATTGATCACATCCTTCACGTCGCGGATCGCCTGCATGATGTCCTGGAGCTGGCGGAGGTCATCCACCTCGACGACGAAGTGGTTCAGGCCGCGCCGGTCCTCGGTGACGGTGACCTCGGCCCTGGTGATGTTCCCCTGGCGTGACGAGATGGCGCCGGTGATCTCGGCCAGGAGGCCCGGCCGGTCCTGACCGATGTAGACCGCGATCTTGACCGGACGCTTCGTCGGCTCCCCGTCCTCCCACTCGACGGACAGCAACCGCTCCTTGTCCAGCACGTTCTTGACCACGGTCAGGCAGTCGCGCGCGTGGACCGTGAGGCCCCGGCCGCGGGTGATGAAGCCCACGATGCCGTCGCCGGGCACCGGCGAGCAGCACTTGCCGAACCGGACCAGGAGGTCATCCACTCCGCGGATGCGAACCGCCCCTTCGGGCTTCCGTGGGAGCTTCGGGACCCTGGCCTCCGGGGTCGCCTCCTGCTCGTGGACGGTCGCGGGGGCCAGCTTGCCCAGCACCTGCTGCACGGAGGACTTGCCGTACCCGATCGAGGCCAGGAGATCGTCGGCCGACGGGAAGCCGAGCTCGGTGAGCAACCGCTTCATCTCTTCCGAACCGAGCAAGGTGGTGGGCGCCAGTCGATACTTCTTCGCCTCCCGCTCGAACAGCTCCCGCCCCAGGGCCAGCGAGCGCGTCCGCTCCTCCACCTTGAGCCACTGGTTGATCTTGGAGCGGGCCCGGGTGGACCTGATGATCTTGAGCCAGTCCCGGCTCGGATGCTGGCTGGGGGAGGTCACGACCTCGACGATGTCGCCCTGCCGGAGCGTGTAGCGGAGCGGCACCAGCTTGCCGTTGACCTTGGCGCCGACGCAGTGGTGACCCACGTCGGTATGCACGGCGTAGGCGAAGTCGATGGGCGTCGAGCCCTCGGGCAGCGCCTTCACGTCCCCCTTGGGCGTGAAGACGTAGACCTCGTCGGGGAACAGGTCGAGTCGCACCGTGTCCAGGAACTCCTTGGGGTCGTTCATCTCCTTCTGCGACTCCAGGAGCTGCCGGAGCCACCGGAAGGCCTCGTCGAAGTGGTCCCGCTCGCTCTTCTTCTCCTTGTAGAGCCAGTGGGCGGCGATGCCCTCCTCGGCGATCCGGTGCATCTCCCACGTGCGGATCTGGATCTCCACGGGGTCGCCCTTGGGCCCGATGACCGTGGTGTGGAGCGACTGGTACATGTTCACCTTCGGCATGGCGATGAAGTCCTTGAAGCGGCCGGGGACGGGCTTCCAGAGGGAGTGGATCACCCCCAGCGCGCCGTAGCAGTCGCGCACCGTGTTGGTGACCACCCGCACGGCGGTGAGATCGTAGATCTCGTCGAACTCGCGCCCCCCCTCGTGCATCTTCTTCCAGATGGAGTAGAAGTGCTTGGGCCGGCCGCCGATCTTGGACTCGATGCCGACCTCGCCGAGCTTGTGCTGCAGGAGGGCGATGAGCTGGTTGATCTCGGCCTCGCGCTCGAGCCGCCGCTTGGCCACCCGGCGCATCAGCTCCTGGTAGTCCTCGCCGTGGAGCATCCGGAGCGCCAGGTCCTCCAGCTCGGCCTTCACCTTGGCCATGCCGAGCCGGTGGGCCAGCGGCGCGTAGATGTCGAGAGTCTCCTGGGCGATCTTCTTGGCCTTGTCATGGGGCAGGTAATCGAGCGTGCGCATGTTGTGCAGGCGGTCGGCCAGCTTGATCATGAGCACGCGCAGGTCGCGCGCCATGGCCACCAGCATCTTGCGGAAGTTCTCGGCCTGCCGCTCCTCGCGCGATGAGAAGGCGAGCTTGCCGATCTTGGTGACGCCGTCCACGAGCTCGGCGATCTCGGGCCCGAACTCCCGCTGGAGATCGGCCTTGGTCGTCTGGGTGTCCTCGAGCACGTCGTGGAGCAGGCCGGCGGTGACCGTGGTCACGTCCATCTTGAAGTTGACGAGGAGCCCGGCGACCTCGAGCGGGTGTGAGAGATACGGCTCGCCCGAGGCCCGCTGCTGGCCCTGATGGGAGTGCTCGGAGAAGCGGTAGGCGCGGGTGAGCAGCTCCAGGTCGGCGCCCGGCAGGTACTTCGGAATCTCCTCGATCAAGGTCTGAAGCTGGGTCAACCCCTGTTCCTCCTCAGGTTGACCACCCATTTTGCCACTGGAATCGGGGTATTGCTATGACTTTTTCGCCGCCACCTCCTCGGCCTTGACGGACAACTTGGCCCCCGCCGTCGCGCGCGTCCGGCCCGACAGCTCCCAATCCATCACCAGCGTCGCGGCGGCGACGGAGGAGTAGGTGCCGGTGATCACGCCGATCACCAGCGCGAAGGCGAAGTCATGGAGCACCTCTCCCCCGAACAGGAAGAGGACGAAGGCGGCGAGGAAGGTCGTGAAGGACGTGAGGATGGTGCGCGACAGCGTCTGGTTGATCGCGCCGTTGACCAGGTCGGCGAGGGTCTGGCCCTTGCGCAGGCCGCGGCCCCGACTCTCGCGGATCCGGTCGAACACGACGATGGTGTCGTTGATCGAGTACCCGACGATGGTCAGGAGCGCGGCCAGCACCGGCAGCGACATCTCCCGGTTGGTGATCGAGAGCGCCCCCAGGGCCACGATCACGTCGTGGGCGAGGGCGGCGATCGAGATCACTCCGCCGCGGAAGTCGAAGCGGATCGCCACGTAGATCAGGATGCCGACCATGCCGGCGAGGACGGCGTACAGCGCCTGGAGCTGCAGGTCGCGCCCGACCTGGGGGCCGACGAACTCCATGCGCCGGATCTCGACCTGGGCGCCCGCCGCCCGGCCGAGCGCGCCCTGGATGCGGGCGCTGAGCTCCCCCGTCTTCTGCTCGCTCTCGGGCAGCCGGATGAGATACTCGCGGGCGTCGCCGAACTGCTGGATGACAGCGCTGCCCAGCTTGAGCTCGTCCAGCCCCCGGCGCACCTCGGCCACCGTCACCGGCTTGTCGTAGCGCACCTGGATCAGGGCGCCGCCGGTGAAGTCAATGCCATAGTTGAGGCCGCGGTGCGCCGCGATGGACAGGAGCGCCACCGCCACCACCGCCAGCGAGGCGACGTAGAACCAGCGGCGCTTGCCCACGAAGTCGTAGTTGGCGTTGACGAAGATCTGGAGCATGCGGCAACTATCTCTAGCTATCTCTATATCGACACGGATGCCACCCGCCGCGGTCCCATGTAGAAGCCTCGGAGGGGGGCTTCGCCCCCCTTCCGAAACCTCCCCCCAGGAATCGTTGCGCCGGCAAAGCCGGCGCTCGGACGTCGGTCACGTCGCATGAGTTCGTTCCCTGTCACGTGCTCGGCCTATATCGACACGGATTCTACCCGCCGCGGTCCCATGTAGATCAGGTCGAAGACGAGGCGGGTGAAGAAGACCGCGGTGAAGAGGCTGGCCAGGATGCCGATCGCGAGCGAGACGGCGAAGCCCTTCACGGGTCCCGTCCCGAACTGGTAGAGGATGGCCGCCGAGACGAGCACGGTGACGTGGGTGTCGATGACCGTTCTGAAGGCGCGGGCGAACCCCGCGTCGATGGCGGCGCGCACCGTCTTCCCGGCCCGGAGCTCCTCCCGGATGCGCTCGAAGATGAGGATGTTCGTGTCCACGGCCATCCCGATGGTCAGCACCACCCCCGCGATGCCGGGCAGGGTGAGCGTGGCGTGGAACGCCGCCATGGCCGCCATGAGGATGACCAGGTTGAGCGTCAGCGCCAGGTCGGCGATGAGGCCGGAGAGCCGGTAGTAGATCAGCATGAAGACCACCACCGCGAGGGCGGCGGTGAGCGTGGAGAGCAGACCCTTCCGGATCGAGTCTGCCCCGAGTGACGGGCCCACGGTCCGCTCCTCGAGCACCTTGACGGGCGCGGGCAGGGCCCCCGCGCGGAGCACGATGGCGAGATCGGTGGCGTCCTCGGTGGTGAACCCGCCCGTGATCTGGGCGCGGCCGGACGGGATCCGCTCGCGGATCACCGGCGCCGAGTGCACGTTGCCGTCCAGGATGATGGCGAGCCGCTTGTTGACGTTTGCCTCGGTCAGATCCGAGAAGGCCTTGGCGCCCGCGGCGTTGAACTCCACCGACACGTACGGCTCGCCCGTGTTCTGGTCGATGGACACGCGCGCGGTCGCGAGGTCCCGGCCGGTGAGGAGCGCCTTCTTCCGCACGACGTACGGGATCTTCTGCTCCGCCTTGGTCTCCTTGTCGACCCGGCGCTGGTAGACGACCTCATCGCCCTCGGGCACGCTCCCGCGCGCGGCCGCCTCCGCGTCCACCGCGTCGTCGACCAGCTTGAACTCGAGGAGCGCGGTCTTGCCGATGAGGGCCTTCGCCCGCTCGGGGTCCTGGACGCCCGGGAGCTGGACCAGGATGCGGTTGTCTCCCTGCTGCACGATGGAGGGCTCGGCCACCCCGAACTGGTCCACGCGGTTGCGGATCGTCTCCAGCCCCTGCCGCACGGCGAGGCTGCGGAGCGTCGCGACCTCTTTCGGCCGGAGCGCCAGCACCACGCGGCCGGCCGCCTGATCGGCCTCCTTCACCTCGAAGCTGCCCTGGTCGCGGAACACGCTCTGCGCGTCGTTCCAGGTCTGCGGCGAGGCCAGCTGCACGACGAGCTCGGTGCTGCCCCGGCGCTCGATGCGGCTCACGCCGATGCCCTTTTTCTCCAGGTCGGCGCGCACGGTGTCGCCCTCGCGCTCCACCTGGGCCTCGAGCGCCTTGTCCACGTCCACGCCGAGCACGAGGTGGATGCCGCCCTGCAGGTCCAGCCCGAGGTTGATCGTCTTCTTCGGCGGATAGAGGTACCAGGCGGAGACGGCGAGGACGGCCACGACGATGGCGATGCGGAGCGGGAGCTGCTTGCGCATCAGCTCCCCGCCTCCTTGCTTCCCGGGGCCGTGACGATGCGCCCGAGGGCGGTCCGGTCGAAGTCGAGCTTCACCGAATCGGCCACCTTGAGCGTCACCGTCTGCTCGTTGAGCCCGACCACGGTGCCGTGCAGGCCGCCCGTCGTGACGACCCGATCGCCCTTCCTGACCGCGCTGAGCATGGCTTCGCGGTCCTTCTTCTGCTTCTGCTGGGGGCGGATCAGCAAGAAATAGAAGATGGCGAAGATGGCCGCGAAGAAGAGCAGCTGCGTCATCACGGTCCCGGAGCCCCCGCCGTTGGGCATCTGGGCCATCGCGTACGCGGAATCCACCATCCGGATCAGGCCTCCGAGCTTGCCGGGCTCTCGTTCGAGTCGCCCACGGATTCTACCCCATATCGGCCGAGAAACCGAGCGCGGAATGGAGCGAAGGAGCCCTCGGCGATGGCTTCGCGCATGTGGGCCATCAGCGAGAGATAGAAGGTGAGGTTGTGGACGGTGAGGAGACGGTAGGCCAGGAGCTCCCGCGCCATGAACAGGTGCCGCAGATACGCCCGCGAGAACAGCCGGCAGGCCTCGCAGCCGCACTCGGCGTGAAGCGGCGCGGGATCTCGGGCGAAGCGTCCGTGCGTGATCACGAGAGGCCCGTCGGCGGTGAAGGCCTGGCCGTTGCGGGCGTTGCGCGTCGGCATGACGCAGTCGAACAGGTCGACGCCGCGCGCGACGGACTCGACCAGGTCGTGGGGTTTGCCCACACCCATGAGGTAGCGCGGCCGGTCCCGGGGCAAGAGTCCCGCACAGAGCTCGGTGAGGGCGTACATCACGGGCTTGGGCTCTCCCACCGCCAGCCCGCCGATGGCGTAGCCGTCGAGCCCGAGCGCGCACGTCTCCTCCACCGCGCGCCGCCGGAGGCGCTCGTAGGCCCCGCCCTGGACGATGCCGAAGAGCGCTCCGCCGCCTTCTGCTTTCCGGTGGGCGTCGAGGCAGCGGAGGAGCCAGCGCCGCGTGAGCTCGAGCGAGCGCTCCGTGCTCGCGGGGGTGGCGGGGTGGGCCAGGCACTCGTCGAGGGGATGGATGATGTCGGCACCGAGCGCGTGCTGGATCTCGACGCAGGTCTCGGGGGTGAGGAGCCGTAGCGAGCCGTCCACGTGGGAACGGAACTCGACCCCGTGCTCGCCGATCTTGCGGAGCCGGGAGAGGCTCCAGACCTGAAAGCCTCCCGAATCGGTCAGGATCGGGCCGTCCCAGCCCATGAAACGGTGAAGGCCGCCCAGCTCGCGCACCACCTCGTGGCCGGGCCGGAGGAACAGGTGGTACGTGTTCGCGAGGACGATCTGCGCTCCCGCCGCCCGCAGGTCGGAGGGCGTCAGGCTCTTCACCGTTCCCTGCGTCGCCACCGGCATGAAGGCCGGCGTCTCGATGTCCCCGTGAGCCGTCCGCATCCGCCCGAGGCGGGCGGCGCCATCGGTTTTCTGGAGCTCGAAGCCGAACGCGCGCATGCGATCAGGTGATGAGCATGGCGTCGCCGTACGAGTAGAACCGGTAGCGCGCGGCCACGGCGTGGCGATAGGCGTCGAGCAGCAGCTCCCGGCCGCAGAAGGCCGAGACGAGGAGGAGGAGCGTCGAGCGCGGGAGATGGAAGTTGGTGATCAGCCCATCGATCACCCGGAACGGGTGGCCGGGACAGATGTACAGGTCGGCGGCGCCACGCCCCGCCCGTACCCGGCCGCTCGCGTCGGCCGCCCACTCGAGGGCCCGGGTCGTCGTGGTCCCGACGGCGATGACCCGCCGTCCCTCGGCCCTGGCCCGATTCACGGCTCGGGCCGTGGCGTCGGGGATCTCCACCTCTTCCGCATCCATCCGGTGCGCCTCGATCCGCGCCGCCCGGAGCGGACGAAAGGTGCCGGGTCCGACGTGAAGCGTGAGGTGGTGCAGCTCGACTCCGAGCCCCGGGAGGCGTCGGATCAGCTCAGGGGTGAAGTGGAGGCCGGCGGTCGGAGCGGCGATGGAGCCTTCGTGGCGCGCGTAGACGGTCTGGTAGCGCTCGCGGTCATCAGGCTTGGGGGTGTCATGGCGCGCGATGTACGGGGGTAGCGGCGGCAGGCCGTGCCGCTCGAGCAACTCCCGCACGGGCCACGGCGCGTCGATGTCGAGGATGCGCACGCCGGCGTCCGCCTGCCCCACCACCGTGGCCCGCGCGGCGCCGGCCGCGACGAGCACCCGCGCACCCACGCGACAGCGCCGGCCGGGTCGGACCAGGGCCTCCCAGCGCGTCACCGCCAGCGGGCGGAGCATCAAGAGCTCCAGCGGCCGGCCGTCGGCCTCGCGCGTGCCCAGCAGACGGGCGGGGATCACCTTGCTCTCGTTGGCGACGAGGCAGTCGCCCGGCCCGAGCAGCGCCGGCAACTCGCCGAAGCGCCGGTCCTGCCAGCTCCTCCGGGCCCGGTCCACGACGAGAAGCCGGGAGGCGTCTCGGGGCTCGGCGGGCTCCTGAGCGATCAGCTCCGGGGGGAGATGGTACTCGAACAGCGACAGATCCATGCCGGGCGAAGTGTAGCACGCGGCCCGCGCGCTCTCTGTCTAGCGGAGCCGGGAGAGCACGGCGTCGGGATAGTAGTACTCGACGATCTGCTCGGCGGTGTAGCCGACCTCGGCCATGGTCTTGGCGCTCCACTGGTCGAGCCCGACCCCGTGCCCGTAGCCGCGGCCGACGAAGCGCGCCACCCGCCCCACGACGGTGACCGCGAACAGCGTGCTCTTGAGCGTGTCGTAGCCGAGGAGCCTCCGCAGATCATTCCCGCGGAGGACGACCCGGCCCGTGATGCCGCGGATGGCGATCTGCGAGACGCGGAGGGACGCGCTCCGCTCGAGCACCTCGAGCCCGACGACGCGTCCCACCGAGATTCCGCCCTTGAGGAGCTGGGCGCCGAGATCGGCCAGCGGCATCTCCAGCCGCCACCGTTGGTAGGGCGACGCCGAGGGAAACTCGACGCGCACCGCCCTCAGGGCGGGCATGTTGGAGGCGGCGAAGACGGCGCGGGGGTCTTCCGTGTGACCGCCGCTGTCGGTGTGGTAGAAGGCCGGGAAGAGGCTCCCCTGCCAGAGTAGCACCTCCCCCTGCGTCTGCCGCACCGCCGTCCACGCGGGGGAGTCGGGAGCGACGCGACCGGCGTACTGCTGGTGAGCGGTGGACGCAACGATGTGGTAGAGCTTGGCGGCATTGAGCTGCCGCTGGTAGGCCGCGTACGTCCGCGCGGCGATGGCCTGGGCCTTCAACATCTCGAGCGGCATCCGGTCTCCCGCTTCCGCCTTCACCGCGCCCGCCAGGTACTCCTCGAGCGGCAGGTCGTTGATCGCGACCAGGACGTCGGCATCGCGCGCGACCTCGAGGACTCCCGGGTAGTCGCGGCCATTGAGCCGGAGGCCGCCGCCGGGAACGGGAGTCAGCCGCACGCTCGCGGCGCGCTGAATCTGGACTCCCCCCGCCCCCTGGCTCCGGACCTCCACTCCTTCGCTCTGCGGGACGACACGGAGCCACGTGGGCGTGTCGTCCGTCAACGGCCGGCCGGCCGCATCGCTGACGACCATCGGGCCCCCGCCGACCTCGACGGTTCTCGCGCCTTCGACGACGGCCACGCGAATCGTGCCCGCCGCGCGCGCGGCCGGAGCCCAGCCTAGCGTGAGCACGAGCACGGCCAGCGGAGCGACCCACTGGAGGAGCGAGTCGCCGGTTCGGCGGACTCTCCGGTGCACCCGAGCCCCCTCCCGGAGACTTACCGGCGCCCGAAGAGCGAGAAGAGGATGGTCAGGATGATGGAAATGAGCAGGCCGGTGGCCAGCGGGAAGTAGAACGTCCAGTTGCCGCGCTGGATGTAGATGTCGCCCGGTAGCCGTCCAAGCCATGGCGCCTTTCCCGACAGGTTTCCCACCACGAGCAGGATCGCTCCCAGGATAACCAATAACAGCCCGAACCCCAGAAGGATTTTCCCGAGCTCGCTCATCTCAATGGACGTTGCGCTAGAGCGGGAGCTGGGTCTGGCCTCCGGGACCGACCGGCAATTTTTGGTCCAGATGGAGGTACGCCGCCGGCGTCGCCCGGCGACCGTTGGGGCTCCGCACGATGTAGCCGATCTTCAACAGGAATGGCTCGACCACCTCGACGAGCGTCTCCGCTTCATCGTTGATGGTCGCCGCGATGGCTTCCAGGCCGACCGGGCCGCCGCCGTACTGCTCGATGATCGCCATCAGGAAGCGGCGATCGAGCCGGTCGAGCCCCGCCACGTCCACGCCTTCCCGGTCGAGAGAGTCGCCGGCCGCGGGGGCCGTGATCACGCCGTCGCCCCGCACCTGACAGTAGTCCCGGACGCGACGGAGCAGCCGGTTGGCGATGCGCGGCGTCCCCCGGGAGCGCCGCGCGATGGCCTCGGCCCCCGCCGGCTCGATGGCGACCTCCAGGATCGAGGCCGAGCGCCTGATGATCGAGGAGAGGTCTTCCACCGAATAGAAGTCCAGGTGATGGAAGATGCCGAAGCGCTCGCGCAGCGGCGAGCTGAGCATGCCCGGCCGCGTCGTGGCGCCCACCATCGTGAATGGCCGCAGCGGGATCCGCATGGTCCGGGCGTTCAGCCCCTTGTCCATGACGAAGTTGACCGAGAAGTCCTCCATGGCCGGGTAGAGGAGCTCTTCCACGATGCGCGGGAGGCGGTGGATCTCGTCGATGAACAGCACGTCCCGCTCGCTCAGGTTGGTGAGGATGCCCATCAGGTCGCCGCCGCGCTCGAGGGAGGGGCCGGCCGTCGTCACGATGGCGGCGCCCATCTCGTTGGCCATGATCGTCGCGAGGGTCGTCTTCCCCAGCCCGGGCGGCCCTGACAGCAGCACGTGGTCGAGCGGCTCGCGGCGCTGGCGCGCCGCCTCCACCGAGACGCGCAGGCTCTCGACGGCGGCCCGCTGCCCGACGTACTCGTCGAGCCGCTGGGGGCGGAGCTGCCGCTCGACCTGCGTCTCCTCCGGCAGCGCCATGCGACTCATCACCCGCGCCTCGTCCTTCATTTCTTGGTGCCTCGGTAGATCTCATCGAAGAGTTCCTCGGGCGTCGTGATGGCTGGCCGCCGGCTGAGCGCGCCGGCGATGAGCTGGGCCGCCTCGCTCGGTCGATGGCCGAGCTGCTTGACCATCACGTCGAACACGAGCGCCCGCAGCCCCTCATCGTCGCCGGCGCGGGCCACGGTGGGCGGCACCGCCTCCTCGGTCGCCGCCGCGCCCGGCTGGACGAGCGCGAACTTCGCCACCTTGCCCTGGAGCTGGGCCACGATGTTCTTGGCCTTCTGCGGCCCGATGCCGGGCAGTCGCCGCAGGTACGCCTCGTCCTGGCGCGCGATGGCGGCGGCGATGTCGCTGACGGGCGCCGCGAGCGCGCGCGCCGCGACCAGCGGTCCCACATCCTTCACCGTGATGAGTTTCTCGAAGAACTCCTTGTCCAGCTCGGAGGTGAACCCGATCAGCACCGGGCGAGGCTGGTTCTGCGTCGCGTGGTAATGGATCGCCAGCGCGACCTCGTCGGCGGCGTCACCCTCCCCCGCCTTGGCGTCGACGAGGGCGGTCTGGACGACGGGCGGCACGAAGACCTCGTAGCCGACCCCTGCCGCCTCGACCACGACCCGGTCCTCGAACTTCCGGCGTAGCCGGCCGCGGATGGAGGCGATCATCGGAGGACCTGCCCCCGGGTGGCCCGTCCCGCGGGCAGCCGGCCGGTGACGCGGGCCATACCCGTCACCGCCAATCCGAGGGCGTCGGCGACGTGCGACGGGTGGGGCAGCCGCTCGAGCCCCAGCAGCGTCTGCACCGCGCGCTGGACCTGCCCCTTGCCGGCCGATCCATTCCCGGTCACCGCCCGCTTGACCTCGGAGGGCGCGAGCGCCAGCACCGCCACGCCGAGCTGGCGGGCAGCCAGGTAGATCACGCCCCGGGCATGACCCATGAGCACCGCCGTGCGCGGAAACTTGTACTCGGTATAGAGGTCCTCGACGATCAACAGGCTCGGCTTCTGCGCGTCGATGATCCGGTGGACGGCGGCGTGGAGGGCGTTGAGCCGGGCTTCCAGGGCGTGGCCGCCGGGGGTGCTGATCACCCCCGCCTCCACGACCACCACGCCCTCGGGGCGCGCCTCCAGGACTCCGAAGCCCGTCGCCATGAGGCCCGGGTCCACCCCCATGACCTTGACAACGCGGGCCCCGGGCCGGTCGCCGCGTCCGCGCTTTCCCCCGTCTGGATCGAGCATCCCGGCTATCGCCCGCTCCACCCCGCGTGACCCCCGTTCTCTGTGTCTCAGTTGCACCCCCTCGTGCGGCAAGGACCGCGAGTCCCTCGCGCCCGCGACTCGTCGGCGCGCGTCCGGGCAACCTCCGTTCGACCGCCGGCTTCGCCGGCGCAACCATGCTCCGTGGGGGAGGTCTCGGAGATGGCCGTCGAGGCCCTCTCCGACTGCGTCACGCGGCGGTGATGGCGTCGATGACTTCGTCGGCGATGTCGTAGTTGGAATGGACCGACTGGACGTCGTCCTGCTCCTCGAGAACCTCGATCAACCGCAGCACCGCTGCCGCATCCTTGCCCTCCACCCGGACCGTGGACTGCGGCACCATGTCGACCTGGGCCTCCACGACCGGAACCCCCTGGCGCTCCAGCGCCTGGCGCACCGTCTCCATTTCATCAGGAGCCGTGGCGATCTCGAACAGTTTCTCGACTTGCCTGACGTCCGTGGCCCCGGCCTCCAGCGCCTTCTCGAGCAGCTCGTCCTCCTTGATGCGCAGGGCGTCCGCCGTGATCACCCCCCGCCGCTCGAACATCCAGGCCACGCACCCGGCCGTGCCCATGTGCCCGCCGTTCTTCTCGAAGAGGTGGCGGATCTCGGGCCCGGTACGGTTCTTGTTGTCCGTGAGCACGCGCAGGAGCACGGCCACGCCGGCCGGACCGTACCCCTCGTAGGTGATCTCCTCGTACTGCTCACCGGGCAGCTCGCCCGTCCCCTTCTGGATGGCCCGCTTGATGTTGTCCGCGGGCATGTTGGCGGCCCGGGCGGCCTCCGTGGCGGCCTTGAGGCGCACGTTGCCCTTGGGGTCTCCCCCTCCATTTCGCGCCGCCACCGTGATCTCGCGGAGGATCTTGGAGAAGAGCTTCCCCCGCTGCACATCGGTCTTGCCCTTCTTCCGCTTGATCTGCGACCACCGTGAATGTCCGGACATGGCACCCTCACCTTCCTCAGTTGATCGACGCTTTGGACACAGGGCCGCGTCCCGGCTCGAGAGGTTGTAAGTCCTTCATTTTTCTACCACGCGGTCAGCGTCAAGTCCAGCCAGACCGCCAGGACCGGGCCAATTTGCTTCGCCCTGCTTCGTCACTCCGTCGCCAGCGACGCTCCCTCGCGCCTCGTCCGGCTCGCACCTTGACCCGGTACGGAGCGAGCCGCCCCCGCCCTCGCGATCAGCTGCCCGCGCCGGGGGTGGCGGGCGCCGGCGGGGTGGGTTGAGATTCGAGCCAGACGCGGTCGAGCCGAGGGCTGCCGCTGGGATGGAGGCGAAGATCCCTGACCTCGGGTCGCACGACCGCCCAGTGCAGTCGCACGTAGATCGGAATCCACGGCAGTTCCTCGGCCAGCACGGCCTGCGCCCGGACATACAGCCGCTCACGCTCGGGGCGGAAGGAGAGCTGACTCGCTCGGATCAGCAGGTCATCGAGGCGGCTGTTCCGGTAAAAGGAGAAGTTGACGGCCGACGGCCCCTTCGCCGCGCCCTCGCTGGCCGAGAGGGGATAGAGCAGGAAGTGCGGATCGCCGGCCTCGACCCGCGCCTCCGCGAGCGCCATCTGGTGCTCGCCGGCCTGCATCAGGGACAACGCGCTCTCCGGCGACTCCGTCTGGATCGTCACGGCGAGGCCGGCGGCGGCGAGCGACGCGCGGATCGCCTCGGCGAGCTTGGCCTGATCGATCCCGTTGCCGGCGTCGGCGACGAGCAGGGTCGCCGAGGCTCCTGGGGCAAGGCCGGCGTCGACGAGCAGCCGCTTGGCCTGCTCGTGGTCGGCCCCCATGAGGAGAGGGCCGTCCCGACGGCCCCAGACGCCGCGGGGCAGAAAGGCCTGCAGGGGGGACGCCGCCGGTCCGAGCGCGGGAGCGATCTGTGCGGGGTCGAGCGCCGCCGCGAGGGCCCGGCGGGCTTTCAGTCGCTTGAACGGCTCCTTCTCCGTCTGAAGGGCCACGTAACCGATGCGCCAGCTCGGGATCGAAAGGGCTCCGCTGAGACGCGACGGAACGCCGGCCGGAAAGAGCACGTCAAGGCTCTGAGCGCTCACGGCGGCTTCCGCCTGCGCCTCGTCGGCGGACTCGATGAAGACGATGCGAGCCAGGCGTGCCCGGCGACCCCAGTGGGCAGGCTGGGCTTCGAGCACGATCCGGCCGGGGCCGATCTCCGCGATGCTGAAGGGCCCGGTGCCCTGCCACCGGTTACCGCCTTCGCCCCCAGCCGCCGGAAGCACGACGGACAAGGCCGGATGCGCCAGCGTGGTGAGCAGGGGCGCATACGGCTGCGTCAGGACGATGTCCACCGTTCGCGGGTCCCTGGCGCGGACTTCCCGGATGACCCCGGGCATGCCGCGGAGCAGCCGCGCGAGGACTCCATCCCCGCCCGGGCTCTGCGGATGGCCGGGAACGATCCCCCGCTGCAAGCTGTCCACGACGTGCCGGGCGGAGAGCGGCGTGCCATCGTGGAAGCTCACTCCCGCCCGCAGCCGGAAGGACCACAGGAGGCCGTCCTTGGACACCGACCACTGCACGGCCAGCGCTGGCTCCACATCGCTGCTGTCCGTGTACTGGACCAGCGTGTCGAAGACCTGGCGCGCGATGATCGGCACGGAGCCCTCGAGGGCAGTGGCCGGATCGAGCTCCGAGGGGAGGGCGGGCAGCCCCACACGCAGCATGCCCCCCTGAGCAAACCCCGGCAGGGGGCTGCCGACGATGAGGAGCGCGGCCAGGGCGAGGAGCCGGAGCAAGGCGGGACGCATGAGGTTGTTATACGACGGAACCCGGCAGCGGGCCAATTTGCTTCGCCCGATGCCTGAGAGAGACGAGAGCCCCGCGCGCCGGTTCCGGGGGCCGGCCGGCGGGCTGGAACCGACATCGGCGATGGGCTGTTGAACCTGATGAGAGCGATAGGAGGGAAGCGCTGGATTGAATCGGGAAAAGTTAAATGAATTCGATAGCTCGGAATCACGAACCAAGGCCAATTCGCTTGACTTCCCCGGAAACGGCCTCCTATACTGAATTCGCCCTCGGAGTTCACGAGCGCGCATGGCGCGCACCGGGCAGCGCTCGATGGTGCACCGAGAAAGGGACGGGTGGACACCATGAAGGAGTTCGAGAAGAAGGGCAATCCTAACCGGGAGCCCCCGTCCGAGGGGATGAAAGGGCTGTCCAAGTTCCTGCCTATGACGGATTCCAATTACCGCCGGCGACTCACCGAGTACGAAGTCCAGGTCCAGGATCTCCAGACCTACGTGCGCTCGCTCGAGACGGAGACCGGACGTCTGCGCAAGAAGATTGAAGACATGCCGAAAGAGTTCATGATCCTCGAGAACAAGCTGCGCGAGGCGAACCGTCAGCTCGTCCAGGCGTTCAACCAGAACGAGAAGCTGGTGAACGCGCTCTACGAGGCGCGCGAGCAGATCACGTCGTTGAAGGAGGAAGTGGACAAGCTGTGCGCCCCGCCCTCGACCTACGGCGTCTACCTGTCCGAGAACGAGGACGGGACGGTGAATATCCTGTCCCAGGGCCGGAAGGTCAAGGTCAACATCCACCCGTCCATCAAGGCCGCCGACATCAAGGCCGGCCAGGAGCTGATCCTGAACGAGGGCCTCAACGTGGTCGAGATGGCGGGCTACGAGATCCAGGGCGAGGTCGTCGTCCTCAAGGAGGTCCTCGAGGACAACCGCGCCGTCGTGACCCAGCGCGCCGACGAGGACAAGGTCGGCATCATCGCCGATCCCCTCCGCGCCGTGAAGCTCAAGGTCGGCGACCACATCCTCATGGACGCCAAGTCCGGCTACCTCCTCGAGAAGCTCCCCAAGAGCGAGGTCGAGGACCTCACCCTCGAGGAAGTCCCCGACATCGACTACGAGGACATCGGCGGCCTCACCGATCAGATCGAGGCCATCAAGGACGCCGTCGAGCTGCCCTACCTCTACAGCGACTACTACAAGGAGCACCACCTCGCGCCGCCGAAGGGCGTGCTGCTCTATGGCCCGCCGCCAAGGCCGTCGCCAACAACCTCGCCGCCCGCATCTCCGAGAAACGCGGCGAGAAGGTCAAGGGCTTCTTCCTCTCCATCAAGGGCCCCGAGCTGCTCAACAAGTACGTCGGCGAGACCGAGCGCAAGATCCGCGAGATCTTCGTCAAGGCCCGCGAGAAGGCCGCCGAGGACGTGCCCGTCGTCATCTTCTTCGACGAGATGGACGCGCTGTTCCGCACCCGCGGCTCCGGCATCTCCTCCGACGTGGAGACCACCATCGTCCCCCAGCTCCTCGCCGAGCTCGACGGCGTCGAGGCGGTCAAGAACGTCATCGTCATCGGGGCCTCGAACCGGCAGGACCTCATCGACCCCGCCATCCTGCGCCCCGGCCGCCTCGACGTGAAGATCAAGATCGAGCGCCCCGACAAGAGCGCCGCCGTCGATATCTTCAACAAGTACATGACCGCCCACCTGCCGATCCACGAGACCGAGCTCCGGCCCCACGGCGGCGACATGCAGGCCACCCTCGCCCGCATGATCGAGGCCACCATCGACGAGATGTACAGCCTCGAAGAGGAGAACCGCTTCCTCGAGGTGACCTACTCCAACGGCGACAAGGAGGTCCTGTACTTCAAGGACTTCGCCTCGGGCGCCATGGTCGAGTCCATCGTCCGCCGCGCCAAGAAGCTCGCGCTCAAGCGCTACATCCAGACGGGCGCAAAGGGCATCACGGTCGACGACCTCCTCGCCGCCGTGCGCGAGGAGTTCAAGGAGAGCGAGGACCTGCCCAACACGACCAACCCCGACGACTGGGCCAAGATCGCCGGCAAGAAGGGGGAGCGGATCGTGTACGTGAAACCGCTCATGGGCGTGAAGGACAAGGACAAGCCCCGCGCGGTCGACCGCGTGATCAATACCGGGCAGTACCTCTAGACAACTCGGAGGGGGTCCCTCCCCCTCCCGAAGTTTCCCCCAGGACAGGGAGCGCCGGCCAAGCCGGCGCTCAAGAGTGGGAGGAGGCCGCGACGGCCTCCTCCCAGCCCCTCCCCGACGGCAATCGGTTGCGCCGACCAAGCCGGCGCTCGGACGTCGATGCACGCCGCATGAGCCTTCTCCGACGCCGAGGGAACCAAGTGGCGCCGCCTCCCGCTCCGTCGAAGCGGGGAGTCGGGGCCCACCCGGCCTGCTCCGTGCGTAGCCCTCCGGTTCGGGATACCATGTCCTCCGTCCAGCGCCGCCCGGCGACGCACCACCCGAACGTCCGCCGGCGAGACCGCCGGAGGTGACCATGGGTCTCGAACAACAGCTCAACGACACGCTGAAGCAAGCCATCAAGAACCAGGACCTGCGGACCGCCGACGTCGTGCGCATGCTCAAGACGAAGCTCATGGAGCGGCGCACGGCGAAGGGCTTCTCGGGCCAGGTGGACGACGCCCTCGTCCTCGACGTCATCAGCGCCTATCGCAAGCAGCTCCTGAAGGCGCTCGCCGAGTTCGAGAAAGCGGGTGACCGCGCGGCGTCCCAGGTGACCCAGATCCGCTTCGAGACGGAATTCTGTGAGCGTTACCTGCCGAAGGGGCTCGACGAGGCGACCCTGGTCGAGGCCGCCGACGTGAAGCGCATCGCCGAGGAGATCCTCGCCGGCCGGCCCGCGTGACGGGTCCTCTCGCCATCTCCGAGCCGGCGCTCGGGCAGGACCGGCTCCGACGCCTCGACGCGCTCAGCCTCGGAGGGCGGTGGGTCAGCGGTGGCCCACCGGGCGGGACGTCGGTATCAGTGCGGTCTGCTTGGACCGCTCTCGACGAGGGCGGTTGCGAGCTGGAGCAGGGACTGGAGGACCCGTCGCCTCCTCGCTGAGCGCGACGAGACGCACATTCACCTTGCCCTGCGCGACCAGCAGGCAGACGAAGGCGGTGCTCTCGCCAGGGGAGATTCCAAGCCGGTGCGCGAGGTCGGTGGGGCTCATCGCTCCCC
>WNGF01010147.1_pt1 | contig 19864 bp, 18 predicted proteins | sample 5400641 | NCBI WGS metagenome assembly WNGF01 (sample SAMN13153371, study PRJNA577476) | soil metagenome | isolation source: 80 cm soil or saprolite under grassland replicate 2 | place: USA:California | collected 2016-06-15
ACCACGGCGACGCCGAACCAGTAGAGAACACCGACGTCCAGCCCCAGCCCGGCAGCGACGAGCAGCGCGACCGTGCCGAGGTGGAAGAGCCGCGCGCCGAAGAAGGCGCCGCGCTCGCCGAAGCGGACGGCGATCGACTGCAGGCGCTGGCTCCGGTCGATCTCAAGGTCGAGCAGCGAGTAGAAGAGGTCGAAGCCGGCCACCCAGAGCGCAACCGCGCCGCCGAGTCCCCACGCCTCCCACGGGATCGTCCCCGTGATCGCGGCCCAGGCGCCGATCGGCGCGAGCCCGTCCACCGCGCCGAGCCAGAGGTGGCACAGCCAGGTCCAGCGCTTGAGGTACGGGTAGATCACGAAGCCGACGACCGGAATCGGCCAGAGCCAGTGGACGAGCGGGTCGAGCTGGTAGACGGCTACGAGGAAAAGCGCGAGCGATAGCGCACAGAAAACGAGCACCTGCGCCGGTGAGAGCAACCCACTCGGCAGTTCGCGCCGCGCCGTGCGCGGGTTGCGCGCGTCGAGCCCCGCGTCGATGAGGCGGTTGAGCCCCATCGCGAGCGAGCGGGCCCCAACCATCGCGACCGTGATCCAGAAGAGGTCGTGCGCGCTCGGCACCGCGTCGACGGCGAGGAACGCGCCGACGTACGCGAACGGCAGCGCGAAGACCGTGTGTTCGAGCTTGACCAGCCGCGCAAACCGCGCCGGATAGGCGAGTGCGCTCATTGCAGTCTTTTCTGACGGTCAGCGGGCCGACCGGTCAGTTCAGACGGACGCACGAGCAAAGCCCGTGCGTCCTGAAGACGGCGTCGCAAGCGCCGCCTCATGTCTGCCGGTGCGCCGTCGGCTCTCCGGCGAGCAGCGAGAGCGCGTGCGCTAGGGCGGGGCGCAGGACCTCGAAGCCGTCCCGGCAGCCGCCGGGCGAGCCGGGAAGGTTCACCACCAGGGTCTGGCCCCGAACCCCGGCCACCCCGCGGGAAAGCAGGGCATGCGGAGTCTTGGCGATCGAGTCGGCCCGGATGGCCTCGGCGATCCCCGGCGCTTCGCGCTCGAGCACCTCCGACGTCGCCTCGGGTGTGACGTCGCGCGGTCCGAGGCCAGTGCCGCCGGTCGTCAGGACGAGCGCCACCTCCTCCGCCAGCTCGGCGATCGCATCGGCGATCGCGTCCCGGTCGTCCGGCACGACACGCCGCTCGACCTCGTAGCCCTCGCCGGCGAGCAACTCCGCGAGCAGGTCGCCGCTCGCGTCCTCGCGCGTGCCTTCCGAGACGCCGTCGGAGACGGTCACCACCGCGGCCTTCACTCCTCCTTCACCTTCTCGAGCAGCCGGATCTCGGCGATCTCCATCCCGGAGTCGACACCCTTCGCCATGTCGTAGATGGTCAGCGCGGCGACCGATGCAGCGACCAGCGCCTCCATCTCGACGCCGGTCTGCGCGGTCGTCTCGGCGGAGGCTTCGATCACCACCGCGTCGCCGCCGACCTCCAGCTCGACTGCAACGTGAGTAAGCGGCAGCGGATGGCAGAGCGGGATCAGCTCGCTCGTGCGCTTGGCCGCCATGATCCCGGCCAGACGAGCCGCCGCGAGCGCGTCGCCCTTCGGCAGCTCGGCGAGGCGGGCTGCCGTCTCGGGAGCCATCCGCACGACCCCCCGCGCCCGGGCACGCCGGCGTGAGACTGGCTTGCCGCCGACGTCCACCATTCTGACGGCGCCGGTGTCGTCGACGTGAGAAAGGTCTGTCACCGCCGAAACGGTACCGCCGCGACGCGGCTGTCCAGGTCGGTGAGCTGCCCCTCGATCCACGCCGCGACGTCGTGCTCGCGGACGTAGGCGCGAATCGCCTCGAGCCGCTGGCGCCGCTCGTCCTCAGTCATGGTCAAGGCCCGGTGGAGCACGTCCGCCTGGCCGGCGACGTCGAACGGGTTCACACGAAGGGCCCACTCGCCCAGCTCCTCGTAGGACCCGGCGTTCTCGGAGAGGATGAGGACGCCGTTCCGCTCGTTGACGAGCGGCGCCTCCTTCGAGACGAGGTTCAGCCCGTCGAAGATCGGGTTCACGAACAGCACGTCGAACTGCTTGTACGCCGCCACCGCGCCAAGGAAGTCGTCCTCGATCGCGAGCTCGATCGGCGCCCAGCCGTTCTGCTGGAAGCGGTCGTTCACGCGCCGCGCCTCGCGCTGGATCGCGCCGAGGTACTCGGAATACTCCGGGATGTCCTGCCGCGAAGGGTCGAGCAGTGCGAGCATGACCACGCGCGTGTGCCACTCCGGATGTGCGTCGAGGAAGAGCTCGTAGGCGCGGAAGCCGCGGACGATGTTCTTGGAGGGATCGGTGCGGTCGACGCGCAGGATCAGCCGTTCCGGCCGCCGCTCGACCAGCGCGCGCTCCGCCGCGAGCACCTCGTTGCTCTGCGCCACCTCCTCGAACTCGGCCACCTCGACCGAGATCGGGTGCACGGCCACGAGCGATTGGCGACCGCGATACTCGGCGTGGCTCTCGACGAAGTTGCACTCGGCGCCGACCAGGTCGCTCGCGGAGCGGAGGAAGTTGACGCGCCAGCGCCGCGAATGGAACCCGATGACGTCGTTCGCGAGGAGCCCGTCGTGGATCTCGCGGCGCATCGCCTTCGGCAGGACGTGCCAGTAGTCCGGTTGGGGCCATGGGATGTGGACGAAGTGGGCGAGCAGAGCGTCGGGCACGCGCTCGCGGACGAGCCGGGGCGCAAGGTAGAGGTGGTAGTCGTGGAAGAAGACGGGCGAGTCGGGCTGCTGCTCGAGCTCCGCCGCGACGGCGTCCGCGAACCCCGCGTTCACCCGCGCGTACCCCTCCTCCCACGCGTTCTTGAGCGCGACGTCGACGGACGGCGTGTACGCGAGCTCCCAGAGGTAGTGCTGGAGGAACCAGAGCATCGGGTTGGAGACGACGTTGTAGAACCAGTCGTAGGCCGCCTCGTCGTGCGCGACCAGGCGCAGCCTCAGCGAGCCGCTGTCCAGCGTCTCGTCGATCGCCTCGCCACCGGCCTCGGCCGCGAGCGCGCGGTCCTCCCCGCTCATCGCACTCGCGATCCAGGTGACGTCGTGGTGCGCGACGAGCCCGCGCAGTGCGGTCACCAGGCCCCCTCCGCCGCGATGGGCGACCCGTTCCCCGTGCTCGCGCGAGTACGTCACCGGCCCGCGGTTCGAGACGACGATCAGCTTGCGGCGCTCGGCCACTACGGTCTGGACCCTAAATGAGACTCGGTCGCCTGCCCCGGCTCGTCCTCGGCGGAGAGGTCGCTCGCAGCGTCCGGCCGATCGCCGCGGTCTCGTTCACCTACAACGCGTCGTTCTCCACGTTCTGGGTCTACATCGGCATCTTCGCGGTCAAGGGGCTGCACTGGCCGCCCTCCCGAGTGGGACTGCTGTTCCTGGCCTCGGCTCCGGCTGCGGCCGTCGCCAACTACCTGAGCGGCAGAATCTCCGATCGAACGGGCAGGAAACTCCTGATTTGCCTGAGTTTCCTCGCATCTGCGGCGAACATGACGCTGCTTGCGGCGGTCGGCGACACGACCGCAATCGCTTTCGCGCTGATCGTGCTCCAGGGCGTGATCGGCGCGCCCGCGTACTCGCTCGACCGCGTCCTCGTCGCCGACCTCGTCGGAGGTACCGCCGGGCGGGAGCAGGCCTTCGCGGCCGTTCGCGTCGCGACCAACCTGGGCGCCCTCGTGGGCCCGCCCCTCGCTGCGCTGCTCGTCCTGCTGGGCGGCTGGACGGCGTTCCTGCTCGGCATCGCCGCCATCGGCGTGGTCGGAGCCGCGATCACGCTCGTCTTCCTCCCCGCACCGCCGGCCCGCGACCGACTGCGGCCACGCACGGGCTCGCTGCGTACGGTCCTGCGCGATCGCCCGTTTGCGTTGCTCCTCCTCTCGACGCTCCTCGCCTTCTTCGTCTACTGCTGCTTCGAGACGGTGCTGCCGGTGATCGCCGTCTCCGTCTACGGGCTGGGGCCTTCGACCTGGGGCCTGCTCGTCGCGATCAGCCCTGCCCTCGTCGTGCTCGGGCAGCTTCGGCTGACCCGCGCGAGCGGCCGCGTCCCGCCGGCGCCCCGGATCGCAGCCGCGACGTTGCTGATGGGGCTGCCGTTCCTCGCCCTGCTCGCCTCGAGCAGCGTTGCCGTGATCGCCGCCGTGATCGCCGCGTTCATCGTCGGAGAGATCGTCTGGATGCCTACCTCCCAGGCGGTCGCGGCCGAGCTGGCGCCCGAGCAGCTCCGCGGCACGTACTTCGGCGCGCTGGCCGCGATGACGGGGCCCGCGTGGACGCTGGCGCCGTTCGTCGCCTTCGAGCTCCGCAAGCACGCGGGCGTGGACTCGGTCTGGCTGCTGTTCGCGGGGATCGCCGTCGCCGGCGCGGCGGCCGGCGCAATCGCGGTACGAAGCGCGGCGGCCCGCGCTCAATCCCCGCCGCTGCCGCGGTAGGCGATCACCTGGACACGCTCGACCGTGACCATCCCTTCGCCGACCATCTCGTCGAGCACGGGCAGGATGCGCTCGATCTGCTCCGCCGAGTCGACGATCTCGATGAGCACCGGCAGATCCTCCGAGAGCCGAAGGATGCGCGCGGTGTGCAGGCGGGAATCGGCGCCGAAGCCTTCGATCCCCCGGATGACCGTCGCGCCGGCCAGACCCTCCTTACGAACCCGCTCGACGATCGCCTGGTATAGCGGCTTGCCGTGCCAGCGGTCGGATTCGCCGACGAAGATGCGGAGCAGCTTGCCCTCGCCCTCGATCTTCATCAGAGCGTTCTCCCGACCACGACGCCACCATAGAGCGCGACCAGCCCTGCGGCCATGCTCCCGAGCAGGTTCGCTGCAGCGAGCGCATATGACCGCGCCTCGACCAGGCGGTAGCTCTCCAGGGACAGCGTAGAAAAGGTCGTGTATGCGCCCAGGAAGCCGATCGCCACGGCCGCGCGCACCCAAGGCGCGACGGTTAGGCGCTCGCCGAGAAGCGTGACCACGAGACCGAGCAGGAACGAGCCGCTGACGTTCACCGCGAACGTCGCCCACGGGAACGACCCCGCCCGTCGCGCGACGATCCCCTCGGCGCCGTATCTGGCGAGTGCCCCCAGCGCCCCGGCCATCCCGATCGCAACTGCCGTCCGCATGCGAAAGCTCCTCTCGTCACAGGAGCCATCAGCCGAACGGCGGTCGGGGGCGAGCTCCATCGCCCGGGTGAACGGCGCAGTATAGGCGGCTACGTCAGCCGGATCCGCGGGTCGATCCAGGCGTACAGGATGTCGACCAGCAGGTTGAAGACGATGATCGACAGGGTGGCGAAGATGACCACCCCCTGGACGACGGTCAGGTCGTAGTTGGAGACGGCGAGCAGGGCGGTGTTCCCGAGGCCGGGCAGGTTGTAGACGCTCTCGGTGAAGATCGCACCCCCGAGCGCGAGCCCGATGTCCATCCCGAGGATGGTCACGACGGGCAGCAGCGCGTTGCGGAGCACGTGCGAGCGCAGAACGCGGCTCTCAGGGGCGCCTTTGCCCCGCGCCGTTCGGACGAAGTCCTCGTTCAGGGTCTCCATCACGTTCGCCCGGATCATGCGCGCGTACAACGCGGCGAACAGGATCGCGAAGGTCGCCCAGGGCAGAATCATGTGGTAGAACCACTGCACGGGGCCGCCGGGTGCGCCGGGTGCCGGGTTGATGAAGTCCGCGTAGCCCGCGATCGGCGTGTGCAGCGGGAAGTTGCGCAGCTTGAAGCCGAAGAAGTAGGAGAAGATCAGCCCGATCCACAAGGGGTGGGCCGAGACTCCCACGAGCACGAACACCATCCCGGCCCGGTCTAAGAGCGAGCGCGGGCGTAGCGCCGAAAGCACGCCCACGACGAGCCCGATGCTCAGCCAGAGAACCGCTCCGCCGAAGACGAGTGAGGCGGTTACCGGTGCCGCCTGGGCAACGATGTGATTGACCGACTGGCGGGTGATGAACGAGGTCCCGAGCGAGCGGTCGATCACGAGCCGCTTGAGGAACAGGCCGTACTGGTACGGCACCGGATGGTTGAGGCCGAGACGCACGACCGCCTGCTTCATGCACGCGGGTCTCGCCTGAGCGCCGCCGCAGACGAGCCGTTCCGGCGCGACCGGGGCCATGAAGAAGATCACGAAGGTCACGAACGTGACGACGAGGAAGAGAAGTGCCGCCCACAGGACTCGCCTGACGAGGTACCGGAACACGTCCCTCTCCTCTGCCGCTAGCGCCGTTCGGCGAAAACAGTACCTGCAGCCTCAGCGGCTGGCTAGAAGAAATATGCGCGGTTCAGGCGGCCGCGACGGTCGCGAGCTCCGCGCCGGCGGTGTCGTTGCCGGCGAGGAGGTTGAAGAGCACGAGCCAGTCGCGGAGGAGGCGCGGCATCAGGAAGTTGCGGCGCACGTACTCCTTGCCTCGGAGAGCTCGCTGCCGTGCCGCGGCCGGGTCGGCGAGGATCTCGAGACAGGCATCGGTGCACGCCTCCGGCGACTCGGGATCCACGAGCCAGACGGAGCCGATGTTGTTCAGGTTCGAGAGGATGTAGACGTCCGGGTCGCCGGCGGCGTACGCGACCGTGCGGCTGTAGTAGTCCCAGCCCTCGGGATCGTCGTGCGCCATCGAGCCGACGAGCGCGAGCTGAACCTCAGGCCGCTCCTCCTTGACGCCGCGGTAGGCGTCGATCACGCCCAACGGGTCCTTCCACGGGTCGAAACGGGACACCTGGGTGAGCGTCGGGCGGTCGACGTCGATTCCGAACTGGTCGACGATGTAGGCGGCATCCTCGGCCGAGAGCGCCATGTTCTTCGGGGTCAGGGGGTCGATCGCGGGCGGCCAGATGTAGGCCGGCGGAAGCCCGCCGACGCGCGGAACGTACTCCGGCATGTGGAAGATGGCGGCGTCGTAGCGCGCGAGCCACGGGACGAGAAACTCGAGCACCTCGCGGTTCGGCTGCGAGAGGTCGATGTGGCAGCGCCAGATCCAGTGGGCCGAGCTCGAGGGGAAGTGCTCGATCATCCCCGCCGGCTGCGGGTCGTGCACGATGACGAAGTCGTACTCGTCCTCGAGCTCCTCGGCGTTGAGGGCGTTGTAGCGCCGGAAGGTCTCCTGCTGCGGCGGCGTGAGGCCCTGCGGGCTTCCCTGCAGCGCGTTGTGGATCCCCTTTGTCACGGCGAAGAACTCCTCGGCGCCGCCGATGATGCGCCACTCCACATCGAGCCCAGCGTCCTTCATCAACGGGACGAGGGCGTAGTTGATCTCGGCCACGCCGCCTCCGAACGCCGTCGCCGAGAGATGGACGACCCGCTTGCCGGCCAGGGGCTCCGCCAACCTGCGGATCTCGTCCATCAGGCCGCGCGTGGCGATCGTGGCATAGTCGCCGAGAGACTTCTGTCCGACGTTGACGAGTTGGAGCATGAGCAGGCCGGTAGGGCGTGGCGCCCGCGGCGAGGATAATGGAGTGTCGGCCTATTCGCGCAGGAACTTGACGAAGCGGAGGCGGGAGCCCCCGTCGCCACGCGGGCCAATCTCCACCTCGTCCGAGACCGCGCGGATGATCGCGATTCCGAGCCCGCCTTCCTCCAGCTCTGGGCCCTCGGTATCACCTCCGTCAACCGGCTCGAACCCGGCGCCTTCGTCGCCGATCTCGACGACCAGGCGATCCGGGGCCAGCTTGTAGACGATCTCGACCTCGCCCTCACGCCCGTTTGCATAGGCGTGCCGGACGGAGTTGGTGCAGGCCTCGGTCAACGCGAGCTTCAAGTCGTGAAGCGTCTCCTCGGAGAGCGGCCTGACTCCGGCGATCGCGCTGAGCGCCAGGCGGCCGAGGGTGATGTACTCCGGCCGCGCGGGGATCGTTAGGCGCACGGAGCGACCCTCCTCGCTCATTTCGGCCCCCTTACCCACGACCGAAGAGCCCTAACCAGTCGATCACGGGTTGGCGCGCTCGGAGAGCTTGACGGGAATGCGGAGGCGGGACCGCCCTCGGATGATGGTGAACGTGGCGCGGTCGCCGGGCTCCAATCGCTCTGTGACAATCCGCACAAGATCCTCTGAGGTCCTCACCGGCCGGCCGGCGATCGCGACCACCAGGTCCGATCCCGGCGCGAACTCGACGCCGAGGTAGGTCCGCGTCCGAGGCCCCGCCCGCAGACCCGCGGCGGCGGCCGGCGAGGCCGACTCGACCTTCGTGATCACCGCGCCGTGGGAGACCGGATAGCCGAAGCGCTTGGCCAGCGACGGTGTCAGGCTCGTGGTGACGATCCCGACGTAGGCGTACGAGACGGATCCTCGCGCGATCAGCTGCTCCATCGAGCGCCTGGCCGAGTTGATCGGCACCGCGAAGCCGACACCCTCGGCCGTCCCGGAATCGCTTCGGATCTGGGCGTTGATCCCGATCACGCGCCCCCGGGCGTCGAAGAGCGGACCGCCGGAGTTGCCATGGTTGATCGGCGCATCGGTCTGGATCGCGTCGACCAGCGAGTACCGCGAGGTGAGCGAGTCGATCGAGCGGTGCGTCGCCGAGACGACACCGACGCCCAGCGAGTTCTCGTTCCCGAATGGGCTCCCGATCGCCGCGACGGGCTCCCCGACCGCGACCGTTGCCGAGTTCCCGAGCGGCACCGGGCCGAGCTCGTGAACGCTCGGGTCGACCTCGATCAAGCCCACGTCGTCGAACACGTCCCAGCCGACGACCCTAGCGCTCTCGCGGTCACGGTCCTGGAACTCGACGTAGACGCGGTCGGCGGCTTGGACCTTTGCGCCCTCGCCGGCGTTCGTGATCACGTGCGAGTTCGTGAGGATGTAGCCCTTCGGCGAGACCACGAAGCCCGAGCCCTGCGCCACCTGCGCCGTCGCGGGATCGGTCCCGTACTGGGCGAAGATGGTGACGACGCCGGGGGAGCGGCCGGCGTAGATCTTGCGCGGGTCGAAGCCGTTCCCCGGGAGCGGCTTGGCGGACGGGCCAACCGCCGCCGGCGCGGCCGAGCCATCCGAGAAGGGCGAAGCGCGGAAGACCGTGGTGGTCGAGCGGGTCCCGACCCAGCCGGCTGCCCTCCCGAGCCCAAGCGCGGCGGCTCCGCCCAGCAGGGCGCAGACGACCACCAGAGCAAGAGGCCTGCCGGAGCGCACGACCGTCTCACTCTAGCTATGCCGTCTGCGGCGACCCGGCGATTTCACGGGAAATCGCTTAGTCGGATACTGCGACGGCTGTTCTTTCGTGACGCTCGCTAGCGATTGCAAGCGGGAGGTTCAGTGCAAACACCGTTCTGCCTGGCCGCGAATCAAGTTCCACCGCCCCGTTCATCAACTCCGCCAATTCCTTCGCGATCGTAAGGCCGAGGCCGCTGCCGGAGGCTCGGGTGCCGTCGAGCCGGAAGAAGCGCTCGAACAGCTGCGCCTGCCGGTCGCCTGGGATCCCGTCGCCCTCGTCCTCGACCTCCAGCACGGCGCTGCCGTCGCGTGTCAGCGCCCGCACGCGCACCGCCGTTCCGGGCGGGGTGTGCAACACGGCGTTCTCGACGAGGATGCGTCCGATCTGCAGGGCTCGCAGCTCGTCACCGAGCGCCACCGCGCCCTCCGCGCCCTCGAGCGTGAGCTCGTGCCCCGACGCCCGCGCGACCGGCCCGAGCTCGTCCACGAGGTCCGCCGCGAGCCCGCCGAGGTCGACCGGCTCCCGTTCGACCGTCAGGCGCCCGGCGTCCAGGCGCGAGAGATCCAGGAGGTCGGATGCGAGCTTCGTCAGGCGGCTCACCTGCTCCCGCATCGAATCGAGAAACTCCAGGCGCGTGGGCTCGTCGAGGTCCTCGTCGTCCAGCAGCTCGAGGAAGCCGGCGAGCGAGAACAGGGGCGTCCGGAGCTCGTGCGAGGCGTTGGCGACGAACTCGCGCCGCGCGTCGTCGAGCTGGGCCAGCCGCACGCGCATGCGGTCGAACGCGGCCGCGAGGTCGCCCAGCTCGTCCCCGCCGCTGTCGGCTACGGGCTCGTCGAAGCGGCCGCCGGCGATCCGGTCGGCGGCACGCTCGAGCCTGCGGATCCGGCGCGCGAAGATCCACGCGCCGCCGTAGCCGAGCAGGAGCGCGATCGCGAGCGCAGCGCCCGCCGACAGGAGCAGCCGGTGCTGGACGAGCTTGACGCTCCCGATCTGGCTCTGCATCGAGTCCCTGAGCAGCAGGACGAAGGCGCCCGCCTCGTACGGGATCGCCGCCTCCGCGACGCTGTCGTCGCTGTGGCGAAGGATGCCGTGCTGGAGGCTCCCGCTTTCGAGAGCGCGCGTCGCGATCGGATCGTCAGTCACGTCCTGAGAGGACTGCGCGCCGCTCGAGTCCGCGATCGGGCTGCCGACGGTCGTCCCGCCCGGAACCGTGCTCGCCTGGAAGATCATCACGCGCGCGCCGACGTCGTGGGCGGAGGTATCGACGAAGTCTTGCGGGACGAGGCTGCCGGCAGCCATCGGCGCAAGGCGCCTCGCGGCCGCCTCGAGCTGCGTCAGGCGCGTGTCTTGGAGCCGTGTCCAGAGAGAGGGGACGACCGCGAGGTAGACGATTCCGAGCGCCGCGGCCACGACCAGCAGCAGGGCGAGGCTGAGGCGTGTCCCGACGCTGCGAAGGACGCGGTTCACCGGCTGCGGAAGCGGTACCCGACGCCGCGCACGGTCAGAATCAGCTCCGGCTCGCGGGCATCGCGCTCGAGCTTCTCGCGCAGGTGGCGCACGTGGACGTCGATCGTGCGCGGCTCGCGGTACTCGGACCCGCCCCACAACGCCTGGAGCAGCTGCTCGCGCGTGTAGACGCGACCGGGGTGCGAGGCGAGGGTGCGCAGGAGCTCGAACTCGACGTACGTCAGCTGAACCATGCGTCCGTGGGCCTCGACCTCGCGCTTGCCGAGGTCGATTCGGAGCCCGTCGGTCTCGATTCGCTCGTCGGCCTGCTCGTCGGCGCGAGGCGCCGAGGCTCGCCGCAAGAGCGCCCGCACCCGGCTCCGAAACTCGCGGATCGAGAACGGCTTCGTGATGTAGTCGTCCGCGCCGAGCTCGAGCCCGAGCACCTTGTCGAGCTCGTCGTCGCGGGCGGTCAGCATGATGATCGGAACGGTGCTCGTGGTGCGCAGGCGCTTGCAGACCTCGAGCCCGTCGAGCTTGGGAAGCATCACGTCGAGCACGACGAGATCGATCGGCTCACGCTCGAACTGCTCGAGCGCCTCCTCGCCGTCGCGCGCCTGGACAACGCGGAAGCCGTCGCGTTCGAGTGGATAGGCGAGGAGCTTCTGGACCGCGTCCTCGTCGTCGACGAGCAGGATGGTGGAGGAATCTGGCATCGGCAACGCCCGCCGGCGCTGGGAACTCTCCCACCTACTATAGCCACGGTATGGCGGCGCTCCCGCCTCGTCCTGCCCGGCGCCGGCCGCGCCTGGGCTCACTCGACCGCCCCGTCAGCGGACGGCTCTACCGCGGCACGTGGCTGCTCGTCGGGATTCCGCTCCTGATCGCGGCCTTCAGCGTGCACAAGGCCCAGCCGCTGCCAGCGCCGCAGCCCCTCCTGCCGGCCTCCTTCGACAGGGTCGGAGCGATGCAGCTCACGCGCGAGCTCGCGGGCACGTATCCCGACCGCGCCCCCGGCACGGCAGGCGCTACCGGCGCCGCGAGCTGGTTCGCCGACCAGCTCGCCCCTTACGGTCTCGGCGTCACTGCGGACCGCTTCCGGGCGCTGGTCCCGGGCCGCGGGCGCCAGACGCTCGTGAACCAGCTCGTCACGATTCCCGGCCGCCTGCCGGCAGAGATCGTCGTGATGGCTCACCGTGACGACTCCGGCACCGGGCCTGGGGCGAGCGACAACGCGGCCGGCATCGCCGCGCTGATCCAGCTCGCCCGCTCGTACGGGACGCCGGTCGCCGCTCCCACGACCCGCGCGCTCAGCCCGTTGCACACGCTGGTCTTCGTGGCCACGGACGGGGGCGCCTTCGGCGCGCTGGGCGCGCGGCGCTTTGCACAGACGCACCGTGGCCGGGTTCTCGCGGCCCTCGACCTCGACACGATTGCCGGAAGCGGTGCTCCAAGGCTGGTTCTCGCCGGCTCCGAGCCCAGGCTCGCCGCGGCAGGGATCGTCGAGACGGCCGCGCAGCGCGTGCTCGAGCAGACCGGCAACCGGCCGCACCGTCCGAGCGCGCTGGCGCAGCTCATCGACCTCGCGTTTCCGTTCAGCCTCGACGAGCAGGCGCCGCTCCTGGCCCGCGGGCTCCCTGCGCTCACCCTCACGACCGGCGGCGAGCGGCCCCCGTCGGCGTTCTCAGACCAGCCTGGCCGCTTGGACGCGCGACGCCTGGTCGAGCTCGGCCGGGCTGCCCAGCAGCTCCTGCGCTGGCTCGACGCGAGCGCCGAGCTTGCGCCGGGAACCGCAAGCTACGTCTACTTCGGGCCCCGGATCCTGCCCGGCTGGTCGGTCGAGCTCGCACTGATCGCGTGCCTTGCGCCGTTCTTCCTGGCCGCGATCGATCTCTTCGCGCGCTGCCGGCGCCGCCACATCCCGCTCGCGCCGGCCCTGCGCAGCTACCGCAGCCGCGTCGGGTTCTGGCTCTGGTGCGCCGCGATCTTCGAGCTCTTCGCGCTGACCGGCGCCTGGCCCGACGCGCCCGCGGCGCCGCTCCCGCCCGACGTCTCGCCCGCAAGCGCTTGGCCCGCGCTGGCTCTCGTCGGCTTCCTGGTCTTGAGCGGGCTCGGCTGGCTCGTGGCGCGGGCGCGGCTCGTGCCGAGGCGGCCGGTCGCCTCCACCGAGGAGCTCGCCGGGACAACCGCTGCTCTGCTCGCGCTCGCGGTCGTGGCGCTCTTGGTGGTCGCAACGAACCCGTTCGCCCTCATCTTCGTCCTGCCGTCGCTGCACGCGTGGTTGTGGCTGCCGTTCGTCCGCGCCCGGCCGCTCTGGGCGCGGGCTGCGCTGCTAGTCGCGGGATTCCTCGGGCCTCTCCTCCTGCTCGGCTCGCTCGCGTGGCGGTTCGGCCTCGGCCTCGACGCTCCCTGGTACCTGGCCGAGCTGACGGCGACCGGCTACGTCCGGCTGTTCGCGCTGGTGATCGCAGCCGGCTGGCTCGCGGCAGCGGGTCAGGTCGCCGCGCTCTCGGTGGGCCGCTACGCCCCGTACCCGAGCGCCGCCGAGCGTCCGCCGCGCGGCCCGATCCGGGAGACCGTGAGGCGCGTCGTGCTCGGAATGCGCGCGAGGAGGCGCACCGCCGGTGCGGAATCGGAGGCGCTGGAAGGATGAATAGGAGAGGGGCTCTGCGGATCGCCGGCACAGTGCTCGCCGCGGCGGGAGCACTTGTCCTGATCTGGGTGGTGATCGTCTGGCGCTGGCAGGACCCGTTCACCGCGCTCTACACCCACTGGAAGCAACACCAGCTCGCCGCCAGCTACAACCGCCGTTTCGCGGCCTACACGCCGTCGCCGAGGCTGCGCTCCGAAGCGTCGCTGGCAGCCGAGCTGCGGGTGATCGCGCATGAGGCGCGGCGCTACCAGCTCGAGTCGAAGCGAGGTCAGGCGATCGGCCGCATCGTCGTCCAACGCCTCGGCCTGAACATGGTTCTGGTCAACGGGACCGACGACTCGACGCTGAAGAAGGGCCCGGGCCGCGACCTGCGCACCTATATGCCCGGCGAGGGCCAGCTGATCTACATCGCCGGCCACCGCACGACCTACCTCGCTCCGTTTGCGCACATCGACGCGCTCCGGCTCGGCGACCTCGTCACGCTCGAGGTTCCGTACGGCACCTTCCGCTACCGCATCTTTCACCACCGCATCGTTGGCTCCCAGGACCTTGGCGTCCTGCGCTCGCACGGCCGCGAGGTGGTCGCCCTGCAGGCCTGCCACCCGCGCTTCTTCGCGACCAACCGCTACATCGCCTACGGCCGGCTGATGCGCGTCGAGCCGCGCGGCGGCCGGGCGTTCACGCCCCCGGCGATCAGGCTCGCCGCGGCCCCGTTGGCCGCAACTCGGGGCTAGAAGAGCCGCAGGTAGCGAACCGGCGTGCCCGCTGCGAGCTCGCCCTCGCCGCGGGGAAGCAGGACGAGCGCGTCGGCCCCGGCCGCGCGCGCGATCATGTGCGACTCCTGCCCGGCGAGCGGCTCGAGCTCGGTCGCCCCGTCCTCACCTGGGCGTGTCCGAGCGCGCAGAAGCTGGTCGCGCGCGGGGTTGCGCCCAGTGGCAGCGGCGAGCCGCCCCGCCTCGAAGCGGGGAAGCGGGTCGGAGTGGCCTTGGAGCGCGAGCACCGCGGGCCGCACGAACAGCTCGAAACCGACGAGCGACGAAACCGGGTTCCCGGGGAGGCCGAAGACGAGCGTCGCGCCCCGCACGCCGAAGGAGACCGGCTTACCCGGTTTGACGGCGACACGCCAGAACACCTCCTCGACGCCGAGCTCGCCCTCGATGCGGCGAACGAGGTCGTGCGGGCCGACGGAGACTCCGCCGGAGGTCACGAGCACGTCCGCCTCCAGGCCGCGCTCCAGCGCGGCACGGTGTGCCTCCTCGTCGTCCGGGACCGCCGCCAGGCGGTCGACCTCCGCGCCCGCAGAGGCGAGCTGCGCGGCCAGGATCAGCCCGTTGGCTTCGTAGACCTCGCCGGGCCCGAGCGGCTCGCCGGGCGACCGGAGCTCGGTTCCCGTCGCCAGCACGGCGGCGCGGGGCTGCGACGAGCACGCGACGGCCGCGACACCGGCTGCTGCGAGCGCGCCGAGCTGGGCCGGGCCGAGGAGCGATCCGGCCTGCACGACCGCCTCTCCCGCGCGGAGATCGCCGCCGCGAGGACGAACGTTGGCACCAACGTCCACCCGCTCTCGCACAAGGATATTGTTGTCACGTTCGACAACATACTCGAAGGGGGTGACGGCATCCGCTCCTTCCGGGACGACGCCTCCCGTAGCTATCCCCATCGCCTCCCGCGACCCGAGCGGCCGCGGAGCGGGCGCCCCAGCGGCGATCCGGTGGACGACGGGAAGCTCGCCCGGCGTGTCCTCGGAGCGGAGGGCGAAGCCGTCCATCGCCGAGCTCGGGAAGGGCGGCAGGTCGACGGCAGCGCAAGCCGGCTCGACGAGCACGCGCCTGGAAGCTTCTTCCAGCGGAAGCGTCTGGGCAGCGAGCGGGTGCGCACGCTCGAGGATCAGACGTTGCGCCTCGTCGATCGTCAGCAGGTCGGCCACGGGCGCGGCATACGCTACGCGGCGGGTAGGCTCAGGCGCCGTGATCACGGTCGTCGTCCCCGTCCACGACGAAGAGCAGACGGTCGCACTCCTCTACGACGAGCTCCAGGCGGCGCTGGAGCCGCTCGAAGCGCCCTGGGAAGCGGTCTTCGTGGACGACGGCTCGACCGACGGCTCCTTCGCCGCGCTGACGCGGCTGCACAGCGGGCACACGAACGTGCGGGTGGTCCGGCTGAGGCGGAACTTCGGCAAGGCGGCGGCGCTCGCGGCCGGCTTCGCCCACGCCGAGGGTGACATCGTCGTCACGATCGACGCCGATCTCCAGGACGATCCCGCTGAGATCCCGCGCCTGCTCGCGAAGCTCGACGAGGGCTTCGACCTCGTTTCCGGCTGGAAGGCGCACCGGCGCGACCCGCTCACGCGGCGAGCGCCGTCGCGCATCTTCAACTGGGTGACCGGCCACGTGTCCGGACTGCGCTTGCACGACCTCAACTGCGGCCTCAAGGCCTACCGCGCCGACGTCGTCAGGGACCTGCGCCTCTACGGTGAGCTGCACCGCTTCATCCCGGTCCTCGCCCACTACCGCGGCCACCGGATCGCCGAGCTGCCCGTGAACCACCGGCCGCGCGAGCACGGCCGCTCGAGGTACGGCATCGAGCGCTACCTGCGCGGCTTCCTCGACCTGCTCACCGTCTCGTTCATCGGTCGCTACAGGCACCGGCCGCTGCACCTGTTCGGCGGGCTCGGCCTCGTGCTCGGAGTGCTCGGCTTCGCCGTCCTGGTCTACTTGACGTTCCTCAAGTTCGAGGGACATGCGATTGGGCAACGGCCCCTGCTCATCCTCGGCGTCCTGCTCGTCGTCGTCGGGCTGCAGTTCTTCTCGCTGGGCTTGATCAGCGAGCTGATCACGAGCCAGCACGAGGAGCGCACGGCGCCACGCGAGCGCGCAGAGCTCGACGTCGACGAGGTCCTTTCCTAGGAACCCGTCACACATTCGGCACACTCGCGTCACACACGCGTGCGTGCTTTCTCGTTACGCTCGCAGCGGGGAGGAGGCCGGGCGCGCCTGAATCAAGGGACCAGGCGTCGGCAGCGTGATGCGAGTCCTCTACTTCGGCACGTACGAGCAGGACTATCCGCGGAACACGCAGGTCATCTCGTGCCTGCGCGGGGCGGGGGTCGAGGTGCGCGAGCGCCACGAAGGCGTGTGGGAAGGGCGGCGCGAGAGCTGGCAGGCCGGGATCGGCGCGGCAACCCGCCTCGCCGCCGCCGAGCTCCGCCTACTGCGAAGGCCGCGCGAACCGTTCGACGTGCTCGTGGTCGGCTACCCCGGCCATCTGGACCTGCCCGCAGCACGGCGGGCCGCCGGCGACCGGCCCGTGGTGTTCAACCCGCTCGTCTCGCTCGCCGACACCTTCGTCGCCGACCGGGGTCGTTTTCGCCGAGACTCTCTTCCGGCTCGAGCGCTGGCCGCCGTCGACCGAAGGGCCCTCCGGACCGCCGACCTCGTTGTCGCGGACACCCGCGCGAACGCCGAGCAGCTGACCGAGCTCGCCGGCCTGCCCCGCGAACGCGTCGAGGTCTGTCTCGTCGGCGCCGAGGAGCGGCTCTTCCGCCCCGGCTGGGCTCGGCATGAGCCCTTCACCTGTCTCTTCGTCGGCAAGCTGATCCCCCTGCACGGAATCGAGACGATCGTCGTCGCCGCCCGCCGCGCGCCGGAGCTCGCGGTGCGCCTCGTCGGCAGCGGACAGCTCGAGCACGTGCTTCGGGATCTCCCGCCGAATGTGGAACGGATCCCGTGGGTCGACTACGAGCGGCTCCCGGGCGAGCTGCACCGTCCCCCGCGGCGCGGGAGCTGCTCGCCCACGAGGAGAGCGCGCTGCTGGTACCGCCCGGAGACCCCGACGCGCTGGCCACCGCGATCCGGCGCATCGCCGGCGACGCCGAGCTCGCGCAGAAGGTGAGTGACGGCGGCCTGGCCGCGTACCGGCAGCACGCGTCCGAGGAGGTGCTCGGCCGGCGCTGGCGGGGGGTGCTCGAGCACGCGGTCGCCGTACGATCGCGGCCGCGATGACGCTGCGCCGACCCGGTCCCCGCGCCATCCTCTGGAGCGGCATGACGGCCTACGCGGCCGGCTTCGCCGCGCTGTCGGTTCTCCGCCACCGCGCGTTCCAGACCGGCCGGTTCGACCTCGGCAACATGGTCCAGGCGGTCTGGTCGACAGCCCACGGGCACCCGCTCGCGGTCACCAGCCTGCGCGGAGACGAGATCTCGCGCCTGGCGGCGCACTTCGACCCGATCCTGGTCGCCTTCGCGCCCCTGTGGCTCGTGTGGCCCAGCCCGGACTCGCTCCTCGTCGCACAGGCCGTCGCGGTCTCGCTCGGCGCGCTGCCGGTCTTCTGGCTCGGCCGCAAGCACCTCGACTCCGAGCGCGCCGCCCTCGGGTTCGCGCTCGCGTACCTGCTCTACCCGCCGACGCAGTGGCTGACGCTGAACGAGTTCCACCCTGTCGCGCTTGCGTGCCCGCTGCTCCTGTTCGCGGTGTGGTACCTCGACGAGGGCCGGCTGCTTCCGTTCGCGGTCTTCGCGCTGCTCGCCGCCGTGACGAAGGAGGAGATCGCGCTTGTCGTCGCCGCTCTGGGCCTCTGGTACGCGCTCGCGCACGGGCGCCGCTACCAGGGTGCGGCCATCCTGGCGGCCGGAGTCGGGGTGGCTCTCGTCGCGATCGAGGTCGTCATCCCGCACTTCAACCGCGCAGGCTCCTCGAGCTTCTTCCAGCGCTACAGCGACGTCGGCGGCTCGCCGGGCGGGATCCTCCGCACGGCGGTGACGGATCCCTGGAAGGTGGTGACGACGGCCGTAACCGGACGCGGCCTCGGTTACCTCGCGCGGCTCGTGCTCCCCCTCGGGCTGCTGGCCCTGGCAGCGCCGCTCCTCCTATTCGCGGCGCTTCCCGAGCTCGCGCTCAACCTGCTCTCCGCGGCGCCGACGCAGACCTCGATCCACTTCCACTACACCGCGGGCCTGATCCCGATGCTGGTAGCGGCCACCGTCGTCGGAGCCGGCCGGCTCGCCCGCGAGCGTCCGCACCGCGCCACGCACCTAGCGACCGGAACACTCGTCCTCGCCCTGGCCTCGAACTACTTCCTCGGCGCGATCCCCCTCTGGCGCTACTTCCCGGGAGGTGAGCAGCACCAGGCCACGGCAGCCCGCGCAACGCGCCACGACCGGCTGGCCGCCGAGGCGCTCCGCCTGATCCCAGGCCGAGCCGTTGTCAGCGCCACGAACTCGCTAGGCGCGCACCTCTCCGCCCGCCGGCGGATCCTCAGCTTCCCCATCATCCAGGACGCCACCTGGATCGCGGCCGACGAGACCTCGCCCGGCTATGCAGACCGGCTGGCCCCGTTGCCGACCGCGGTCCAGCTCTCCTGGCTCCGGCGCAATCCGGAGTGGCGGCTCGTCTTCGAACGTGACGGGATCCTGATCTTCGAGCGCCAGGGCTGACCTCGCGCCAACGCCACGGCCAACGTGACGAAGACCGCCACGACAAGTAGGTCGCGCACCACGAGCAGCCAGACGGGCCAGGCGAGCCGGAAGAGCGCGTGGTAATGGAAGAACCAGGCTTGCGCGAGTAGCAGCGAAGCCGCCGTCAGCACCACGGCCGCCGAGCTGCCGGCGAGCACCACCAGCGGGACGAGCCAGACGAGGTACTGAGGCGAGAAGACCTTCGTGAAGGCAAGGAACCCCGCAACCGCCGCGGCGAAGGCCAGCGGCAACCGGCTCCGGCCGTCGCGGACGCGGGCGTAGAGCAGCCAGACCGCCACGACGGCGGCGGCCTCGAGCACGAGCAGCGCGACTGCGACCGCGTCGGGCAGCGAGCCGGCGAGGTTGCGACCGGCCACTCCCGTCGTCCTCACGACGTGCGCGTCGTAGAGCCCGAAGCGATCCGCGACGAGCAGCAGCGACGCCCCCAGGCTCTCGACCTGCAGGCCGCGCTCGGCCTGGGAGCGGAAGCTGGAGACGACTCCGTGCACGTCGTACGCCGCAAACGGGGCGATCACCGCCACCGCGACCACCAGGAACGCGCCGAGCGCGAGCGCCGTCCTGCGCGGTCCGGCGCGCCGCCAGACGTAGACCGCGGCGATCGGAACGAGAACGAGCGGGTAGACCTTGGCCGAGACGGCAAGCCCGAGCGCAACCGCGCCGAGCACATAGCGCCCGCGCAGGAACAGCAGCAGCGCCAGCACCGTCAGGAACGCGGGCCAGGTGTCGTAGGTGTTCAGCGAGATCGGCCCCAACGCGACCGGGGCGAGTGCGAGCAGCCCGACCGAGACGAACAGCCGGCGCCGGGTCACCCCGAGCTCGACCAGGACCAGAGCGGCGGCCACTACCGTCGCGGCGCCGCAGAGCGCCATCAGGACCTTGAAGAGCGCGTTGTAGTGCTCGTCTCCGAGGGCGGTCGGCGGCATGAACACGGCGAATGCGCCGGGCGGGTACTCGACGAAGAAATCTCGGTACGGGAGCGCTCCGTGCAGGAGCCGCTCCGCATAGCCCTGGTAGATGTGCAGGTCGCGGAAGCGGGCCGCGCGAAAGAGACCGCCGTCCGGCACCGCGCAGGCGGCCACGAACACGGGCAGCGCGACCAGCGCCGCGCGCAGCGCGTCTCGCCTGCCCGCCGGCGCG
>WNGF01009810.1_pt1 | contig 19860 bp, 21 predicted proteins | sample 5400641 | NCBI WGS metagenome assembly WNGF01 (sample SAMN13153371, study PRJNA577476) | soil metagenome | isolation source: 80 cm soil or saprolite under grassland replicate 2 | place: USA:California | collected 2016-06-15
GTGCTCTTCGTGTCGCTGTCGCTCGTGTTGTGGTAGTAGTCCATGCAGGTGTTGAGCGACGCCCCCGAAGTATCCTGGTGATCCAGGCCGAGGGTGTGCCCGACCTCCTGGCAGACGACGTGCTCCTTCTCGTTCTTGTTGTTGTAGCTCGGGTAGGCGAAGTACCAGTCGTTGACCTTGACGACGCCCTGGGTGATGTGGCTCCCGCTCAGCCAGATCTGGGCGATGCCGAGCCAGCCGTTGTTCCCGTAGCTGCCGTTGCAGACCTGGACGGTCCCGTCCAGTCCGCCGCAGCGCTTCTTCGTCGACGAACCGGCGACCACGACCGTGTCGAGCACTGTCGCCTTCGACCAGTCGCTCGAGGTCTGGGCGAGGTGGCTCTTCCAGTCCGCGGTGGTCATGTTGTCCCCGAGCTGCAGCGTGAATGGATTCGCGGTGCGTGCCCAGTGGTAGCCGTTCCACGAGTTCGTGGCCGTGACCGGCGCGGCGTTCGCGCCGACCATGGCGAGGACGAGGAGCGCGACCGGAGCGAATCGAGCGGTGAAGCGACGCACGGGGCACCTCCGCAAACAACACCCGCCAAGCGGCTAAGCCGTCGAAAGATAGCCTGAACGGCGATGGGCGTCTATATGGGAAATAGGTATGGGCACGGAACGCGCGACCGATGTCCGGCGGGCCGTGCGCGACTCGAACGCGCGACTTGCTGCTTAGAAGGCAGCCGCTCTATCCGCTGAGCTAACGGCCCGTTCTTGCGTCCATTATCGCTGGGCGGTGTGGATCGCCCGCCCGATCGAGACGAGCGCGGCCTCGTGCAGCGTCTCGGCGAGCGTGGGATGGGCGTGGATCGTGGCGACGAGGTCCTCGGCCGTGGCCTCGAGCCGCAGCGCGAGCGTCGCCTCGGCGATGAGCTCGCTGGCCTGCGGCCCGACGATATGCGCGCCGACGATGCGGCCGTGCGGCCCGGCGGTGATGAGCTTGCACAGCCCGTCGCTCTCACCGAGCGCGAGCGCCCGGCCCGACGCCTTGAACGAGAAGCGCGACGCCTTCGCATCCGGGTACCTCTCCCGCGCCTGGGCCTCGGTCAGGCCCACGGTCGCGAGCTCCGGATGCGCGTACACCACGTTCGGCACCGCGTCGTAGTCCATCGTCGTGTCCTCGCCAAGGATCGTGTCCACCGCCACCTCGCCCTGGGTCGATGCGACGTGCGCGAGCTTGGCGGAGCGGGGGTCGCCGATGCAGTCGCCGATAGCCCAGACGCCTCCGACGCTCGTCCGCATCCGATCGTCGACGGCGATGCCGAGCTTCTCGGTCTTGAGCCCGGCATTCTCGACGCCGCTGTAGTTCGCGACGCGACCGGCGCCGAGCACCACCTCGTCGCCGTCGATGGAGCCGGACTTCCCCTCGGTCTCGTAGGCGACGGTCACCGATCCCTTGCCCCGGTGGACCTCGGTGACCTTCGCGTTCGTGATGACCTCGAGGCCCTTCGGCTTCAGCGAGCGGACGAGGATCCGTACGAGCTCCGGGTCGGCGTAGGCGAGCGGCTGGGGCAGGAGCTCGAGCACGGTCACGGTCGAGCCGACCTCCGCGAAGAAGGTACCGAGCTCCATCCCGATGACCCCACCTCCGATGACGACGAGCCGCTTCGGGATCTTCGTCAGCGCGAGCGCGCCGACGTTGTCGAGCGGCTTCGCCTCGGCCAGGCCGGCGATCGGCGGGATCCCGACCTTGGAGCCGGTCGCCACGATCACCGCGTTGGCCTTCACCGAGCGCTCCGTTCCGGCGACCTTCACCGTGAGCTCGCCGGGTGCGGCGAGGGTCCCCTCGCCTGTGATGAGATCGACCTTCCGGCCCTTCAGCAGCTGCTCGGTCCCTCGGACGAGCTGATCGACCACCGCGTCCTTGCGCGCGACCGCCTGGCGGAGGTCGAACGACGCGCCCTGCACGTTGATCCCGTGCTCCTGCCCGTGTGTGGCGGCCCAGTACGCGTGGCTCGAGTCGAGGAGCGCCTTCGAAGGGATGCAGCCGACCGTGACGCAGGTGCCACCGACGCGATCGCGTTCGACGAGCGCGACCCGCGCACCCTTCGCGCCGGCGTAGAGCGCCGCGACGTAGCCGCCGGGCCCTCCGCCGAGGATCGCGATGTCGTACGTGCCGGCGGTGTCGGTCACCCGAGGAGCAGCGTATCCGCGCTCGCGGCGTCGCGCTCCAACGGATGCGCCCGGTACCCGTAGCGCGCGAGCAGCAAGAGGTAGAGCGGCAGGTACGCGAGGCCGATCCGCTCGTACTGCGCGACGTGGCGGCGTTCGTGCATCCAGAGCGCCTCCGTAGGCTCACGCGCGGCGACGATGACGTGGCCGAAGGTGATCGCCGTGTAGCCACGCCGCGTGAGCAGGATGCGCGCGAGCCCACGGTCGCTCACGTACAGGAAGCAGCCGTCCCGAACACGGGGGCGCGCGAACGAGAGCGCTCCGACGAGATGACCCAGTGGATCGGCGTGATGCCCGGCGAGGATGCGCCTCAGATCACTGAGCGACTCGCTCGACCACCTTCTCCACCGCCGCGATGACCTTGGCCTCGGTGGTGAGGTGAGGGTCGTAGCGGACCACGAGCCGGTGCGCGACCGCGTCCGCCTCGACGTGGGTGACGCCCTCGATGCGCCGCGTTCCTGCTACCACCTGTAGCGCACAGGTGTGTCATATGAGCTCGAGCACATCGAGCGTGACCTCGCCCTCATCCGCCGCGGCGACCGCCACGGTCGCGGGCGCGGCCGGTGGCGTCGCGGGCGCGCCGCAGCTGACGGAGATGGCGAGAGCGAGCAGCAGAATGGGCGCCCGGTCCACGAGCGCCCATTCTGCGCTTCCAGTCGCGAACTCCGGCCGTTGCGGCCGGGGAGGACTACCGCTCGATGTCGTCGTCGGGCATGCCCTGCTTCAGGTCGCCGATGCCCTCTTTGACCTTGCCCTTGCCCTGGTCGTACTTGCCGCCGAGCTCGGTCGAACGATCGCCGCCGAGCTTCCCGGCCTCTTCCTTGACCTTGCCGGTGCCCTGGTCCTTCTTGCCCTCGATCTTGTCCTTCATGAAAGACGCCTCCTTCACATCGCGACGCCGCGCGGGGCGGCGTCTGATCGAGAAGAGGCCGCATGCGCCGTGCCACCTGGTGTCGCGACCCTGCCGAGCGCGGGCATGGCATGATCGCTGCTCGTCACGCGACCGTTGCCGGCCGCACCCGCCCAGCGAGCGCTCGATGTCGCCGCGTACTACGCGGCCATCGCGCCGTTCTACGACGCTGAGATGGCGTTGCGCGACGACGTCGAACGGTGGCGCGCGCTCGTGCGGCGCAGCGGCGCGCGGACGGTGCTCGATCTCGGCGCCGGCGCCGGTCGCATCGCTCTCGGGATCGCCGACATGACGCGCGCCATCGGGGTGGACCTGCTCACCACGCTCCTCCAGCGTCCGCCCGCGTTCCGCTTCGTGCAGGCGGACCTCCGGGCGCTACCGTTCGGCGACGGTGTGTTCGAGCTGGCGCTCGCGGCGAACGATCCGTTCGCCCATCTGCTCGAGGACCGCGAACGCGCGACCGCGCTCGACGAGGCGGTGCGCGTCGCACGGCGTGTCGTCGTCGAAGGACTCCATCTCACCGCCGCGGACGCGTCGACCGCCCGCGATCCGGGCGGGCTCGCGCGCGAGGCGACCCTGCCCGATGGCACGGTGCGTCGCGAAGCCTGGCACGCGATCGGCGGCGACCGCTATCGCGTCACCTACCGGTACCTGCGGGCGGGCCGCACGCTCGCTGAAGCCACCACGGACGTGCGCGCCTGGACCGCTCGTGAGCCGGCCCTGCGCCGCAACGGCGCGGAGCTCCGGGGCGGGCTCGACGGCCGGCCATACGCCGCCGGCGCCGCGGACTTCATCATCTGGATCGGAGGAACGCCATGAAGCTCAAGCACCCCGTCGTCTACGGCCATCCTCTGCACGCGATGGCGTCGGATCTGCCGGTGGCGCTCATTCCGACGGCGCTGCTCGCGGCGGCCGCGGACCGGGCGCGGCCGAGCTCGAGCACGCGGCTCGCATCGGACGCGGCCTCCGTCCTCGCGCTCGGCGCGGCAACGGCGGCCGCCTCCCTCGGGTGGTGGGACTGGCTGACGATCCCGAGCGGCCATCCGGTGCGACGGCCGGCGACGATCCATGGCCTCATCAACACGTCCGGCCTCGCGCTCGGGGCGCTCGCGCTGGCCGACCGCCGGCGCCGCTTCGGGCTCCTGCTGGCGATCAACGCCTCGCTCCTCGTGGCGGCCTGGATCGGCGGCGACCTCGTTTACGCGTTGGGCTGGCGCGTGCGGCCCGCGGAGGAGCTCGAGCAGCTCGATGAGGGCCGAACGCGGGAGGAGGCCCGGCGGATCGTCGACGAGCACGAGCGGAAGGACCTGCTCCTGACGACGACGCGCTGACGCTCAGCCGGCGATCGTGACGTAGAGCCGCTCGTGCGCGTCGAGCATGCGCTCGAGGCCGAAGCGCCGCGCGTCGGCGCGGCAGTCGTCCCGGCGCAGCGAGCGCGCCTCGTGCACGGCGGCGGCGAGCGCCGGCTCGTCGTCCGGCGGAACGAGCCGGCCGCTGTGCCGGTCGACCACGACCTCCGGGAGTCCGCCTCGCGCGTACGCGATCACCGGCGTGCCGGCCGCGAGTGACTCGAGCGCGACGAGGCCGAACGGCTCATCCCAGCGGACCGGCATGAGCGTCGCGAACGACTCAGCCATCAGCCGTGCGACCGCGCGGCGATCGAGCTCGCCCAGGTACGCGACGTCCGGGCCGAGGAGCGGCTGGACCGCGCGAGCGAAGTAGCCGGCGTCGTAGATCGGGCCGGCGAGCCGGAGCGGGATGGCCACGGCCCGCGCGACGCGGCAGGCGGCGTCCGCGCCTTTCTCGGGCGACATCCGGCCGACGAACGCGAGGCCCCCGCCGCGGCCGTCACCCGCGGGGACCGAGTCGACGGCGATGCCGTTCGGGAGCACGTGGTCCACCTCCACGCCCGCGGCGGCCCACGCCGCTCGGCAGCTCGCCGAGACGGTGGCGAGCCGCGCGTCGGCCCGTCCCGCGGCGTCCACGACTTCCGCGTCCATCGGCGGCAGATGCAGCGTGTGCAGGGCCCGCGGCCCGCGCACCGCCGCGAAGGCCGGCGCGTCGAAGGCGTGGGCGTGGACGACCGCGAAGTCGCGATCGCTCAGCCACGCGCCCACGGCCGCGAACGCCCGCCACTGCGAGTCGCCACCGCGCGCGACGCCCACGGCCTCGCTCGGGTCGGCGTCGATCCCAAGATCCTCCACCCTCGCACCGGTCACGTGCGAGCCGCGCGGGGCGAGCACGGTGACCTCGTGCCCCCGCGCCGCGAGGCCGGTGGCGAGATCCGCGAGCACCGCCTGCGCGCCACCGATCTGCGGCCGCCGGTCGTCGATCGGCGCTACGAACGGCGCGACGAGCGCCAGCCGCACCCCGCTACTACGGAGCCGCCAGGCGAAGAAGAAGCGTCACGCAGCCGCGAAGCGGTGGTGTGACCACCTATGCGAGCGACGTGCGCGAGGGCAGGAGGCTCAGGAACTCGTGGCGGACGCGCTCCTCCTCGAACGCGCCCGAGATCGCGCTCGTCGTCGTGAGGACCCCGGGCTTCGCGACCCCGCGCATCTCCATGCAGAAGTGGCGCGCCTGGAGGACCACCATCGCGCCCTGTGGCTCGAGGCGATCGTTGAGGCAGGCCACGATCTGCTCGGTCATGCGCTCCTGGATCTGCGGCCGGCGCGCATAGAAGTCCACGAGCCGTGCGAGCTTCGACAGGCCGAGGATGCGCTCGCCGGGGATGTACGCGACATGGGCCGAGCCGAAGAACGGGAGTAGGTGATGCGCGCACAGCGAGAAGAACGGCACGTCGAGGACCGACACCATCTGCGAGTAGCCCTCGCTGTTCGGGAACGTCTGCCAGGTCGGCTCGTTCCCCTCGCGCAGGCCCGAGAAGAGCTCCTCGTACGCGCGGGCCATTCGGATCGGCGTGTCGTGGATGTTCGGATCCGTCAGATCGATCTCGAGCGCCTCGAGGACCGCGCGCATCGCGGTCGCGACGCGGTCGATGCGGCTGCCCGGCTCGGCCGGGGCGCGCTCCTCCTCCTCGAGGTCGTGGTCGCGCACGGGCGCACCGCGGGACGCTTCAAAGCCATGCAGTGGAACGCCATGTCTGCTCGTCATCAGATCCGCACCTCGCATCTTTCGCGCTCCGGCGTCGCTTCGTTCACAGGATGCCCTCCGGCGGCATGAGCACGATCTCGTCCAGGCTCGCTCCCTCGGGCTGCATGGCCACCCGCACGATCGTGCCCGCGACGTCCTCGGGCCGCAGCATCCGGTCGCGCGGGAGCTCCGTGCCGCCGGCCGCGTCCCAGAACGGCGAATCGACCGATCCGACGACGAGGTCGGTGACCCGGACCCCGGCCCGGCGGTTCTCCGCCGCGACGACCTGCGCGAGGAGCCGCACGCCGGCCTTCGCCGCGCAGTAGGCGGCGGAGCCGGGGAACGCGTGGACCGCGGCCACCGAGGCGAGCGTCACCAGCTGACCGCGCGAGCGCCGGAGATGGGGCAGGGTCGCGCGCACCACGAGGAACGTGCCGCGCAGGTCCACGTCGAGGACCAGATCCCAATCCTCCACGGAGAACGTCGCGGTATCCCCGAACCGTCCGAGCCCCGCGGCGGTCACGACGAGGTCGAGGCCGCCGAGCTCCGCCGCCGCACGGGCGACCGCCGCTTCGACCATCGCCGCATCGCGAACGTCGCATGGCGCGATCATCGATCCGGGAAGGTCGCGGCTCAGCCGTTCGAGCGCGTCGCGATCGCGCGCAAGGAGCGCGACACGTGCGCCGGCCGAGGCCAACGCGCGCGCGGTCGCCGCGCCGATGCCGCTCGAGGCGCCCGTGACCAGCGCGCGCCGGCCGGCAAGGCCGCTGCTCACCCCGCCGGCCCCTCGTAGGTGAAGGCCGAGCGCGGCGTCTCGTACACGACGATCCTCGCCAGGCCGGGCACGGGCCGAGCGAGGAGGGCCCAGATCCGCTCGGCGATCCGTTCGGCGGTCGGGACCACGCTCGTGAACGGCTCGACCTCGACGTTGAGATAACGATGGTCGAACCGAGCGATCACCTCGCGCTCGACAGTGGTGTCGAGGGTGGCCAGGTCGATGACGATGCCCGTCGCGGGATCGGGCCGGCCACGCACGCTCACCTCGAACCGGTAGTCGTGTCCATGCGGCTCGGGATTCGCGCACTTGCCGTACAGCGCCCGGTTCTCCTCGTCCGATCGCCGCGGATCGACGAGCCGGTGCGCCGCGGAGAACGAATACGCGCGGGTCAGCTCCACGTCGGGACCTCCGTTCGCGTCGGCCCAGAGGGCCTCGGTCTCAGCGAGCCGGGCGGCGGCCAGGCGCGCCCGGGGGATCGCGCGGCCCACCTCCGGTGCGAGCGACTCGAAGAGCGCCACGACGATGGCCTCGCACGACGGCTCGCGGTCGCCGAGGGCCGCGTACTCCAGATCGAGCCGGCGATGGTCGAGCGGCGCGGTCGCCTCCCGCAGCAGCGCGTCCAGCGCTCGGAAATCCACGAGGAAGTCCGTCGCCGGGTCGATCGATCCGGCGATCGTCGCGCTCAGGACGTAGTTGTGCCCGTGCACGCGGCGCGCATCGCCGAACGATGGAGCGCGATACGCGTGCGCCGCCTCGAACGGCTTGGCCCGCGTCACGCGCACCTCGCCCGGTCGCGCATCAACGCGCGGGCCGAAGAAGGGCTGGATCGTCACGTGCCGGATGAGCGCTCGGCGGTCACGGCTCGCGGAGCGCGGAGAGCACGCGCTCCTGCCGCTCGAGCACGTGGGACTGGATCTCCCGCAGCCAATGGGCGAGGTCGGCGCTCAGCTCGATGGCCTCGGCACGGATCGCGTTGCGCTCCTCGGCGGACGCGCCGGTCCACCGTCCGAGCAGGTCGTCGGTCTTGGCCTCGTAGTCGGTGACCTTGACGCCGAACACCTTGAGCAGCTTGCGTGTCGGGTCCATCGGCCCGCGAGCGTCGCGCGGCTCCTCCATGTTGCTTCTCCCCTGTTCAGTCTCGTCGCCTCGGAGCCGCTCCTCGTTCTGCGCTTTCATTTCCCCTACGAACGGCTCTGTAGCCCGGATGACGCTTGCGCCGACCGACGCTGGAGCCGATGCTGCAGCGTCATGGACACGATGACGAGCGTCTACGAGGACCTCACCGCAACACTACCCAGCGGTTACGCCGCCCGCGAGTTCGCCGACCGCGACCGCGAGGCGCTCGTGGCCGAGCGGAACGCCCAGGTGCACGAGCTCCAGCGCGGCGACGCGGACGAGTGGCGCGACTGGGAGCGCATCCAGCCGCCCAAGGACGAGCTGCGTATCGTCGTCGTCGCGCCCGATGGCGCGCCGGTCGCGACCGGCGAGGTCGGCCCGGGCCGGTTCGTCGACCGGCCGGACGGCACGCTGCATGGGAGCGTGGGCGTCGCGCGTGCGCACCGCGGCAAGGGCATCGGTTCGACGCTGCTGGGCACGATCGAGGGGGAGGCCCGCCGGCGCGGCGCGCCCCGGATCCTCTCGAACACGAGCGTCGCGTTCCCCGGCGCGCTCGAGTGGGCCGAGCGCCGCGGCTACCGCGAGATCGGCCGGCGGATCGAGTCGTACGTCGACGTCACGACCTTCGATCCGACGCCGTTCGCGGAGACGATCCGCGCGGTCACCGATTCGGGGATCCGCTTGACGAGCATGGCCGAGCTGGTCGCCGGACGCGACGAGGCCGGCCGCGACGCGTTCTGGCGCGAGCTCTACGAGGCCGAGGCGCCGATGTGGGACGACGTCCCCTGGGCGACCCCGACGCCGCACTGGGACTACGAGCGCTTCCGCCGCATGGCGGTGGACAGCGGCAAGCTCATTCTCGAGGCGTCGGTCGTCGCGCTGGACGGCACCCGGATCGCCGGCTTCACCACCCAGGGTCGTCAGAAGGACCGCGGCTACACGTGGATGACGGGCACCGCCCGCGAGTACCGCGGCCGCGGGATCGCCCTCGCGATGAAGGTCTGACGACGAACGACGAGCCGAACAAGGCGATGCGCGGGATCAACGCGAAGCTCGGGTACGTGATGCTTCCCGCGCACGTGGAGCTCGAGAGAGCGCTCTAGACGAAAGGAGGAGGCTCATCGCCTCCTCCTCCGCGCGGGATCGGATCGTACCGCGTCAGTCCGCGGGGGTCGCCTCCGTGACCAGGCCCGGCTCCTCTTCACCGCCCACCTCGGTCCAGATCTTCACGTCCTTCGGCTCGCGCAGGAAGAGCGTGCCGACGACGACGGTCATGAGGGCGACGGTGATCGTGTAGCTCAGCCCGAGGTACACGTTGCCGTTGGGGTCGTTCGTCGTGTTCAGGCCCCGCAGGTCGAACAGCCCCAGGAACGGCACGTAACCGGAGCCGGTGAGCGTGGCGCCGACGAGCGCGGTGAAGGTCAGCGGGAGCAGCCCCCCGAACCATCCGTTCCCGAAGTGGTACGGGATCGACAGCGAGGTGTACCGGACCTTCGCCCGGAAGTACTCGACGAGGAACGCCGCGATCGGTCCGTACACCATCGTGACGTAGATGACCTGGATCCAGACCAGGCCGGTGAGCACGAGCGAGTCGGGGTCGGCCTTGGTGATCAGACCGTTCGCCCCGTACGTGACGTGCGCGGCGTCGTACATCGCGTGGTAGATCGGGACGTACGTGACCGCCGCGATGAGACACCCGGCGAGGATGATCACCTTGCGTCCGATCTTGTCCGACAGCCAGCCGAAGAACAGGAAGAACGGCGTCCCGAGGCCGACGGCCCAGAGCATGATCGGATACGACTGGAGGAACGACAGCTTCAGGTACGTCGTCATGAAGAAGTTCGCCTGGAACTGGCCCTGGTACCAGACGACGCCCTGCCCGGCGGTGAGGCCGAGGAGCACCAGCAGGATGACGCCGATCTTGCGGCCGCTGAAGCTCTCGCGGGCCCAGGTGCCGGTGTTCGTCACGGTCTCCTTGCGTGCCTTGAGCCGCGCGAAGAGCGGCGTCTCCTGGAGACGCATGCGGATGTAGATCGCGAGCGCGAGCAGGATCGCCGAGATGAGGAACGGGAAGCGCCAGCCGGTGCTCGCGAAGTCGGCGGCGGTCATGTTCACGCGGAAGGCGAGGATGATCGCGAGGGCGAGGAAGAAGCCGATCGTCGCGGTCGTCTGGATCCACGACGTGTAGAAGCCGCGCCGGTGGTCGGGCGCGTGCTCCGCGACGTAGATCGCGGCGCCGCCATACTCGCCGCCGAGCGCGAGGCCCTGCGCGAGCCGCAGGAGCACGAGGATGGTCGGCGCGAGGACGCCGATCTGCGCGTACGTCGGCAGGAGGCCGACGACGACGGTCGCGAGCCCCATGATCGAGATAGTGAGCAGGAACGCGTACTTGCGGCCGATGACGTCGCCGATCCGTCCGAAGACGACGGCCCCGAACGGCCGGACGAGGAACCCGGCCGCGTACGCCGCGAACCCGGAGAGCAGCTGGGCCGTCGGGTTGTCGTTCGGGAAGAACAGCGGCGCGAGGAACGGCGTGAGCGTCGCGTAGAGATAGAAGTCGTACCACTCGATGATCGTGCCCGCCGACGAAGCCCCGATGACGAACGGCAGGCCGTACGAGGTCCTCCAGCTCCCTGACCGGGGAGCCGTCATCGCTGTTGCCAACGTGCCCTCCTTGCACTCATGCGCGCACCCTGCGGTCCACGCGAACTGCGGTCACCAACACGAAGCGCGATCACCAGCCTCGGACGAGCGAGCCAGCTGCCTCTCTCCACCACCTCCAAGCGCCCGGCCATGCGAGCCCAAGCCCGGCATTCTTCGCGCCGGGAGCGGCTGCGTCAAATCGACGGCCTGAGGGCTCGCCTTCGCGCCAGGCGAAATCGGCGCTACTCCTCCTTGCCCGTGGACGCCCGGATCGTCTCGACCACCGTCGCGTCGGCGAGGGTCGTCGTATCGCCGAGCGGCTGGCCGTTGGCGATGTCGCGCAGGAGCCGGCGCATGATCTTGCCCGAGCGCGTCTTCGGCAGCTCGGGCGTGAACATGATCGTCTTCGGCCTGGCGATCGAGCCGATCTTCTCCACGACATGCGCGCGCAGCTCCTTCGATAGCGCATCGCCGCCATCGACGCCGCCGCGCAGCGTGACGAAGGCGAAGATCGCCTGCGTGGTGACCGGGTCCTCGCGGCCGATCACCGCGGCTTCGGCCACCCGGGGATGCGAGACGAGCGCGGATTCGACCTCGGTCGTGGAGATGCGATGGCCCGAGATCTTCATCACGTCGTCCACCCGGCCGAGAAGCCAGAAATAGCCGTCCGTGTCACGCTTCGCTCCGTCGCCGGCGAGGTACCGGCCGGGGAACCGGCTCCAGTACGTGTCGCGGTAGCGCGCGTCGTCCTTGTAGATCCCGCGCAGCATCGCCGGCCAGGGACGCGTGATCACGAGGTAGCCGGCGCCGCCCAGCGGGACACTGGCGCCGTTCTCGTCGACGACGTCGGCCCTCACTCCCGGGAACGGGAAGGTCGCGCTCCCGGGCTTCGTCGTGGTGATCCCCGGGAGCGGCGTGATGAGGATCATCCCGGTCTCGGTCATCCACCACGTGTCCACGATCGGACAGCGGCCGCCGCCGATGTTCTCCCGATACCAGAGCCAGGCCTCCGGGTTGATCGGCTCACCCACCGAGCCGAGCAGCCGCAGGGACCGCATGTCGTGCTTCTGCGGGTACTCGGCGCCCCACTTCATGAACGTGCGGATCGCGGTGGGGGCGCAGTAGAGGATCGTCACCTTGTACTTCTCGATGATCGACCACCAGCGGTCCTTGTCCGGGAAGTCCGGCGTGCCCTCGTACAGCACGCCGGTGGTCCCGTTCGCGAGCGGACCGAACACGATGTAGCTGTGGCCGGTGACCCAGCCGATGTCCGCCGCGCACCAGTACACGTCGTCGGCCTTGACGTCGAAGATCATCTTGTGGGTCGCCATGACACCGACGAGGTATCCGGCGGTCGTATGCACGATGCCCTTGGGCTTCGCGGTCGTGCCGGACGTGTAGAGGAGGTAGAGCATGTGCTCGGCGTCGAGCGCCTCGGCCGGGCAGTCCGCCGACTGGCGCGGCACGATGTCGTGCCACCACACATCGCGGCCCGCCGTCCAGGGCACCTGCTGCTTCGCGCGCTGCACGACGAGCACCTGCTCGATCGTGGCGCTGGACGCGACCGCGTCGTCGGCGTTCTTCTTGAGTGGGACGATGCTGCCCTTCCGGTAGCCGCCGTCCGCGGTGATCAACACCTTCGCCTCGGAGTCGTTGATCCGGCCCGCGAGCGCCTCGGCCGAGAAGCCGCCGAACACGACGGTGAACGGCGCGCCGATCCGCGCGCAGGCGAGCATCGCGATCGGGAGCTCGGGGATCATCGGCATGTAGATCGCCACACGATCGCCGGTCCGGACGCCGAGCTCCTTGAGCGCGTTCGCGCAGCGCTGCGTCTCCTCGAGCAGCTCCGCGTAGGTGATCGTGCGGGTCTCGCCCGGCTCCCCCTCCCAGTGATACGCGACCTTGGTGCCCTTTCCCGCGCGCACGTGGCGGTCGAGGCAGCTCTCGGACAGGTTCAGCTTCCCGTCGGCGAACCACTTCGCGTAGGGCGCCTCCCACTCGAGCACCTTGCTGAATGGCTTCCGCCACTCCAGGGTCCGCGCGTGCTCGGCCCAGAAGCCCTCGAAGTCCTCCTCGGCGCGCCGGTAGATCTCCGGGTCGGTGACGTTCGCCTGTGCCGCGAATTCCGGCGGTGGCGGGAACGTCCGGTTCTCGGTGCCGAGCGTGTCGAGGGCCGCGCCGCGGCTCGTCTCGGTGGCCATCGTCATCCTCCTTGGAGGCTCGGAACGATAGCGTTCCCTCGCGCTGGAACGCGCTAGAGGGCGCTCCCGCGGCCCTCGCGGAGCGCGGTCAGGTGCGCGGTGTAGTGGTTCGGCAGGGTGAGGAGCCAGCCGAAGCAATTCAGCCGGCCGTAGAACGGATGGACGGCCGTCGCGCCGTCGTCGGGGTCCGCCGGAAACTCGGCCAGGAGCCGCTCCTGGGCCGCCGCCGCCTTCGCGCCGAGCGCGAGGATGCCCTCCCGGCTCACCTCCGCCGCGGCCGGCCGCGGCTGCCCGGTCGGACCGCCGGCTTCTCCCCGGGCGAGCCGGAGCGCGAGGGCAGCCACCCCACGCTCGACCACGAGGAGGTGCACGGCGATCTGCCCGAGCCCCCAGTCGCTGTCCGTCCCCGAGCCCAGGTCGGCGTCGCTGGCCGACTCCACCCGGGCCAGGAGGGCGGCGCGTTCGGCGCCCGTCCGATCGGCGACGAGCCGGATGGTCTCCCGGATCCACTCCGGTCGGTCGGCAGGCTGGTCGATGACGGTCAGGGGCATCCGCCCGACATAGTGCCGCCCCGATGTGCACAATGCAGCGGAAATCGGCCCGAACGGGCTATGCATGGAGGAGCGGCAGGGTGGCCTCGATGACGAAGTCGCAGACGATGACGACGCTGGCGGAGCGCACCGGCCTTTCGAAGAAGCAGGTGAACGAGGTCATGGACGAGCTTGCGGGCATCGCGTACCGCGAGGCGAAGAACGGCTTCACGGTCCCGGGCCTCGGCAAGCTCGTCATCGTGGACCGCAAGGCCCGGATCGGGCGCAACCCCGCCACAGGTGCGGAGATCAAGATCCCCGCGAAGCGCGTCCTCAAGTTCCGCATCGCCAAGGCGGCGAAGGACGCGACGATGGCGAAGCCGAAGGGGAAGTAGCGCAAGGCGCGAGCCGGGTCCTTCAGCGCGCGAGCCGCTTTGGGTCGGACCGCACGATGAAGGACCCCGCTCTCGTCGACCGCGTCACGCGCCGCGCGCGAGGTCGCGCGCGAGCGGTGCGAACGCGTCGATGAATTCGCCGCGAACGCTGAAGTAGCTCCAGCCGAACGCCTCGCGCGTGCGAAGAAGCTGCGCACGCATCTCGTCGAGGGAACCGACGAGCAGGAACGGCGACCGGTCCGCGAGCTCGACGCTCCAGTTGAAGCGTTCGGCCACGCCGGGCAGCGCCGCGGCGCGATCGTCGGCGACGACGAGCATGAAGATCAGCGTGTTCAGCTCGAGCGACGCCAGCCGGTCCCCGGCGATCCGCCGCACGTACTCGGCACGCTCCATCGCCGCCTCGTAGGTGAAGTTCGCGCGATCGGGTGAGCCGTCGCGCTGCGTCCGCGGGACGACGGCCACGATGTCGGCCTCGCCCACGGCGAGCTCGAGGATCCGGTCTCCCCCACCCGCGATCATGATCGGCGGATGCGGCCGCTGGACCGGCCGCGGTCCCGCATGCGCGCTCGCGTGGCGGTAGTGGGTGCCGGCATGGGTCACCTCGTCCTCGGTCCACAGCCGCTTCAGCAGCGGCACCGCTTCGGCGAGCCGCTGCACCCGCACGGCCGGCGGGTCATACGCGATGCCGAGGCTGTCGTTGTCGCGACGGAGCCAGCCGGCGCCGAAACCGAGCTCCAGGCGTCCGTTCGAGATCACGTCGACCGTCGCCGCCTCCCGCGCGAGCAGCAGTGGGTTGCGGAAGTCGTTGTCGATGACGAGCGTGCCGACGCGCAGCTCCCGCGTCGCCGTCGCCGCCGCCGCGAGCGCCGGGAACGGGGCGAGCCCGTCGCCGACGACGTGGTCGGCCGTGACGAGCGTGCCGTAGCCCAGCGCCTCGATGTGGCGCGCGTACGTGGCCCAGTCCCGACCCTTGGGCGGCGCGCCCGCCTGCACGGCGAACCGGAACGGCCGATCCATGGCTCAGCGGCGGTCCGAGGTGGAAGGTCCGCTCATGTCTCGGTCAGCCAGCGAGCCGGTCAGGCCTGCGTCGCGTATCGCCCGAAGAGGGCCACGGTCGCTCGGAGCGCCTTCCAGTAGTTGTCGAGCAGGATGTTCTCGTTCGGCGCGTGGGCCGCCGATCCCGGATGGCCCATCCCGAGGGTCACGTTCGCGAGCCTCCGTTTCCCGCAGACCACCCACATCGGCGAGGTGCCGCCCGATGACGGGATGAGCAGGGCCTCTTTCCCGAAGGCCTCCTCGGCGACCGCCTTGGCGGCGCGGACGAGCGGATCGTCGATGCGGCCGCGATACGGATGCTCCCCTTCCTTCGCGATCAGCTCCACGTCGCCGAAGCCGTGCCGATCGAGATGGTCGCGGAGCAGGGCGCGGATCCGCGCCGGCTCCTGGTCGGGGACGAGCCGGTAGTCGATCTTCACCATCGCCTCGGCCGGGATCACGGTCTTCGTCCCCTCGCTGATGAAGCCTGAGGAGATGCCGCAGATGTTGCACGTCGGCTCGTAGACCGACGCGAGGCGGACGTCGGCGTCGCCGCGACCCCACGCGAAGCGATCGATCGCGTAGATCCTCTTGACGACGTCCGCCTCGAACGGCAGCGCGGCGACGTGGTCGCGCTCGGCGTCGGTCGGCGGCCGCACGTCGTCGTAGAAGCCGTCGACGAGCACGTGCCCGCGATCGTCGATGAGCGTGTCGAGCAGCCGGACGAGCCGCCACGCCGCGTTCGGCAGGTGCGTCGCTCCGCCCGAATGCGCGTCGCGCGCCAGCGTTCGCACGCGCAGCTCGACGTAGAAGATGCCCTTGCCACCGAGGAGCAGCTGCGGTCGCCCGGCCGCGTCGACGCCGCCCCCTTCCTTGAGCGCCGCGTCGCCATCGGTGAGGGTCGGATCGAGCGAGAGCAGCCGCTCGAGGTTGAGGCTGCCGCTCTCCTCCTCGCCCTCGATGAGGAATCGGATCCGTATGGGAAGGTCGCCGTGGACCGCGCGGTACGCCTCGAGCGCCTGGATGCGCAGCAGCAGGTGCCCCTTGTTGTCATCCGCGCCGCGCGCGAAGACCGCGCCGTCCCGCACGGCCGGGTCGTACGGCGGCGTGGTCCAGAGCTCGACCGGCACCGCGGGCTGGACGTCGTAGTGCTGGACGCAGATGAGCGTTCGCCGGCCCGCGCCGGCCTCTCCGACTACGAGCGCGGGCCCGCCCTCGACCCGCAGCTCGCGCGCGCTCGCGCCGGCCGCTCCGAGGCGCTGGGCGCACCAGCGGGCGGCCTGGTCGAGCGCCTTCGGTTCGGTCGCCTCCGATCGGATCGCGCAGAGCTCGCGCAGCTCGGCCACGAGTCGGTCCCGGTTCGACATGAGGTAGCGGTCGAGGCCGTCCACACCGCGGAGTATCGCCGCGACGGCCCGCTCAGGGCACGACGCGGGTCGGGTCGGAGAGGAGCAGCGCGCGCAGGGCGTTCGGCCACGCGAAGTGGTGGCGCGACGCCACGGCACCCGTGCGCTCGTCGTACGCCTCCGGGAGCAGGTCGTCCCACGTCGCGACCGCGTCGAGACGGGAGGCCGCGCCATCCGCGCGCCGCGCCTCGCCGACGAGGCGCGCCACCACGAGGTCCTGCAGGTCGCCGAGCGGCCAGGGGTGGAGCGTGTGCACCGAGCCGAGCCCCGCGAGCGCTCCGCTCACGTATCCCTCGTTCGCGGCGCTCCAGGCGAAGTCGATCGTCGCGCGCCACACTGGGTCGTCGGCCGCGCAGAATCGCCAGCCCGGCGCGAAGACGGTCGGGAGGTCGTTCGCGTCGTGGTAGTGGCGCGCGGCGTCACCCTCGCCGACGGCGTAGGCGAACCTGCCGTCCCGGGTGAAGTGCGACACGGTGTCCGCCCGCAGCCGGTCGGCGTCGGGATGGCCGAAGCGGTCGAGCACGTGCCAGAGCAGCACGTGGCTCGAGAAGTGATACGGCAGGCCCAGCGGATCGTCAGCCGGTGTCTCCATCGTCGCGATGAGGCCGAGCCGCCCGCGCCGCCCGAGGAGCCGATCCAGCGCGCGCCGCGCTTCGTTCCGATGGCGATCGGCGTCAAGCGCGAGCAGCAGCGGGTAGAGCTGCTGATCGAGCTGGAACTGCGGGTCCTTCACGGCGCCCGAGGCAAGGGACGATCGCGGCCACCACCCGCCGGGCCGCTCGGCGCGCTCGAAGAGCCAGCGGAGGAAGCCGGCGATCGCATTTCGCGCGCGCGGGTCGTCCGGGCGCAGCACGAGGAGCGCACGGGCGACGTAGTACGCGTCGCGGGTCCACACGAGCGGCAGGATCTCGTGATCCGCCATCAGTGCGACGATCCCATCGCCGAGCGCCGAGGCCGCGCAGTCGAGGCAGTACGAGAGCGCGCGCTCGACGATCACGTCGCCATGACGGCGCGACGGAGCGGCGCCATCCACGGGAGGACCGGCGTTGTCGGTTCCCGAGAGCGCTTCGGCGGCCGCGCCGAGGATCCGATCGGCTTCGTCGCGCGCCGCCTGGTCGCTCGGCCCGAGCGCGACGGCGAGGAGCACCTCCGCGCGCTCGCCGGGCGCGATCAGGTCCGGCCCGGCCGCCCGTGCGCACCACGCGGCGCCGAGCGTGCCGGGCGCGACGGGAGGGAGCGGCCCGCCCTCGGTGAGCTGCGGGTACGCGGCCCGCGCGAGGAGCGGCTCGCCGGTGAGACGGCCCGGACGCGCGACGGGCACGTCGCCGGCAGTGATCCACGCGCGCTGGAGGACGCCGGCGCGCCCAGGCGGCGCGAGCGTGAGCACCTCGACCGTCGCACCGCCTGCGGAGCGAACGATCCCGAGCGGCCACCGCTCGTCGACCAGTGACGCGTCGCCGCCGGCCGCGGCGATGGCCAGCCCGAAGCCCTCGCGCCGGAGATCCGCGAGCCGCGCTCGGTAGCGGCGCACGGCGGCCTGATCGCGTCGGAGCTCGTCGGGGAATGGCTCCATATCGCTCAGCACGACCCGACCGTGCCGAGGATGCGCGATGCCGAGCGAAAGGATCCTGCCGCCGGGAGAGACCGTTCCCGACACGATGCCGTTCCCGAAGTCGAGCGGCTTGTACGGACGCGCCGGATCGAGCCTGCGCGCGCGCATGACGGTCAGCGCGCGAGGCGCGCGGGCTCAGCCGTCGGTGCGCTCGAGGATCGTCGCGATGCCCTGGCCGGCGCCGATGCACATCGTCGCGAGCGCGTATCTCGCGTTCCGCCGGCCGAGCTCCAGCGCGGCCGTGCCGGCGAGGCGCGCGCCGCTCGCGCCCAGCGGGTGACCGATCGCGATCGCGCCGCCGTTCGGATTCACGCGCGACTCATCCCGCCAATCCACGCCGAGCTCGTTCAGACAGGCGATCACCTGGCTCGCGAACGCCTCGTTCAGCTCGATGAGATCCATGTCCTCGATCGCGAGCCCCGCGCGCCCGAGGGCCTTGCGCGTAGCGGGGATCGGGCCGAGACCCATCTCGTCCGGCCGAACGCCGGCGACCGCGGTGCTGACCACGCGCGCGAGCGGACGTAGGCGAAGCGCCCGCGCGCGCTCGGCCGACGCGACGATCAGTGCGGACGCGCCGTCGTTGATGCCCGAGCTGTTACCCGCGGTGACCGAGCCGCCGCTCGCGAACGCGGGGCGCAGCGCGGCGAGCGCATCGAGCGTGGTCCCGGGGCGCGGGTGCTCGTCGACGTCCACGATGACCTCGCCGCCTTTCGGCTGGGGCACCGGTGTCGCGACGATCTCCTCAGCGAGCCGGCCGCTCGACATGGCGCGTGCGGCCTTCTGCTGGCTGAGCAACGCGAGGCAGTCCTGGTCCTCGCGGCGGATCCTGCGCCGTTCGGCCACGTTCTCGGCGGTCTCGCCGAGCGACGCGGTGTGCGCGTCGGCGACGAGCTTCGGGTGCGTGAAGCGCCAGCCGATGGTGCTGTCCGCCATCGCCGGCGTGCCGCGCGGGTACGCGAGCTCGGGCTTGAGCATCACGATCGGCGCTCTCGTCATGCTCTCGACGCCGCCGGCGACGAAGAGGTCGCCCTGCTTGCTCCAGATCGCCTGCGCCGCGTCGTTCAGCGCTTGCAGGCTCGAGCCGCAGAGCCGGTTCACGGTCTGGCCGGGCACCTCGACCGGGAAGCCGGCGAGGAGCACCGCGATCCGGGCGACGTTGCGATTGTCCTCTCCGGCCTGGTTCCCGCAGCCGAGGATGACGTCGTCGAGATCGGCCGGATCGATGCCCGCCCGCTCCACGACCGTGCGTACGGTGTGCGCGGCCATCACGTCGGGGCGAAGCCCGGCGAGCGCACCGCCGTACCGGCCGAACGGGGTCCGCACGTACCCGCAGATGACCGCGTCGCGCGGCTGCAGCGCCATGGCCTAAGTGTCGCACCGGCCACGGGCCGCATGGCCCGCCGACTATGGGCCATTTGGCGCACGCGGAGCCGTGTCTCGGCCGATACGGTCCTCGAGCGGGGCGACTCCCGGGGGAGACCGAAGCATGCGCGCTGTCCACGCCACCCACGAAGGTGGAGACCGCTTCCGGCTGAGCCTGCGGACGCACGAGCTGCGGGTCGATCAACCCCGGGACGAGGGTGGCACCGATACCGCCCCGACCCCGGTCGAGCTGTTCGTCGCGAGCATCGTGGCCTGCCAGGGATTCTTCGCGCGGCGGTTCCTCGCTCGCCACGGCATCGCGGACGGGGAGCTCGAGCTCGACGCCGAGTACGAGCTGGCCGCGGATCCATCGCGGGTGGCGAGCGTCCACACGCGGCTCCATCTGCCGCGCGCGCTCCCTGCCGGCGTCGAGGCGAGACTCCGGCGGGCCATCGAGAGCTGCACCGTTCACCACTCGATCCGGTCGTCGCCGTCGATCGAGCTGAGCCTCGCGACGCCCGCCGAGCTCAGCGAGCCAGTGGGCGCGCTCTGATGGGGGCGGCCCGGGCCAG
>WNGF01003894.1_pt1 | contig 19857 bp, 21 predicted proteins | sample 5400641 | NCBI WGS metagenome assembly WNGF01 (sample SAMN13153371, study PRJNA577476) | soil metagenome | isolation source: 80 cm soil or saprolite under grassland replicate 2 | place: USA:California | collected 2016-06-15
TCCGCCGGCCTGCACCTCGTCACCTGGCTGCCGTCCGACCTCGACGAGACCACGGTGGTGAACGCTGCGACCCGACGGGGACTGGGTGTCTACGGCGTCACGCCGTACTACATCTGCGCCGAAGGCGACGGCGGCCTGATCTTCGGCTACGCCACCCTCAACGAGCGCACCATCACCGAAGGGATCAACATCCTCGCCGCGGTGATCAACGGGGTGCGTTCCGCGTGACCCGAATCCGCCCGCGCCATGAACCCGCCCGTCGTTGATCGTCGCCGACTCCGAACGGTCAGGACCAGCGCGTCAACGTTCCCTGAACCGCCTATCACCAATCCCCTTGGAGTCGATCATTTAGAGATACGGTGCACTCGCTCGCTCCACGCGGCGGCCGCGACGTCCGGGTGCTGCGTGGGGTCGGCGCGGGACGAGCGGGGCGGCTGTGTATCGGAAACGGGGAGGGCGACCATGACGACGAAGGCGCTGTTGGTCCGGCTGGAGGCCAGGCCCGGCAAGGAGGAGGAGGTCGCGCAGTTCCTGACAGGCGCCGTGCCGGCAGTGCAGGAGGAGCCGGCGACCACCGCCTGGTTCGCTCTGCGGCTGGGCCCGTCCAGCTTCGGGATCTTCGACGCATTCCCCGACGAAGACGGCCGACAGGCTCACCTTTCAGGCCGGGTCGCCGAAGCGCTGATGGCTCGGGCGGACGAACTGCTCACGGCAGCGCCGATCATCGACACGGTCGACGTCCTCGCCGACAAACTGCCCGGCTGAGAACTGCGCACGCCCGTGGCCAAGCACGCGGGCGCCAGATAAAGCCGGCCGACCGTGCGGCGGTGGGGGCGGCCAGCAGGCGAGCGCGGGGGTCAGCGGTTTGCGCGGTAGTAGGTGGATCGGCCCACCAGCATGACGCGGTGGTGGCCGGTTCGGTCGGATCGGCGAGGCCGGCTTCCCGGGCATGCCCGTGACATGCGACTACTGTGGCACGAGCACGCATCCGGGGTACTGGCCTCCGGGCTGGGGGCCGCACGAGGGACACTTGGGCAGCGGCCGGGGATCTTGCGGCGGCTAGGCCATGACGCTCTCTTGACGGTGCGGGTCGGTGTGATCGGCCGTCAGGCTGGCCGGTTGGTCGTCCCTTCCCGGCGTTTGCGGTGCGGCGGGATACGGGGCATGAGCACGACCCGCGCGCCGGCGTGTTCGAGTTGGGCACGCATCCGAGCCAGAACCGTCAAGTCCTCGGACAGGTGCGTCAGGCCGGGCACGACCACCAGCAGTTGCCCCTCCCCGGGGTCGCGGTCCAGGCCGAGAACATCCAGCAGCGCCGTCCACCCTGCCCGGACCGCGGCGACATCGGGTACCCCGTTGTCCACGAACACCAGTTCCAACGCCAGATCCTCGGCCTGGCAGTGCGCGGCAACCCGGGTGCGCCACCGCTCCACCGTGGCCGGCACGCCGGCATCCGACAGGCATACGTAACCGAAAACGCGGGACACGAGGGTTCCCTTCTCATAGACGGTGCCGCCGACACCCCGGGGTATCCGGCGTATCGGCGGGTCGATTGCCGGGCCTGGCCCCTGGGCTGGCCCGCCGCGCGCGGTAAGGACGATGCGCCAGCCGGTCAACCCCAACTGAACGTGCCCGACACGCGAACCACCGGGCCCGTACCCGCCACCGCGCGATGGTCGGAACGCGCACTCCACACACAAACGCCGGCCACCTCCGCCGCGGTCACGGCCCGGCATGCCGCCCCCTCCGCAACACCGCGACGATCTGACCGAGGGTGACGTTCGTGTGATGGAAGAACCGCAACCGGCACTGGATATCCGCCGGTGGCCGGGCAATGGGTGCGCCCGTGGCGTCGAACATGTGCGCCTCGCGACGAATCAGGCGGATCACCACGGCGGGCAGGGCTGGCGCCGCCCCCTCTTCCCCGTCCGGAACGGCCGCGTCCGGGCAGTCCCCGGCAGGCTCGGCGAGGCCCGCCGGGGCGTCCAGTTGTGGCACGGCCGCCGCACCCGACACAGCGGCCGTGCCCTCCTCCGCGGGATGCACGTCGGGATTCATCACGCGGCGTCCTCCGGTCCGGTGTCCCCGCCCCGCACCAGCGGGTTCGGATACTCCCCGCCCACGAAGTCCACGAACGCCTGATTGACCTGCGCCCGCATCACGTCCTCCAGGTCCAGCGGCTTCGGTGCCCGCTCCAGCTCGGCGCCGTCCCCGACCCTCCGCGGCGGGTCAACGCCCATCACGTACCGCCCCGCCGCCCCCGACCTCGGTGATCACCGGCGGGACGCCGCAGGCGGCGTCCAAACCGGCCGCCGCCACCCGCGCGGACCGCGGCCCCACCACATCGACACTCATCACGGCGCTACCCGACCGCTGACCGGACGCGACACCACGACCAACTCCCACCATCAACACGGGTCAGAAGAACTGTGGGACCGCCCCACGGGGCGGCACGGAGCGGTCCCACCGCACCCCGGCGGCGGTGTCGCCCACCGCTACGCCAGGGTTGGACCTTGCCGCCGGGTCACCCCCGCCGAACAGAACAGCCGGGCCGCCGCGACCCGGATGCCTGCGCACCGCCGATCACCCGCAACGCCATCACCGCCACCGGGCCAGACGCGACCACCGGCCCGGCGACCACAGGAGCACCGGCATCCCCCACAGCCCCGCGACCGACCGCGGCCAACACAGCCAGCGCCTCACCTGGCGTCACATGCAAGCGACCAGTGATCTCCGACAACGCCACCCCCGCCGCACAGTCCGCCACGATCCGCGCCGCCACCTCCGGCGCGCCAGCCGTCGCACTCGTGCGTACTGCCGGCGTGGATGAGGCCGCCGGAACCGCGGGACTGTCCGTCTGAGCAGTGCGTATCGGGCTCTCGTCGTGCTGGTCGATGGGCTGCATGGTGGATGGCTGACCTCTCGTCCGGCTGCGTACCCTGGGTGCGAGTGATCCTTGCCACCGTGGGCGTGCCATCACGACGGCCTGGGGCTGCCGTCCTACTGCCCTCGTGGTGCCGTGTCGGTTCGCGCGTAGGCGGTGCCGGGCGCCTGCCGGTTAGGGTGGCGGTCGAACAAGCTGGACGCGCGGGAGGCGACGACACATGAGCGACGACCGGTCCAGGACGGCGCTTGGTGCGCTGATCGCGGCCCACCCGTGGTCACGTGTGGAATTCGTCGCGCACTACAACCGGGTAGCCGACGAACTCGGCGAAGCAACGTCGCTGAGTCTGCGCCAACTCGACCGGTGGATACGCGGCGATCTGGCGACTGGCCTCCCGCAATCGGCGGCACGCCGAGTCTTGCGCCACATATTCGCACTCCCGGCCGAACGCCTGTTCAGCACAATGGTGAACTCCAGCGGGCAGAGTGGTCATGATGAGGATAAGATGTCCCGCCGCGAAGAGCGGGAGTGGGTGATGGCGGCCGCCCACGAGTCGCGTGACCATGCGACGGACGCTGGCGGATTCGAACTGGCAGAGGCGACACTCGCCGATCTGCGGTACGACATAGACGGTCTGGCTCGGAGTTATCACTCCACGTCGCCAACAGCGTTGCTGTCAGATGCACTCGCGGTCCGCAACCGAGTCTGGCGACTTCTTGACCGCACGCACCGTCCCGACCGTGCAACCGATCTGTACGTGGCTGCGGGCCATGTATGCGCGCTGATGGCCGCCGCGTCGTTCGATCTCGGCTATGTGACCGCGGCGGAGCAGCAGGCGCGGGCCGCACGCACATACGCGGATCTGATCGACTACACACCGCTGATGGCCTGGTGTTTCGGGCTCGAAGCCGAGGCCGCGTACTGGACAGGTGCGCCACGACGGGCCCTGGACCTGGTGTCCGCCGGTCTCGCTGTCGCTCCCGCCGGAACAGCCCGGGTGCGTCTCCATTGCATCGGTGCACGGGCCTGGTCCTACATGGGCCCGACCACTGCCGACCGCGTGAACACCGCGCTCTCAGCCGCGGACACCGAACGCGAGACCGGCCTCGGAGACGAACTGCACGACGAACTGGGCGGCCACTTCTCCTTCAGTCGAGCACGGCAGGCGCGATGCAACGCGACCACCTATGTCCAGCTCGGATCTTCCGCCGAGGCAAGTGAGCAGGCGAGAACAGCGCTAGAGCTGTACGCCCCGACCGGCGGGCAATGGCGACTCATAGAGGCGGAGGTTCGCGCGGACTTGGCGGCGGCTCACCTGCTGTCCGGCGACCTGGACGGCGCCGATGCGGCCCTGGCGCCAGTGTGGGGCTTGGCTACGCATGATCGACGCGAGGGCCTCCTGCACCGGCTCCGGCAGACCGGCGTCCCGCTGGCCGATCCCCGCTGGCGCGATGTTGCACGGGTTGAGCAGTTGGCCGAACAGATCGAGACCTTCGCCGCCGCGAGCATCGTCCGCGCCCTGCCCGCCGGGCAGGACTGAACCCAGCCACACCCTACGCTCGTGCGGTGCGCCGCAGAGACACATCGCTGCTGGTCGTGCTCGGGCTGGCCTGGGGCGGCCTCTACCCGCTGACCACGGTCGCCCTACGCGGGTTCGCCCCCACGCCGCTGGTCGCGGCACGCGCCCTCCTCGCCGCTGCCTTCCTCTTGCCGATCATCGCGGTCACCGGCCTCCGCGGACTCCGCCAACACCCGCTCGCCGTGCTCGTGGCCGCGCTCATGCAGGCCACTACCCCCCTGCTCCTACTGACCATCGCCCAAGAACACGTCAGTGCAGGTCTGGCGGGGATCCTCTCCGCAACGCAACCCATCTTCGTCGCTCTCCTGTCGGCGCTCCTCGGCGAGTCGATGAACCGACCCCAATGGACGGGCCTCCTCGCCGCCTTCGCAGGCGTCGGGCTGCTGTTCATCGGCGACCTGCGCCTGAATGCCACGCACAACCTCGCCGCAGCCGCCGTCCTCGGCTCAGCGTTCCTGTTCGCCAGCGGGGCCGTCTACATCGGCCGGGTACTGCCCGAGGTACCAGCACCGGCCACCGCCGGCGCCGCGATGAGCGTCACTACCCTGGTCCTGCTTCCCGTAGCCCTGACGACCGGCGCCCGCCCCCACGTCACCGCCGGTCCGATCGTCGCACTTGTCGCGCTCGGGCTGCTGACCGCCGGCCCTCTCGCGCTGTTCTACTGGCTCATCCGCAGTTCCGGCGCCAGCCGCGCCGCCCTCGCGTGGTACATCGCCCCAGCGGCGGCCGTCCTCTACGACCTGCCGATACACGGCGCACCAACGGTTCCGGAAGTCGCCGGGCTCGCCCTGATCGTCGCCGGAGTAGTGGCAGCAACCCACGAGCACCGACCACGCCGAATCGTTGACACCACGGCTCCTTGACCCTGCCAGCCGCGCTTCCGGACATTCCCAGGTGTTGTGTTGCCGAATTGGGCTTGTATTGGATCAAGGCCGCCGCCTGCGGCGACGGCCCGGGCGCGGCAATGCGCGGACCGTCGCCGCTCGCTGGCGCTCGCGCTCCGGCCGTATCGCCCGCCCGCCGTCCATGCCGGGAGCGGTGTTGGTCTGTTTCGTCATTTCCGTGGTCTCGTGGGAGTCCCGGTCCTCATCGGTGCGGGGCATCGTCTGGTGGATCAGGCTGAGGTGGGTTGGTGATCGGCGAGTAGTCGGGCCAGGTGTGATAGGCGGCCGATGGTGAGTGCTTCGATCAGGGCGGACCAGGCCAGCCCGCGCGCGGCTCCGGCGATCACGGTGGTGGCGGGTGTTTGTGCGATGAGCAGCGCGGCGGTTCGCTGCGGCGGCGTCGGATCCGCCACACGATGAGCGCGGTGAGGACGAGGGCGGCGGCGGCGAGGGCGGTGCCGCGGCCGACGGTTGTCTCGATGGTCCGGTAGGAGTTGCCGGCGAGGTAGCCGAGGGTGACGAACGTGGTGCCCCAGGTCAGGCCGCCGGAGGCGTTGTAGGCGAGGAACCGGCGGTAGGGCATCCGGGCGGTGCCGGCCAGGGCGGGGATGACGGCGCGGAAGAACGCCACGAACCGGCCGAGGAACACCGCGGATCCGCCGCGTCGGGCGAGGAAGTCCTGCCCGTCGGCCAGCCGGGCGTGGTGTCGGGACAGGACCCGGGCGCGCAGGAGCCGGGTACCGAGCTGGCGGCCGACCTCGTACCCGACGCTGTCACCGATGATCGCGGCGGCCACGACGATGAGGATCATCGCCCACAGGTGGACGTGGCCGAGGCCGGCGTCCACGCCGCCGAGGACGGCGGCGGTCTCGCCGGGGATGACGAACCCGACGAACAGCGCGTCCTCGGCGAAGACCAGCGCCCCGACCAGGGCGTAGGCGGCCGCCGCGGGGAGGGTGAGCAGGTGGTCCAGCACTCGGCCCATCGCGCCGCCTGTCGTGGTCAGTGGAAGCGTACGATGCTGGCGGCGCCGGCCAGCAGGCAGTACACCGCGAACGGGGTCAGCGTGCGGGTGGTGAAGTACCGGGTCAGGAATCGCACCGAGACATAGGCGGCGAGTCCGGACACCAACGCCCCGAGGAGCACCTGTCCGTGGATGTGGGCGCCGGCCGGGCCGGCCAGGGTGGGGAGCTTCAGCACTCCGGCGGCGAAGATGACCGGGGTGGCCAGCAGGAACGCGAACTTCGCCGCGTCCTCGTGGTCCAGGCCGCGGAGCAGCCCGGCGACCATGGTGATGCCGGAGCGGCTGATCCCGGCGAACAGCGCCAGGGTCTGGAACGCCCCGATGATGAACCCCTCCCGCCAGGACAGGGTGGCCAACTGTCGGCGTTCAGCCACCACCAGGCCCCGTCGGGTGGGCGCCGCGCCGGCTGCTGGCCGGCTACCGGCTCCGGTCGCCGCCGGGGCCCCGGTCACAGGCTCGGCGCGGCGGCGCAGCCGTTCCCCGCCGAGCAGGATCAGCCCGTTCACGAACAAGAACACCGCCGCGGCCAGTGGTTTGGCGAACAGGGTCCGGAAGGTGTGTTCGGCCAGCAGCCTGGTCAACCCGACCGGGATCGTCGCGATCACGATCAGCCATGCCAGCCGCTCGGTGGAGGTTTCCACCCGCCGGGTGCGCACGGTGCGGACGAACGCGCCGATGATCCGGACCCAATCCGCGCGGTAGAACACTAGCAGCGCCACCGCGGTCGCCACGTGCAGCGCGACGATGAACGCCAGGTACGGCGAGGCCGCGGAGTCCTGGGCGGAGGATTCGCTGACCAGATGCAGCCAGTCCCCGCCCAGCCACGCCGGCAGCAGCGGCGACCCGGCCGCGGCGCGCGCCTCCATCACCGCCCACCGGATGCGCCGGCTGCTCGAGGGCGGCGGGGACCGCGCGGACATCCTCGCCCGGTTCGTCTCCGACCTCAGCCCCGACGACGAGCGGCTCCTGACCGAACTGCTCACCGGCGACCAGGCCGTCGGCGACCAAGACGGCTGAATCGTGAACCCGGCCATCTCGCTCACCGCGAAGGTCCTGCCGCTGGCCGCCACCGGCCTGCTCTGGCTGACCGGAGCCCGGCTGGGACGCCTGCTCCCGCCGGCGACGGCGGTACGACTCCTGACCGTCGTCGCGCTCGCCGCCGCGCTGGCGACCGGGTTCATGCTGTCCGTCGCCGCGTTCCTCGCGCTGGCGCAGATCCCGCACCTGGCCGCCCAGGGGCAATGGTCGGTCACCGCGCTCCGTGCCGGCGACCAAGTCCCGGTGATCGTCGGAGTGCCGGCCGGGATCCTCGTCTCGATGCTGCTCGCCGCCGCGGCGCGCCATGCGGTCCGCGCCGGGCGGGATGTCGCGACAGCGGCGCTGGCGTGCCGACGGCTCAGCCTCGCGGCCGGTCGGCTGGTCGTGGTCGAAGACGACCAACCGGCCGCCTACGCACTGCCCGGCATCCACGGCCGCATCATCGTGACCACCACCATGCTCCAGGCGCTGCCAGCCGACGAACGGCGGGTACTGCTCGCACACGAAGCCGCGCACCTGACCCACCACCACCACCTCTACATCCAAACCGCCGAACTGGCCGCGGCAGCCAACCCGCTGCTGCGCCCGCTCGCCCGGGCGATCTGCGCCGCAGCCGAACGGTGGGCCGACGAAACCGCCGCCGCCGAGGTCGGCGACCGCCGGCTCGCGGCACGAGCACTGGCCCGAGCCGGCCTCGCCCACGCCACCGCCACCGGTGCCCGCCGAACACCCCGCGCGTCGCTGGCCGCCGCCGAAACACACCTCACCGACCGGATCCGGGCACTACTCAACCCGCCACCGCGCCGCCGAACCGGACTAGCCAGCGCGCTAGTCGCTACAGTGCTGATCACCGCCGCCTCAGCGGCACTGACCGCACACCAGACCGAACGCCAATTCGAGCTGGCCCACGCCGAGTTCACCCACCAACGGTGAGCCACGCCCCTCTGCCACGTACCACGCAAAGCGCAGCCGGAGCAAGACCGCCCAGCCGCAGGTGATGACTTGCTCCGCGTTGAAGGTGAGCCTGTCTTCAGGAACCTGTGCCTCCTTGGGCGGCGTGGGGGCCGCCGGTGGTCGGTGGCGACCGGGCATCGGTGCGGTGCGCGACGCAGGCGCGGATGAGCACGGTGAGCAGCAGCGCCAGGGCGATGACGGCGATCAGCCAGCGGCCGGCCTGCCGAAGGTCCGGCGGGGTGCCGCCCTCCTGCGGGCGTGGGTCGTTCATGGGGTTCCCCTTCTCGGGTGTGGTCTGGTGGATCGCGTCCCGGGCCGCCGTCCTGGACGCAGGCCGGGCCACACCGCGACACCAGGCACGGCGCGACACCAGGCACGGCGACGCCAGGCACGGGCCGGCCTAGGGTGGCGGGCATGGCCACCTGGGACGACGTACGCCGCATCGCCCTGGCACTGCCCGAGACGGACGAGCGGTCGCGAGACGGTATCCCCCAATGGCGCGTCAAGGATAAGGGATTCGCCTGGGAGCGGCCGCTGCGGCGAGCAGACCTCAACGCCCTCGGCGACGCCGCTCCACACGGGCCGATCCTCGCCGCATACGTACCCGACCTCGGGGTCAAGGAGGCACTGCTGGCCACCGACGCCACCGTGTACTTCACCACGCCGCACTTCAACGGCTATCCGGCGATCCTCATCCGCCTGGACCGGATCGCCGTACCCGAGCTTACCGAGCTACTGGTCGAGGCATGGCTGTCCCGAGCGCCCAAACGCCTTGCCACCGCCTACCTCGCCGGCCCACGGTAACGCCCACCACGGGCCGGCCCCGCCACCGCGCGGCGGCCGCGCCTACGCCGCCGAGTCCCCGGCTTTCTCCATCAACGCAAGGGCCATCTGCGCTGCCACCTCGCCGAGCCGCCGGTAGGCCTCGAACTCGCGGTCGCCGTACAACTGCTGTGCGGTCGAGTCGTGCGGGAAGTTGCTGTGGCCGGCCTTCCAGGCGTACACGTCCCACGACGCGGGCGCCTCGTCGGGCAGGGCGAGCTTGCACAGCAGCAGCGTCGCCCGGACACCGTTCGGGTAGGTGCACGTCCCCTCGGCCACGAGCGTGGGCGCGCCGTCGCTGCCGGCGGCGGGTCGCAGCTTCTTCGAAGGGTCGAGATCGATCTCCACTCCGAGGTCCGCCCTGGCGGTCTCCACCGCCTCGCCGAACGTTACCCAGCTGCTCGGCGGGTCGCCGCTGGCGTCGAAGACGACGATCTCGGTCGCGCCGCGGCGGAGCGCCTCGACCAGACCGAGGTTCTCGTAGTGGCCGCCGTCGGTGACGTACACCCAGCGGCCGTTCAGGTTCGTCCGGCCCAGGATCTCGCGGAGCAGGGACGGGATCCCGGGTTGGCGCCACTGCCACCTCACCTTTGCCCAGAGGCCGCTCTCCGGGGCGGGCACCTGGTGGAGATCGTGACGCCGGGGATTGGGTAGCCACAGACCGAGCCGGACGTTGGCCAGCCCGAGCAGCAGCCGTAGCGGGGCGCGGGTCATGCGGCCCATCGCGGGGGACACGGCCGCACCACTGACCGCGACGGCGGCCGGCAGGGTCAGCAGCCGCCGCCCGGCCAGCTCCTCGTACTCCGCGGTCTTCAGCATGGGGCCGGGGTCGGCGTACGTTTGCTCATCGCCGAACAGCAGCCCGCTGCTGATCCCGGTACGGGACGGGCTGAAGGTGAACGGCGCGCAGCCGCGGCCCGACGGGACGACACCTTCCTCATCGGTGTTCGCCGCCGCGCAGACGACCAGCATCGGCCGGTCCCCCTGGTACTCGGAGAACCGGATCGGCTCGCTGAACGGGATCTCCTCGGCGCCGTCGGCGGTGCGCCGGACGGCGAACGCGGAGGAGAGCCGCTCCTTGTAGAAGGGGTGCACGGAGTTGCGGTTGATGTCGGTGAGGGCCTGCCAGCCGATCGTGCCCACGACAGCCACCGCGATCCCGACGAGTTCGTGCGTCTGCAGCCCGTCGTGGGCTGCGCTGGTGGTCCAGACCAGGAACGCCACCGACAGCAGCGCAACAGCGACCGCCGATCCTGCCCACGGCGTCAGCGCTCGCAGCAACTTGCTCGTCCAGGCACCGAACCTGCTGGACATGCCGGGTTTGTCGCCCGCGCTACTGGTCTGGAGCTTGCCCTTGAACCGGCCCAGGGTTGCCTTGACCAGGCCGACGAGACCGGCGGTGGTCGCCACGAACCCGGTGAGCTGGATGTCATTGCCCAGGCCGGTCACCGGGCCGTGGTTGTCGTGCAGTCGGGAGTTGCTGAGCAGATGCAGCAGCCAGGGCACGGCAATGAATGCCAGCGCGCCTACCGCGGCCAGCACGAAAAGCCGCAACGACCACGCCCGAACGGCGAGCGAGAGCGCCCGCCGGGGCTTGTAGTAAACGTCGTGCAGCCGTTCGCCGGCGAACAGCGCGAGCCCGAGGCCGGCAGCGGCGGCGCAGACCGCAGTGACCAGACCGACATGGTGGATCTGCCAGACGGAATCGGGGGAAGTGAGAATCCCGGTGTGGAACAGCGCCCAACCGAGCGCCTTCGCACCCACGTAGATTCCGGCGAGGATCGGCAGCAGGTTGAGCAGGAGTCCGTAAAGAATGTTCAGCACGCCCGCAGCGGCCACCCGCCGACCTTCGATCAGGTAGCGGGTGTGGTTGCGGAGCCGGTTGTCCTCTGGCGAACCGGGAGCGTACGGCGGCAACGCAGCGCGCTCCGCGTCGCTCAGACCGTGGTTGACCATGGCGACCGAGCCGGCCAGGTACGAACCGCCGGAGACCGCAGTGACCAGGTGAACCCCCTCGTACCAGGAGGGCGCCCCGTCCTTGTGCACCTGCAGCCCCTGTATCCCGCCGAGGGCGAAGGCCGCCGACCGGATCCCTCCGCCGGAGCAGCAGATCGCGCGCAACGGAACGGCCGGGTCCGTCCCGCCGGGCCTGCTCGGCGACGGCCCCGGCCGCGGATGAGCCGCCTGGCCCACCGGGCGCGCAGGCGGCCGGCCAGGTAGCGGCCGTACCGGAGGCCGCGCATCCACCAGCCATCGCCGGACTGACCCAAGAAACCCCATTCTGGACCCCCCAAGAAAGGCAGGTCGGCTCCTAGCCGCCCTCGATGACGCGGAGGTCCATAGCGGGCCGGCAGATACAAGATTCCGAAAACTTCCCGAACGCAAGGTACGGCGACCGGACGGCGACGGACAAGAATTGCCCGGATCCGCCTCGGGCGCGAACCGTACACTCATATACGAACGTTTCGCGCTGAATGGACCGGGGTGCCCCTGGTTGGCACCGCCGTGCGGTTACACCGGCTGGTGCCTGGGTTGAGGTTCGGGCTCCCGGACAGCCAGGTCTTCGGGCAGCAGGCTGATCAGGTCGTGTGCGGTGGCGTCGGGTAGTTCGGCGAGGCGCTGGGCCTGGCGGTCCTGACCCCGCGCGTCCCGAACCGCGCAGGCCGGCGGCGCGAGCACGCTAGCGTGACACCGGGCGCAGGGGTGCCCGCCGCCGTTGCCCAACGAGTGAGGTCCAGGTGGCTGATCCTTCACCGGTGTACGAGCTGCGACTGGTCGTCACAGCCGACGACTACGACCAGGCGCTGCGCTTCTACCGCGACGTGCTCGGGCTACCGGAACGGGCCAGCTACTCCTCCCCGGACGGCCACGTCACGATCCTGGAGGCCGGCCGCGCCACCTTGGAGCTGACAGATCCGGCGAACGCCGCGTTCATCGACGAGGTGGAGGTCGGCCGCCGGGTGGCCGGTCACGTCCGGGTGGCGTTCGGCGTCGCCGACTCCGCGGCAACGACCGCGGCACTGGCCAGCGCCGGCGCCACCGTCATCGCCGAGCCGACCCGCACCCCGTGGAACTCGCTGAACTCCCGCCTGGACGGGCCCGCCGGCCTGCAACTGACACTTTTCTCCGAACTCGACGGCCGATAGGCACCCCGGCCCCAACACCGGATGGAGCGGCGCGATGGCGAGGACAGCGGATGTCGCGATCGTGGGCGCGGGGGTAGCCGGGCTGGTGGCCGCTCGGGAACTCCTCCGTGGCGGGCAGGAGGTGCTCGTGCTGGAGGCCCGCGGTCGGGTTGGCGGCCGGGTGCTGAACGCGGAGCTGCCGGGCGGCGCGCCGGTGGAGGTCGGTGGTCAATGGGTGGGGCCTGGGCAGGACCGGGTGCTCAGGCTGATCGACGAGCTGGGGTTGACCACGTTCCCGACCTACACCGCGGGCCGTCACATCGCCGAGCTGGGGCACCGCCGGACCACCTACCGCGGTCGGATCCCCCGGCTGAGCCCGCTGCTGCTGGCCGACATCGCCCAGGGGCAGTGGCGACTCGACCGGGCGGCGCGGGCGGTCCCGCCGCAGGAGCCGTGGCTGGCCGAGCACGCCGAGCGCCTCGATGGGCAGACCTTCGCCACGTGGCTGCGCCGCCACCTGCACACCGCCGGAGGGCGCGCCTTCATGCGGCTGGTGACCCAGGCGGTGTTCGCTGCCGAGCCGGAGGAGCTGTCGGCGCTGTGGGTCTGCAGCTACCTCGCCGCGGCCGGGGGACTCGACGCGCTGATCAACACCGGCGGCGGCGCGCAGCAGGACCGGATCGTCGGCGGCTCCGGCCGCATCGCCCTGTCGCTCGCCGAACAGCTCGGTGACCGGGTGATCCTCGACGCCCCGGTGACCGACGTGGACTGGAACGCCGACGACGTCCGGCTGCGCGCGGCAGGCACCGACGTGCGGGCGCGGCGGGCGATCGTCGCGGTGCCGCCGCCGTTGGCGGCCCGGATCCGCTACCACCCCGGGCTACCGGCGGACCGGGACCAGCTCCTGCAGCGCATGCCGATGGGCCGGGTCGTCAAGGTCAACGCCGTCTACGACGAACCGTTCTGGCGGACCCGGGGGCTGAGCGGACAGGCCAACAGCGATCACCGGCCCCTCGGCACCGTCCTTGACAACACTCCACCCGAGGGCCGGCCCGGTGTCCTGGTCGGATTCCTCGAAGGCCGGCATGCCGACGCCGCGAGCCGGCTGACTCCCGCCGACCGCCGCCGGCAGGTGCAGGCCGACCTCGCCGGCTACTTCGGGCCCGCCGCCGGTGACCCGATCGCCTACCTCGAGCAGGACTGGGCCGCGGAGGAGTACACCCGCGGCTGCTACGGCGCCTTCGCCACCCCGCTGACCCTCAGCCGCTTCGGCCCCGCCCTCCGCCAACCGATCGGCCCGCTCCACTGGGCCGGCACGGAGACCGCCACCCGCTGGACCGGCTACATCGACGGTGCCGTCGAATCGGGCCACCGCGCCGCCCATGAGGTCGCCACCGCGCTGCAACACCGCGCAATCCCGGCACCGGCGCACCCTCCCACCTCACCGTGAGGCCCGGACCAGCCTGACGTCGATGTCGGCCGGGGCCATCGGCAGCCTCTGGGGGAGCCGGGTGCGCAGCGTGGCGACCAGCCTGCCCGCGGCGTCCTCGGCGTCGTCCGGGGCGGTGATCTCCACGATGACCGACGGGTCGGCGCCGGGAGGCGGTCCGAAGTCCACCGCCCACCGGTCCCCCGCTGCGCCGAGGGTGTCGGCCAGGCTTGATCGGACCGCGCGGTCGCCTCGGCGGCCCGGATCGCCTCCGCGACCGCGTCACCGAGCGACAGGTTGTCCAGCTCGCGGCGCGCCGTCTCGCCGATCCGCACGTCGATCAGCACGCCCAGGCCGGTGACCGTGGCCCTGATCCGGCCATCGGCGGACGTACCCTCGAACGGGCTTGCGCCGAACTCGCGTGCGATCCGGCGGACCGGTCGGCGGGAGCCGTCGGTGTCGGAGGACTCCCCTGTGCCCCAAGGGGATTGAAGGTCCCGTAGGCCCCCTCCCATGCGCCTCGAGGCACTGCGCCACCCGCCCGGGACAGGCCGTTCCCACCGCTGAAAATGCGGGTCCTGGATCCGGTTGACGGCGGGTGCGGCGGGGTATTTGCCGTCGGTCAACGAATTGACTCACATGGAACCGGAGGCAAACCCCATGAGTCAGGACACCGGCTACCCGCCGCCGACGAGGATGTCGGCGTCCGGCGATGCCACCAACGAGACCGAACCGTCGTCGTCTGCGCAAGTGGCGCGGGAGCAGGCGGGCGAGGTCGGACATTCCGTCCAGGAGGCGGGCCAGCACGTCGCCCAGACCGCGGTTGAGCAGGCAAGGGAGGTCGCGTCCGAGACCGGCCGGCAGGCCCGCGACCTGCTGGCGGAGACCCGTACGCAGCTACGGGACCAGGCGCAGTCCCAGCAGCAGCGGGCCGTCGACGGGCTGCGCGCGCTGGCCGACGAACTTCAGCAGATGGCGGAGAAGGGCGGCCAGTCCGGCAGCGTTGCAACCGAGCTGGCGCATAACGCGGCGGACCGGGTGCACGGCCTCGCCCGCTGGCTCGACCAGCGGTCGCCGGGTGCGATGGTCGAGGAGGTCCGTTCCTTCGCCCGCCGCCGGCCGGGTGCCTTCCTGATGGGTGCCGCGTTCGCCGGGGTGATCGCCGGACGGCTCACACGGGGCGCCGCCGCAGCCCAGCAGCAGGGCGCCGAACCCCACGCCGGGCCGCGCGACTACAGCGGCACGGCCGACTACGCCGGCACCCGCGCCTACGCCGGCACCGGCACCTACTCCGGCACCGGCACCGGCACCGGCATGTACAGCGGCACCGGCGACTACGGCGACACCGGCGCCGGCACCGGCACGTACAGCGGTACCGGCGACTACGGCGGCACCGGCGACTACGGCGGCACCGGCGACTACACCGGCACCAGCGGCGAGACCGACACCCGCTACCACGGGACAACCGGCGACACCGGCACGCGCGGCGAGACCGCCGGCCAGCCGGCGGGGGACGGCTACGACGAGCGGCGCAACCCTCAGCAGACGCCCGCCACGACGGCGTACCCGGCCGGTCCAGGCGAGGCGAACGACGACCTGTACCGGCAGCAGTCCGGCGGGTACGGGTCCGGCACGGGGAGGCCGGGCGGCAACGACCCGGCGCAGCCGTGACCGGGCCGGCCGGCGCTGGCCACGCCGACACCTCCGACCGCGACGTCGGCCAGACCTCGGTCGGCGAGCTGATCGGCGAGGTGACCCGCGACCTGTCCACGCTGCTGCGGCAGGAACTTCAGCTCGCCAAGGCGGAGCTGAAGGAGGAGGCCAGGAAGACGGGCACCGCGGCCGGCCTGCTCGGCGCCGCGGGTTTCGCCGGGTACATGGTGCTGCTGTTCGCGTCGATCGCCCTGTGGTGGGCGCTGTCCAACGTGATGGACCAGGGGTGGGCGGCGCTGATCGTCGCGGCGCTCTGGGCGGTCGCCGGGGCGATCCTGTACGCCACCGGCCGTAGGCGCCTGGCCGAGCTGAACCCGACACCGGAGCGGACCGCCGAGACGCTGAAGGAAATGCCCGACGCGATCAGAGGCCGATGAGGAGCCGACATGACCGATCCAGACAAGATCCGCCAGGACATCGAACGCACGCAGGACAGCCTGCGTGACGACGTGAACGCGCTCACCGAGAAGGTGAGCCCCGCCCGGGTTGCCGAACGCCGGGTGCGGGCCGCCCGCGGAGCGGTGACCAACGCGAAGGAGAAAATCATGGGCACCGCCTCGGACGCCGGCTCGTCGGTCCGGGACACCGTGAGCTCGGCGGTCTCCGGCGTCGGCGACGCCGCGTCGTCCGTCGCCGACGGCGTCGGCTCGGCCGCATCCAGCGCAGGGGACGCACTGGCGACCGCGCCGGACGCCGCCCGACAGCGGACGGCGGGCAACCCGCTCGCCGCGGGCGTCATCGCGTTCGGCGCCGGCTGGCTGGTGTCGTCGTTGCTGCCAGCGGCCCGGCAGGAGCGGGAGCTCGTGTCCACTGTCCGGGACAAGGCCGGCGAGCACGTCCAGCCGGTGGCGCGGCAGCTTCAGCAGGCCACCCGCGAGCTGGCGGAGAACCTGCGGGAACCGGCCCAGCAGGCGGTCGAGTCGGTCAAGTCCACCGCGGGCGAGGCGGCCTCCACCGTCGCTGAGGAGACCGGCTCGGCCACCGAACACGTGACGGACAGGGCCCAGCAGGCCAGGCACGCCGTGACGGAGCGCACCCCGGGGACCGGGCAGTCCTCGTCCCCGACCGGGGCATGACGGACGGGGTTGCGGATGGGTACCCGAGAGATCCGCCGCGCGGAGCCGGACAGCCCGACCGACCTGACCCGGCGCTCCTGGCTGGCGGTGCTGCGGCGGTCGGTCCGTGAGTTCCGCGACGACAACGTGACCGACTGGGCGGCGGCGCTCACCTACTACGGCGTGCTGGCGCTGTTCCCCGGCCTGCTCATCGCCGTGTCGGTGCTGGGCCTGCTCGGTGACTCCGCCGCCCGGTCCCTGCTGGACAACGTCGGGCAGATCGCGCCGGGCGGGGTACGGGACTTCCTGCGGACCATCATCGACAACGCGCAGCAGCAGCGCGGCACCGCCGGGGTGGCGGCCGTCGTCGGCCTGCTGCTGGCGCTGTGGTCCGCCTCGGCCTACGTCGGCGCGTTCATGCGCGCGTCCAACGCCATCTACGGGGTGGGCGAGGGCCGGCCGGTCTGGAAGACCGCGCCCGTGCGGCTGGCCGTGACGGTGGCCGTGATGGTGATGCTGCTCATCAGCGCGGCCATCGTGCTGCTGACCGGCCGGGTCGCGGACCAGGTCGGCAGGGCGCTCGGCATCGGCCACACCGCGGTGACCGTGTGGGACATCGCGAAGTGGCCGGTGCTGCTGGTCCTGGTCAGCCTCACGCTGGCGCTGCTGTACTGGGCCTGCCCCAACGTCCGGCAGCCCGGCTTCCGCTGGATAACACCGGGCGGCCTGGTGGCGGTGGTCATCTGGCTGGTGGCGTCCGGCGGGTTCGCCGTCTACGTGGCGAACTTCGCCTCCTACAACAAGACCTACGGCTCGGTGGCCGGCGTCATCGTCTTCCTCGTCTGGTTGTGGATCTCCAATGTCGCGGTGCTGCTGGGTGCCGAGTTCGACGCCGAACTGGAGCGGCAGCGGGCGGTCGCGTCCGGCGTCGGCGAGGACGAACAGTTCGCGGTGCCGCGGGACACCAGCAAGCTGGATGAGGACGACACCCGCCGCGCCGACGCGTTGGCCCGGCATCGGCGCCAGCCGTAGCGGCCGGAACGGGCGCCGTCGACGGAACGGAACGGGGGGCGTCGAGGGACCGGCGGCGTCGGGAGAACGGAACGGGGGTCGTCGCCGTCAGGGACCGGTCGGGCGCACCGCGCCCGCCCGGTCCCACAGCACCACGTCGCTGGCCTCCACTCGCGGTTGGGGACGGTGGTGGGCAGTTCCAGGTGGAACGCGCCGCTCGGCACGATGCCGCAGCCGCCGTAGCGGAACAGCACGAAGCCGGCCGTGCTCGACCGGGTGGGGATCAGCAGACCTCGGGCCGGATCATGTCCAGCAGCCGGCGGGGGCTGTCCTCGTCGAAGACCACGACATGGTCCACCGACTTCAGCCCGGCCAGCACCGCGGCCCGGTCCTCGACCCGCTCGGTCAGCTCACCGGCACAAGCCTGCACGCGAGGAGCTGACCGCGCCGAGGGGAGCGGCGCCCGGCACGGATACCGGGCGAGCCGGGGGGTCGTAGGTCGTACTGTCGTCCCAGGTCGTACTGTCGCGGCATGGCGTGCCGAATCACCGAGCTTGTGGTCGACAGCCGCGATCCGGTACGGCTGGCGGCGTTCTGGTGCCGGGTGTTGGGGTTCGTTGAGCTGGAGCGGGTCGGCGGCAGCGTCGAGATCGGTCCACCGGACACCGGTTTCGGCGGTCCGCAACCGACCCTCGTGTTCAACCCCACCAGCGAGCCCCGGCGCGGCAAGCTGCCGCTGCACATCGACGTCAGCGCCACCGACCGCGACCAGGACAGCGAGCTGGACCGGCTGCTCGCCGCCGGGGCCGTGCACGCCGACATCGGGCAGAGCGGGGAAGAGTCCTGGCACGTGCTGGCCGACCCGGAGGGCAACGAGTTCTGCCTGCTGCGCAACCGGGTCGCGCCAGCCTGACGTCGGCGGCATGACGTCGCCCCAGGCCTGACGTCGCCAAAGATGTGGTCCCGCTGGACGGATGGCCGCGCTGGCTGGACCGCGCCGGATCCGTCACTGTAGGCCCGCTCCCCGATCGTTGCTATTCAACAAGCGATCGGCCCCGGCCCGACCTCACCAGCGCGCCGAGCGGCGGGGCGGGCGGGACCGTGCGGCCGGCCAGCGCCGCGATCGCGGAAAGTCCGGGGCTGGTGAGCAGGGTGGACACCAAGGTCATGAGGACCAGCATCGCGAAGACCGTGGAGCTGATCACCTGCAGGTCGATACCGACGCTGAGGACGACAAGCTCGGTCAGGCCGCGGCAGTTCATCAGCACCCCGAGGGACAGCGACTCCGCCCAGCCCACCCCGGTGAGCCGGGCGGCAACCGCGCTGCCCACCAGCTTGCCGACAACGGCGACCGCGGTGACCAGCGCGCACCATGCCCACAGCCGGCCGTCCGCGCCGAGCAGGCCGAAGCGGGTGCGCAGGCCGACGGAGACGAAGAACAGCGGCAGCAGCAGGGTTGCCGTCACGCCGCGTACCTGTTCCGCGGCCCGCCGGACAGGCTCCACGTCCCGTGGCATGATCACCCCGCACAGGAACGCGCCGAAGATCGGGTGGATCCCGATCGTGTGGGTGGCCAGCGCGGACAGCAGCACGCCGCTGAGCACGACCGGCAGCACGGCCGGCTCGGGCGCCAGCCGGCCAGCGGCCGGCGTCATCAGGCGGCCCAGCACCGGCCGCAGCCCGCACAGCATCAGCACCGCGAACCCGACGGACAGCGCCACCGTCACCCAGACGCCGCCCGCCGACCGGTGCCGGGCGACCGCGCTGACCACCGCCAGCAGGCACCAGGCGGTGACGTCATCGACCGCGGCGCAGGTCAGCGCGGTCGAACCCAGCGGGGTGTCGGCGAGCTTGCGGTCGGACAGGATCCGGGCCAGCACCGGAAACGCGGTGACGCTCATCGACACCGCCAGGAACAGCCCGAACGCGGGAAAGCCGACGTCGCCGCCGAGCGGGCGGTACATCGCCAGCGCCAACCCGAGGCCGGACAGCAGCGGCACCGCGATGCTGACGTGGCTGACGAGTGCCGCGGTGTACCGCCGCCGCCGGACGAACAGCAGGTTCATCTCGAGTCCGACCAGGAACATGAACAGGACCAGACCGAGCTGGCCCAGCAGGTTGATCGACGGGACCAGGTAGGCGGGGAACAGCCACCCGAACCCGGCCGGCCACACCGACCCGAACATCGACGGGCCGAGCAGGACACCGGTGACGATCTCACCGATCACCCGGGGCTGGGAGAGCTTCTCGAACAGCCTCCCCACCAGGTGGCAGGCACCGAGGATCGCCGGCAGCGCGAGCAGCAGCCGCGGGTACGGGTCCGGCCCCGCCGCGCCCGT
>WNGF01015232.1_pt1 | contig 19857 bp, 24 predicted proteins | sample 5400641 | NCBI WGS metagenome assembly WNGF01 (sample SAMN13153371, study PRJNA577476) | soil metagenome | isolation source: 80 cm soil or saprolite under grassland replicate 2 | place: USA:California | collected 2016-06-15
GTCGGGTACCTGATGAAGGTGCATGTGTTGAATTAGGTATAGCGTATGGGCAGAAGCATCTTTTACAGCAAGACAAGCTACTGATAGGGTTGCATACAGATATGCGTGGGGCGTTTCCCGGAGGAAAACTCAATGCAATAATTAATGGCGCGCTTGATTGTACAATGGGCGATGAAGAAGAGTTAATAGCAGAGATCGAAGCGTTTAGGAGTGCAAGGAAAGCCAGAGTGTAGCGTTGGTACTAAGAGCAAGCAATCGCAAGGCTGGCTAACACCGCGTGCACCCGACTTGGGGTACACGCCGCGTTTTTCAGGCATTTTCTTGGCTCGAGGTTGGTTCCGTCAAAGTGGCGTTGTCTCATCCCACCCCAAGCGGGTAACGCCAGCCGTTAGCCGGACGCTTGATGCGGATCACGTAGGCACCTACTCTCATGCGAATCGCATTACTTGGAACGAGCGGCGCAGGTAAGACCACGCTCGGGCGCGAACTCGCCAGACGCCCCGGCTGCGTTTTTGTCGAGGTGGACGCCTTACAGCACAAGGCCAACTGGGTAAGAGCGACCCCAGATGAGGTCAGCGCGGCCGTACGCGCGGCGCTCGCTGGCAAGGCGAGCTGGGTCATCGATGGTACGTGCGAGCGCGAGGTTGGTGACTTTGTCAGCGCTCAAGCGGATGTCATCGTCTGGTTGGATCTGCCGCTGGCGGTCAAGCTGCTTCGCTTGCTTCGCCGGTCATGGCATCGGGTGCGAAGGCAGGAAGTTCTCTGGAACGGCAACACTGAATCATGGCGGGACGTTTTTGTCGGTCGCGATTCAGTCCTCATGCACCCGGTTCGCAAGCACTTCCCGCAGCGTCGTCACATCCTTGGACGCCCCGACGCTCACAAGATCGTTCGGCTGCGCACACCACGGCAAGTTCAGGAGTGGCTCGATGGTCTCGATTGGTCCACCTCTGTGCCTCCAGCGAACGGCGCCGGCTAACAAGGCGTTGCAGCAGACGAAGCCGGGCGGCAGGTGTTGGGCAGGCCTGGATCGTTGCCGCGCCGAAGGGCAGCTGCGCTGCCCTTCGGCGCGGCCTCAGTGGACGGCGGTATACTCAGGGCCCCGACTTCGCTGCTGAACGCCAAGTCGTTGGACCGCAACCACACAGAGGAAATTTCTTCCCGGAGATGTCAAGGGTCATGAGACTCTGTTGGTTAAATGAATTCTTAACCTGCATTATCGGCAGTTCAGCGGTGTCGATCGCTGTTTTGCCTGCGGTTTATGGAGGCAAGTGCTCTCACGAACCGCTGCATTCAGGTTAATGAACGGTTTAACCAACAGAGTCTCATGAGGCCAAGTCGAAATGTGCGGTGCTGCGCTGGGCGCCCTTGCCTGTACGCCGCTAGCGGCGTACAACAGCCCCCTACCTGCTGATGACCCGATGCTCGACAGCGCCGCATGGGTGTGGTACAATCGTTCTACCTGAGTTAAGGGCTATTACCTCAGCTACGATTTCGTGTAAAAAGAGGCCGCATGAGCACGCAAGCCCCCGACCACATCTCGGAATCACCGGCCCCACTGGCCCTCGGCCAGCCCTTCACACTTGACCAGATCATTGCGATCTGGTTCGACGCCAAAACCAAGCGGACCCGCAGCCACGAGACCGAGCGCGCCTATGCCGGCCGTCTCGCCGAGTTTCGCGACGTGCTCCGAGCGGGCGGCCTCGATCTCGACGGCGATCCGCACCAGGTCGCGGCGTTAGCGCAGGGATGGGCTGATCACACCGATCGCGTCGACGATGATGGCACATCAATATCGGTCGCGCCGGCGACCTACAATCAACGGCTGGCCATTCTCAGCTCGTTCTACACCTTCGCCCGCAAGCGCGGCTACCTGCACACCGAAAACCCGATCGCCCTGGTCGAGCGCCGGCCAGTCCAGGAGTATGCCAGCGCAACACCCCTCGACCCGGCGACGGTGCGGCAACGCATGAAGGCGATCGACCGTACCGACCTGGCTGGCAAGCGCGACTACGCGCTGATCGGGGTGCTCCTCCACACCGGCCGGCGTCTCGCGGAAGTCGCCGCACTCCACTGGGGCAGTGTCCAAATGGCTGATCCGCAGATCACGCTCACGTTTGCTCGGACGAAGGGTGGGAAGGTGATGCGTGATATGCTGCCCCTCCCGGTCGGCCGCGCTCTCCTGGCCTGGCTGCACGCGTTTTACGGCCTCCGGCTCGGCGACCTGGCGCTGAACACCCCCCTCTGGGTCAGCCTGTCAGCGAACAGCCGTGGTCAAGCGCTCAGCAACCAGGCGATCGGGGTCATCTGTGCCCAGCGCATTGGGACCTCGAAGGTGCATACGTTGCGCCATACGTTTGCGCGGACGATGGAGGACGCCGGCGCCAAGGTCAGCGAGATCCAGGCCCGCCTGGGCCATGCATCGCTGGCCACCACCGGCCGCTACCTGGCTGCACTCAAGCGCGCGGAGAACCGTCACGCCGAGGAGTTAGCCCGCATGTTTGGATTCGATGACGACGAGTGAGGGGGCTAAGACGAATGAGCGATACGTTTCCGATGAACCCGACGACGCCAGCCAGGCGGCCGCCGTCGCGCCGTGAGATCCTCTGGAACGAGCTTGAGGAGCTGCACGCGCAGCTCCAGCTTCCCCCGCCGACCGAGACCTACACGATCGAGGATCTGGAGGCAGTCGTCGCCCAGCTCCGGGTGCAAGTGGAGGAGCGCACGCATGAGTGAGCGGTATCCTGACGAATACTGGTTAGCAGACTTCGAGCGCCGGCTGAGCGATGGCCGCTTGCTCACCCGTGAGGAAAGCCTGGCACTTGTTGCGGAACTGCGCCGGATCCGGCTGGAGCGTAATGAGCTGCAGGCGGCCCTGGAGCCGCTCCAGATCCAACTCAGTCAGCACCACTACACGCCACGGCCAGATGAATGGTTCTACGACGTGCCGGAGATCTGCGAATAAACGATTGCTGTAGCGAAGGAGGCGCTGATGCACGAGCAGCTGATGAGCGAGCGCAGCACCCTATCATGTTGTGTTATCTACACAACTTCATTATCTGGTTCGCTTTCGTCGTACCGGCGCACCGCGTCAGCGTCGGATAATCGAAAATAGTCGCGCTGCTTACGTGCGGCATAATCCGGCGGTACCTCATTGGAGAAGTGGTATGGTCCCGCCTTATGCGCCTCGTTGCTCTGCTCAAGCCACAATCCGGCTGTGCGATCTTCTCGGCGGTGGTGTTGGTCACTGAAGACTAGATGCAGACCTCGCGGTAGGTGACGGCGCACGGAGCGCCCATCACGGATGCCACTCAGCTGCAAGTACTGCTGTTCCTCATACATGAGCACGACCTTGGCCGACTCCAGGCGCTCAAGCCGCGTTCGGAACTGCCTATACAGCTGGTCTGCTGCCACTGCTGCGCCGCCCATTGCCAGCGCGGCGAGCCCGGTTTCCAGCTTGACGAGTAGCTGTTCCTTTGTCCGTCCGGGCCCCTTGAGTCGCTGCCCCAAGTGCAGCTCGCACTCTTGCACAGCGGAAAGATGCACGGCCGTTTCCACCACGTCGCGCCACCAGGTCGGCTGCTCCAAGAAGGTCGCAGCGGCCGCTTGGCAGGCTTGCAAGCGTTCTTCTCCTTGCGCGTCCACGAGCTTGCGCAAACATTGCCGGCGCAGCGCCGCCACCGTCGGCTCGTGGTAGTCGTCGAGGTGGCGCACCAGGTGGACTGCGTGCCGGACCGGGGTCAGCTTGGCCTGTTCTAGCATGCCGTGGTTCCACACAGGTATGCCGATCATTGCGGCTGACTCGTCTTCATCTTCTGCATCCTGTTCTGTCGTGCTTGCGCCGAGCCCGCTGGACGCTTCAGCTTGTTCTGTTGTGCTATCAACACAACTTTCTTGCTCTGGTACGGGCACTGGCTCAGTGGGCAGGAGCGCCCACAGGAGTGAATAATCGCGCACCCCTGGCAGTGCGCCAAGGCGCGCCAAACGCTTGAGAGTCACATCGTCTACACGCTGTGCATGCTGGGCAACGGCAGTCAGGATATCGGACTGCTGAGTCGGATGCCAAAGCCCGGCCCACGTGGCGCCCAAACCGCCGTCACGCGTGCGCCATTCCTGGGCAAGCGCAGCTAAACTCACTAAAGGACCCAGCAGATGCGAGGGTAGAGAGGTCGTTTCGGCTTCTGTGTTCATGTTGTGATGATAACACAAATCAACAACTAGACAACGTCGTGCTCAATCTGCAAGCAGCTCCAGGAGGACTACTTACACGGTATTTTCGGCGGGTAGCCTAAGAACGTGTTACCGATGTGCGGCGAGATTTGCCCTATCATTAGGCCACTGGAATAGCGTCCAGAAATTCTTGGATCTGGTCGGGTTCCCAGGCAGGATAACCATCAGGGTCTGCCAAGTAGCACTGCCAAGCCCAGTTGAGCAGTCGGATGGGAGAATCGACGTTGGGATCCCAACCACCTCCAGCAGCTTCCTCCGGCGTATACGGCCGCGGCGCTGTCTCTACTAACATATCCTCGATAGTCTGCGTCACGCTGCTGTGGAGCCGCTCGTGGTAGAAGCCGTGGTAGTCCTCGACGATGCCCATCATGTGAGCGAAGCCGCGCCACTCACGATCGATATCTCTGGCAATCTCGGTGAAGCCTGCCGCCGCCGCGCGCTCAGTGAGGAAACGAATGCGCAGCCAGGTGACCGGGTGACTACTCAGCGCCAGGTCTTGGGGTTGCTGGTAGAAATCGTCGGTATGCAGCATATTCAGATAGTGCGAAAAGGCGTACAGGTAGCACGGTCCACCGATAGTAAAGCCGACTGCGTCGCAGAACAACTCTTGCGCCCAGGCGTACCAGGTGTTCACGATCCGCTGCCGGTGCTGTGCCTGATCCTCAGCGTAGCGGTCGTTGCGCTGGGAGAGCGGCCGAAGCATATCAGCGACATTTTCTTGGAGCTCCGCCACCAGATCATCCAACTCCTTCTTATGGCAGAGGTAGAGGAGGTGCCCAGTCTCGTGGAAGGACAACGCTAGAAAACGCAGCCCACGCTGGTGGACACTGGGAACGTAGTAAAGGGGTATCCCCATTTCTGAGAAGGGCCAGATCCCCCACTCTCCATCGCAGAACACTGGCGGGAAAGATGTTGTCTGTGGCTGAGCCTGGTGCTGCCACGCGATGATCCCCAGGCAGAGTCGATCGTCCACCTTCGCGCGCAGCACTGGCATGGCGAGATGGGTGCTGAGCAAGTCAAAGCGACGCTTACTATATTGCGTAATAACGAGCACATCCTCGAGAATATCGGTCTGCCCGATCTGCAGGTAGAGCAGATTCTGCTGCACCAGTGTATGCAGCTTTGCGCACACGGTCAGCAGCCGCGCTCGGTACGTCTGGAGGGTCTCCGGTATCCGAGCCTCACCAACCGCCCGCATCAGAACCTCGATATCACGCAGCAAATCGCGATTACGGCGCTGCAGCCTGTCACGCATGGCTACCCCTCCCCGAGTAGACCGGTAACGTCGGCGCGGACATGGTGTTCGACGAGGCGGCGCAGATCGTGAAGACACTCGACCAGCCTGGGCAGGTCGTCGGGATACTGCGATTGGACAAGCCGCTCCAGTTCCCCTATGGAAATCGTATACAGAGGGGCGCGTTCCGACCTGCGCTCCTTTTGCGCCAGGTAGCGAGTCGCGAGCTCACCAAAACGAGGGTCGGTTCCAACCGCTGTGCGATCGCGGCTTGTCTCGACGCTTTCCAATACGCGCTGAAAGCGCTGAAGGAAATCGAGCACCCGCTCACGGGCGCGCTGTACCTCATCGGCTCCGGCAACATCGGATCGCCCGGCGAGAACCAGTTTCGCATGAATCGAAAGAGTGGTAATGGCAGCGATCAGATCTTGGGTCTGTTCGAAGCTCGACGCTGTCAGCCAGTCACTCTTCATAGAATCCTCCTGCGCGGCGGCAGCGCGCCGCGGATACTAACGCAAACGCTTGATCTCCTGAGCGGCGCGCGCTGACAATTCCTCGTCAGTCCGCTTGAGCGGGAGCGGCAGCCGCTGGGCGACCGTCGGACTGGAGAAGTTGAGCTGGGCCGCGATGAAAGTCGCTTGGCCGGCCTCGACAAGGCTCGTACAGCGACCATTCGCGACGAGCGTGTATGGATCTGCAGTGCTCTGGGTCAGCGTAGCGGCGCCGGTTGCCGTAACCACCACTGTTTTGGCGTTGAGTTCGAGCAGCTTCCCTTCCAACGGGTTCGTGGCGCCCTCGCCCTCCACCTCCCAAAGCCGGATGGGCTTCGACGAATCCTTTCTCAGGTCCACCAGGTCAACCCGCGCCTCTTTGGTCAGCTTGCCACGCTCTTGCAATACCGTGATCGCCTGGTCCACCCCGTCAGTCTCCTTGCCACAGAAGCGTCCATCGCGGATCACCAGCAGCGACGCCAACGGCGCGGCCCGGTTCGGCAGCACCTCGCTGATTAACTTCACCAGGTTATCCTTGAGCTGCGTGGCGTTGATCTCCTCATGGTGATGATCTGGCTTGGGATAGACGTACGGCACAGTCAGGCAATCTCCGTCCTTCCCCGATTGGCGCGAGACGAGCAACGATAGGGCAAAGTGCCGCCGGTCGTGGCCAACGTCGATCACCAGAATCGCCTCATAGGGGCCGGCCTGATCGAAGCGATACGGCACAACGTCCATCTGCTGTACTACGTCGAGCGCACTCTTCTCGACGAAGTCACGCCAGCGGCGCCTGCCAAGCTGTAGGTCAAGAGTGTTGGTATGCTTATTCCGGGCCCCCTCGTTGAGCAGCTTCCACTCATCGCGCAGGGTTCTGGTGGTAATGCGCTTCACACGCCAACGGTCTAGATTGTACGCCACATCGTGGTAGGCCGTCGGCTCCTCGTTGAGTACAAAGACGACCACCCCATTGCGCCCATCCGCGCGCAGCTTCTCGATCGCGTCATCCAGCGAGTCATAACGCACCAGCTTGTATTCAACCTGACAGCCCGTCCACTTGTTGATGAAGCCGACCAGATCCCGCCCCAGCTGGAGGCCGATAGCCTCGTCGAACTGGCTGGGGACGGCAACATGAATCAGCCGGCTCATCGTTGGCGGCACGTAATAGCACCCTGCTCTGGCTAGATACTCAGCCCGCTGGCGGAAGTGCTCTTTATATGCCTCGATGGAGCAGGTAGCGGGCGCGAGCAAACGCTGCCCCTGACCAAAAATCAGGTCCACGAGTGGTAAGCTGTGTATGCGCTCCGCGGGAGGACGCCAGAAGGCGGAGGGGATCCCTGGTGCTACATGCCCCAGGGGCTTCGGCCCCAGCCCGCGCCAGAAGTCGTTCAGGATCTGCTGCCGCCGGCTAGGTGGGAACTTGTCAGCGGACTGTAAGGACCGTGGCAGGTCGTCGTTCATCACGCGGACGACGACTCGCTCCGCCGCCACCCAGACTGGCCGATCGTAGCCACTGAAGGAGACCCTAATCGCGGGGCCGTTCTCGTCGATGGTCAGACTTGGATAGACCTTCTGGTAGTAGTCGGCGAGCGAGGTGTAGGTCTGGCCCTTGACGCGGATCACCCCAGTCGTCGCGCAGGTGGTGTCGAACGGCGCCTGCTCGAAGTAACACTTGCCCCGCGACTCGCCGCGATCATACATCAGCGTCCCCTTCTGCCCGACCTGGCGGCTCGTCAGATCCTCGAACCACCGCTTGCGCCGCTGCCGTTCCTGCACAGGCACCGTCGAGTCAAAGAAGTACGCGAGGGTGTCTTTAGTGAAGAAGGCCGTGCCGACATCGACTGCAATGCCGATCCCCTCATCATCAATTGGTAGTGCGCCAATCTCATACCGTCGGTAGACCTGGATGCCATCGCTACACTGGCAAGGCTGCTGCTCATACCAGATGCGGGGGCTGTCGAGCGACCAGTACCGGCCCGAGCGCGCCAGCGTAGCGAACAGCGCCCGTTCGACCAGGAGCGCTAGATCTTCCCGGCTATCTACATCCGCGAAAGCCATCTTTTGGGATTCCTCGCCGGCGTCCTCAACTTCCAGCTCCCAATCCTCGTCAGCAAGCCGAATGTGCGGGATGGTTCGATTGGTGGCCACCAGTAGGGTCGGTGGGTCGCCGGTGCAGAGGATAGCGGCCATCCCGTACTGATAGCGTAACCGCCCGCAGGCGCGCTCCAGTAGGTCGTGCGAGAGATCAGGGCCGATCACCCTGGCACGCCGGATCCAGACGTAGAGCCGCGGCCCGGGGTTGACGATGCGGATGTTAGTCCCGATCATAACACACTCTCTCGAAGGCGCACGTTCGACAGACCGCCGGCTGGAGGCATGGCGTGAACGCCTCGGTGATTCCGCGCTGTCCGTAATTGTGCAGCGCGGCCATCCGTTCGATGTCCTGCTGGATACGCGCTCGGGCAGCGGCGATTAGCGACTGGTCAATAGGAAAATCAACGATATCCCCTGAACTCAGATGCGCTTTGCAGATCCGGAGATCCTCCACATTGCAGCCAAAGTGGTCAAGCGCCCACATACCGTACACCGCCAGTTGCAAGCTGTCGTCGCCACTCCCATCACTCGCACCGAGCTTCCAGTCAACCACTATGACACGCGTGTTATCTGCAAACGCGAGATCGATCTTTCCACCCACTGGACAAGGAAAACCAGCCAGCCTAAAAGGTTGCTCGACCAAGGATGTTGCTGCTATCCCCGCCCGTCGGAATGCTTCGTATTGGCTAGCGGTCGCAAATATGGAGAGCGCATGCGCCATGCGCTCCTCCGCCTCTTGGCAAAGCTGGTCGGCGTCGGGCTGGCGATAGTGATACTCGCGCAGCAATACCTTAGGATATGGCCCAGGATTCGCACCACCGTCAGGATACGCCTCTGAGTAGCGCCGATCCTCTTGGAAGATACGACGCGCGAAATGCACCAACTGCTGTGGCTCCCAGTGCGTGCCCTGCCGTGCCTTCTGAAAATATGTTTTGATCGCAAGGTGTAGTAGGTCGCCAGTGCGCATGTGCCGATTACTCAAGTCTTTGAGGAAGCGCAACCGCTGCTTCAACGGGTCTTGCTTCGCAGTTCGCTGATTTGCCCCATAATACAGGTTGTAATAGCGCAGCGAGCATTGTTCATGGGCCTGACGTCGGCTGTACGACCATGAAAGACCGTCCAGCACCGGTTGAGCAGGGGCAGCTTCTGCAAAGAGTGTTAGCTGTTCGAATGACTCATTGCCCATGATGGTCACCCCGTAGACGACGCAAGGAGTGCATCATCTGTTCCCATTCCTCATCGGTGATGCCGAGTTGCTGCGCTTCGCGTAAGAACTCCTGGGCCGCCTGGCTACCACTCACAGTTTTCTGGACCTCGGATGGAATCTTGCCAGTCAGGGCCAACAGTTCTTCAGCGTTGGTATTGAGCACCCGGCAAATGGCGACAATCGTATCGGCCGCCGGCGCCGGCAGGCGGCCATTCTCGATTTTGCTAATATAGGAGAAATCCCTCCCGATGCGCTCAGCAAGCTCACGTTGACTGATCCCTGCGCTGCGCCGCCGCTCACGAAGCGCTTCACCGAATGCGGTCATATATATCACCTTGTAGCTAAGATTTTCTGCCGGCATGGGCAGTATAACAGATGTTGAGTGGTTAGTCAACTCCAATTTTGTTGACTTTTTTAGGTTGCGGTTAAATGTTTGTTTTAGGCCTCGTGGGGCAGGATCTAGACGACCAGGAGCCGAATCATGAAGAGAACGGCCACACAGCCAACATCGAGTGGTCTGCGTGGTCGCGCCCTTCGGCGCATACGGCTGCGGCCATGCTGTAGCACATGGTATGCGGTCGCTGTCCGTTGACACCGCAAAGCCGTACCCGCATCCGTCAAAAGCTGTGAGAGTCGCGGCTCGCAACACATTGGTGTACCCCAGCGGCCAGCCGCACCGTCAACCGCCTGCCCCCACCACCGCGGCGGCAGCCGGAGCGGCGCCTACTGATTCCCTACCACCGCCCTTACACCGCTGTGGGAGATCGGCCCCGCTGGCGCGATGGACAACGCTTACGGCAGTGCGATGCTTGTGCATCACGGCACTGGCATGCCAACACAAGGTCTCCTCCATCTGCAATGGATGTACGCTGCCGGCAGCGTACATCCGTGCCCCAATCGCCCCCTACAAGCTACCGCCGACCCACCAGTACGGACACGTCCGCAGCCGGTCACAGTTGGTCGGGCCGTTAGCTCTGGTATAATCGCATCACGGCGATAGGGATGTGGAGCTGGCAGGGCACACCCAGCGCACTTGACCGACTAGCGCAGCAGATTCAAGCGCATCCTGCTTGCCTACGTACCTAAATTTTGCGCAAATTAGGCTACAGATCATCGGTAATAAACGCCGTATGGAAAGCAGCAGCGAGCGGATGGCGTTCATTGAGCATGATCTGTTCGACTTCACCTTGGGTGTTGATCTTCATCCCCTGTCAGTCCCAAAACGGGCAGGCTTATCCTGAGCGGCAGGGATGTGCCACTCAAGCAGCAGGAGCGTCGCAATGGTCCAGGGAGCATCACCAACGGCTAGCCACAGCTGCGTAGGAGCATGCGCTGTTCTTGCAACGTTTGATTCACGTCCCATCCGCCCGCCTGGCCGCAGGGGCGGTACCAGCACCGGCTTATGCAGCCGGCGCGCCGCCCTTGCCGCCGCTCCGGTCCGGACCGGGCGCGCGCAATCGGCGTCTGCCCCTGGCACCGTGGCTAAGGACCAACCGTAAACCCAATCGGAATCGGCCAACCCAGCGCCAGCGCCCGCCGCACCCAATCGCGCCCGAGCCGGAACCGGCTGTAATCGTGCTTGTGGGGTGCTTCCAGCAGCGGCCGGCGCCCGGTGCGGATGACCCAGTGACCCACGTACACCATCCACAGCCAGGTCACGGCCATTGCCAGCACCAGGTTGCTCAACCGCGCCGGGTCCGGCAACGCGCTCTGCTCCAAATCAAACCCGGCGCTTTTCAGGTCGCGGTTAGTGGGCTCAATCCAGAAGCGTTTGCGCCCGCGTCGCCAGGCATGCCGGTCGGCTTTCTGATCCAACACCCAATAGCGCGGCTGGTCTTCCGTGGCGTTCCAATCAATGATCAGATTGACGGGTCCAAAGGCGTACTGTTCGGTCAGCAGGATCTGCTGGATGTAGCGCCGCCCTCCGCGCTGGATCGGGATGGAGCGCAGGGTCTTCCACACCCCACGTGCGTCTTGGTACAAGGTGTCACTCTTGACCCCCACCTGCCAATGCCAGTGCTGCTCCTGACAGAACCGTTGCAGCTCCACTGCCCGAAACTCCGCATCCCCAAAGAAGCTGATTCGCAGCTGGGTGGGATCGGGCAGCACTGGCTGGATGCGTTTGAGCAGGCCGATCTGGGTGTCAGCCGCCGTGCCGCCATAGGGGAGCACCTCCCAGGCCAGCAGCACGACCCGCTGCTCTGTGGCAATCCCGACAAACAGCAGGCTCAGGCGGTCGTTCAGGTCGGTGCGATCCATCACCAGGGCGATTTCCACGCCCTGCCAGTTGGCCAGGAACTGCCTGACCAACGGACGATAGTAGCGCTCCCACGAGAGGGTTGGGGCTTTGAGCCAGCGGCGCAGCCGCTGAATGAGGTTCTCGCGCTGGCCCTCGATCGGCAAGACGGTCGCCAGGGTGGAGAGATGACAATTGGGACTTTGGGCCAAGCCAAGGACCATCAAGGCCAGATTGAGCAGCAGGGCAGTAGTAGCCAAGGGCAGCAGCGCGGTGAGGTGACGCAGCAACACGACCAGCAGTCGGCTATTATTCATCACACCACCTCCATCAGCCTGATAAGGTGCTGGTAGTATGACTCAGGCGGCGGCGCTTGACAACCAGCGTGACCCACGGCGGTGCGTGCCTAGCTCGCTAGGTTTGGTAAGTGACAGGGGATGAAGGAGATCTATGAAGGGCAGCAGTCCATCGACCAGGTAGCTGCCGTCCTCACGCTGCACGATCGCCTCATCGGCTTGATCATACTCGTCCGGGATATCGCCGACCACTTCTTCGAGCATATCGGCCATCGAGACCAACCCCGCGATCTGCCCATATTCGTCCAGCACCATCGCCAGGGTGCTGCGGTGCTGCTTGAACTGCTCCAAGGCGACGACGGCGCGCTGGCTTTCCAGGACATACAGCGGCGGGCGCAGCAGTGCCCGGAGGTCGACCGTCTCGGATCGGCCCCAGGCTGGGAGCAGATCCTTGACGTGCAAGATGCCGACAATCTGATCAAGCGTGTCCTGATAGACCGGGATGCGTGAGAAGCCCGCGTCGGTCACGACGCGCAACACCTCCTCGAACGGCGTGTCGGCGGCGACGGCGACGATCCGTGTGCGCGGCGTCATCAGCGAGCGGACCGTGCGTTCGGTAAAGCTGAAGACGTTGCTGATCAGGTCTTCTTCCGCCTCCTCCAGTGTCCCGTCCTCCGCGCCCTCGCGGACCAGCGCCAGCACGTCGTCCTCAGTAATCGGCGTCTCTGGAACATTATGCCGCCCCAGCAGCCGCAGCACCAGTTCGGTCGAGACGGTCAGAAACCAGACGACGGGTGTGGCGAGACGGGCGAGCCGACGCATCGCCGGGGCGACGAACGCGGCAACACCCTCGGCGTTCTGGAGCGCCAGCCGTTTGGGCACCAGCTCGCCGAGGATGAGCGAGAGGTAGCTAATCGCGATCACGACGATGCCCAGGGCGATGCTGCTCGCGTAGGGAGCCAGAGTCGGCGTCGCTGCGAAGAGCGTTTCCAGCGCCTCAGCGATACTGGCGCCGCCGAACGCCGCGGCGAAGGTGCCGATCAGGGTGATGCCGACCTGCACGGTTGAGAGGAACCGATTTGGACTCTCGGCCAGCTCCAGGGCGACCGCCGCGCCGCGCCGCCCCGCTTCGGCCTGCTGCGCCAGCCGCCCCTTGCGCGCGGAGACCACCGCAATCTCGGAGGCCGCGAAGAACCCATTTGCGAGTGTTAGCATGAGAATAATAACTGCCTCGACCACAAGACTCCCAAGCATTGCTCTTCTCCCTAAGCGAACAGCTTCTGGTATACAACTCGTTGCTGCACTGCGGACTCGGAGGAATAGGCGAAGGGGCTGGCCTGCGCTTCGGCAAGACGTACTGCCGTTTGTTGTGCGAGTCCTTCGGGCGTCACTTTCCCATTCGTCGCTCGATCCAGCTGAATATCAAGATCAGCGCTACCAAGAGCGCACCAATTGGTATGCCCAGCCAGGGGAAGGCGCGGGGATTAATGAAGTACAGTGCGATCCAGATTACGGTCCATCCAATCGCAATCCCCAGCAAGGCCCATCTATCTAACTGAGGGGTGTGCATAACACTCTTGACATCGTCGGCACAGGCTGGTTTCCTATCTTGCATAGCTACCACACTTGCAAGAAGGAGCCGCTATGGACACACCATCCTGTGCCGACTATGTCGCGCTGATCTCTACCATGTTTGCCCGCTTTCTGCAACACCTTGATGCTCAAGTGCATCGTGGTCGTCCGTTTGTCTATCAGCATCAGGCATTAATCGTGTTTTTCACCATTATGCAGCAGCGCCATATCGTGCAGTTCAAGACCCAACATCGCTGGTTACTCCAGCACGCCACCGAACGCCAGCTGATCGGCTTGACAAACGTGCCCAATCGTACGACCCTTTCACGCCGCTTCAAGGCGCTCTATCCAGTCATCCAGGACTTTGTTGCCTTCCTTGGTCGCGATACCGCTGAGCTCGACCAAGCGTTCACGCACCAGCACCTGTATGCCGACAAAAGCCTCTTCAAGGCTCACGGACCAGTTTGGCATCAGGCCGATCGGCAGGCTGGACGCATACCGGACAAGTTGCGCCATCTCGACACCGATGCGACCTGGAGTAAGAGCGGCTATCACGGCTGGGTCTACGGCTATGGCTTGCATCTGGTCTGTACTTCTTCGGGCTTCCCAGTGCTGGTGCAGGTAGAAACTGGCACGGTGGCGGAAAGTACCGTGCTGGACGCCCAAGCACCAGCAATCCTTGAGACGCTGCGCCCGACAAGTCTCAGCGCGGACAACAGCTATACCCAAGCGCGTCGCATCCGAGCGTGGGCGCGCCAGCAGGTGATCTTGCTCACACCGGCGTTGAAGTGGCAGAAAGGTCGCTATGCAATTGCCTATCATCAGTTCATCCGTCAGCCAGAAAATGCGGCTCAGCTGAAACGTCGGCGAAGCGCGATTGAGCCAGTGTTTGATTTGGTGGCCAAAATCCTGGGCACGACGGCGCGCCAAAAGCAGTTGCCGATCCAGAAGCTGGCGAATGTACGGACCTGTTTGGCGCTGGCGGTGCTGACGCTTCAAGTGGCGATGATCGCCAACAGTATCTGGGGCTTGCCCATACGGAATATCTCGACCCTGGCAGCCGCTTGTACCTAGTGAACTTATGCACACCCCTCATTAATATACTGGTCAAGGGGATTCCGGGGTACGCCATCGAAACTAAAGAAGGAGACACATTCTCCGTAGGACAAACACATGGAGCAGAAGCATTATGGGAAGTGGTCAGACATCGCATCAATCTAAATACAAGCGGTAGAGAAGTAATTAGAATAATGAAAGATATTAATAATATTGTCGATGATGTCGCAAACAAACTCGCTGTGGATATAATAAAATCTGACAACCGAGATGTGGAGAGATTGAGAAAAATTATCGGCAATTGGAGGCTTAATTATGATGAAGAACGCAAAAATGCTGTTATTGTTCAAGCCGAAATATTACAAACTTCAGAGGGCTACAGAGAGGATATAAAGAAATTGTCGACTGCTGTCGAGGATCCAACCCAGACTAGTGAAGAAGGAATAATTTGGATTAAGACTGACGAGACTTCAGATGAAGAACCTTCGGATGAAGAACCTTCGGTAGTAGGACTGAAGGATTCTCTCGAGAATTTTCGATCCCAAGTCCGTGAATATCCGGCTCAGAAGGAACCACAGGTACCAGCGCGTGATTCACCAACCATCGACGAGGATATTCTTGAGCTCGATGCTTTTCTAAAGGACGCACTAGCCAATGTGGATGACATCGCTAAACAAATACAGGATCTAACCAAGAAATGATGAAAATCTTTACTCGGCGTCTCTTGAGGCCGCTGTAGCAGTTCAGCCTCGAACAGCGGGCAACCGCAAAGCGCGGCCAATTATGCGCTTCGCTAGCCCGCGCTCCGAACACTCCTCAACTCTGCCAGTTTAGTACAGAAAGCGAGCCACCCCAATGCGCGAACAGCTCCAGAGCCGCCTGGCGCAGCTCAAGGCGGAGTACCAATCTGGCGAGCAGATGCTGGCCGAGCTCGAGCAGAAGCAGCGCGCGCTGCGCGAGACGCTGCTGCGGATCAGCGGCGCCATCCAGGTGCTCGAGGAGGAGCTCGGCAAGGCCGCCGAGCCGGCCGAGGCCGCCGCTGCCAATGGCGACACGCGCACGAGCCGTAGCGCCAATTCCAGGTGATAGCACCGCGTGACGGACGACCGACGACCGCCTGACTGTCGTCGGTGGTCGGTCTCCATCATGGGGTGCGCTGCAACCCATGGTTCAGCTCTGCAATCAGGCGCGGCCAGGCACGCTGTCCGACCGAAGCTGCCAACACCCACCGTTGCAGTTCTTCGGCACTGCGGCAAGCCGACGCCGGCTTTAGTGTCGTTGCAGTCGAGCAGCTGCCCCAAGATTTCGTGAACAACTTCTACATCGCACGGCCAGATGACCGGATTCCGTCAATCTGAATGTGGTATCGTCAGTGGTGTGGCGCACAGGGATGTCGCGTCGATCCGGCCGGGCCATCGCTCGTCAACAGGCGTGCCGCGAGTGCCACCCGAAGGCAGGTAGGGCTGGGTTACTCGCCAGTGCAAAGACGAGCAGACGCGATTCGGAATCGCGCTTTTTCTCTTGACGCATTGTAATGCGCGCTATGTTCGATCAGCAGCGAGGGAGGTAGCGGTGGCAGCTACCTCCCTCGCTGCTGAGCCGTGATCGTGTGTCAGCGCCTTTCGCAGCAGCTTTTCGACAAGGTCATACGCTCCTACTTACACGACATCGTTTAATTTACTCTATTGGGGGATCTGCAAAAACCCCCATTCTCCGTCGGCATATCCCTCCTGTTATCCTCCGGTACGGACGACCAAGAAGACAAAGTGCGGCGAGGCAGAGGCCCTCAGCCTCGTGCTCAGTGACGCACGGTTCACGGGGCGCGCTAGCTCCGCCGAGAAACACTGAGCGCCTGGGCCGCCGCGGAAATAAGCGCGCGGATCTCGCCAGGCGTCGCGTGCGCGACAAACCACAGCGCCGCGCGGCCGTCGAGCAGCACAGACGGACCGTCGAGCACTCCCGGGGTATCGTTGACATACACATCGACCGCAGCGCGCTCGGGGTAGATCCGCGAGCCGTACTGCGCCTGCGCAAGCGCATGCTGGGCCTGGTAGCATAGATCGCGCGGCGAGGGCGCCGCTGCGTCGAGCCGCACCTGGTCGGCAGGCGCGAGTTGCACGGCAATCCGCGAGGTGCCGTCGTCCGACTGGCGAACGGTGAACACAGGAAGGCTCCGCTCCAATAACGGCTGCGTTGAGCTGGCGCTACTCACGAGCATGCTACGGATCTCCGGCCCTGCGGTCGATCAAATCTTCACCCCACTCTATGTATCAGACATTGTCGCCTGTTTCGCGCAGGATCGCAACCTTCCCCGAGTGTTTGAATCACGGATGGTCGGCATAGTAGCCGCTGTTCGCAAGAAAGGCGGCGAAAGCGGACTGTTCGTCTTCCCTCATCCGCCCAGGGAGGTAGAGGTAATTCCCGGTGACTCGCGAGGGTGCGAAAACAATCGGGAAGCGACTGCGCCGCTCCCCGAGCTGGCGCTCGGTGGCCTGTGATCGAGCCGCCGCTGGCTCGTCAGGCACGGCAAGCGCACGCGCGCCCTCATAAGCATCCAGGAAGTCGGTCGGATCATAAAACCAGGTTTTTTCGAGGAGATGATAAAACCAGTCCGGCTCGTTCAGGCGGTCGTAGGTGATCTGGTATCCAGAGGCCGGGCATTCGATTGCGAAATCAGTCAGGAGCCAGCGGCCAACTGTCTGCTTGACCTCAGCCTCGGTATCCTCGGGAAGCTGTGGTTCCTGCTCCCAGCGGTCGCGCGTCATAACCACGGTGAAGACATCCGTGTACTGCGTAGCCACCAGGTCGCTTGCGGTTATTCCAAGCTCACGCCGTTTCGGCCACCTCGGAAAGACGTTCATCCACTCCGCGGCGCTCATGGTGCGTGCTGCCATCCCGTATACTCCTTCCTTATTATTCGGCCAACAGCGCAAATTATACCGGCAGTTCCTTCTGGGCCGGCCGGCGCATCCAATGCGGCTTCTCGGGATCGGGGTGCGGCCCGAAGCCGTGCCGCTCGGCCCAGGCGCGGAGCTGCTCAGCAGTCAGCCTGGGGTCGTCCTGATCCGGGTCGAACCAGGCGTCGATGGCCGTACGCCGCCAGGACGGCCGCGCCGATCTTCGAGCCCAGCCCCTGGCTCCTGTAGCTGCTGCCTCTTGTATAGTATCCTGAGTCCACGAGCAGGTGACGCAGCAGAGCGCGGTTCGGGTAGATCACGATGGTCAGCATCGCGGCCCGCTCGCCGGGAGCCATGAGCAGCGTGGTCGCCTCCAGGCCGCCGTCGCAGCTCTCGTGCTCTCGGATGCGCTTCCAGTGGAAACCCTTGATTTTCGGAAGCTGGGGATGGGTGATTGTGGTCATCATACGGACTCCTCAGCGTGTTCGTCGGCCGGGTGCGCTGCGCGCGAGCTGGCACGGCGTCGTGCCGCTCTCGCGGGCTGGGCGCCTCCCCGCGGCGCGATTGTTGGGACATGTACCTTCGACATCGCTTTTTGCTTGGCCTTCTCACCGCGGCGATCGTACCCGGCGGTGATGTCCGTGCTGGAATGCCCGGCGAGCTGCGAGACCACCGCTATATCCTCACCAGCTTCGAGCAGGTCGCTGATGAAGGTGCGCCGGAAGTCATGCGGCCCCAGCGGGTTGGTGGCGGCCTGCTCGACCCGCGCAATCAACGCATCAGCGACGCTTTCGGCTGGAAGGCGGTTGGTCGTCAGCTTGCCACCTTTCCGAAACGAGACGAACAACGGATGTTCCTCGTCGTCGCGCTCCTCGGCGGCGAGCGCGCTGTTGCGCACAGCGATCCACACCTCCAGCGCGGTAATTGCGCCACCGACCACATATACAATCCGGTCCTGATTGCCCTTGCCTGCCCGGACATGCAGCGTGTGGGTCTCCGGGTCGTAGTCCTCGACATCAAAAGCACTCAGCTCACTGCGCCGCACTCCAGTGCAATACAGGACTGCAATCATTGCCTGGTCGCGACGGCCCAACGGCCCGGGGTCGCTGGCGCACGCTTGAAGCAGCGCCATCAGCTCTCCCATCTGGATCTGCCGACCCTTTTTAATACGCTTGCCCTTGAAGCGAGGGAGATCGCTGGCGGCCATGTACTCGTCGGCGGTCATCAGCCGCAGCCGGCGGCATTCCTTGAGCACGCCCAGGAGCGCGGCCCGATACTTGTTCGCCGTGGTAGGGGCCATACGATAGGGCAACCGAGGCTTCTGGCCTGGCGGGGTCAGCGGGATAATAGGCTCGTTCAGCGCGGCCATCAGCGCCTGGGTGTGCTGGTAGCGAAGGCTGCCCCACGGCACGTACCGGTAACGCACGTCGTGGCCCTTGTCGTAGACCGCACGGACGCCGAGCAGCGCTGCCAGCGCGTTCAGGGTACTCCGCATCGTGCGCCGCGAGTCCCGGCTCTTGAGGCGAGCGCTGAGATACACCTCGGCAGGGTTCTGATCCAGCCCTTCCGAGGCAAGCTGCGCAAGTTCCGTGGTGGGCGTATTATCCGACACAATCTCCACACCATCTACGATAGGCGCCAACGCCAGGTCAGTTACGCTTTCCGCTTCACTTGTCATAAATAACCCCCAGTTAGCGATGATCGTGACAAACTGTCAATAAATACGCTTGATTATAAAATTATAGCATTGTGTAGCGAATACGGCATCAAAACACATTCGCTGTTGTTTGTATCAGGATGCGCAAAATATACGAGAACTCTGAGACTGGCCCACAGTGTAGCACACTGCGTTTTGAAAATCAATAGTCTCTGAGAAGACGTGTTCTCAGGGGCTATTTTGGGCCGATTTCCCAATCATTTCACACGTTACAGGTAAATGTCACGTGCCTTGCACACGCTGCGACATTCTGCTATCACCAACCCTTTTTTCCTGTTCGCCCATATTCCGAACACTCTGCGCCAGATAGGCATTACAGGTTACATCCAGCCATTCCGTCGCAGAGTGTAAAAATGCCGCAATAATTACGTCAAGTTCAACGATTGTTTGTTTCTTCACATTATGCGGCGTGTGACGCGTCCTGTATCGTTTTGCGGAAATCTATCAGTTTTTTGCGCCTTGCATCGATCAAGCGTTTCGTGTACTATATGCGATATTCAGCATAGCCGCGTCAAAGGAGCGCCGTATGGCTCAAAGTACCTCGATCCGTATCGCACCACCCGAACCTGCCGAGATGCACTTTATCAACCTGTTGAGCTATGAGGAGCGCCGAGACGCGCTGGTCGCCGCAGGCCGGGCCAAGCAGCGCGGCATCGACGATGCGCTGCGACGGACAGTCATCGGCCGACTACGCCGCGGCGAGATCCAGCCACAACGCATAGACCCGCAGACAGGCCAGCCATATCCAGATCTTGACTGGAGTGTTCAACACCCTGAGGCCAACGGCGAGGTCGTCAACGTTGGCCGCGTGCCGGGCTACCCCGAGTATC
>WNGF01016558.1_pt1 | contig 19854 bp, 16 predicted proteins | sample 5400641 | NCBI WGS metagenome assembly WNGF01 (sample SAMN13153371, study PRJNA577476) | soil metagenome | isolation source: 80 cm soil or saprolite under grassland replicate 2 | place: USA:California | collected 2016-06-15
AAGAGCCCCGCGCTCGCCGGCGCCCTCTCCGCGGTGGTCCCCGGGCTCGGTCACGCGTACCTCGGCGAGCCCGGGACGGCGCTGACGGCACTCGCGGTGAACGCGGTGTTCGCCTGGGCGACGGTGGACGCCCTGCGCGATCGCCGGTACGGGCTCGGCGCCGCGGCGCTCGCGATCGAGTCGCTCTGGTACGGCGGCGCCATCTTCGGGGCGGTCGCGGGCGCCCACCGGTACAACCGCGACGCCCGCGCGCTCCCCCTCGAGGAGCTGGAGGCGGGCGCGCGGCTCGAGCGCGAGCTGCTCCCGCCGCCGCCCGCGCTCTACCTGCGGGCCGGGGCGGAGTTCTAGCGGAGGACACGCGCCCGGCTCAGAGCCGCAGGCCGACCGCGCGCATCAGCGCGAGCGCGTTCGAGTGCGCGACGACGCCCGGCCGCAGGCGGTAGTCGAACGCGATCTCGCCGTCCTTCACCTGGTCCTCGAAGTGCGCGTTCTCGAGGGCGTGGTCTCTGCCTGCGAGCTCGGTGAGCGCGAGGTCGTGGGTCGTGACGAGCCCGATCGCGCCCTTGCCGACGAGCCCGCGCACCACCGCCTCGGCGCCGATCCGCCGGTCGTGTGAGTTCGTGCCGTGCAGGATCTCGTCGAGGAGGAACAGGAGCGGCACCTCGCCCGCCGCGAGGTCGGAGAGCGCCTTCAGGCGCGTGATCTCCGCGTAGAAGCGGGACCGCCCGGCCTGGAGCGAGTCCTGGATGCGCAGCGTCCCCCCCGTCCGCAGCGGCGTCAGCCGCAGGCGCCCGGCGCGCACGGGCGCACCGGCGAGCGCGAGCACCACGTTCACGCCGACCGTCCGCAGGTAGGTGGACTTGCCGGACATGTTCGAGCCCGAGACGAGCAGCACGCGCGCCCCGCCGTCGCCGAGGCGGACGTCGTTCGGCACGGCGCCTGCGAGGAGCGGGTGGCGGACGGCGTCGCCGTCGAGGACCGCCCGCCGCTCGGGGCCCGGCTCGACGAGCTCGGGAAACGGGTCCTCCGGGTGCTCGTACGCGTACCCCGCGAGCGAGGAGAGCGCCTCGAGCTCGGCCGCGGCGTCGAGCCAGCCGCGGATCCGCTCGCCGCTCGCGCGGCGCCAGCGCTCGACGAGCCCCGCGTGGAGCGGAAACCACGCGAGCGCGAAGGCGAGCGGCGCGAAGAACTGGTTCTTCGCCCACTCCATCCGCGAGACGGTCCGCTCGAGCCGGGCGATGCGGCTCGACGCGCGCGCGCCCGGGCCCCGGAGCGCCGCCTGCAACGCCCGGAGCCGCCCGTCGTCGAGGAGCTCCCGCTCGAGCCGCGCGAGGAGGAGCGACAGCACGCGCAGCTCCGCCGCCGGGCGCTCGACGCCAGCGAGGACGTGATCGATCGGGGCGCGGAGCGAGCGGACGAAGCCCCACTCCCCGAGGAGGATCGCGACGAGCGGGATCGGCCCGAGCCCGAGCGCCCACGCGACCGCCGCGGCGACCGCCGCGGCCGCGAGCGCGAGCGAGGCCGGCAGCAGCCAGCCCTCGACGAGCGGCGGCTCCTCGCCCCACGCCGCGAGCGTCCGCGCGTCCACGGCGGCGCGGACGTCGTCGCCGAGGACCGCGAGGTCCTCGCGCAGGTCGAGGCGCGGCGCGAGCGTCGCGACCGCGCGCTGCCGCTCGCGCAGCTCCTCCGGCGGCGCCGGCGCGAGCAGCCACCCCGCGAGCCGCTCCTCGCCCGGGCGCGTGCGCGCCGCGCAGAGCAGCTCGAAGAGCGAGCCTTTCCCGAACACGTCGAGGTCGAGCGCGTACGGGTGGGCGGGATCGGCGTAGGCGTCGCCCGGCGTCCCGGTCCCGGCGAAGCGGCCGTCGAGCCGCGCGAGCGCGCGCTCGTGAAACGCGATCGCGCGGCGCATCCGATCGCGCGCCTGGAAGAGCCGATCGTGCGCCACGGCGAGCGCGAGAAAGGCGGAGAGGGGGGCGAGGAGCGACCAGCCCGAGAGCCGGTGGGCCCCGAAGGCGAGCCAGGAGAGGGCGAGGGCGGCGGCGAACGCGGCGAGCCGCCCGCGGGCGAGCCAGCCGTCGCGAGCATCGAGCCGGACGACGGCGTCCCGGCGCGCGGCGAGGCGGCGGGTGATCTCGGCGCGGGGATCGTGCACGCCCCGAGCGTAACGCGACGCGGGCGCGCGGCGGGGCGGAAACATTCGGGACCGGCCCCGCCGGGGACAGGCGCGGCGCACCGCGTTGCCCACATGTCGGCGCGTGGCGACGTTTTCGACGGTGCCGCGGCGACCCCGCCCGGCGGTGGAGCGAGCGTGGCGGCGATCGCAGGGAGCCCCGGCGGCCTCGGGGCCTCGCTACTCGAGCAGTTCGCGGAGACCCGTCGGCGGACGGTGGCGCTCGCGGAGCCGCTGTCGCCCGAGGACGCGCTCCTCCAGTCGATGCCCGACGCGAGCCCCGCGAAGTGGCACCTCGCGCACACGACCTGGTTCTTCGAGACCTTCGTGCTCGCGCGCGCGGCGCCCCCGATCCCCCCGCACGAGCCGGCGTGGGGATACCTCTTCAACTCCTACTACGAGGCGGCGGGCCCGCGGCAGCCGCGCCCCGAGCGCGGCCTCCTGTCCCGTCCGCCGCTCGCCGAGGTGCTCCGCTGGCGCGCGCTCGTGGACGACCGCGTCGCGGCGCTGCTCTCGGGCGGCGCCGGCGAGGCGCTCCGCGACGTGGTGGAGCTCGGGATCGCGCACGAGCAGCAGCACCAGGAGCTGCTCCTCACCGACGTGAAGCACGGGTTCTCGGTCCAGCCGCTCCGCCCCGCGTACGCGGCGGTGCCCGCGCCCTCCGGCCGGCCGGCGCCCCGGCTCGCGTGGTTCGCCCGCGACGGCGGCGTCGGCGAGATCGGCGCGGGAGCGCGCGGGTTCGCGTTCGACAACGAGCGGCCGCGCCACCGCGTCCTCGTCGAGCCGCATGCGCTCGCGTCCCGCCCGGTGACCTGCGGCGAGTGGATGGCCTTCATCGACGCGGGCGGCTATGCGCGGCCGGAGCTGTGGCTATCCGACGGCTGGGCGGCGGTGCAGCGGAATGGGTGGCGCGCGCCGCTCTACTGGGCCGAGGAGCGCGGGAGCTTCTGGCACTTCACGCTCGGGGGGATGCGGCGCGTGGACGAGGCGGAGCCCGTGGCGCACGTGTCGGCGTACGAGGCCGACGCATACGCTCGCTACGCCGCGGCGCGGCTCCCGACCGAGGCGGAGTGGGAGCTCGCGGCGGAGGGCGCGCGGGAGGACGGCACCTTCGCGGACGACGGGCGGTTCCACCCCGCGGGGGCGCGGGAGGGCGACGGGCTCGCGCAGCTCCTCGGCGACGTCTGGGAGTGGACCCAGAGCGCGTATGCGCCGTACCCGGGCTTCCGCCCGCTCGCGGGCGCGCTCGGTGAGTACAACGGCAAGTTCATGGTGAACCAGCTCGTGCTGCGCGGCGGCTCCTGCGCGACGCCGCGGGGCCACGTGCGGCCGAGCTACCGGAACTTCTTCCCGCCGGAGGCGCGGTGGCAGTTCACCGGGCTCCGGCTCGCGAGGGACAACGCGTGATCGGATTCGAGGGTGCGGAGCTCGAGCGCGAGGCGCTCGCGGTCGAGACGGTGAGGTTCGCGGACGACGTGCGGCGCGGCCTCTCGCGCCCGCGCAAGTCGACCCCGCCGAAGTGGCTCTACGACGCGCGCGGGTCGGCCCTGTACGAGATCATCTGCGAGCAGGCCGAGTACTACCCGCCCCGGATCGAGACGGCGCTGCTCGAGGAGCACGGCGCCGAGATCGCCGACGCGATCGGGCCCGACGCGCTCGTGTTCGAGTACGGCGCCGGGAACGCCCGGAAGACCGCGCTCCTCCTCGCCGCGCTCCGGCGCCCCGCCGGCTACGTCCCGGTGGATATCTCGCGGGAGCCGCTCCTCGCCGCGACGGAGGCGCTCGGCGCCCGGTTCCCGCGCCTCCCGGTCCGGCCGGTCCTCGCCGACTTCACCTCGCCCTTCGACCTGCCGCTCGGGGACTTCCGGTGCGCGCGCCGGGTGGCGTTCTTCCCGGGCTCGACGATCGGGAACCTCGACCCGCCGGAGGCGGTGGCGCTCCTCCGCCGCATGGCGCAGGACTCCGGGCCGGGCGGCCGCCTCGTCATCGGGGTCGACCTGCCGAAGGAGGAGGCGGCGCTCGTCGCGGCCTACGACGACTCGGCCGGCGTCACCGCGGCGTTCGATCTCAACCTGCTCGCCCGCATGAACCGCGAGCTCGGCGGGGAGTTCCGGCTGTCGCGCTTCCGCCACCGGGCGGTCTGGGACCGGCGCCTCTCGCGCGTGGAGATGCACCTCGTCTCCCTCGAGCCGCAGGTCGTCGCGGTCGCGGGGCGGCGCTTCCGGTTCGAGGAGGGCGAGGCGCTCCAGACCGAGAGCGCCTACAAGTGGGAGCCGCGCGCGTTCGACGCGCTCGCCGCGATCGCGGGCTGGGTGCCGGAGGCGGCCTGGACCGACGACCGGGCCTGGTTCGCCGTGCGGCTGTATCGGGTGGGGTGAGCGCGCGGCGTCCGCTTCCCCCCGGGAGGATCGGGGCCGTGGCCCGGCGCCGAAGCGCCCGCGAGCTCGAGGCCGCCGCCGCGGCCCGCCCCGCCGCCCACCGCGGCGCGGGCGTCCCGTACGCCGAGCCGCTCGCCATGCTGCGCCGCCGCGGGCTCGACCCGCGCCCGTCCGCGCCGGACCTTCCGTTCGACCCGTCGGCGGCGCCCGGGGTCCACGCGGCGATCGCGGAGCGGCTAGGCCATTATGCGTTCCGGCTCTTCCTCCGCGGCGCCATCCTGCGGCCGCGTGGGTTCCTGCCGCGCGAGGCGACGCGCTACGTCGGCGCGGCGAAGGCGCGCGAGCTCGCCGAGGCCGCGGTCGTCCTCCACCTCGCGGTGCGGCTCCCTCGGGGGCGCTACCGCGTCGCGCGCCGGGCGCGGTCGTTCGGCGGCACGCTCGAGTGGTGGCTCGGGCGCGAGCTGCGCGAGCGGCTCGGGTTCGAGGTCGCCACGGGCGTGAGGACCGGCGCGCGCGGCGTCGGAGGGGACCTCGACGTGGTGGCGGCGGGCGAGGGGAAGCTCGTCTACGTCGAGGCGAAGTCGTCGCCGCCCAAGCACGTCGCCGCCGCGGAGGTGCGCGCGTTCCTCCGGCGGGTCGAGGCGCTCCGTCCGGACCTTGCGCTGTTCGTCGTCGACACCGCGCTCCGGGTCTCGGACAAGGTCCTGCCGATGTTCGCGGAGGCGCTGCGCCGCGCCGGCGCGAGCCCGCCCGAGCCGCGGCGCGTCGTGCGCGAGACCTGGGCGCTCGGGCCCCATCTCTTCGTCGTGAACGCGCGCGAGGACCTCATGGAGAACGTGTGCCGCGCGATCGCGGATGGCCTCCGGGCGCTCGGGCCGGAGATCGTCCCTCCGCCGGAGGCGCGGTGACCGCGCCCGCAGCCGGGCGCCCGCCCGGAGCGCCGAGCCCCCGTGCGCGCGCTTTCGAAGCGTGCCCGGGATCCGTATGGAAGACGGCGCGGGCCGACTCGGCCCGCACGGCAAGCGACGCGAGGAGGCGGCACATGGCACGGAAGGTGATGGACTGTCGGGAGATGCCGAGCGAGAAGGGCTGCACGCTGACGATCGCGGGCGAGGAGGACGAGGTGATGCGCGCCGCGGTGATGCACGCGGTCGACGCACACGGGCACCGCGACACGCCGGAGTTCCGCGAGCAGATGCGCGGTACGCTCAAGGAGGAGGACGGTTCGGAGCGGCAGAGCCGCGGGGCGATGAAGGAGGAGGGGGCTGCGCGGCACTGAGCCCCGGCACCCGCGCTACGCCACCGGCAGGCCGTGCACGCCGATCGCGGCCGCCGGCCGCTGGGGCGCGGGGGCGGGCGTGTCCGGCAGCCGCGGCCGGAGGTCCTCGACGGTGAGGCCGGTCTCCATCCCGCCCTTCTCGAGCCACGCGTGCTCGCCGGCGAGCACCTCGCGCCCGAGGCGGTAGGCGTCCTCGTCCTCGTTCCGCCAGAGCGCCTTGAAGAGCGCGCGCACCTTGCGCCGGTTGGCGAGGCAGAAGTGGTCGGCGAGCCGCGCCGCCCGCGCCGCCTCGGGCCGGCCGGCCCGGCGGAGCGCCTCGGCGCGCGACACCGAGGCCGACATCGCGAACAGCTCGTTCGTGATGTCCACGAGCCGGAACAGGAACGCCTGCTTGCGCTCGCCGGACGCGCGGAACACGACCATGAAGTGGAACATCTGCCGCGCGAGCTTGCGCGACGCGCGCTCGACGAAGCGCAGGTGCCGGGCGAGGCTCCCGAACCCGGCGTGGCGCGGCGCGACGAGGCCGCGCCCCCACAGCCCGAGGTACCAGGTCGCGTAGAACCAGGCGACCTTCGGGAAGATCGCGAGCTTCTTCCCCGCCGGAACCTTGGGATCGATCAGCGCGCCGGAGACCTCGAGGTGCTTGTCGAGCATCTCGCGCGCCATGAAGAGGTGCATGATCTCCGAGGAGCCCTCGAAGATGAGGTTGATGCGCAGGTCGCGCATCGCGCGCTCGACGCCGATCGGCGCCTCGCCGCGCGCGGCGAGCGAGGTCTCCTTCTCGTAGCCGCGGCCGCCGCGGATCTGCATCGTCTCGTCGACGATCCGCCAGGCCTTGACGGTGTTCCACTCCTTCGCCGCCGCGGCCTCGAGCCGGATGTCGTAGCCCTTCTGGTCGGCGAGCGACTGCGCGAGATCGGAGACCGCCTCCATCGCGTAGACGGTCGAGGCCATCTCGGCGAGCTTGTGCGCGATCGCCTCGTGCTTGCCGATCTCCTGGCCCCACTGCGAGCGGGCCTGCGACCACTTGCGGCAGACCTCGAGGAAGACCTTCGACCCGCCGACCACCGCGGCCGGCAGCGAGAGCCGGCCGGTGTTGAGGGTCGTGAGCGCGATCTTGAGCCCGCGTCCCTCCTTGCCGATGAGGTTCTCCGCCGGGATCTTCACGTCGGTGAACTGCAGCGCGGCGTTCGCGAGCGCGCGGAGCCCCATGAACCGGCAGCGGTGGGTCACCTCGACGCCCGGCCACGCGGTCTCGACGACGAAGGCGCTGATCGCGTTCGTCTTCGGGTTCCGCGCCATGACGACGAGCAGCTCCGCGATCGTGCCGTTCGTGCACCAGAGCTTCGAGCCGTTCAAGACGTAGTGCTTGCCGTCGGGCGTCGGCTCCGCGGTCGTCGCGAGGCGCGCCGGATCCGAGCCGACGTTCGCCTCGGTGAGCGCGAAGGCGGTGATCGCCCCCTTCGCGATGCGCGGCAGGTACTTCCGCTTCAGCTCCTCCGAGCCGAAGAGCTTGAGCGGCTGCGGCACGCCGATCGACTGGTGCGCCGAGAGGAGCGCGGTGACGTTCGCGTCGTAGCTGCCGACGAGCTGCATCACCTTGCCGTACTCGACCTGGTTCAGGCCGAGCCCGCCGTACTCCGGCGAGATCTTCATGCCGAACGCGCCGAGCTTGCGGAATCCCTCGATCACGTCGGGCGGGTACTCGCCCGTCTCGTCGATCTTCACCGGGTCGACCTTCTCCCGGAGAAAGCGCTCCATCTCGCCGTAGAACTCCACGAACTCGGGCCGCTCGGACTCCGCGAGCGGGTAGGGATGGATGAGGTCGAGCCGAAGCTTGCCGAGAAAGAGCTCGCGCAGGAACCCCGCGCCGTGCCACTCCGCCTCGCGCGCCGACTCGGCGACCTGCCGCGAGTGGAGCATGTCCTCGTTCGTCTGGACGTTCGCCATGGTGCCCTCGAATCGGACGCGCCCTCGGGGGCGCGCTGCCGCCGATTTTGTAATCAAGTTAACGCGGTGCGGCTTGCTGCGCAGCGCGGTGACCCGTGAGGGCAGGGCACCCGCCCGATGCGCAAGACAACTCAGGGGGTACCGAACCCGAACGCGAGGAGGGCCCATGATCGGCCCGAAGATGCAGCAGGCCCTGAACCGGCACGTCCAGGCGGAGACCTCGTCGTCGTACCTGTACCTCGCGATGTCCGCGTGGGCCGAGGCGAAGGCCTGGAAGGGGTTCGCCCGCTGGCTCCGCGTGCAGAGCGACGAGGAGGTCCTGCACGCGCGAAAGACCCTCGACTTCCTGCTCGCGCGGGGCGGCGAGGCGAGGCTCGGCGCGATCGACGCGCCGCCCGCCTCCTGGGCGTCCGTGAACGAGGTCTTCGAGAAGGTGCTGGAGCACGAGCGGAAGGTGACCGCGCTCGTGAACGACCTCTCGGCGCTCGCGCACGAGGAGAAGGATCGCGCCGCGGAGATCTTCCTCCAGTGGTTCGTGTCGGAGCAGGTCGAGGAGGAGGCGCGCGTCGTCGAGATCGTCGACCGCCTGCGCATGGTCGGCGACCGGCCCGGCGCGGCGCTCTACCTCGACAAGGAGTACGGGAAGCGCGGCAGGACCGCCGGGTAGCGCGCGGCGAGGGCACGCGCCCCTGCACGCGGGGAACAGCGTTACTCTCGCACGAGCGAGAGGAGCATCTTGAACCGCTCGATCGCGCGGACGGCGTGGGGGACGCCGGCTGGCATGCGCACCGTCTCGCCCGCGCGCGCGAGCACCCGCGCGCCGCCGATGGTCAGCTCGACCGTGCCGTCGAGGACCTGCACGAACGCGTCGAAAGGCGCGGTGTGCTCCGAGAGCTCCTCGCCGGCGTCGAACGCGAACAGCGTGATGCTCCCGCCCCGCGCCTTCGCGACGGTGCGGCTCACGACGGCCCCGGGCGCGTACTCGAGCTCCCGCTCGAGGACGAGCGGGCGGGCGCTCGGGAGCTCGCTCCGAGGGATGGGGGCGGTGGGAAGGGCGGTACGGTCGTGCGGATCGGTTCGCGGTTCCATGGGCGGTGTGCTTGCGAAACTCTTGCCATCGGCGAAGTGCCTCGCATTCGCGCGTTCCGCGCCACGCGCCACCCACGCCTCGTCGTCTCGACCACCGAACCGTCGGTGCACGACCGGATGAGGGTGCGCCGCGCTCCGCTCCTTCAGGGCACGAGCACCGCCGCTCCGCGGACGCGCCCGCCGCGCAGGTCGTCGAGCGCGTCGTTCGCGCGCGCGAGCGGATACGTCGTCACCTCGGTTCGGATCCCCGCGGCGGGGGCGAGCGCGAGGAGCTCGTCGCCGTCCCGCCGCGTGAGGTTCGCGACCGAGCGGACCGTCCGCTCACCCCAGAGGAGCGCGTACGGAAACGACGGGATGTCGCTCATGTGGATGCCGGCGCAGACGACCGTCCCGCCGGGCGCGGTCGCGCGGAGCGCAGCCGGGACGAGCGCTCCGACCGGGGCGAACAGGATCGCGGCGTCGAGCGACTCGGGCGGCGTCTCACCGGACGCGCCCGCCCACTCCGCCCCGAGCGAGCGCGCGAAGGCCTGGGCCTCGGCGTCGCCTCCGCGCGTGAACGCGAAGACGCGCTGGCCCGCGTGGCGCGCGAGCTGCGCGACGACGTGGCCTGCCGCGCCGAATCCGTACAGGCCGAGCCGCTCGGCGTCGCGCACGGGAGCCCAGGAGCGGTAGCCGATGAGGCCGGCGCAGAGGAGCGGCGCGGCCTCGGGATCGGAATAGCCGTCCGGGATCGCGAAGGCGTACCGCGCGTCCACCACGGCTGCCTCCGCGTAGCCTCCGTCGAGGTCGTACCCGGTGAAGCGCGCCCGCTCGCACAGATTCTCGCGCCCCGAGCGGCAGGCGCGGCAGACGCCGCACGTCCAGCCGAGCCACGGGATGCCGACGCGGTCGCCGGGCGCGAACCGACCGGTGCCAGGGCCGAGTGCCTCGACCCGCCCCACCACCTCGTGCCCGAGGACGAGCGGCAGCTTGGGATGTGGCAGCTCGCCGTCGACGACGTGGAGGTCGGTGCGGCAGACGCCGCACGCGGCGACCTGGATCCGGAGCTGCCCCGGTCCCGGGACGGGGAGGGGAAGGTTCGCCTCGGCGAGCGGCGCCCGCAGGGCGGCGAGGATCATCGCGCGCACGGTCGGACGAGAGCCCCGGGGGCGCGCGCAGTCAAGGGCGGGAGGCCTCCCCGGTCAGGGAGCGCCACCACTTCGCGTTGCCGCGAAGGCGGCCTCGTGGTCATCCTCCGTGGTCGCACCCGAGGTTCCATGGCCCACCCGACCGACGACCGAAACTTCAGGCTTCCCCTCCACGTCCGCCCGACCTCGTACGACGCGATGCTCTCCGTCGACCTCGACGGACGGCGGTTCGCCGGAACGATCCGCATCGACCTGGAGCTCGTCGAGCCGAGCGCGGAGATCGTGCTCCACGGCACCGAGCTCGACGTCGCCCGCGCGCGGCTGCGGGTCGGCGGCCGCGACCTGGACCCGGTCGAGGTCGTCGCCGCGCCCGCGAGCGAGACGATCGTCGTGCGCTTCGCGGCGCCGCTCCCGCGCGGCCCCGCGGCGCTCGAGCTCGGCTGGGCGGGCCGCATGACCGACGGGCTCCGCGGCCTCTACCCCGCGGGCGACGGGCTCGCCGCGACGCAGTTCGAGGCCGCCGATGCGCGGCGCGTCTTCCCCTGCTTCGACGAGCCCGGCTTCAAGGCGCCCTGGAAGCTCGCGGTCGAGGCGCCGCAGGGCGTCGTCGTCCTCTCGAACGGAGCACCGGTGAGCGAAGAGGACCTCGGCGGCCGCCGGCGCGTCCGCTTCGCGGAGACGCCGCCGCTCCCGACCTACCTCGTCGCGCTCGTGCTCGGGCAGATGGACGCGCACCCGCCGCTCTCCGTGCGCGGTGTCCCGGTCCGCACGTTCGCGCAGCCTGCGAAGCTCGCGCTCACGGGATTCGGGCAGGACGTCGCGGTCGAGGTACTGCCGCGGCTCGAGGACTACTTCGGGGTCCCGTACGCGTTCGGGAAGCTCGACCAGGTCGGCCTGCCGGAGTTCGAGGCGGGCGCGATGGAGAACGCCGGCCTCGTCACCTACCGCGAGGTCGCGCTGCTCCTCGACCCGCAGACCGCCTCGCTCGCGCAGAAGAAGCGGGTCGCCGAGGTGGTCACGCACGAGCTCGCGCACCAGTGGTTCGGCAACTGGGTCACGATGACCTGGTGGGACGACCTGTGGCTCAACGAGGCGTTCGCCACCTGGATGGCGTTCAAGATCGTGGATCAGTGGAACCCGGCCTGGCGCGTCTGGCTCGAGTTCGATCAGGGCAAGGCGGGGGCGCTGCACCTCGACGCCCTGCGCTCGACGCACCCGGTCCGTGCGGAGATCCGCAACGTGGCCGAGGCGGGCGAGGCGTTCGACCTCATCACCTACGAGAAGGGCGGCGCGGTGCTCCGGATGATCGAGGGGTACCTCGGCGAGGAGCGGTTCCGCGACGGCATCCGGCGCTACATGCGCCGGCACGCGAAGGCGAACGCGGTCGCGGACGACCTGTGGCACGCGCTCGGCGAGGCCTCGAAGGAGCCGGTCGTGGAGCTCGCGAACGCCTGGATCCGGGCGCCGGGGTACCCGCTCGTCGAGGTCGCGCGGGTCGGCCGGGTCCTGCGGCTCACGCAGCGCCGCTTCTTCTCCGAGCCGGAGGCGAGCCCGGACGCGTCGCTCTGGCCGGTGCCGATGGTCCTGCGCTACGGGGACGGTGACCGGGTGACGGAGCAGCGGGTGCTCCTGCGCGGGCGGACGGAGGAGGTTCCGCTCGTGGGCGAGGGCGATCCGGAGTTCGTCGTGGCGAACGCGGGGGCGACCGGCTTCTACCGCGTCGCCTACGACGCGACCGGGCTCGACGCGCTCGTCCGCTCCCTGCCGCGGCTCGCGACCTCCGAGCGGATCACGCTCCTCTCGGACGAGTGGGCGCTCGTGCGGGCGGGCGTGCGCGACATCGGGAGCTTCCTCGATCTCTGCGCCGGGTTCCGGAGCGAGGAGGACCACGCGGTCCTCGACGAGCTCGTGGCGCGGCTCGGGACGATCGAGCACCGGCTCGTCGCCGACGCAGACCGGCCGGCGCTCGCGGCGTTCGTCTCCGAGCTGTTCGCCCCGCAGCTCGCCGCGGTCGGCTGGGACGCGGCGCAGGGGGAGGGCGACATCGCGCGGCTCCGGCGGGCCGCCGCGGTGCGCGGCCTCGGGATCGTCTCGCGCGACCCGCGCGTCGTCGCGGAGGCGCGGGCTCGACTCGATCGCTGGCTGTCCGGCGACCGCGCCGCGCTCGAGCCGAACCTGCACGACGCCGCGGTGACGATGGCGGCGCGGACCGGCGACGCCGGCCGCTTCGACGCGTTCCGCGTCCTGTTCCGCAAGGAGACCGACCCCACGTTCCGGCGCCGCTGGCTGCTCGCGCTCGCGTCGTTCGAGGAGAGCCGTTCTTTGGCCGGCTCCGGACCGAATGGGAGGCCTTCCACGGGCGGCTGCGCGCCGCGCCGATGCTCCTGCGGCGCGTCATCGAGGCGATGGGCGCGCTCGTCGAGCGGCGACACCTGGAGGAGGCGGAGGTCTTCCTCGCGGCGCACCCCATCGACGAGGCCCGCCAGGCGACGGCGCAGACGCTGGAGCGGCTACGCCAGGACGTGGCGCTGCGCGAGCGAACCTCCGGCGCCATCGCGGGGTGGCTCGCCGCGCCGCGCCGCTGACGGGCGTGCGCCACGTCCCTTCGCCGCGCGGCCGATGACCCGCCGCGGTGAGGGGCGTTGCGTCGGGGCCCCGGGTGCGGAACGTGGAGACGGGGGCACGCTCGGACTCGGTTGGCCGGGATTCCCACAGGTCGGAGGGACGGGCTCGCGGGCGGCGCGCCGCCGCTCTTCTTTCGCTCGCTGCGCGACTTCCTGCGCGTGCTGCCCGGCGCGGCGCAGCGGTTCTGGGTGCTCGTCATCGCGACCGGCGCCCTCTCCGGGGTCGGTGCCGGCGCGCTCCTGTCCGGGCTCCGGCTGGTACAGGGGCTCGCCTGGCCCTCCGCCGACACGTTCGTCGGCGCCGTCGAGGCGGCGAGCCCGCTCCGGCGCATCGCGGTCCCGGCGCTCGCGGGGGCCATCGTCGGCCTCGTCGCGCTGCTCTTCCGCGTGCCGCTCGGCGGCCACGGCACGGCGCGCATCATCGAGGCGATCTGGCACCGGGGGCGCGAGCTGGCGCTCGGCCGGACGCTTGCGCGCGGCGTCATCTCGATCGGCGCGGTCGGGATGGGCGCCTCGCTCGGACGCGAGGGCGCCCTCGTGCAGACCGGCGCCGCGGCGGGCTCGTGGCTCGCGACGAGGCTCGGGATCGAGGAGCGGCAGGCGCGGGTCCTCGTCGCGTGCGGCGCGGCGTCCGGGATCGCCGCCGCCTACGACGTGCCGATCGGCGGCGCGCTCTTCGGCCTCGAGGTGCTGCTCGGGTCCTTCGCGCTCGAGCTGCTCGGTCCGATCGTCGTCTCCTGCGTCGTCGCGACCGCGGTGTCGCGGACGCTGCCGGGCGCCCGCCTCGAGTACGTCATCCCCGACTACGAGCTGCTGCGCCCCTCCGAGCTTCTCGTCGGGCTCGCGCTCGCGCCGCTCTTCGGCCTCGCCTCGGCGGTCTACGTGCGCGTGATGGGGTGGGTCGAGGTCCAACTCGACCGGCTCCCGCGCTGGTCGCAGCCGCTCCTCCCGCCGCTCGCGCTCGCGGCGCTCGGCGTCGCGGCGATCCGCTGGCCGCCGATCCTCGGCAACGGGTTCGACACGGTGCACGAGGTGCTGCTCGGCGACATCCCGCTCGCCGCGCTCGTCGCCCTGCCGGTGCTGAAGCTCCTCGCGACCGCGCTCTGCGCCGGCGCGGGCGTGCCGGGCGGGCTGTTCACTCCGTCGCTGTTCTACGGCGCGACGCTCGGCGGCGTCGCGGGCGAGCTCATCGCGCGCGTCCTCCCGGGGAGCGCGCCGCCCGGCGCGATCGCGCTCGTCGGCATGGCCGCCGTGCTCGCGGGGACCACGCACGCGGCGGTCTCGTCGGTGCTCATCATCTTCGAGATGACCGGCGACTACGGCGTCATCCTGCCGCTCATGCTGACCGCCGCGGTCGCCGCGGCGACGAGCCGCGCGATCGAGCCCGACTCGCTCTACACCGCGCCGCTCCGCCGCCGCGGGGTGTCGCTCCCGGAGCTGCCGCGCCCGGAGTGGCTGCGGACGACGCCCATCGCCGCGCTCGTGGCGCCCGACGCGGCGCGCGTGGGGCCTTCGACGCCGTTCGAGGAGGTGCTGAAGAAGCTCCTCGCCCTCGATCCCGGCCACGACCTCTACGTCACGTCCCCCGAGGGCGAGCTCCTCGGCGTCATCCGGCTCGACGCGCTCAAGGGGACGATTGGCGACGGCGCGCTCCTCGGGATGATCGTCGCCGCGGACGTTGTCGACCGGTCGGTCGAGCCGCTCACGACCGCGATGACGCTCGGCGAGGTCGCGGCGAGGTTCGGGGACAGCGACCTCGAGCGGCTCCCCGTCGTGGACGTGGATCGGCGGGTCGTCGGGACGATTGCCATGCGCGACCTCCTCGCCCGCGGCCGCTTCTGACCCCGACCCCTGACCCCGACCCAGAGTTCTTCCGTTCGGACCAGGGGCCGCGCCGCGGCCGAAGTGACGCACGGTCGCGCCGCCAACCTCCGCAGTTCGCGGCAGCTCGCGGCGGCACGCCGCCTGCCTCCCGGGGGCCCCATGACCGCCCCCCGCCAAGTCCTCGCCGGCAAGACGTACCTCATCACCCGTCGCTGCTCTCGGCGCGAGTTCCTCCTCCGGCCCTCTGCGAGAACGAACGCCATCCTCCTTTACGTCCTCGCGATCGCGGCGCGCCGATTCTGCATCCAGGTGCACGCGTTCGCCGTGCTCTCGAACCATCTTCATCTCGTGGTCACCGATCCGGGGGCGCGCCTCCCCGCGTTCGAGCAGTACCTCGGCGCGCTCGTCGCGCGAGCGGTGAACGCGTCGCTCGGCCGCTGCGAGTCGTTCTGGGCGCCGGGAAGCTACAGCGCCGTCGTGCTCGTCTCGCCCGAGGACGTCGTCGCGAAGGTCGCGTACGTCCTCGCGAACCCGGTCGCAGCGGGGCTCGTTCGCCGCGGGCGCGACTGGCCGGGCCTGTGGACCGCGCCTGAGTGTCTCGGCGCGATGACGCTCTCCGAGCGGCGTCCGAGCACGTTCTTCCGTTCGAAGGGATACCTGCCGGACCAGGCGGAGCTCGCGCTCACCGTGCCTCCGGGCTTCGTCTCGTCCGAGGACTTCCGCGTTCGAGTCGAGAGCGCTCTCGATGACCTCGAGAAGTGCGCGCGTCGCGAGCGTGCGTCAGATGGGCGCCCGTTCCTCGGTGCGTCGAAGGTCCTCGCGCAGCGGCCGTGCGCCCGTCCTGCGCGAGGCGAGCCCTGGCGCCAGCTCAACCCCCGTGTGGCGGCGCGCGACAAGTGGAAGCGGATCGAGGCGCTGTCGCGGCTCGTGGAGTTCCTTCGTGCCTACCGCGCGGCGTGGACCGCGATGCGAGCGGGTGTGCTCGACACGCTCTTCCCCGCGGGGACGTACCTCCTGCGCGTGACACATGGCGTCCGCTGCGCGGAGCCCGCGTAGGCGGAGGTCGGTCAGCCAGGACATTGCACAGTCGTCCGCGAGGGCGGAGGTGTGCAAGGCGAGCTCGCCCCCGCCCGCTTTGCATGAAGAGCGCTCGACGGAGGTCTCGTTCGCACCCCGCGGCGGTCGGGCGCGTGCGATGGCGTCCGCGACGGCCGCGTCTCGGCGCAGAACTCCGGCGGGCCGGCGTGACTCGCGTCGTCAGGTCGCGAGGAGTGCGTCGGGTCCTCGCGATTACTCTCGGTCAGGGCGGGCGGGCCCGATTACTCTCGGTCGGGACCGGCGGGCCCCGAGGCGATTTGCGCGGCGGCGAGCGCGCGGAATACCGTCCTGCCGAGCCATGTCGTCGCCCGCCCTCGTCCTCCACGATCGCCCGACGTGCCGCTTCGCGGTGAACGCGCTCGCGGGCGCGGTCGAGACGCACCCGGCCTCGCGCGACGTTCCGGTCGCCGTTGCGCGGTCGCCCGCCGACGTCGTGCGCGCGATCCGCGCGGCGCTCGAGGCCGGCCGCCGGCCCGTCGTCGGCTGGTCCTTCTTCACCGCGAGCGCGGTGGAGGTCGCGGCGGAGCTCGCGGCCGTCCGCGCCGCAATCCCCGACCCGCGCGTCCTTCACCTCGCGGGCGGCGCCCACGCGACCGGCGCGCCCGAGGCGACCCTGCGCGCGGGCTTCGACCTCGCCGCGAGCGGGGAAGGGGAGGAGACCCTGCCGCGGCTCCTCGCCGCCCTCGCCTCGGGCGGCGATCCCCGCGCGGTTCCCGGGCTCGCCTGGCTCGACGGCAGTGCGCTCCACACGAGCGGCCGCGCCGCGCCGGTGGACCTCGACCGCTTCCCGCCGGGCGCCCCGCGCGCGGGGCGGGCGGGCCCGATCGAGATCACCCGCGGCTGCGTGTGGGCCTGCCGCTTCTGCCAGACGCCGTTCCTGTTCCGCGCGCGCTTCCGCCACCGCGGGCTCGGCGCCGTCCGCGACGCGATCCGCGCGCAGCGTGCGGCGCGACCGGCGGCGAGGCCGCTCGACGTCCGGTTCATCACCCCGTCGGCGCTGTCGTGGGGCTCTTCGGACGGCGGCTGCGACCTCGCCGCGATCGAGGCGCTCCTCGCCGCGGCGCGCGAGGAGGCCGGCGCGCGCCGGATCATGTTCGGGACCTTCCCGTCGGAGCTCCGCCCCGAGCACGTCTCGCCGCGCGCGCTCGCCCTCCTGCTTCGCCACTGCGACAACCGGATGGTGCTCGTCGGGGCACAGTCGGGCTCCGACCGGCTCCTGTCCGAGATGGGGCGCGGGCACGACGTCGAGGCGGTGCGGCGCGCCGTGGCCGTCGCGCTCGAGGCGGGGTTCCGCCCGGGCGTGGACTACGTCTTCGGCCTGCCCGGCGAGACGGAGGACGATCGGGTCGCGACGCGCCGCGAGCTGGAGCGGCTCGCGAGGGCGGGGGCTCGGGTCCACGCGCACCTCTTCGACCCGCTGCCGGGTACGCCGTGGGCGTCCGCGCCGGCGGGGCGGCTCGATCCCGACACCCGCGCGCTGCTCGCCCGGCTGCACGCGGGCGGTCGAGCGTACGGCGAGTGGAGGTGAGGATCGCGACCCTGTCGCGAAGCGGCGTGCACTCGAAGTGGAACCGAAATCGTCTATGATTACGCGGGGCGAGCCCTATCAGGGCCCCTCGAAAACTGATATGCGTCACGTCGCGGAACGGGGGGCGGGGTACCCTCGCCTCCGTCGGGAGGCCAGATGCGGCAAAGGCGCACACCCTTGGTGGTCATCGTCGTTGCCGCCGCCGCGCTCCTCGCGACCTCGGCTCATGGATCGCAGCCTGCGGCGAAGTCCGCCGCCCCCGCCGAGAAGAAGAAGGAAGTCCTCTTCGAGGCCCGCCCGCCGCCCTTCTCGGACGGGATCTTCCCCTGCATGGAGTGCCACAAGGACCAGAAGGACCCGACGAGGCGCGAGCTCGGCTTTCACGACGAGCAGCAATCGGTGTTCGATCACGACGCCGAGCACCGCTGGTGCCTCGACTGCCATGATCTGCAGAACCGCGACGTGCTGCGTCTCGCGAGCGGCGCGACCGTGCCGTTCACCGAGTCGTACCGGCTGTGCGGCCAGTGCCATGGCGACAAGTTCCGCGACTGGCGCGCCGGTGTGCACGGCAAGCGGGTCGGGATGTGGGACGGCCCGAAGACCTACCTGCTCTGCGTATCGTGCCACAACCCGCACTCGCCCTCGTTCAAGGGCGTGAGGGAGATCGTCGTGGACGGGAAGGTCACCGTCGCGCCGACGCTCCAGAAGCTGAAGCCGGAGCCACGCCCCGTGCGGCCGGACGAGATGCGGGAGTGGAAGCGTCCCGCGGCGACCCAGGAGGCCGGCCGATGACCGCCCGCAAGCCGCTCGACGTGCTCCAGGCCGGCTGGGTGGACCCGCTCGGCGATGCCCCGCCCGACTCCTCGCGCCGCGCGTTCATGCGGACCGCCGCGGCCGGCGTCGCGGTCTCGGCGCTCGCGGGCTGCGGGGTGGACCTCGGCGACCTCCTGCCGCGCCACTTCAGGGAGCTCTCGAAGGACGACCTCGCGAAGGTGCTCGCGAAGGTGGAGAAGCGGAACAAGGAGCGGTTCGGCAGGGATACGAAGGTCGGCGCCGAGGGCCCGCGCCCCGGCGTCGAGTTCGGCTACGGGCTCGACCTCTCGCGCTGCGTCGGCTGCCGCCGCTGCGTCTACGCCTGCGTGAAGGAGAACAACCAGTCGCGCGAGCAGCCGCAGATCCACTGGATCCGCGTGCTCGAGATGGAGAAGGAGCACGGCGTCGATCTCACCCACGCCGACCTGTACTACGACGCCGACGCGGTGCCGCGGCACGGGAAGTTCTACTTCCCGGTGCAGTGCCAGCAGTGCCGCAACCCGCCCTGCGTGAAGGCGTGCCCGACGCAGGCGACGTGGAAGGAGCAGGACGGCATCGTCGTCATCGACTATGACTGGTGCATCGGGTGCCGCTGCTGCATGTCGGCGTGCCCGTACGGCGCGCGCCACTTCAACTGGGCCGACCCGAAGCTCCCCGCGGAGGAGCTGAACCCGAACCAGCACTACCTCGGCAACCGCCCGCGGCCGAAGGGCGTCGTCGAGAAGTGCACCTTCTGCATCCAGCGGACGCGGAGCGGGCGCTACCCGGCGTGCGTCGAGGTCTGCCCCGTCGGCGCCCGGAAGTTCGGCAACCTCCTCGACCCCGAGAGCGAGATCCGTCGCGTGATGGAGACGAAGCGCGTCTTCGTCTTCAAAGAGGAGCTCGCCACGCACCCCCAGTTCTACTACTTCTACGCGACGTAGCGAGGAGCGCTCATGTCCGGCACCTTCGAGTTCCTGCGCGGCTGCGCCCGGCACGTGCTGAGCGGCGGGCGGGCCTACAAGGCCTGGATCGCGTTCCTCCTCGCGACCATCCTCGTCGGCGCCCTCTCCTACGCGCAGCAGGCCCGCGGCGGCCTCATCGTGACGAACATGCGCGACGAGGTCTCCTGGGCCTTCTACATCGGCAACTTCACCTTCCTCGTCGGCGTCGCCGCGGCGGCGGTCCTGCTCGTCATCCCCGCGTACGTCTACCACTGGAAGCCGATCAAGGAGGTCGTGGTCCTCGGCGAGCTGCTCGCGATCAGCGCGCTCGTCATGTGCCTGCTCTTCATCCTCGTGGACATGGGGAGGCCCGACCGGTTCCTCCACATCATGCCGCTCCTCGGGACGCCCAACTTCCCGCGCTCGCTGCTCACCTGGGACGCGCTCGTCCTGAACGGCTACCTGCTCGTGAACGTGGTCCTCGTCTCGTATCTCATGGTGAAGACGTATCGCGGCGAGGCGTACGACAAGCGGATCTTCCTCCCGCTCGTGCTCCTCTCGATCCCGGTGTCGCTCTCGACCCACACGGTCACCGCGTTCCTCTACAACGGCATGGCCGCACGGCCCTACTGGAACGCCTCGATCCTCGCGCCGCGGTTCATCGCATCCGCGTTCTGCTCCGGCCCGGCGGTGATGATCATCCTGTTCCAGGTGCTCCGGCGCACGGCCAAGTTCCCCATCCAGGACGAGGCGATCTGGAAGATCGCCGAGCTCATGTCCTACGCGATGTTCCTGAACCTGTTCCTGCTCGGGGCGGAGCTCTTCAAGGAGTTCTACTCGGCGACCGAGCACCTCCTCTACACGCAGTACTTCTGGATCGGCATCGGCGGGCACCGCACCCTCGTGCCCTACGCCTGGTTCGCGCTCTTCTGCAGCGTCGCGGCGTTCGTACTGTTCCTCATCCCGCGCACGCGGAAGAGCTTCGTGACGCTGAACCTCGGCTGCCTGCTCATCTGGGCGGGCGTCTACATCGAGAAGGGCATCGGCCTCG
>WNGF01005220.1_pt1 | contig 19851 bp, 20 predicted proteins | sample 5400641 | NCBI WGS metagenome assembly WNGF01 (sample SAMN13153371, study PRJNA577476) | soil metagenome | isolation source: 80 cm soil or saprolite under grassland replicate 2 | place: USA:California | collected 2016-06-15
ATGCAGTTTCGCAGGGACATCGGGGCAGACGGGACGGAGGCTCGATGAGACGGGATACCCCGGTGGTCGGCGTGCTGGCCGCATCCCCCGCCGAGCTCTCCGTCATGCAGCAGGCCACGGCGATCCTGGAGAAGCTGGAGCTCCCCCACGAGATCCGGGTGATGTCGTCCTCTCGCAACCCCGACCTCGTGGACGAGTACGTGCGGACGGCCTTCGATCGGGGATTGAAGGTGCTGGTCTGCACCACCGGCATCACGGGCCACCTGGCGGCCGCCGCAGCCGCGCGCACGGTGCTCCCGGTGATCGGTGTCCCCATCGCCAGCGACCAGATGGGGGGCGAGCAGGCCCTGATCGTGACGGCGCAGATGCCGGCCGGCGTCCCGGTGGCCACCGTGGGGGTGGATGCCGCCGTGAACGCGGCTGTGCTGGCGGCGGAGATCGTAGGGGTGGCCGAGCCGGAGATCCAAGCCCGGCTGTGGAAGTTCAAGGACGATCTGGCGGAGGGCCTCAGGCTGTGAGGGCCGGCTCCTGCCCGCCGCGGGGTGGCCTGCCGCGGCGGCCATGATCCCTCGCTACACCGTGCCGGAGATGGCGGCCGTCTGGTCGGATGAGGCTCGGCTCAGTCATTGGCTGGAGATCGAGGTCCTGGCGGTCGAGGCATGGGCACGCTTGGGCTCGGTGCCTCAGGACGATGCCCGGGCCGTCCGCGAACGCGCGTCCTTCACCCTCGAGCGTGTCCGCGAGTTGGAGCAGGTCACGAGGCACGATGTGGCGGCCTTCGTCCAGTGCGTGGCGGAGTCGGTGGGGCCGGCCGGGCGGTGGATCCACTTCGGCATGACGTCCTCCGACGTGCTGGACACCGGCTTCGCCCTGCAGCTTCGCGCGGCGGCCGACCTCTTGCTCGCTGGGACCGAGCGGCTGCTGGGCACGGTGAAACGCCTGGCGCTGGAGCACCGAGACACCGTGATGGCCGGACGGACCCACGGGGTGCACGCCGAGCCGACCAGCTTCGGACACAAGCTGGCCCTGTGGGCCTTCGAGCTCGATCGAGACCGCGAGCGCCTGCGGCGAGCTCGGGAGGCGGTTTCGGTAGGGAAGGTGTCGGGGGCAGTGGGGACGTATGCCCACCTCGACCCCCGGGTGGAGGAGCACGTGTGCGGCGAGCTCGGGCTTCGACCGGCCGAGGCGAGCAGCCAGGTCATCTCGCGTGATCGGCATGCCGAGTACATGGCCGCCCTTGCGGTCCTCGCCTCGTCGCTCGACGCGATCGCTACCGAGATCCGACACCTGGCCATGACCGAGGTCCGCGAGGTGCAGGAGCCCTTCGCCGAGGGCCAGAAGGGTTCCTCGGCGATGCCCCACAAGCGCAATCCCGTCCGCTGCGAACGGATCACCGGGTTGGCGCGAGTGGTCCGGGCCGATCTGCAACCCGCTCTGGAGAACATCGTGCTGTGGCACGAGCGCGACATCTCGCACTCGTCGGCCGAGCGAGTCGTCTTCCCCGACTCGACCACCGCGCTGCACTTCATGCTGGCCGAGCTCGGGGAGGTACTCGACGGGCTCGAGGTGTTCCCGGAGCGGATGCGGGCGAACTTGAACATGGGCGGCGGCCTCGTGTACTCGCAGAGTGTGTTGCTCGCGCTGGTGGAACGGGGCATGCCCCGCGATGATGCCTACCGGATCGTGCAGGCGGCGGCGGCCGCGGCGTGGGACGAGGGGAAGGACTTCAAGGGGGAGCTCCAGGCCCAACCTGACGTGGCTCGGCTGCTGAGCGCCCGGGACCTCGGGGCGCTGTTCGACCCGCGCCGCTACTTGCGGAACCTCGACGTGGTGTTCGACCGACTGGCCAAGCTGACCGTGGGCGGGGAGCAATGACCGAAGCGGCGAAGCTCCGGACCATGGGCAAGGTCCGCGACGTCTACGACGCGGGCGACGATCGCCTGTTGCTCGTGGCCACGGACCGGATCTCGGCGTTCGACGTCGTCCTTCCGAACCCCATCCCGGACAAGGGGCGGGTGCTGTGCGGGCTCTCGCTGTTCTGGTTCGGCAAGACGGCCGATGTGGTCGGCAACCACGTCCTGAGCGCCGACTGGCAGGACTTCCCAGAGCCGTTCCGGAGCGACCACTCCCTCGCCGGCCGGTCCATGCTGGTCCGCAGGGCGGAGGTGGTCCCGGTCGAATGCGTGGCCCGCGGGTACCTGACCGGGTCGGGGCTCAAGCAGTACCTGGCCGAGGGCCACGTGTGCGGGGTGCCGCTGCCGCCGGGCCTGGGTGAGGCCGATCGCCTGCCCGAGCCCATCTTCACGCCCACCACGAAGGCGGCGGAAGGGCACGACCTGCCGCTCACGTTCGGGGAGACCGCGGACCTGGTGGGTGAGGGCCTGGCCGAGCGCCTCCGCGAGCTGACGGTCGGCATGTACGAGCGAGGGGCGGAGATCGCCCGAGAGCGCGGGATCATCGTGGCGGACACGAAGTTCGAGTTCGGGTTCGCCGGTGGCGATCTGATCCTGGTGGACGAGGTGCTCACCCCGGACTCCTCTCGCTTCTGGCCGGCCGATGGCTACACGCCCGGCACGCCCCAACCGTCGTTCGACAAGCAGTACGTCCGGGACTGGCTCGATGCGAGCGGGTGGGATCACGAGCCACCGCCTCCGGACCTCCCGGCCGGCGTGGTCGAGCGGACCGCACACACCTACCGGGTAGCCTACGAGCGGATCACCGGCGATCGGTTCGACTGGTACCGTCAGCGGATGCGAGTGCCGGACCGGGGATGAAGTACCAATTCCAGGTCGTCGTGTCGTTGAAGCCGGGGCTCCTCGATCCCCAGGGCAAGGCCATCGAGGGATCCCTTCCCGCGATGGGTTGGGCAAATGCCACGAACGTGCGGGTGGGCAAGTACGTGGAGCTCGTGGTGGACGCGGAGACCGAAGCGGCGGCCGTCTCGCAGGTGGACGAGATGGCGCGGCGGCTGTTGTCGAACCCAGTCATCGAGAGCTATCGCATCGTGGCATCGTCCCCCAGTCTTCGGTTCGAGGACGTTCCGTGAGCGCGGGCACGCCCCGGGTCGGCGTGGTGACATTCCCCGGCTCACTGGACGATCGGGACGCGCTTCGCGCCGTTGCGCTCATGGGTGGTGATGGCGTGCCGTTGTGGCACGCCGATCGCGACCTTCGCGGTGTGGATGCCGTCATCCTCCCCGGCGGGTTCTCCTACGGCGACTACCTGCGGACCGGCGCGCTCGCCCGGTTCGCCCCGGTCATGGACGAGGTCCGGGCCTTCGCCGACCGGGGCGGACCGGTGGTCGGCATCTGCAACGGGTTCCAAATCCTGTGCGAGGCCGGACTGTTGTCAGGGGCCCTCATCCGCAACCGCCAGCTTCGGTTCGTCTGCCGGTTCGTGAACGTGCGGGTCGAGACGTCGCTCTCCGCGCTCACCGAGGGACTGGTCCCCGGAGAGGTGCTGCGGATCCCCGTAAAGCACGGGGAGGGCCAGTTCACCGCTCGCCCCGACGACCTCGCGCGGATCGAGGCCGAGGCGCTGGTGACGTTCCGATACTGCGGTCCGGGCGGGGAGCTCGACGACGAGCACAATGTGAACGGGAGCGCGGGCTCGATCGCGGGGATCAGGAACCCGCAGGGCAACGTGGCCGGGCTCATGCCCCACCCGGAGCATGCCGTCGATCCCGACGTCGGGTCCACGGGAGGGCAACCCCTCTTCGCCTCGCTCCTCGCGTACGCGCTCGCTAGGGTATGAGGTGAAGGTCGACCAGCCGCTTCACCGGGCCCTGGGGCTGACCGACGAAGAGCTCGACCGGATCCACGCCACGCTCGGTCGCGACCCCAACCGAACCGAGCTGGCGATGTACGCGGCCATGTGGTCGGAGCACTGCTCGTACAAGTCGAGCAAGATCCACCTTCGTACCTTGCCAACCGAGGGACCGCAGGTGCTGGTGGGCCCGGGACAAGACGCCGGCGCCGTCGCCATCGGGGACGGCCTGGCCGCCGTGTTCAAGATGGAGTCGCACTCGCATCCATCGGCCGTCGAGCCCTATCAGGGGGCGGCCACGGGCGTGGGCGGCATCGTCCGCGACATCGTGTCGATGGGGGCCCGGCCCGTGGCCCTCCTCGACCCCCTCCGGTTCGGGCCGCTCACCGAGGAGCGAAACCGGGTCCTGTTCGCCGGCGTGGTTGCCGGCATCGGCGGCTACGGCAATTGCATCGGCGTGCCGACCGTGGGGGGCGAGATCCACTTCGCCGAGCCCCACTCGGCGAACCCGACGGTGAACGTGATGTGCGTGGGGGTTGCGCCGGCCGACCGGCTGGTGACGACGGCGAACGAGGTACGCGTGGGATCGACGTTGGTCCTGATCGGGGCCGCCACCGGCCGGGACGGGATCGGCGGCGTGTCGGTGCTCGCGTCGCGAACCATCGAGGATCAGGCGGCGGACACCCGGCCGAGCGTACAGATCGGGGACCCCTTCGCCGGGAAGCTGCTCATCGAGACCTGCTTGGAGCTCATCGAGGGCGGACTCCTGCTTCGCCTGCAGGATCTCGGCGGAGCTGGGCTGACCTGCGCGGCCAGCGAGTCCGCGGCCAGGGCTGGAAGGGGGATGGAGCTGAACCTCGACGCCGTTCCCCTTCGTGAGGCGGGCCTGGAGCCGTTCGAGATCCTGACGAGTGAATCCCAGGAGCGGATGCTCGCGACGGTGGATCCCTCCCGGCTCGACGAGGTCCACGGCGTCTGCGAGAAGTGGGGGCTGACCTCCGCGGTCGTGGGGACGCTTGTGGACGGGGGCCGGCTCGTCGTCCGCATGGGGGGCGCGGTCGTCGCCGATGTGCCGGCTCGGTCTCTGGCTGATGATGCTCCGGCCTACGAGCGGCGCATGGAGCGGCCGGCTGGGCGGCACGAGATCCTCGAGGACGACCCCACGTTCGCCCCCGTCGATACCGACCCACGGGACGCGTTTCTGGCCGTCCTGTCCTCTCCGAACGTGGCGTCGAAGCGGTGGGCCTTCGAGCAGTACGACCAGCTCGTGCAAGGCGCCACCGTGGCGCCTCCCGGCACCGACGCCGGCGTGATCCGCATCGAGGGGACATTGAAGGCCCTTGCGCTCTCGTGCGACGGCAACGGCCGGTTCGGGCATCTCGACCCCTACCTCGGAGCGGCCCACGCGGTAGCCGAAGCCGCACGTAACGTGGCAGTCATGGGCGCCACTCCCGTGGCGGTCACGAACTGCATGAACTTCGGAAACCCCGAGCGGCCCCAGGTGATGTGGCAGTTCGCCGAGTCGATCCGGGGGATGGGGGATACCTGCCGGAGCCTCGGCACCCCCGTGACCGGAGGGAACGTGAGCTTCTACAATGAGTCGGGCGGATCCGCGATCTGGCCCACGCCGATCGTGGGCATGCTCGGGGTCATCGAGGACTACCGGCTGCTCGTGCGGCCGGGCTTCCCCGGTCCCGGGTTCCTCGTCTATCTGCTGGGCGAGACTTTTCCCGAGCTCGGAGGCTCGGAGTTCGCCCAGGTCGTGCTTCGGAGCGTCTCCGGGCATCCGCCGACCCTCGACGTAACCCGGGAGGCCTCACTCCATCAGGTGTTGGTGAAAGGGGCCCGGGGTGATCTCCTGGCCTCGGCCCACGACTGTTCCGAGGGAGGCTTGGCCGTCGCCCTGGCCGAGTCCGCCCTGGCCGGCGACACAGGGTTCGCCGTATCGCTTCCCGGGGACGAGCCCTGGTATGTCGCGCTCTTCTCCGAATCGGCATCGCGTGCGGTCATCTCCGTGGCGCCGGAGAAGGCGGAGGCCGTTGAAGCGCTGGCGTCGGCACATCACCTGCCGCTCTCGCGCCTGGGTGAGACCGGCGGACCCGGGATGGTCTTCGATTCGCTCCTGGAGATCACGGTCGAGGAAGTACGGTCTGCCCACGAAGGCGCAATCCCAAAGCTGCTCGCTGGCTGACGGGCCCTGTTAGCATCGCCGCACAGGTGGGAGCGGAGAGCCCGAAGGAGGAATGCGGCCTCTTCGGCGTCTGGGCGCCGGGCGAGGACGTCTCCAGGCTCACTTACTTCGGCCTCTTCGCCCAGCAGCACCGTGGCCAGGAGTCGGCCGGCATGGCCGTCTCGGACGGCCAGCACTTACTGGTCTTCAAGGAGCTCGGCCTGGTCTCGCAGGTGTTCAACGAGGCCACCCTTCGAACGCTCCAGGGTGATCTCGGGATCGGACACACCCGCTATTCCACGACCGGCTCGACGACGTGGGAGAACGCGCAGCCCGCGTTCAAGACCGATGGCGAGCGATCGCTGGCCCTTGGCCACAACGGCAACCTGGTCAACACGGCGGAGCTCGCCGAACGGTCCGGGGGGCCCGCCGCGGCCACCACGGACTCGGACCTCGTCGCCGGCATCCTGGCCGGCCGCCTGGATGTCGGCCTGTGGGACGCATCCTTGGCGGTGCTCCCGGATCTCCGAGGGGCGTTCTGCTTCGTGATGATGGACGAGCGCAGCCTCTATGCCGTTCGGGACCCCCATGGCCTGCGACCGCTGTCGATCGGGAAGCTCCCGAACGGCTATTGCGTCGCGTCCGAGACGTGCGCGCTCGACATCGTTGGAGCCACGTTCATCCGCGACGTCGAGCCCGGCGAGCTGATCAGGATCGATGACCGGGGACCTCGATCTGCCCGCTTCGCGGAGAGCCCGAGAAAGGCCCTCTGCATCTTCGAGTTCGTGTATCTGGCCCGGGCGGACTCCCGGATCCAGGGGACCACCGTGCACGAGGTTCGGCGCAAGCTCGGCCGTCAACTCGCCGTGGAGACGCCTGCTCACGCCGACATGGTGATCCCAGTGCCGGACACTGGGCACTCGGCGGCGCAAGGGTACGCCGAGGTGTCGGGTATCCCGTACGGCGAGGGCCTGATGAAGAACCGCTACGTCGGACGGACCTTCATCCAGCCGTCCCAATCGCTCCGTGAACGCGGCGTGAAGCTGAAGCTGAATCCCATCCCCGAAGCCATCCGGGGAAAGCGCTTGGTGGTGATCGACGACTCGATCGTGCGAGGCACGACGACCCGCCAGATCGTGCAGGCCCTCAGGGAGGCCGGAGCAGCGGAGGTGCACACTCGGATCACTTGCCCGCCGATCCAGTGGCCGTGTTTCTACGGCATCGACATGCCCACTCGGCACGAGCTGGTCGCCTCCGACCTGTCTGTGGAGGAGATCAGGCGGTTCGTGGGCGCCGACTCGCTCGGCTACCTGTCGCTCGATGGAATGGTGGCGGCGACCGGGGCTCCCAAGGACGACTTCTGCCGGGCCTGCTTCGACGGCGAATACCCGATCGAGGTTCCCGAGGGTGCGGGCAAGTTCCTGCTGGAGCAGCCCGCTAGGTCGTGAGCGGCGCCTACCGGAAGGCGGGCGTCGACCTGGACGGTGCGGCCCGGGCCGTCTCGCTGATCCGAGAGCTGGCGAAGGGCGCGACGCGGCCCGAGGTCCTCGAGGGGGTCGGCGGCTTTGCGGGGCTGTTCCGGATCGGGGAGGGGCGGTACCTCGCCGCGGCCACGGACGGGATGGGCACGAAGCTCGAGGTTGCCCGGATGGCGGGTCGCCTGTCCACGGTCGGCATCGACCTCGTGGCGATGTGTGCCGACGACGTGGCGTGCACGGGGGCCGAACCGCTCTTCTTCCTGGACTACCTGGCGATGGGGAAGGTTGGGCCGGACGACGCGGCGACGATCGTCCAGGGGATCGCCGAGGGGTGCCGGCGCGCCGGTTGTGCGCTCCTCGGTGGCGAGACGGCCGAGCACCCCGGCGTGATGGGCGAGGACCAGCTCGATTTGGCGGGGTTCTGCGTGGGGGTCGTCGACGACGAGGGCCTCATCGGGCCGCGCCGCGTGCGCGAGGGCGATGCGCTGGTCGGCCTGGCCTCGACCGGCCTGCACGCAAACGGATACAGCCTCGTGCGTTCCGCGATGCTGACAGAGGGCCCGCGCGTCCTCGACGTCGTGGCGGAAGGGTTCCACCGACCGCTCGCCGACGAGCTGCTCGAGCCGACCGCGATCTACGCGCCATTGGTCGTGTCGCTTGCGCGCGCCGGCCTGGTACACGCCGCCGCGCACGTGACGGGCGGTGGTCTGCCCGGGAACGTGCCGCGGGCCCTGCCCGAGGGCATGGCGGCGGAGATCATCCTCGGCACGTGGCCGATCCCTCCGATCTTCGACCTGGTTCGCAAAGCGGCGGACGCGTCCGACGGAGACATGTTCGCCACGTTCAACATGGGCCTGGGAATGGTGCTCGTGGTCTCGCCGAACCAGGCGGACGAGGTGATCGATCGGGCCGCCGACGCCGGCGTCCAGGCGTTCGGGATCGGGGGCGTGAGCGGGGGAACCGGGCTCTCGCTCCGTTAGCCAAGAATGACTACGACAACTGGTCTGGGGGTCTACTTCGACGGGCACCTGAAAAACGGTAGCCCGGGCGATAACCGCACTGGGTACCGCTCCGTACCCTCGAAGCCGGGATGGAGGCGCCCCCGCAGACCAGCGTGCTCGTCGTCGACGACGAACCTCAAGTCGTTTGGATGCTCCAGTTCAGCCTGGAGGCGGAGGGGTTCCAGACCTTCGGCGCGCGTGACGGCCGGACGGCGCTCGACGAGCTCCGCCAGCACCATCCGCAGCTCATGCTGCTCGACATCATGATGCCGGTCATGGACGGCTGGAGTGTGCTCCAGCAGATCCGGGACCTCCCCGAGGGCGAGCGCCCCCGCGTGGTCGTGGTTTCCGCCCGGGCCAGCCTCCGCGACCGGGCAAAGGCCGCCGAGCTCGGGGCCGCCGCGTTCGTGGCCAAGCCGTTCAACGTAGACGACTTGCTGAGCGTCCTCCACCGAATGGAGAAGGCAAGCTAGTTTCGTTCGCCCGCACGGCTCAGTGTGGAAGGCGCTGGTGGTCCTTCGGCACGACCGTCGTCCCCGCAGCCCTGCACGTGAGGATCGGTTCCTGCAGGAACTCCGCGGCGGACTCGGACACGTCGGACCGGGGCCCACCGATCTTCCACACCTCGAACTCGCACCGTCGCGACGTGTTCCCCACCGACACGATCTGGCCCTTCCCCTCGATCCAGTCGCCCGCGAACAGGGGATGGAGGAACTCGACCGACTCGTAGGCGCGGAACAGGCCCTCGTCGCCGTCGTAACGCATGGCCAGCTCCGTGATGAGGTCGCCGATCACCTCGAGCTGCTTGGCCCCGGCCACCAGGTTGCCGCCGTAGTGCGCGTCTTCGCTTCCCAGACGGCGGCGGATGAAGGCGGTGGGGAGCTCCTCGGCCATCGGCTGTGACCTCCGCGAGCCCTAGCGGGAAACGACCTTGCCGAAGCGCACGCCGCGCCTCGGCACCCGGGCCAGCTCGCCGTCCTTCGTACGAACCAGGTACGTCTCGGCCGCCTCATCGTAGGCCTCGAGCATCCCCACGACCTCGCCCACGTAGCCGTTGGGGAGCTCGAACTGGAACGAGACGCGGGTGCCGATGTCGTTCGGCGACACCTGGATCGGGCCCTTCATCGGCGGGAGGATACCGGACCTCGGTTACCGCTCGACGCGGGTGATGGATCCGTCCGGCGGCTCGGGGAAGGCCTGGGGATGCACGGCCCATGCCAGGATCTCCAGGCCGTCGACGATCCGCGGCCCGGGGCGGGAGAAGAACGAGGTCGCGTCGACCGCGAACACCGTCCCCTCGCGCGCCGCCGGGGTCTCGACGAACTCGGCGTTGCGGTACAGCTGGACGGCCTCCTCCTCCGCCTCCTCCAGGTAGTAGCCGCAGGGCATGAACACCACGACCTCGGGGTTGGCGTCCCGGATCTCTCGCCAGGTCACCACCCGTGAGGGCTGCTCCTTCTCGGTCAGCAGGTTTACCCCGCCGACCGTTTCGACCATGTCGGGGACCCAGTGGCCGGCGGCGAACGGTGGATCGAGCCACTCCTGGCACAGCACCCGGATCGAGGGGAGTCGGAGCGCCTTGGCCCTGACGGCCTCGACACGGGCGCGGAGCGCGCCGACGATCTCGTCGGCGCGCTCCGCCCTCCCCAGCATTGTGCCCACCGCCCGGATCCCCTCCAGCACCTCGTCGAACGTGTGGGGATCGAGCGAGAGGACCTTCGCATCGCGGACGCCGATCTCCTCGAGCGCCTCCTGCACCTGTCCACTGGGGATGGCGCACACCCGGCAGAGGTCCTGCGTCAGGATCACGTCGGGCTCGAGCTGTTGGATCATCTCCTTCTCCAGGACGTAGATCGGCTCCTGCCGGTCCATCCGTTCCCGGACCGCCTCGTCGATCTCGCGGGAGGAGAGCGGCCGTCCCTGGGGCAGCGCGCTCTTCACCACCACTGGCTTGGAGGTGGCCTCCGGCGGGTAGTCGCATTCGTACGTCACCCCGACGAGGTCGTCCCCCAGGCCCAGCGCGTACACGATCTCTGTGGCGGAGGGCAGGAGCGACACGATCTTCATCGGGGCAGTGCCTCCAGCCTGTCCGGGGACGACAGGGTCGCGACCAGGTCGCCGAATGCCCGGCCCGCGGTCGCACCGTCCAGCAGCCGGTGATCGAAGGTCAGCGAGAGGATGCACGCCGGTCGGGCCACCACCTGCCCGTCGACGACCAGTGCTCTGGGGGCGATGGCGCCGAGGCCGAGGATCGCGGCCTGGGCCCGGTTGATGATGGGCGTGCCGAACTCAGAGCCGTAGCTTCCGGTGTTCGTCACCGTGATCGTTCCGCCGGTCATCTCCTCGATCCGGATGGAACCGTCGCGCGCGGCCGAGGCCAGACGCTGGATCTCGGCCGCGACCTCGCCGAGCGTGCGGTCCCCGACGTCTCGAACCACCGGCACCAAGAGCCCTCGTTCGGTGTCGGTCGCGATGCCGACGTGAACCCGACGGTGCAGCCAGATCTCGCCCTGCTCGGCCAGATACGACGCGTTGAGGCTTCGATGGTCCGCGCATACGTCGGCCAGGGCCCGGACCACGATCGGGAGCGGCGACAGGCCGGCCTCCCGACGGAACGCCTCGAGCACCGTGGAGTCGAGCGTCCGAAACGTGGTGACCTGTGGCACCTCCCGAACGACCCGAGTGAGGTTCTCGGCGATCGTTCGCCGGATCATCGAGATGGGTCTGACGTCGGCATCCGTGGGCATCATCACCGTCCACAGGGCCCGGGCTCCGGCACGCTCCTCCGCCTCGACGGCCGGAGCCATCCCCTCGCCCGGCGGTGCCTTCCCTTCCCCGGGGGGTGCGTGGACCTCCCCCGCTACCGGTGGGCCCGACCGAGCGGCCCGCTCCACGTCTTCGTGGGTGATCCGTCCACCCGGACCGGACCCGGCGATCCCGCCCAGCTCCACCCCGAACTCCTTGGCCCGGCGGCGGACAGCCGGGGTGGCAGGCACCGTGGCCGGGCCTGCATCCTCCTCCACCGCCCCCTCGCCGTCCTCCACTTCGAAGGTGACCAACGGCGCCCCCACGTTGACCGTCTCTCCCACCTGCCCATGCAGCCTGGCGATCGTCCCGGCGAATGGTGAGGGGATCTCCACGGTCGCCTTGGCCGTCTCAACCTCGACGATCGGCTGGTTCAGCGAGACGGGGTCGCCTTCCTTGACCAGCCAGGCGGTGACGGTGGCCTCCTCCAGGCCCTCGCCCAGGTCCGGCAGTGCGAAAACTCGCCCGGCCATCAGTGGCTCACCACCCTGCGTACGGCGGCCGAGATCCGCTCGATGCTGGGCAGGTACCGCTGTTCGAGAGCCGCCGGCGGATACGGTACGTCGTAGCCGGTCACCCGAAGGACCGGCGCCTCCAAGTAGTCGAACGCCTCCTCCATGATCCGGGCGGCGATCTCCGCGCCCATCCCCAGGGTGCGAGGCGCCTCGTGCACGACCACGACCCGGCCGGTCTTCCGCACGGACTCGGCGAGCGTGTGGAGGTCGAGGGGGACGAGCGAGCGGAGATCGAGCACGCGGCAGGAGATGCGTTCACGGGCAAGGACCTCGGCGGCCTCCAGGCATCGCGCGACCATGGCCCCGTAGGTGACGAGGGTGCAGGCGTCGCCCTCCCGCCGGATCCACGCCCTGCCGATAGGGGGCCCGTCCACCGCGAGCTCGCCCTGTTCCTTGGCCCAGTACCGGCTCTTGGGCTCGAGGAAGATCACCGGGTCGGGGTCGGCGATGGCGAGTGCCAGGAGCCGGTAGGCGTCCAGCGCGCCCGAGGGGACCACGACCTTCAACCCTGCTGTGTGCGCGTAATAGGTCTCCGGACTCTCGCCGTGGTGCTCCTTGCCCCGGATGCCGCCGAACGAGGGGATCCGGATGACGATCGGCATCGAGGTCCGGCCCCGAGTGCGGTTGCGGTACTTGGCGATGTGGCTGACGATCTGGTCCAGCGCCGGATAGGAGAACCCGTCGAACTGCATCTCGGCGACGGGCCGCCAGCCGGCGAGCGAGAGGCCCACGCAGATCCCTGCGATCCCGGCCTCCGCGATCGGCGTGTTGAACACCCGTTCCGTGCCGAACGCGCGCTGCAGGCCTTCGGTGACGCGATACACGCCGCCGAGCTCACCGACGTCCTCGCCGAACACCAGCGTCCGAGGATCGTTCGTCAGGGCATCGCGGAGCGCGGCGTTCAGTGCGGCGACCATCGTGTACTCAGCCATCCGGGCCATCGGTCGCCGATCGCCGATCGCGCTCCAGGCTCTCGGGCGGCTCCGCATAGGCGAAGGCGAAGAGCTCCTCGGGCGGCGGCGACCCGAGCGAGGTGATCCCGGCCCGAACGTCGGCCACCCACTCCTTCGCCTCGTCTTCGCAGTCAGCCACGAACGACTCGTCGGCGATCCCGGAGGCTAGCAAGTGCTTCAGGTAGCGGTCGATGGGATCGCGCTCGCGCCATAGCCTGACCTCGTCCGCGCTTCGGTACTTCGTCGCGTCGTCGGCGGTGGAATGCGGTCCCATGCGATAGGTCAGGGCCTCGATCAGCGTGGGCCCCCCGCCGGCCCGGGCCCGTTCGGCCGCCGCCCTCGTCACCGAGTACACCGCCAGGACGTCGTTGCCGTCGACGAGCACGCCGGGCATGCCATACCCCTCGGCCCGCGCGTGGATCGGCCCCGCCGTCTGCTCCCTGAGCGGGACCGAGATGGCCCACCCGTTGTTCTGGCAGAGCAGGATGGCCGGGGCACCGAACACCGCGGCCATGTTGGCCGCCTCGTGGAAGTCGCCTTCCGACGTCGCCCCGTCGCCGAAGTACGCCAGGGCGCAGACGGGCAGCCCGTCGAGCCTCGCGCCCATGGCCCACCCCACGGCGTGCACGATCTGGGTGGCGACCGGGACGCAGATCGGCGCGAACCGGCTGGCGATGGGGTCGAACGGTCCCCCGTGCCAGACCCCTCGGTGGTACTGGAGGTACTCAACGACGTCGACACCGCGGGCGACGGCCGCGGCGAGTTCGCGGAAGGACGGGAACACGAAGTCGTCGGGCTCCAGGGCGAAGGCGCTTCCCACCTGGGCCGCCTCCTGGCCCTCGAACGGCGGGTATACGGTCAGCTCGCCCTGACGCTGGAGGGCCATGCACTCGCGATCCAGGCGGCGGGACAGGATCATCAGACGCAGCAGGTCGCGAAGCTCGTCCGGCTTCAGACCAACGTCGGTGTCGCCGACCGCGGTTCCGTCGGGCGCGACGAGCCGCACCAGGGCGGCGTCGTGCGGGTCCTCGTGCATGGCCATGATCATCGACCTCGAACGGCGGCGGGTGTGCGAGAGCATATATGCTGCTCGGCGACGTGGTCCCGTGCGCCTACCTCCGCGCGTTCCAGCCTCTGGAGGCGTTCCCGCCCGATGAACAGGCTCGCTGGGAGCGGTACATCGTCGGTGGAGGGATGCTTCGCCGGCCCCGCCCCTCATACCGGCAGTGGATGAGCGGCCGGCGCCTCGGCGTCCTTGCCGCTTCGGAATCCGACGGCGCCGATATCCGCATCGACAAGGGCGCCTACTTCGTCTGTCCATGGCGGACCAGGCTCCGGGTGCTGGCCAGCCTGTTGTCCTTCCGCGAGAGTGCACAGTTCGAGGGGAGCGACGCCTTCGTGAGCGACCGGGAGGCCCGCCGGGCTTCCAGGGAGCTGGCCAGGATCCGCCGGCGCGATCCGAAAGCCGTCTCGTTCATCATGCAGAGCCCGTGGCACGTCCCCGTCCGGTGGTTCGTGCTGTTCGGGGACGGCGACCGGCGGCTCGAGGAGCACGGCGTCCGCCATCGACTCCGGTACCTGACCACCGTGCGCAAGGCCGCGCGTCGGGCCGAGCGGTCGATCCCCGGGCTCCGGCGGACGGACTTGGGGCCGGTGGCCGACATGATCGTCGAGCTCTACGAGTGGCTCGCGGCCTTCGACCGCCGATCCCTGCTCGAGCTGGACTACGGTGGCCTGTGCGACCTCATGACCTGGGACGAGCTCGATGACGATCATTCGGCCCGCGACATCCAGGATGCGCTGAAGGCCCTCTCGTCCGAGGAGTTCCCGCGCTCGGCCGAGCTGTACCAGTCGGTCATCAGCCGGTGGGCCGAGGTCCGGGGCCATGAGACGTTGAACTGACGGCTCTCGCCCATGCCGTGACCTCGTGGCCAGGGGCAGAATCGAACTGCCGACACCGCGGTTTTCAGCCGCGTGCTCTGCCAACTGAGCTACCTGGCCAGACATGGTCGCGCCGGCGCGAGCGCCGGCGCTCCCAGCGCGGGTGACGGGATTTGAACCCGCGATTACCGCCTTGACAGGGCGGTGAGGACGGCCAGGCTCCTCCACACCCGCGAGTCTTCGGTTGTGTGCCCCCAACGGGATTCGAACCCGTGTCGCCGCCTTGAAAGGGCGAAATCCTAGGCCGCTAGACGATGGGGGCTCCGGGCGCTTGCGGCACCCCCGCCCCCGGCCCGGGGGCAGCCCCCGAAGTATAGCTTCCGCCGGTAGCCCGTCGGAGCCGCTTCAGGCGGGAAGGGCTCTCGCCGATGAAATGGCATGCGGGCGCTGCTGGAGTTCCTGGGGATCGTCGCGCCCGACACCACCCGGCGCGTGCCGATAGCCCTTCCCGCCTGGGCCCGATGGGCCGTCCAGGTCCTCCCGGTGGTGATGGCACTGGTCTCCCTGGCCATCTACGCCTTGATCCGCGTCGTCCTTTTCTGACCGCCCGGCGGATCCAAGCCTCAGCGTGTCGTGGGGACGCAGGTCTGCCCCCGACCCGCATTCGAGGACGTGACGGACCCCACGACGAGGCATGACGATCTTCGCCCGTCCGACCGTCAGGACTGCCACCACGCGCAGCCGCGCGTCGAGCAGGGCCACCGAGACCGGGAACCGCATGCCGAATGTGTGGATCGAGCGTGTCCTGGGGATGAGGAACGCGTGGCATGGCTCCATCCGGTCGCGCCCCCGGAGCCCGCGCATCCGTTCGCGCGGGCCCGTCGGCACCTCGACCCACCACCACCCGCCACGCGGATCCCGCAGGACGATGTCCCTCACGTGGCGGCACGGTACCCGCCCCCACCGACATCGAGGGCCGCGGTGCGACCTAGCCGGGCGGGATGTTCTGGTTCAGCTTGAAGAGGTTGTCCGGATCGTACGTGCGCTTGAGCGCTTGGAGGCGATCGTACTTCCGCGCTCCATAGGCCTGGCGGATCCGGTCCTCACCTTCGTCCATCAGGAAGTTCACGTACACGCTCGTGTGGTAGGGCTCGAGGGCCGACCAGAAGCTCCTCGACCACTCGCGTTCCTCGTCGAATCCCTCGCTCGTCGCCGTGGTGGCGTTGATATTGAGCGTATGCCCTGCGACGCGGCCGTTGAAGGCCGTTTCGTCCTCGCCCACCCGCGTGATCGCGCCCCCGAGGTGGAAGATTGGGAAGGCCGTGAGTGGGGACGTCATCCGAGCCGCCCGGTCGGCCACGATGTCGATGATGTCGTCGGTCAGGGTGGCCAGGTCGCAGGACCGGAAGTAGTACCACCATCCGTGAGGGAACGACGGGTCGAACATGGCCTGATGGGTGAGGAACGGCTTCGGCTCGCACAGGTCGAGGAGCGGCGACCCGAATTCCCTCATCGGGCGCACCACCTTCTCACCGTCCTCCACGGGGCCCGCGTAGCAGCAGGTCACCGCCACGACCGGCACGCCGTGCAACTCGGGCGGGATGACGGGGAGCGGCGGGGCCTTCCGGTGTACCACGATCGTCGTGAGCTCGTCCGGTACGTCGGTGATCCAGTCGCGGTAGAAGCGCAGGACGTTCGGCGACTCCTCCATTCGCCAGAAGATCGGCCCGGCGAGCACGATGGGGCCGAGCGCGTTGAGTCGGAATTCGAACTCGGTGACGATGCCGAAGTTGCCGCCGCCGCCCCGAACGCCCCAGAAGAGGTCCGCGTTCTCGTCCGCGCTGGCCTTCACGAACTCCCCCCCGGCGGTGACCATGTCCACGGCGAGGAGCTGATCGATCGTGAGCCCGTACTTGCGCATCAGCCATCCGATGCCGCCGCCCAGGGTGAGGCCGGCCAGCCCCGTGTGCGTGACGATCCCGGCCGGGACGGCCAGCCCGAAGGCCTGCGTTTCCCGGTCGAGCTCCCCGAGGAGCGCTCCGGCCTGGGCCCTCGCGGTGCGGGCCTCCGGATCCACACGGATGCCCTTCATGAGGCCGAGGTCGATGACCATCCCCCCGTCGCAGAGCGACTGTGCCCGCCGCTCCTTACCGCGACCGGGAGATCGGTGGTACGGGCGAACCGCAGGGCCGAGATGACGTCGGCTACACCCACGCATCGGGTGATGAGGGCGGGGGACCGGTCGATCGACCCGTTCCAAATCTTGCGCTGCTCGTCGTACGAGGGATCTCCGGGTCGGATCACCTGGCCACGGAAGGATCCTCGGAGCTCGCGGAGGGCGGCTTCGTCCAGCTTGGTCTCGGTGATGGAGGTATCCAACCGATCGCTCCTCGTCCCAAACGAAGCGGAGATTCTCGCACCAGTCGGCGATGGGCACAATGTGGCAGCCCGAATCGAGGATTTGGGCGGCATGGCCGTTGTCAGACAGGACTAGCGGGAACCTGAGATCGGCCAAGACTCATCGGGCGTCACCAGACCCGGTTCGTCGTGATGGCGTGGTACCCGGGTTTGCCGGGGACTACGCTTGTCCGAGCGTCGATCCGGTCGTCGGGAAAGGCGATATGGGGGCTGGGGAGAGAACGCCGCTGAAGACTCACCCGGACAGTCTGGCGCGAACGATCAAGTCGGATCCGCTGAACTACGTCGCAAAGACGCTGATCGTGGCGGTCGCCTATTACGTGGCCGCCCGCCTGGGGTTGCGGGTGGCCTTGATCGAGAGGAACGTCACACCGCTCTGGCCGCCGACGGGTATCGCCCTCGTAGCCTTCCTCGTCTTCGGCCGGGCACTATGGCCCGGCGTTGCACTGGCCGCCTTCGCGGTCAACCTGCCCATCAACACGAACGGCTTCGCGGCCGCGGCGACTGCGGGAGGAAACACCCTTGCTCCGCTCGTCGCCGCGGGTCTCCTCACCAGCGTAGGGTTTCGCAGAGAGATCGACCGACTGCGGGACGCCGTTCACATCGTCTTCCTCGGGGCACTCTTGAGCATGCTCATCAGCGCCTCGGTGGGGGCCAGCACCCTCGTGTTCTCCGGGGCTTTATCGGCACATGAGTTCCCCGCGGCATGGGCAGTGTGGTGGACCGGCGATGCAATGGGAGTTCTCGTCGTCGCCCCGTTCCTCCTCAGCCTGTTCCAGAGGCCGTGGAGCGGCTCGCTCCGAGAACGCACCGAGGGGATCGCGCTGCTTCTCCTCGTCGCCGTCGTGTCTCTGCTGGTGATGAACAGCGACCGTGGGCTGATGTTCCTCGTGATTCCGTTCCTGGGATGGACGGCATGGCGCCTCCAGCAGCGTGGAGCGGCCCCCGCCGCGTTGATCGCCGTTGGGATCGCTTCGTGGGCGGCCGCCCACGGCCTCGGCCCGTTCAGACAGGGCACGCTGTTCGAGAAGATGGTCACGCTCCAATCCTTCGATGCCACGGTCGCCTTCTCGTCGCTGTTCCTCGCTGCGTTGGTCACCGAACGAATACGCGCCCGCGAAGCACTGGAGCGGGCCACTGACCAACTGGAGGTGAGGGTCACTCGTCGAACCGCTGAGCTCTCCGCGGCCAACGAGCTGCTGAAACGCGAGATCGTCGAGCGGCACGAGACCGATCGAAGACTGCGACAACGCGAGGGTCAGCTGGCCGAAGCTCAACAAGCAGCCCAGGTCGGAAGCTGGGAGTGGCTGATCCCGGAGAACCGAGTGTCGTGGTCGGACGAGATGTTCCGCATCCACGGATTCCTCCCACAGGAGTTCCCCCTCACGTTCGAGAAGGCAGTGAAACAGGTAGCAGAGGACGACGTCGCTCGCATCCGAGCGAACGTTAAGGCGGCACTCGACAGAGGTGGAGGTCAGCAGCTTCCCGACATCGAGTACCGGATCGTTCGACCCGATGGCGCCGAGCGCGTGTTGCGCGGAAAGGCCAAGCTTAGCGTCGGGGCGAACGGGGAACCGCTCCGAATGATTGGGACGGTTCAGGATGTCACGGAGAGCAAGATGGCCGAACGCGAGCACCGGATCGCGGAGACCTTGCAGCGAAGCCTCCTCCCCGACCGCCTCCCCGAGATTCCCGGTGTCTTGCTGACGGCCCGCTACGTGCCGGCAACCTCCGATATGGAGGTCGGCGGCGACTGGTACGACGTGGTGCAGCTCCCCGACGGGCGGGTTGGGCTCGCGATCGGCGATGTCGCCGGGCACGGCCTGCGGGCCGCCGCGACCATGGGGCAGATGCGGATGGCGCTGCGCGTCTGCGCCCTAGAGGAGCGATCGCCGAACCGAGTGGTGACTCGTCTCCGTCATCTGGTTCGTGGGCAGCTCGATGCCGAGTTCGCGACGCTCGTCTATCTCGTGTTCGATCCCGACTCGGGGGCTGTGCGGTTCGCAAACGCGGGCCACCCTCCTCCGCTGGTGGTCCGAGGAACGGAAGGCGCTTCGTACCTGGAGGGTGGCCTCGGTCCTCCATTGGGAGCGGTCGGCTTCCCCGACAACTACCTCGACGTCACGTCTCACCTTGCAGCCGGCTCGACTCTCTTCCTCTTTACCGATGGGCTCGTCGAGCGGCGCGGAGCCACGATCCGAGATGGACTCGATCGACTGAAGACGTTGGTGACTGCCTCCGACGAAGATTTGGAAGCGACGTGCGATCACCTCCTTTTCGCCATGGTGGGGAGCGACGTGTCGGACGACGTCGCCCTCTTGGCACTCCGCCCGGTTCTACTTTCGAGTCAGCCATTGCTTCTTCGTCTGCCGGCGGAACCATATGTGCTCGCATCTTTCCGCCAGACTCTGCGCCGCTGGCTCAGAGAGATCGGCGCCTCTCCGCAGATCGCGAACGACATCCTCATCGCGTGTGGCGAGGCATGTGCGAACGTGATCCAGCATGCCTATGGCGCCAAGGACGGACTTCTGGAAGCGGACCTCGTCGTGCTCGATGGAACGGTAGAGGTGACGGTCCGCGATCGTGGTACCTGGAGGCCCTCTGGCGGAAGACATGCGGGCTACGGAGAACGGCTGATCCGGGGGCTCATGGATTCGGTCGACGTCAAGAGTGGGTCGGGGGGAACGGTTGTGCGGATGCGGCGACGACTTCAGGCAGGATCGCAAGATGAGCCAGCTCGCGCGCGTTGAGGCAGAGGATCGTGGCATCCTCTGTGTCATCCGGCTTCATGGTGAGGTCGATATCTCAAACGACAAGGAGGTGCTTGCTGCCATCGAGATGGCCGTGCCGCACAGCGCACTTCGG
>WNGF01009394.1_pt1 | contig 19844 bp, 16 predicted proteins | sample 5400641 | NCBI WGS metagenome assembly WNGF01 (sample SAMN13153371, study PRJNA577476) | soil metagenome | isolation source: 80 cm soil or saprolite under grassland replicate 2 | place: USA:California | collected 2016-06-15
CTCGCGAGCTGGCGGTCATCTGCCGTCCGCCACCACACGGCGCCCCCGGCGAGCGCGGCGACGGTCACGATCGCCGCGGCCGCCAGCAGCCGGAGCCGGAGGCGGCGCGGCGCCGCGGGCGCGAGGCGCGCCAGCACCGAGGACTCGAAGCCCGCGGACGGCTCGTGCTCAGGCGCCAGCAGGAGCAGCTCGTCGACGACCTCCGCGGTCCCGGCGAGCGCGCGCCGGCACTCCGGGCAGCCGCTGAGGTGCCGGAGGGCACGCGCCCGCTCGTCGCCGGCGGCCACGCCGGCGGCCAGCTCGGGGAACAGCTCCCGGGCCTCGGCGCACCGCGGTCCCTCAGCCACCGCCAACCCCGAGTGCCTCGCGGAGCTTGGCCAGGCCCCGGCGGACCCGCGTCTTCGCCGTGCCGAGCGGGATGCCCTCCAGGTCGGCCATCTCCTTGGCGGTCATCCCGTAGAACACCGACAGCACGATCAGCCTGCTCTGCTCCGGCGGGAGCGCACGCACCGCGCTGCGGAGGTGCTCCTTGTCGTCGACGTGCGCACCCTCGTTCTCGCCCTCTTCGCGCGAGAGCAGGGTCCCCATGAGTGCCTGCGGGTCGATGGGCTGCTCGCCGCGGAGGCGCAGCGCGTCGATGGCGAGGTTGCGCGTGATCGTCAGCACCCAGGTCGCCGCCCGCCCGCGACGCGCGTCGTACGCGCCGGCGTTGCGCCAGACCCGCAGGAAGGCTTCCTGCGCCACCTCCTCGGCGACCGCGGTGGACCCCACGATGGTGAGCGCCAGCCCGTAGACCCGTGACTGGTAGCGCCGGACGAAGGCGGTGGTGGCGTCGGGGTCCCCAAGGGCCATGCCCGCGAGCAGCGACTCGTCCGACAAGTCGCCGGCCATCGTGCCCGTCCGGTGACGCCTCTGGTACACCGTGTGTGGAATCCCTCGTGCGATCGGCGACGTACTACCCATGAAGCAAACGCTCTGCATGATGCGGGGTCAAGGCGTGGAGATCAGGCCGGTGCGGCCGGGCGAGGCGGCGGACCTGCGGCTGTACCGGAGTCTCGGGTTCGTCCCGGCGGGCGAGCGCCGCACGATGGCCTCCGACCCGAGCCGTGCCGGGATCTTCATGACCCGCGCCCCCTGAGGCCCGGCGCCCGCGACTCCTCCGTGCCCAGCGGCGGGTGCCCGGCGGGCCCGGCGTCCCGTTCGAGCGCCTCGAAATGGCGCTGGCAGAGCCGCTGCCGCCGCGCGTCCCGCACCATGTAGGTCCCGAGCACGAGCTGGACGACGCTGCGCGCGAGATCCTCCCACCGGTCCCGCAGCCAGAGATAGGCCAGCGGCACCAGGCGCGGTCTGCGGGAGGCGTCGTGCGGCACGAGCAGGCACGGCCCGCGGTTCGGCATCGAGCGGCTGTGCGACGCCGAGGTGGACAGCGCGAAGCGCATCAGCAGCTCGCGCGCTGCCGCCCGCATGGTGATCGGCGCCAGCCGCCACGCCGGGCAGGGCCGGTTCGCGGCGACGCCGAACGGGATGTGGTTGACCTCCCGCGCGGAGAGCGTCTCCCAGCGCGACGGGTCGAAGCGGTCCGGGTCGTCGAAGCCGGCGCGGTGGAACGCCGGGTAGTCGAAGCACAGCACCGAGCCCTCCGGGAGGGTGGCGCCGTCGCGCACCGTGATCTCCCCGGTGGTGATGCGGTGGGCGACCCCGAAGAGCGGGTAGAGGCGGAACGTCTCCTCCATCACCTGGTCCAGGTAGCGGTCGTCGCGCAGCGCCTGGACCTGCGCCTCCGGGTGCCGTGCCAGGACCATCAGCAGGTGGGCCACCGCCTCGGACGTCTGCACGATCGCGGTGTTGAAGAAGGTGCCCTGCAGGTAGAGGGCGCGCTCCCGCAACGACAGGTCGGCGGGGAGCTCGTGCGGCGGACCGCCGGCTTCGAGCCGGCCGACGAGGAACCGGGTCAGCCGGTCGCGCCGGTCCATGTGCCGCAGCCCGCAGCACTTGAGCGCGGTCGCGACGTCGTCGGCGTTGCCCACGATCAGCGCCCGCGCCTCGGGCGGGCACCGCTCCCCGAAGACGACCTCGTAGTAGAACTCGGCCCACACCGGCATCAGGAGGTCGCGGAGCCGGACGAGCCGGGCACCGCGGATCCCGTCCAGCGCCCCGGCCGTGCACCGCGCCGCCAGCGCCTCGGCCTGCTCGCGAGGCATGGCGAGGATGCGCCGGGTGGAGCGGGCGACCTCCTCGTACCGCTCCCCCGCCTCGAGGTGCTCCTGGTGGATCTCGGCACCCGGAGACAGCCAGTACCAGAACAGGTCCGACAGGCCGGCACCGCGGCTGCGCCCGTTCGCCGCCGGGTGGGCGTACACCTCCTTGAAGTGGGCGGCGTCCACGAGCTCGCCGGGAACGGCGATCCCCTCGTGGCCGTTGATGCGGGCGAACAGGCGCATGCGCAGCGCGACGACCGCCTTCGGCAGCAAGAAGAGGCTCGCCAGCAGCAGGCCGGCGCCGAGGAGGAGCAGCGCTAGCATGGCTTCCCCCAGATGAGGTCGGGACCCACGTCGCCTGGCGAGCGGCAGCCGCACAGGGCCAGCGCCAGGTCGAGCTCGGCGCGGAGCATGTCCAGCACCCGCGCGACGCCGTCCTCGCCGTCGACCGCGAGCCCCCAGAGGACGGGACGGCCGATCCCGACGGCCTCCGCGCCGAGCGCCAGCGCCTTGACGACGTCGGTGCCGCGGCGCACGCCGCCGTCGAGCAGCAGCGGGACCGTCCCCCCGACGGCGTCGGCGACCTGGGGCAGCAGCTCGACCGTTGCCGGCACGGTGTCGAGCTGGCGGCCGCCGTGGTTGGAGACGGCGAGGGCGTCGATGCCGCAGCCGACCGCGACCCGCGCGTCCTTCGGGTGGACGACGCCCTTGAGCACGATCGGCAGCCTGCTGACCGAGCGCAGCCAGTCGACGTGGTCCCACGACAGGTCCGAGCGGAAGCCGATCGGCCGTCCGTCCATGTGGGCACAGGCCATCCCCCGTGGCAGGTCGAGGAAGCCGTTGCGCAGGTCCCGCTCGCGGCGGCCGAACACCGGCGAGTCCACCGACACCACCAGCGCCGAGCATCCCGCCGCCTCGGCGCGCCGCACCAGGTGCTCGGTGAAGCCGAGGTCGGGCTGGATGTAGAGCTGGAACCACAGCTCGGCGCCGGTCTCGGCGACCTCCTCGACCGCCACCGTCGACGCCATGCTGACGACCATGACCACGCCCGCCTTCGCCGCCGCCCGCGCGGTCGCCAGCTCCCCGTCGGGATGGGCGAGCCGGTGGAACGCGGTCGGCGCGACCATCACGGGCAGGGCGGCACGGTGGCCGAGCAGGGTGACCGCCAGCTCCCGCGGCCCGCCGCCGCGGAGCACGCGCGGCACCAGGCCGATCCCGGCGAACGCCGCCTCGTTCGCCCGGACCGTGACCTCGTCGCCGGCGCCGCCGGCGAAGAAGTCGTAGACGGCGGGGTCGAGGCGGTGGCGCGCCTGGTCCTCGATCTCCCGCAGCGACAGGGCTTCCATGCCGCTCACACCGTGACCCGGCCCAGCTCGCGGGCGAGGAAGGCATGCAGCGGCCGGCGGTGGACCCGCTCGTCGGTCCACTCGTTCTCGAGGTTCTCGGTCACGTGGTGCTCCGCGGCCAGCTCCCCGAGGCGGTACGCCCGCACGACCGGGTGCAGGTAGCGGCCCTTCGCCGCGGACTCGGCGTCGGACTGGGCGATGCGGCCCACCGAGATGTCGAACGGATCGAGGCGGTCGTGGTCGGGCCCGTACTCCAGCGTGACCGTGAAACGGTCGCCGCCGTAGCTGGCCGGCACGTAGTCGACGGGCAGCTCCTCGAGGTAGTGGGCCCTCCCGTCCGGTCCGACCGTGATCAGGTCGCAGAGGAAGCCGAACTGCTGCCACAGGGCCGAGGTCCGGTTGACGCGGGCGAGCACGGCGTCCGCCAGCGCACTCGGGTCGGCGGGGAGCTCCCGCCGGGGCCACTCCACGCCGTGGTGCTTGCGTTCCAGGATGCGGTGCAGCGCCCTGACGCCGTACCGGAAGCCGTGGATGAACCCGCCGGTCGACCGCTTGAAGTCGCGCACCTGCATCAGCGTCCCGGCGAAGTACAGCCCAGGGACGTTCACCGACTCCCACTCCGCCGTCTGCGCGGGGAAGCGGTCCTGGATGACCAGCTCCGGGCGGCACGACGCGTCGAAGATCGACGGGTCGAAGCGGAAACCCGTGCACACGATCACCCGGTCGTAGGGATGTCCTTGGTGACCTCGTTGGCCCGCGCGAAGCTCACGGTCACCAGATAGGTCCCGTCGCGCCGCTCGATCCGCTGGATGGTGCCGTCCAGGAGCGCGTTCTGCGACTTGAGCTGGTAGGTGTCGAGCAGGTTGTTGTTGACCGCGCGCAGGTGCCCGACGTAGTGGGTCCGCCACGCCATGCGGATGGACTCCGGGCCCGCCACGTGGATCACCGCCGCCGTCTCGATCAGGTTGTCGGCGGTCTCGAACCCGGAGTTGCCCTTGCCGATGACCAGCACCCGCTGGTCGGTGAAGTCGGCCGGGTCGACCGAGACGGTCCCGTACAGCTCCGCGGTCTCGATGCCGGGGATCGGCGGGAGGTACGGCGCCGAGAAGCCGGTCGCCACGACCAGCCGCCGTGCCTCGGACACCCGCCCGTCCTGGTCGGTCGCGCGGAAGGACCCGCCTTCCCGGCTCACGCGGACGACCCTGGCGCCGTAGCGGACGCGCAGGCCGAACGCCTCGGCGAAGTCGGCCAGGTAGCGCACCAGGTCGTCGGCGTCGGGGAGGTAGCGCCCGGTGTAGCGGGTGAACAGCAGGCGCGGGTCGTCCGACAGCAGCGAGTTCCAGTCCATCCGCAGGTTCAGCTCGGGGTCGTCCCAGCCCGTGTGCGGCTTGTTGATCGAGATCAGCCGCCGGTGCCGCGGGAACGTGCCGAAGAACGTCCCGGGCGCCGCGCCCGCTTCGAGGATCTGGTAGTCACGTCCCGCCCGCTCCAGGAAGTAGCCGAGCTGCAGGCCCGCCGGGCCCGCGCCGATCACCAGGTAGTCCATCGGTCACCCTCCAGGCGTGGTTTCAACGGCCAGCTCGGTCGCGGTGATCTCCTCGAGCCGCCGGCGGCGGGTCTCGACCCCGTAGCGGGCGATCGCCGTGGCGGCGAGCGCGGTCGGGACGGCACCGAGCAGCGCCGCCCCGGTCAGGCTCGGCGGAGCCAGCCCGATCACCACGACGGTCACGCCCAGCAGCCCGCCGCCGCGGGCGCAGGCGCCCGCCAGGCCGGTCCCCCGCGCCCGGACGCGCGTCGGGTACACCTCCGAGCTGTACGGCGTCAGCACGGCGAGGATGGAGTTCGTGCCCACCAGCAGCAGCACGATGAGCGCCTGGAGCACGTACGGGTGCTCTGCGACGCGCCGCCCCAGCGCGACGAAGGCCAGCAGCGTGGCCGAGGTGAGCAGGGCGACGGCGATCATCGTCCGCCTGCTGCTCCAGAAGCCGTACAGCAATGCCACCACGAACACCGCGGGGAACCCGATGATGGCGGCGCCGGCGAGCAGGCGCTCGGCGGCGCCGGTCTCGAGCCCGAGCTGGCGCAGGTTGGTCGGAAGCCACAGCAGGAACCCGCTGTTCACCAGGCCCCAGCCGAGGCCGAACAGCACCACGGCGGTCGTGAGGCCGCCAAACGGCCGGCGGAAGAGCTGGACGTAGCGGCCCGGTTCCTCCTCCGAGCGGGGCTCCGGGTTCTCATGCACCAGGCGGGCGCCGAAGCGCGCCATCACCGCCTCCGCCTCCGCGGTGCGGCCCGCGGCGAGCAGGAAGCGGGGCGACTCGGGGATCCAGCGGTTGAGCAGGATGAGCAGCACGCCCGTCGGCAGCCCGATCAGCCACAGGACGCGCCAGCCGAAGCGCGGCTCCAGCGCGGAGGCGAGCAGGCTGGTGACGACGTACGCGCCCGCCACGTCACCGCCGATCAGCACCATCAGCCAGCTGCGGTGGCGGGCGGGGATGGTCTCGGCCAGCAGGGCGAACGCGATGGGCAGCATCCCCCCGACCGCCGCGCCCATCAGGAAGCACATGAGCAGGTTCCAGGCGAACGAGGGCATCGCGCCGCAGATGGAGGTGGCGATGAACATGACGCCGGCGAGCAGGATCGACGCCCGCCTGCCGATACGGTCGCCCAGCCAGCCCCAGCCGGCGGCGCCGGCCACCATGCCGACGAGCGCGCACAGCGGCAGCAGGGCCACGGGCACGCGACCCTGCGGGTTCAGCGGCGACTTCAGGCCGTACTCCTGCGCCATGCCGGGCACCACGAACGCCAGCGTGGTCGGCTTCATGACGTCGATGGTCACGGCGACGGCCATGACGGCGAGCAGCGTCAGGTGGGCGCGCCGCAGCGGGGCCTCGTCCAGCGCGGTCACCCGCAGCCCGGCGACCCGCTCCGGGAGGCCGCCGGCGCCGCGCGGCACCAGCCCGTACGCCGCCATGGCGATGCCGGCGACGATCAGGGCCATGCCCGCCTTCATCGCGGGGTCCAGGGGCATCCCGGCCATCTGGTAGCCCATCTCGGCCGCGCCGAAGTAGCTGGGAAGATGCAGGACCACCCCCGCGCTCACCGCCGCGATGCCGAGCCAGAACCAGCGGCGGTGCGCGAAGGCGATCATCGGCCGGGCCCCTCCTGAGGTCGTGCTGTCCTCTCCAGGGGTATACGGGAGCGACCGGGCAGAAGATTCACGCCGGGCAGATCCGGCGGAAGCCGCTCGAACGTGAACCGGCCCCCGGGTTTCCCCCGGGGGCCGGTCCCGTCCGTTCTACCCGGACCGCTACGAGCGCAGGTAGGCGATCGCCCGGCCCATCACCTCGTTGCGGTCGGCCTCGTCGGTGATCCCCTCGAAGCCGAACCCGAAGTAGATGCTGTCCTTGGTGGTGGCGACGGGTCCTTCGGGGAACCCGGCCGACGTGATCCGGCTGAAGTCGTTGGAGTTGGGCGAGCTCCCCGGCGGGGCGCCCGGAGTGGTCCACCCGTCCATCCCCGCCTCGAAGGAGGTGGTTCCCTGGCCGGTGGAGACCTCGACGTCGTCGACGAACACGCCCAGGCCCTGGGACGCCCAGTCGCTTGCGTAGGAGACGGAGACCTCGACCTGCTGGCCCGCGAAGCCGCTCAGGTCGACCTGCCAATGCTGCCAGCCGCCGGAGTTCCCCGACGCGGCGTTCCACGCGCCGGTGGTCCCGGTCGGCGTGCACGCCGAGGTGCCGGTCTGGGTCTGGTAGTGGTCCAGGTGCGGGTGCAGCGTCCGCCAGCCTCCCGAGTTCTCCTGCTTGCAGCTCTCACCGGTCTCCTGGTTCGTGTGCCCGTTGGCGTCGGGCAGGGTGGTCCAGTTGTTCTGCCCGACCGTGTGGGCCTCGACGAAGACGTGGTCCCAGGCGGCCTCGGTGTCGAAGGAGGTCCAGAACGACATCGTGGCCCCGCCGGCGGGCACGTCGACCGTGTGCGCCAGCCGCTTGTAGGTGATGTCGGCGATCCCCGAGTAGACGTAGAAGTCGCCGGTGTGCGGGGCGAACGGGCCGCCGGGACGGTCCCACTTCGCCGAGACCCAGCTGTCGAACTGCGGGTAGGTCTTCGCGTCCAGGATCCCGCTGGTGGCGAGGAACGAGGCGTTGTGGCCCTGGTTGTCCGCGCCGGTCCCGCCCCCGAGGGTCCATGCCGACGCCGGCGGTCCGTCGAAGGGCGTGTCCACACCGTTGATCGGGAACGGGTTCCCGTCCGCGTCGAAGCCGGCGTTGGAGACGTAGATGTACGTCCCGAGGTAGTACTGGACGAAGTCGTTCTTGTCGCCCCAGTTCAGGCAGCGCGCCGTGACCTCTGGCGGCGGCGGTGGCGTGCCTCCCTGGCACCGCTGGTTGGCCACCGGGTCGTAGAGCTGCATGCCGCCGATGCCGTTCTCCGTTGCCCCGGCCCACTGGCCCGTGTACAGGAGCTTGCCGCCTTCGTTCAGGTACTGGCGGATCTCCAGGGTCTCGTCGACTGCCAGGCGTGAGACGTTCCCGCCAGGCCAGCCGGGCTCCCGCACGTGGACGTCGTTGCCCCGGTACCAGATGACCGCCTTGTAGTGGCCCAGCACGCCGAGGTGGTCGGGCGCCTTCCGCCCCCTGGCGTCGACGTCGTAGACGTCGTAGCCGACCCCGTTCGCCTTGAGGGCGTCCTCGTAGAACGACAGGTAGTTGGGGGTCGTCGGGCTCGTGCTCGGGTACGGGGGTGAGGTCGAGGCGCCGGTGCGGTCCTCGGCGGCCAGGATCAGGACGTCGGCGTCGTCGGAGTCCTCCACCACGGCGAACGAGACGTGCTCGGTGGTTTCACCGCCGCCGGTGAACCAGTACGCGACCGAGTCGCCGACCTTCAGCCCGGGAATCACGCCCCGCAGGTAGTGGTAGTAGGTGTTGTAGGCGTTGTTGCCCCCGTACCGTTCGCCGTCGGGCGACTCCTTGGTCGTTGCGGTCTGGACCGCGCCGTTGTTGACCGAGTAGCGCAGGGTCACGGGCCCCGCCGCCCGCTTGGCCAGCACCTCGACGAGCTGGGCGGAGTCACCGGCGTAGGAGACGTCCACGCGCAGGTCCGAGGTCGGCCAGTTCGTCTTCCACGGGTCGAGCTTGGAGGTGTCCAGGTACAGGCCGGCGGTGTCGAGGCCGATGTGGGAGACCGGGTCGTCCGGGTCCCCGTTGGTCGTGTACAGGTCGGCCGAGACCCCGGGGTTGAAGCCGGGCACCGCCGGGTCGGTGTCCCTGCCGGTGAGCGCCACGTAGATGGGGTCGTCGGCCGAGGGCGTCAGCGTCTGCCAACCCTGCGGGTACAGCAGCAGCGGGCCGAACGAGTGGTAGCTGATCGCGAACCGGAAGCGCACCTTGTCGAACAGGCCCACCATCGCCTGCGTCTCTTGCTCGGACTCCGGGGCGGGACCGCGGTACGTCTGGCTGGGGAACAGCGACGAGGATCCCTCGGTGTCGTAGTTCCAGTGCTCGGAGTAGTTGCGGTTCGGGTCGACGCCGTCGTTGTTGTTGATGGTCCCGTTGCCGTCGTTGTCGCGGAGGTTCTTGCGCCAGAGCCGCTCGGTGTCGAAGGTGTACTGGTAGCCGTCGGGGTTGTGGACCAGGACGAACCACAGCTCGTTGTCCTTGAGGAGCCGCTTGACGTCCTTGTCGTTGGCCCGCCAGCGGTCGATGTACCAGTTGAGCAGCCGGCGGTCGACCTCGGTGCTGATCCACTCGCGCGCGTGGTGGGTGGCGGCGTAGAGCGTCGCCGGACGGGTCCCGTCGCGGACCTCGCGGGCGTCCTGGGTCAGCTTCAGCGCGATGTACTCGCGCCCCTGGCGCGTCTTCCCGAGGACCTCGAGCTTGACGAGCTGCGGGTTGCGACGGGCGATGTCGTACATCTGGTCCCGGATCCCACCCGGCTCGTCATACGAGCGCCACACCGTGAACCCGGCGGCGGCCTGGACCTCGGCGCGCTGGCGCTGCGTGCGGCCCTGCTTGTCCCGCACGACCTCCAGGCGGACACCCTGGCCGCGAAGCCGGTCGCGCTCCGTGCCCGAAAGGACCAGGGCGACCTCGGCGCCCGCGGGCGTCGCCTTCACGGACGCGACGTCGTAGCCGCCACGCTGAAGGTTCTGCAGCGTGGCCGCGTCCACCGTCGCCTTGTACAGCTCGAGCTCGTCGCCGTTACGGGCGGGAGCTCCGGACGCGCCGGTGGTCAGCCCCGCCATCGAGATCAGGAAGAACAACACGAGCACCAGCAGGGAAGTGCGCCTCGGCCCCATGGCAGGACTCCCTTCGGCTGAAGTGGCTGGTGATAGAGCGCACGCAGCCCTTGCGCGCGTTACGCGGCAAGGGCACGGCGCACCGCAACAACGGTCGTGACGGGCGGCGGGAACCGGTTCGGAGTGGGCGTCGGCCGGGGGTCGGGGGTCTCTCGGCACCTGCGTCGACCAACAACGGGCAGCAGGCCGCTCCCTTGCGGCCTTGGCGCGAACCTCCCCGCGCTGCAGCAAGCAGTGGCGACGAAATGCAAGCATTCGGCGGCAGTGGCGTCAATAGCGAGGTCAGCGCCGTTGCAATGAAACTGGCGACGACAGACGACCGCGGCCCGCCTCCAGGTTCTCGCCAGCTACCTGCTCAGACGAAGGCGCTGTGGCCGGTGATCGCCCGGCCCACGATCAGCGTGTTCATCTCACGCGTGCCCTCGTAGGAGTAGATCGCCTCGGCGTCGGCGACGAAGCGACCGACGTGGTGCTCGAGCAGGATGCCGTTGCCGCCCAGCAGCTCGCGCGCCCAGCCGACCGTCTCGCGCATCCGCACGGTGCAGAACGCCTTCGCCAGCGAGGCGTGCTCGTCCCCGGCCAGGCCGGCGGCCTGCAGCTGCGACAGCCGGGCGCACAGGGCCGCCGACGCGGTGATGTTGCCCAGCATCTTGACGAGCAGGTCCTGGACGAGCTGGAACCCGGCGATCGGCCGGCCGAACTGTTCACGTTCGACGGCGTAGGCCAGGGCGTGCTCGTAGGCGCCGCGCGCGCAGCCCACCGCCATCCAGGCCACCCCGGCCCGGGTCATGCGCAGCACCGCGGCGGTGTCCCGGAAGGAGGTGGCGTGCCGCAGCCGGTTGGCCTCGGGGACCCGCACGCCGTCGAGCGTGACGAGGGCGTTCTGCACGATCCGCAGCGCGATCTTGTCCTGCAGGTCCTCGGCGCTGAACCCGGGCGTGCCCGCCTCGACGACGAAGCCCTTGACCTGGCCGTCGTCGACGTCCCTTGCCCAGATCACGGTCAGGTCGGCGAAGCTGGCGTTGCCGATCCACTTCTTGTGGCCGTCCAGCACCCAGGCGTCGCCGTCGCGGCGGGCGGTGGTCGCCAGGCCCCGTGACGCGCCGGAGCCGACCTCGGGCTCGGTGAGCCCGAAGGCGCCGAGCTTCTCCATGCGGGCCATGGGCGGCAGCCAGCGCCGCTTCTGCTCCTCGGAGCCGCACAGGTAGACCGAGCCCATCGCCAGGCCGCCGTGGACGCCGTTGAAGGTCGCGATCGACGGGTCGGTGCGGGCCAGCTCCATCGCGACCATGCCGTCCAGCAGCGGGCTCCTGCCCGCACAGCCGTAGCCGCTGTACGGGAGCCCCGCGATGCCGAGCTCGGCCAGGCCGGGCAGGATCTGGTGCGGGAACTTCGCCCTGGTCCAGTAGTGGTTGACGATCGGCTGCACCTCCTTCTCCATGAAGCCGCGCACGCGCTGCAGCAGCGCGCGGTCCTCGTCGTCGAGCAGGAGCTCGAGGGCGTAGAAGTCGGCATCGGCGGGCATGGCGAACCTCCTTCGGCGGCTCAGGTGCGGGCCTCGGTCGTGCGGCCGTCCGAGCGCAGGAAGCGGTCCACCACGGGCGCCAGCTCCGCGGCCTCGGTGAGCAGGCCGAGGTGACCGCCTCGGTAGACGTGCAGCTCGGCGTCTGGCAGCAGGCGCTGCATGATGCGGGCGTTGACCAGCGGGATGATGGGGTCGTCGTCGCCGGCGAGCAGGAGCGTCGGCTGCCGGATCCAGGGCAGCAACGGCAGGCTGGTCCAGCCGGCACCGGCGGCGAGCTGGTAGAGGTAGCCACGCCGCGGGCCGACGCGGGTGCGGCCGTGCAGGAGCGCCCGTGCCAGGGACGGGTCGGACCGTGCGCTGCCGCCGTAGAGGTCGGCGGCGATCCGCTCGGCGTAGTCGGGATCCAGGTACCGGCGGGGTGTGGCCATCCTCGCCAGGACCTTCGGCCGGCCGGGCACCATCAGCATGCCCGTGCCGGTGGCGGCCAGGACCAGCCGCCGGCAGCGGCCGCGGTGGCACAGCGCGAACTGCTGGGCCAGGCCACCACCCCAAGAGATCCCGAGCAGGTCAACGGTGCCGTAGCCGAGCTGGTCGAGGAGGCGCCCGAGCAGCCGCGCCAGGCGCGGCAGCCGGTAGGGCATCCTCGGCAGGGGTGAGCCCCCCACCCCGGGGACGTCGAAGCGGACCACCTCGACCGAGGGGTCGAGGCGGTCGACGAACGGCTGCAGCAGCTCGAGGCTGGCTCCGATGCCGTTGGCGAGCACCAGCGGGGTGCGGGTCCCGTCACCGGGGCGCACCGCCACCCGCAGGTGCTGGCCGCCGACCGCGACGGTGCGCACGAACCTGGGCATGCTCGTCTCAGCGGTCCAGGACGTAGGTGCCGGGCGCGGGCGCCGTCGGGCGGAAGCCCGCGGCGCCCAGCCGCCGGGGCCGGGCCTTCTCTCCACCACCGCGCTGCTCCAGCCAGCGGTCGTAGTCGGGCCACCACGAGCCGGACTCGGTGGTGGCGCGGCCCGACCAGTCGGCGGGGTCCGGCGGGTTCTCCGGCGCCGTCCGGAAGGTCGCCTTCGGGTTCCCGGGCGGGTTCACGATCGAGGCGACGTGACCGCTGCTGGACAGCACGAAGCGTGCGCGCCCCCCGAGCATCTGGGTGCTGCGGTAGCAGGACTGCCATGGGCAGAGGTGGTCGGCGACGCCGGCGACGACGTAGGCGTCCACGTCCACCTTGGCCAGGTCCACCGGGGCGCCGAGCATGGCGGCCGCACCGGGTCTGGCGAGGGCGTTGCCCACCGCCAGCCGGATGAAGTCCCGGTGCAGCCCGGCGGGCATCCTGGTCGTGTCGGCGTTCCAGTACAGGATGTCGAACGGGGGCGGCGTGCGTCCCTGCAGGTAGTTGTTGACCCAGTAGTTCCAGATCAGGTCCCCGGGACGCAGCCAGGCGAACACCTCCGCCAGTGAGCGGCCGTCCAGGTAGCCACGCGCCGCGGAGGCCGCGACGGCAGCCCGAGCGGTCGCCTCGTCGAGGGCGGCAGCGGCCATCCCGGCCCGGGCCTGGTCGAGCACGGTCACCGCCAGACCGAACCCGGCGACCTGGTCCTGCTGTCCGCCGGCGGCCAGGTGTGCCAGCACCATCGCCGCGAGGATCCCACCCGAGCACAGCCCCAGCAGCAGCGACCGGTCGACGCGGCAGATCCGCCGGGTCGCCCGCAACGCCTCGACGACCGCCTGCCCGTAGGCGTCGGCTCCCCAGTCGCGGTGCCTGGCGTCAGGGTTGCGCCACGAGATGACGAAGACCTGCTGGCCGCGCCCGACGAGGTACTCGACCAGGCTGCGTCCGGGAGCGAGGTCGAGGATGTAGTACTTGTTGATGGTCGGCGGGACGACCAGCAGGGGCACGCGGCGCACCTGGGGCGTCTGCGGCTGGTACTGCAGCAGCTCGAACATCGGCGTGCGCAGCACCACCGCACCGGGGGTCACCGCGAGGTCGGACCCCACCTCGAAGGCGTCGGCCGCCACCATCGACGGCACTCGCGGCGGCGTGGCCAGGTCGGTGGCCAGGTGCCGGGCGCCGCGGACCACGCTGCCCCCGCCGGAGTCGACGAGCGCCTTCCAGAAGACCGGGCTCACGGCCGGGTTGTTGCTGGGCGCCAGCGCCTGCACCAGGTTGTCGACCACGAACGCCAGCCGGGTGGCGTCGCGCCACTCGAGATCCGCGTCGGCGAGCAGCCCTTCGGCGGTCCGGGCGGCCGTCAGGTAGGCCTGGACGAGGCGGCGCAGCAGCGGGTTGGCGGTCCAGGCCGGGTCGGCGAAGCGGCGGTCCCGCGGCGAGGGCGCCAGGGTGGAGCTGCCGAGGCCGACACGGGCGAGCTCACCGGCAAGCGAGGTCGCCTGGCGCGCCAACTCGCTCGGCCGGCGGGCGAGGGCGGCGGCGAACCGGACGCCAGCCGCGCCCGGGAGGAAACGGCGCAGCGGCCCCAGCGCCGCAGCGGCGAGCAGCAGGTCCAGCGCCGCGGCGGCGTCGGCGGCTTCCGCCGCCGGAGGCCGAGCGTCCACTGGCTGGGGTGTCATGGCGACAGGTCCTCGGGCGGCTGCACCTCACGGCGCAGTAGCTTCCCGGTGGCCGTCTTCGGCAGCGCCGTCTCCAGCCACACGTGCCTGGGGTACTTGTAGGCCGCGACCCGCTCCTTGCAGAAGGCCCGCAGGTCCGCCGGGGTGGCCGCGGCCCCGGGCTTGAGCACCACCGCGGCGCCGACCTCCTCCCCGTGGGTCGGGTGCGGGATGCCGACCACGGCGACCTCGGCGACGGCCGCGTGCTCGTAGAGCACCTCCTCGACCTCCCGCGGGTAGACGTTGTAGCCGCCGCGGATGATCAGGTCCTTCTTGCGGTCGACGATGAAGAAGTAGCCGTCGTCGTCCTGGCGGGCCAGGTCGCCGGTGCGGAACCACCCGTCGGGGACCGCCTCGCGGGTGGCCTGCTCGCGGCGCCAGTAGCCCTTCATGAGGTTGTGACCCCGGATCGCGATCTCGCCGACCTCGCCGGCGGGCACGTCGTCGCCGAGGGAGTCGACCAGCCGCATCTCGACGCCCTGGATCGGCGTGCCGATCGAGCCGGCCTTGCGTGCCCGGTCGGGATGGTTGAACGAGGCGACCGGGGACGTCTCCGAGAGTCCATATCCCTCCAGGACGATGCAGCCGAACGCCTCCTCGAAGCCGCGCAGCACCTCCACGGGCAGCGCGGCGCCGCCGGACACGCAGACGCGCAGCGAGCTCACGTCGTGCTCGCCGCGGCGAGGATCGTGGAGCAGCGCGAGGTACATCGTCGGGACGCCCTCGAAGACGGTCACCCGGTCGCGCTGGATCACCTCCAGCGCCTTGGCCGGGTCGAACCGCGCCAGCAGGGTCAGGCAGGCGCCACTGCCCACCACGGCGTTCAGCCCACAGGTCTGCCCGAAGGAGTGGAACAGCGGCAGGCAGCCCATCACCACGTCGTCGGGCTCGAGGCGGAACAGGGTGGCCGCCGACACCGCCGCGTTGCGCACCAGGTTGGCATGGGTCAGCTCGGCGCCCTTGGGCCTGCCGGTCGTGCCCGAGGTGTACAGGATCACCGCCGTGTCGTCGTCCGCGCGGCCGGCGACCGCCGCCCGCGGCGCGCTCTCGTCCAGCAGCCGGCCGAACGCGGCGGGCACGACCGGGACGAAGCCGGCCCCGGCGGCCTCGGCGCCCTTGGCGGCCTCGTCGGCGATCTGGTGCCAGGCGAAGACCAGCCTGGCACCGGAGTCGCCGAGGTAGTACTCGACCTCGCGGGCCTTCAGCAGCGGGTTCATCGGCACCACGACCGCACCGGCACGCAGCACGCCGTAGTAGAGCACCGGGAACTCCGCCACGTTCGGCAAGATCAGGCCGACCCGGTCGCCCGGCTCGACGCCGTGTGCGGCCAGCAGGCCGGCGACCCTCGCGGACCGCTCGTCCAGCTCGCCGTAGGTCAAGACCAGGTCGTCGTGCCGGACCGCCGCCCGATCCGGGTAGATCTCCGCTGCTTCGACAAGGTTCGAGGCCAGGTTCGCCATCGCCGCCTCCACGCGTCGGTTCCTGTGTGGAAGCGTCCCCTCGGGGGCGCCCAGGGACAATGGCGTGCGGGACAGCATCACCCTCGCCAAACTGTTCCCGGCGACAACGGCCGCGGCTGATCAGCGCCGCCGGCCTCAGTGCTCGTCCGGCTGGCGCCTGCCTTGCGCCAGGCGCAGCGCGTCCAGGGCGGCAAGCAGCTCGGCCGCGGCCCTCGGGTCGTCCAGGGACCGGCCGGTGTGCTCCTGCAACCGGCGCAGCCGGTACCGCACGGTGTTGGGATGGCAGTAGATCCGCTTGCCGGCCTCGTCGGCGGAGCCGCCGGCGTCGAACCAGGCCTGCAGGGTGCCCAGCAGCGTCGAGCGGTCCTGGGCGGGCAGGTCGAGGACCGGTCCGAGCACCGCACGGGCGAGCTCGCCGGCCGCGTCCGGGGCGGCGGCGGCGAGCACGCGGAGCGGCGTCTCCTCGAACTGGGCGACCGCCGGGACGCCGGCGGGAAGGCTGCCGAGGACCAGCCGCGCATAGTGCAGGGCGCGGGGGGTGCCGCCGAGCGTGTGGTAGACGGGGCTGACGCCGGCGCGGGCGCGCACGCTGCGTCCCAGCAGCTCGAGGAGGACTGGGTGCACGTCGAGGTGGCGCAGTGACACCACGCCTACCTGCATGTCGGGCTGCAGTCGCCAGGCCGACCCGAACCCACGGGCGGCCAGGAGCGCCTCGGCGTCCGGCAGTCCCTCCTGCGCCAGCCCCGGCGCCTCGACGGCCACCACCACGAACACGCCTTCCCATGGCAGCCTGAGCTGCTTCGCGGCCTCCCAGGGGGTGTCCCTGTCCGGGATGCCGCCGGTGAACAGCGCCTCCACCAGCGCGGCGTGCTCCCGCGCCCCGGCGAGCAGCAGCTCCGCCGCGGCCTCCCGGTACGCCACGGTGAGCTCCTGGGTGTACTCGCCGATCAGCCACCACACGCCACTGGCGGCGTCCACCAGCGTCTCCGTCTGCGCCTGGCCGCTGCGGCGAGCCTCGTCGACGATCGCCTCCCACAGCTCCGTGAACCCGATCCGGTAGGCATGAAGGATCTCCGCCAGTGGTGCACCCTGCCGGGCGCGGCGACGGCCGGTCTCGCGAGGGACCGACAGGTCGGGCGGCCGGTCCTTGGTGAGCTGCCCCACCATCGACCCGAGGTTGCTCGCGACCGAATCCCGAAGCTCCTCGACGCCGACGACACCGCCCTCACGGTAGAAGTCGAACTCGTCGCGAATCCGCTGCACGACGCGGTCCACCAGGTCGGGAAGGCGTGCCGTGACCGCCCCTGCGACATCGGCGATCTCGGGAGCCAGGATGACGCGCGGGCGACGCAGCCGGTCACGGCCGGGCATGCTCATCGCGGAGCGCGGTAGCGGGCCATAGCGGTGAAGGTAAGTCCCCACGACCGCCTGTCAACCCCAGCCGACGCTCCTTGCCGCTACCGAGGACGGGAGCGGCTGACGCGGGCCGTCTGCCGACTCTCCTTTCGCGGGTGTCGCTAGCGGACCTGGCCGCGGATCTCCCCACCGGGGAAGTCCCCCGGGCCGGTGTTCGGCGGCGCCACGCCGTCGTTGGTGTGCACGTTGACGTAGGTGTCGCCACTGGCCATCGCGGCCAGGACCGCCGCCAGATCCGTCCACCCGCACGCGTTGCCGGGATCGGGGGCGGTGATCGTCCCCTGCGCCAACGTCCCGTTCACCGCGCCCCCGCCGGCGGACCCGCCGAACAGGGTGACGCCGACCGGGCCGTTGACCCCGACCGCCCCGCAGTGGATGTGCGACGCGACGACGTTGTCGATGTTGGCGACGTTGACCTTGAACTGCAGCGCCGCGCCGTCCTCGCGCAGCTTGAAGGTTGCCACGCCCACCGCCTGGGTGTCCCGCGCCGGGACTTCCTGGCCGCCGGAGAGCGTGGCGGCGAAATTGTCGCCGGCTCCGGCCGGCGACGCGGACGCCAGCAACACCAGCGCGAGCACGGGAACGAGCACGAGCATCCTGCGCATCCCATCTCCTCCTCGAGGTAGACGCTCCGAAGGTGCCCCAGCCCCATAGGTAATACTGGCGAACACCCCGGGCGGATTCAGCGAGCGGGAACTTCCTGACGGCGGCCGCCGATTAGGAAATCGTCGCCCAGTCGGTTTGGCTGTCCAGTCCGAGCACGCCCGCGGCGGCGCGGGCGGCGAGTCGCTCGTCGTGCGGTGCTAGCCCGGCGAGCGCGATCACGGTGCCCTCGAGCGCTCCGACAAGCGCCAGCGCAACCGCTCTGGCAGGGGGGCCGGGTGGAATCAAGCCGGCTTCGCGCCCCGCCTTGATCAGGCGGGTGCAGCGCTTGACCAGCGTCTCTGAGATCCGCTCGATCTCGCGCGCAAGGGGATGGTCCTGACCGCTGAACTCGAGCCTCAGCGCCATCCCGACGCGGGCAACGTCCCGTCGGCAGTAGACAGCGTGACCGCGCGCCATCGCGATCAGCGCAGCGACCGGATCGGGCTGCTGGTCGACCAGCCCACCCACCTCGCGCCTCCAGGTCTCATCGACCCACTCGATCACCGCCCGGGCCAGGTCCTCCTTGTCCTTGAACTGGTGATACAGCGCGCCGCGCGTGTAACCGGCCTCGCGCGCCACCTGTTCGAGCACGAGGTTGCCGTAGCCGTAGCGGGAGAGGCTCCTCGCGGCCGACTCGAGCAAGGCGCTGCGCGTGCGGGCGCTCCGCTCAGCCTGGGTCGAACGCTGGCGAACTGCCGGCGCCTGCCCCTTCGAGGGAGATGCATCACGTACATGCATGTATGTATGATACTGCAGTTCCAGGTTCCCGCCTGAGCCTTGCGGCCCGCACCAAGGAGGACAGCAGATGAGGTGCCGGTGAGGCTCCCCAACACCGCACACACCTCCCGGCCCTGGCGGATCCACGAGCTCACTCGGGACTTCCGGCTCGAGGACGTGTGGGAGCTGCCGGGACGGGGCGGCCCGGACGACTTCTCTCGGCTGGTGGAGCTGATCGCCTCGATGGACCCGTCGAAGGGTTCCTCCCGCGCGGCGCGCGCGCTCTGGGCGATCCGGTGGAAGCTCGGAGAGCTGCTCGGCTGGGACGACCCGGACGCCGGCCTCGGCTCCCGGGTGCCGACACTCCGCGACCGGCTGCCTGTGGATCTGCGCGACGCCCCACCCGGTCCGGAATTCGACTCGCTCCCCTTCACCCCGTTGTACCTGACCGAGAGCGAGTTCGCTGCGGAGATCGCCAACAGGACCATGCACGGGGTCATGCACATCGGCCGGGTTCCGGACGGATCCGGCGGCTACCGCGCCCAGATGGCCGTCTTGGTGAAGCCAAACGGTCTGTTCGGAGCCGCGTACATGGCGGCGATCAGGCCGTTCCGGCACCTGATCGTCTACCCGGCCGTGATGCGAGACAGGCGGGACCTGTGGGAGCGCGCCCGATCCGACACCAGCGCACGCCTGGCGCGGAGAGGAACGGCTGAGGCTCCCGACGCCGAGGCGGTCGTTGAGGAGGGCCTCACAGGCCAGCGCCATCGGGTCTGGAGCGCGACTCGTCCGGCGCCATTCGTCTACATCCAGCGCGTGCGCCCGCAGGAGTGCGCGGCGAGCACCATGCTCGGCCACCCTCGTTTCCTCGAGTTCTTCGAGGCAGCGTTCATCGAGTGCTGGCGCGACCGGTTCGGCCAACTGGATGCGAGCCTGGGACCCGACCGGAGGCTGACGGTCGCCGCTGTGAACGTCCGCTACCTCGCCCCGGTTCGCGCCGACGACGAGCTGCGCATCGAGGTCGTCCTGGGCCGGATCACGGAGCGCTCGATCCAGGTTCATTACGACGCCTTCGTCGAGGACGCTCGGGTCGCCGAAGGCGGCTCGCGCTACGTCTGCCTCGATGCGGAGTCCGGGCACCCCGCTTCGCTCCCGGACGCAATCGCCAGCCATTAAGAAAGCGCGGCGCGACAGCCACATGCTCGCGTGTCTACGAGAACCAGGTTCGGTCGGAGTCAGTCAGCCGGCCGCCGCCAGCGCCCGATCGTCGTCGGCGAAGTCCTCGCTCGCGTCCTCCGGCGGGTGGGCCAGGTGCCAGGCGACCGAGCGGTGCACCGCCTCGTGCGGCTCGGTCTCCGTCCAGCCGAGCAGATCGCGTGCCTTGGAGGAATCCGGTTCTCGCTAACTACCTGCTTTGACCTGGTCAGGGCGCAGCACCTTGAACAAGGAGGAGGGCCCGGTCGGGCCCTCCTCCTCGCGCCCGCTCGTGCGTCCTAGCGGACCTGGCCGCGGATCTCCCCGCCGGGGAAGTCCCCCGGGCCGGTGTTCGGCGGCGCCACGCCGTCGTTGGTGTGCACGTTGACGTAGGTGGCGCCGCTGGCCATTGCGGCCAGCACCGCCGCGAGGTCGGTC
>WNGF01007738.1_pt1 | contig 19842 bp, 18 predicted proteins | sample 5400641 | NCBI WGS metagenome assembly WNGF01 (sample SAMN13153371, study PRJNA577476) | soil metagenome | isolation source: 80 cm soil or saprolite under grassland replicate 2 | place: USA:California | collected 2016-06-15
CGGTGGAGATCGTTCCCGGCGTCGAGGTCACGACGCGCTCCGGTCACCTGCTCGCGCTCTGGATCGAAGAGGAGATCCCGATGTTCGCGGCGCTCGCCGACACCGTGTCGCGCATCCACCGCGCCGGTGGCGTCGCGATCGTCCCGCACCCACTCTCCTATCTCACGTTCTCGGTCGGTGAAGGAGCGCTGCGGGCCCTCGCCGCGTCGCCGGATCCACTCGTCCACGTCGACGCCATCGAGACGCGTAATCCGTCGTACGCGGGCCGGGTCAGGGTCGCGCGCTCGGCCTGGCTCAACGAGAAGCTGCTTCACGTCGCCGAGACCGGTTCCAGTGACGCGCACCATGCGAACCTGGTCGGGACGACGTGGACCGAGTTCGCGGGGACCGACGGCGCGGCGCTGCGGCGGGCCATCGCGGATCGCACGACGCGACCGGACGGACGACACTGGACCCTCGGCGAGCACCTGGACGGGGTCGCGCTTCAGCAGTGGCGCTCGATGGTGCGCGATCCGGTGAAGCGCGCGAGGAGACGGATCACCAGGAAATGAAGATCGGGATCGTGTCGCCGTATGCGTATCCACGTCCGGGCGGCGCGAACGCGCACATCCGCGAGACCTACGAGCGGCTGCGGGACATGGGGCATGAGGTGCGGATCATCACCGCGCCATGGGGCGATGACCCGCCGGCACGCGACGTGATCCAGGTCGGTCAGGCCATCGCGATCCCCTTCAACGGGAGTATCGGTCGCGTGACCTTGTCGCTGCGTCTTGAGTGGCTCGTGTCGCGCATGCTGGAGCGCGAGAAGTTCGACATCATCCACCACCACGAGCCGTTCGTTCCGTTCTTGTCCTTCCAGATCCTCGACTCCGCGAAGTGCCCGCACGTCGCGACGTTCCACGCCTTCGGTGGATTCTCCGTTTCGTATTGGGCCGGCCGGATCGCGCTCGACCGATACATGAACAAGCTCGACGAGAAGATCTGCGTATCGAGCGCAGCGCGCCACTTCATCTCGACGTATTTCCCCGGGGAGTACCGGATCATCCCCAACGGCGTCGACGTGCAGTTCTACGCGAACGCGCGCCCGTTCCCAGAGTTCAAGGACGGCAAGACGAACATCCTCTTCGTCGGCCGGCTCGAGCCGCGCAAGGGCGGTCTATTTCTGCTGCAGGCGTACGCCAAGCTGAAACCCAAATACCCGGACACGCGGCTCATCTTCATCGGTTGGGGTCCACAGCTCGGCAAGCTGAGGCGCTTCGTCCGCGACAACCGGCTGCAGGACGTCCTTTTCGCCGGCCGCCCAGACGACATCGACAAGGCGCGCTTCTACAAGACCGCCGACCTTTTCTGCGCGCCGTCCACCGGCCAGGAGTCCTTCGGCATCGTGCTGCTCGAGGCCATGGCCGCCGGCCTTCCCGTCGTGGCGAGCGACATCCACGGCTATAAGCGTGTCGTACAGCGAAATGTTTCTGGCCTCCTTGTCGAGCCAAAGGATCCGGACACGATCGCGGCCGCGCTGGAGCGGCTCATCCGCGACCCGGCTCTGCGCGTACGGCTGGGCGAGGCCGGCGCGCGCCGCGCTCCCGAATTTGACTGGTCGCATGTCACAGCTCAGCTCGTCGGCGTCTACAAAGAGGTGATCCAGAGACGCCCGGCGGCGGTACGAGACTCGTAGTCCGTCTCGCGTCGCGGTACCGTCTTTCCGCCACGCGCAGTACATTCCGCGCCAAGGGGGTGGTCGCCGTGCTTCGTTCGCGAGTCGCGCCCGTTCTCGTGCTCACGCTCATCCTCGCCGCCTGCACACCAGCCGCGAAGCCGCCCAGTGCGACGGTCGCGCCGTCGGTGGCGGGCGGCGAAAAGCCGCTCGCCGGTGGCACGCTCACGTTCATTGTGAACGCGGAGCCGCCGTCGTTCGACGGACATCGTGAAACGACGTTCGCGCTCCTGCACCCGATCGCGCCGCATTACAGCCTGCTCTACAAGTTCGACCCGAACGACCTGACCAAGGTGATACCGGACATCGCCGCCGAGCAGCCGGCGGTCTCCGCCGACAAGATGACCGTCACGATCAAGCTGCGCCAGGACGTCAAGTTCCACGACGGGACCGGGATGACGTCCGAGGACGTCAAGGCGACCTACGACAAGATCATCTTCCCGCCGACCGGCGTGCTCTCGCCGCGCGCTGGCGCCTACGCGGTCGTCTCCGCGGTGAACGCGCCGGACAAGAACACCGTCGAGTTCAAGCTGAAGTACCCATCGGCCTCGTTCCTGACGAACCTCGCGTCGCCGTGGAACTTCATCTACAGCGCCGCGAAGCTCAAGGCCGACATCCACTTCTACGAGAAGAACATCATGGGGACCGGGCCGTTCCTTTACGACGGCAACACCAAGGGCCAGGACTGGAAGGGCAAGAAGAACTCCGACTATTTCGGCAAGGACAAGGACGGCACCAAGCTCCCGTACCTTGACGCGTACAAAGCGCTGATCATCACCGACGCGAACGCCGGCGTGACCGCGATCCGCAGCAAGCAGGCGATGATCGAGTTCCGTGGCTTCACGCCGTCACAGCGCGACGACCTGTCGCGATCGCTGCCGAACGACCTCGCGATCCAGGAAGCGCCGTGGATCTGCGTGAACTACGTCGTGCCCAACACGACGAAGAAGCCGTTCGACGACCCACGCGTACGCCGCGCGCTCTCGCTCTCCGTTGACCGCTGGGCGGGCGGCGAGGCGCTCTCCAAGACCACGATCGTGAAGGACGTCGGCGGGCTCATGCGCCCGAAGGGTCCGTTCGCGATGAGCGACGCCGATCTGGTCAAGATCTCCGGCTTCAGCAAGGACGCCAAGACCAACAAGGACGCCGCCAAGAAGCTGCTCGCCGACGCCGGCGTGCCGAACCTCACGTTCAAGTTCCTCAACCGCAACATCACGACGCCGTACGAGCCGGTCGCCGTCTACCTCATCAATGAGTGGAAGTCGGTCGGCATCACGGCGACGCACGACGTCAAGGAGACCTCCGCGTACCAGGCGGATCTCCGCGCCGGCACGTTCGAGGTCGCGCTCGACTTCAACTGCGACTTCCTCGACGAGCCGGACCTGCAGCTCGCCAAGTTCTGGTCGGCCAGCAAGGCCGGCAAGGGCCTCAACTTCGCGTACTACGACGACACCAAGCTCGACGGGCTGATCGACGCGCAGAGCCGTGAGACCGATCCGGCCAAGCGCATCAAGCTCGTCGGAGACATCGAGCGGTACGCGATGGACGAGATGGCCTACCAGTATCCGGTGCTGTGGTGGTACCGGATCGTTCCGTACCTCAACACCGTGCGTGGCTGGAAGATCGGCTCGAACCACTACACGAATCAGGATCTGACCACGGTCTGGCTGGCGAAGAAATAGGCGAACTAGCGCACTAGCGGGGGCCGCCCGACACTAGCGCGATGCGGCGCTACATCGTCGGGCGGCTCCTGCTGATGATCCCCACGCTCATCGGCGTCGCGATCCTCACCTTCGTGATCATGCGCGCCGTGCCCGGCGACATCGTGGCCCTCCGCTACGCCGGGTCGAGCGTTCCGCAGGAGATCATCGACCAGGAGCGCCACATCCTCGGGCTGGACAAGCCGATGTGGGAACAGTTCGTGGACTGGATGGTTTCGATCTCGCACTTCGATCTCGGTCAGTCACTCTGGACCGGACACTCGGTCGTCGACGAGGTGCAGGTCCGCGTGCCGCTCTCGATCGAGCTCGCTGTTCTCGCCACCTTCTTCGCCGTCGCGCTCGCGATCCCCCTCGGCGTCGTCGCGGCCGTGAAGCAGGACAGCTGGATCGACTACGCGATACGCATCTTCAGCATCGGCGGGCTTGCGATGCCGAGCTTCTGGATCGGGATCATGATGGTCCTCTTCACGCTGACGCTCTGGGGCTGGGCGCCGCCGGTGGTCTTCACTCCGTTCTTCGAGGATCCGGTCGCCAACCTCGCGGGACTCATCCTGCCCGCGATCGCCGTCGGCTATCGATACTCGGCGGTCTCGATGCGCATGACGCGCTCGACCGTGTTGGAGGTGCTGCGCGAGGACTACGTCCGCACTGCTCGCGCGAAGGGGTTGCGCGAGACGCTCGTCGTCGTCCGGCACGCGCTGCGCAACGCCCTCCTGCCGGTCGTGACGGTCGTGAGCCTCGAGTTCGCGTTCCTCATCGGCGGCCTGGTCGTGACCGAGCAGGTCTTCAACCTCAACGGCATTGGCAAGCTGCTGGTCGACGCGGTGGCGCACCGCGATTATCCCCTGATCCAGGCGCTCGTCCTCCTGTTGGCCGCGGTGTTCGTCATCGTGAACTTCGTGGTCGACATGGTCTATGTCGTGCTCGATCCGCGGATCCGGTACTCGTAATGGTCGAGACCGAGCCGCGCGTCGGTCCGGACCGAGGCTCATCAGGGGACGACATCGCGAAGCGTCGGTACCTCGAATCGACCGGGCGGCGGCGCTTCGTTCGCTTCTGGGCCGACTTCATCCGGCGGCGGCCGCTCGGTACTGCGGGCGCGGTCCTCATCATCGTCATGCTCCTGGCCGCCGCGTTCGCCGACGTGGTCGCTCCGTACGATCCGACGGCGATCAACTTCCCCGATCTGCTCAAACCGCCCTCGCCGGAGCATCTCCTCGGCGCCGATAACTTCGGCCGGGACGTCCTCTCACGGGTCATCTTTGGCTCACGGACGGCGCTGCTGGTGGGATTCACCGCTTCGCTCGTCGGCTGCACGCTCGGCCTGGTCCTCGGCGTCGCCGGCGCCTACCTCGGCGGACGCACCGACCAGATCATCCAGCGGCTCATGGACGTGCTGCTGTCGTTCCCGCTCATCGTCATCGCGATCGCCGTGGTCGCGGCGCTCGGGACGGGCGAGGACAAAATCGCCAACGTCATCGCCGCCATCACGGTGCCGATCGTCCCACGCGTCGCGCGGGTGGTGCGCTCGAGCGCGCTCAGCATCGTGCAGATGCCGTACATCGAGGCCACGCGATCGGTCGGAGCCGGCGCGATCCGCATCATGTTCCGGCACATCGCGCCGAACGTCTTCGCGCCGTACCTCATCATGCTCACCGCGTTCCTGGGTCAGGCGATCCTGCTCGAGGCGTCGCTCTCGTTCCTCGGCCTCGGGGTGTTCGAGCCGACGCCGTCGTGGGGGCTGATGCTCCGGGGAGCGGGCATGCAGTTCCTCGAACAGGCGCCGTGGCTCGCCATCGCTCCCGGAGTCGCGATCAGCATGGCCGTGTTCGGCTTCAACCTCTTCGGCGACTCGCTGCGGGACGCCCTCGACCCGCGGCTGCGCACGGGCTAGCGATGCTGCGCGCGCGGGACGTGATCCGTCTGCACATGGGGCACTTCACGGCGCCGGAAGACTTGCCGTTCGCAGGCGCGGCGATCGTCGTGACCGCGTTCCTGGTGCGGCACCCGAGCGGACCGGTGCTCCTCGACACGGGCATCGGCGTCGGACTGCCCGAGGTCGAGACCATGTACAAGCCGGTGCGCACCACGTTCGAGAGCGTGCTGGGCGACGCCGGCGTCTCGCTCGGCGACATACGCGCCGTCGCCAACTGCCATCTGCACTTCGACCATTCCGGGAACAACTTCCGCTTCCCGCGGGTGCCGATCTTCGCGCAGAAGGTCGAGCGCGAGGCCGTCGCGACTCCTAACTACACGCTCCCCGGACCGGTCGCCGAGTTCGAGGGCGCGCGCTTCGAGCTGTTAGCGGGCGAGGCCGAGATCGTGCCGGGTGTGCGCGTCGTTCCGACGCCGGGGCACGTGCCGGGTCATCAGTCGTTCGTCGTCGACGCGCAGGAGGGGCGCATCGTCATCGCGGGCCAAGCATTCCAGGACGCCGCGATGTACGCGCGTGATCTGTACGCCTGGCGACTCGACCGCGCCGGGTCCCCGCACCCCGCGTACGCGCCGTGGGTCGCGCGGCTACAGGAGCTCGATCCGTGGCGTGTGACGTTCGCGCACGACCTCGCGATCTGGCAGCGGGAGGCATGACCCGCGCATTCGGCTGCGGGGCGCGCGTGGTCGAAAGGACGCTGGGCGGTTGGTTAGGCCTTGCGGCTGATGCCGCGGATCTGCGTCACCGCGAGGTAGGCGAACACCGCGGCCATCGCGATACCCACGATGAGTGCGGCGCTCCCGACGGAGAGCACGTCACCGTTGCGGTCGCTGCCGATCTTCAGGCCTGCGACCCCGGCGGTCGCGATCGAGGTCGAGTAGTACGCGAGCGCGAGTCCCATGACGGTCAGACCGATGAACGCGAAGGCTTTGGGCCACGTAGCGTTATTCATAGCGGGCATTCAATTTCGGGCGCTCGTCCACGTCAAGACCCAAAAAGTAACCCGCAACGAAACCGCTCCCGCGGCGTTGATGCGGCACGCGAGTGCCGCCTCGGCGTTGGACCACTGTGACCGCCCGCTAGGCGCCTTGTCGGTCGCCCCTCGCCCGCGCGACGGCGGCCTCGAGCTCGTTCGGACGCTGCGAGCCGATCATGAGGTGCGAGCCGTCGTTCGTCTCCACCAGCACCCCCCTCGTTGCCGCTCACATTGAACGCCCAACCGCGGAAGCCCAGCCGCACGCCGTAGCCGCCAGAGTCGAGGAGTGGGCGGTACGTCGTCGCCACCGCCTGCCGCACCCCGGAGGTCGGGATCCGCCGCTTCGGCCACAGAAAATGGAAGGCGACCGTGATCGCCTCGCGGTCGACAGTCGTCACCAGGTTCGCAGCCAAGACGAGCGCGGCAGCGAGACCGAGCGTGCCCACGGCGACGACCGCACCCCAGAGCGTGCTGCCGCCCGAGGCCGACAGCGACACGAGCACGACGACCGTCGCGACGATCACGATGACGACGATCAGCCGCTGTCGCCGGAGAGGCTGCACTTCGCGGAAATAGGTCACTCGCCCTTCCACACCGGCTTTCGCTTCTCCATGAACGCCTGCACGCCCTCGCGGAAGTCGCGGCTCATGTAGCACAGGAGGATGAGGTCGGCGCTCTCCTCCGGAAGCATGCGCTCGCGGATATGCCGCAGCGCCTCCTTCGTCGCCTGAAGCGTGAGCGGCGCGTGCGATGCGATCGTCCGCGCGAGCTCTTCGACCCGCGGCACCAGGGCGTCTTCGTCCTTCGTGACCTCGTGATAGAGACCGATGCGAAGCGCCTCCTCCGCATCGACGAGGCGCGCGGTGAACACGATCTCCTTCACGCGCGCGACGCCGACGAGCGACGACAGGCGCACGAGGTTGGCCATCGAGAAGCAGTTGCCGAGCGTGCGCGCGACCGGCACGCCGAAGCGCGCCGACGGAGCGGCGATGCGCAGATCGCACGCCGCAGCGATCGCGGCGCCGCCACCGACGACGGGACCGCGAAGCGCGGCGATGGTCGGAACGCGCACACGCTCGAGCGCGGTCATCCACGCGTCCATGCGCGACTCGTACTCGAGTGCGTCGCTCTCCCGTGCGAATCCGCTGAACTGCGAGATGTCGGTTCCCGAGACGAACGCGCCGCCCGCTCCGGTCAGGACGAGCGCACGCACGCCATGATCGGTATCCACCTCGCGGGCGACCTCAGCCATACGCTCGTACATCGCGAACGTCATCGCATTGCGGGCCTCGGGCCGGTTGAACGTGAGCCACACCACGTCGCCGCGGCGCTCGACGAGCACCTCGTTCATGCCGCCGCCACGGTGCCACGCGCGACGAACGCCCGCACCTCCTCCTCGGAGTGCCCGATCTCGCGCAGCACCTCGGCGGAGTGCTCGCCCAGGAGCGGGCCGGCGCGCTCGATGCGCGCTGGCGACGAGCGCAGCCGGAGCGGTGTGCCCAGCGCGCGAACGGTCCCGAGACGCGGATGCGGCAGTTCCATGAAGAAGCCGCGCTCGCGCAGATGCGGGTCGGCGAACACCTGCCCGTAGTCCTGGATCTCGCCGCACGGAACGCCCGCCTTTCGCAGCAACGCGAGCCAGTGCGCCGCGGGACGCGTGGCGGTGACTTCCTCGATGAGCGGGATGAGCTCCGACGTGTTCTTTCGACGCAGCGTCCCGTCCGCGAAGCGCGGGTCGCGTTCGAGCCGCTCGAGACCGAGCGCGGCGCAGAACGCGCGCCACGTCGGCACGGTCGTCGCGCCGAGGACGAAGTGCGCGTCCGCGGCGCGCACCGCTTGGTACGGACCGACGAGCTTGTGCGCCGAACCGGCGGCGCGTGGGATCTCCCCGGTCGTGAAGAACTGGCCCGCCTCCCAGACCGCGAGGGAGACCGACGACTCGTACATCGAGATGTCGACGAGCTGCCCGCGGCCGTCGCGCTGGCGGACGCCGAGCGCCGCGAGGATGCCGATCGTCGCGTACAGGCCGGCCGCAAGGTCGGAGATCGACACACCGACCTTCACTGGTGTGCCGCCCTCTTCGCCGGTGACGCTCATGAGTCCGCTCATCGCCTGGACGATGATGTCGAGTGCCGGACGCTCGGCGTATGGCCCATCGAGACCCCAGCCCGTCACCGCCGTGTAGACGAGACGGGGATTCGCGTCGAGAAGCCCCTGAGGCTCGAGACCCAGGTCGCGCATCGTGCCCGGCCTGAGGTTCTCGACGATGACGTCGGCGCGCTCCGCGAGGCGCCGGAAGATGTCGGCGCCGGCCTCCTGCTTGAGATCGATCGCGACGCTCCGCTTGCCGCGATTGAGCCGCACGAAGTTGCCGCTCTCGCCGTCGACGATCGGCTCGAGCCGACGCGACAGATCCCCGCCGCGCGGATCCTCGATCTTGACGACATCGGCGCCGAGATCCGCGAGCTGCATGCCACAGAACGGACCCGCCATGTAGTTACCGACTTCGAGAACCCTGATCCCATCAAGCGGTGGTGGCGGCATTCGCGAAGTCTACGGAGGGCGCGCGGTGGGGAACGGAAGGCGGAAGGATGGGACGGCCGAGACCGCACTCTCGAAAGGAGCCAGCGGACGCATCGCTCTCTCGAAACTCGCCCGCTCGTTTCGCTCTCGGCCGTCGCGCTCTCCGCCGCGGGCTCAACTCTCGTTCGCGATGCGCCCGCTGTCTCATCCCGCCGCGCTTCTTCCTTGCCGGGTCTTTCGCGACGTCAGCTCGAGGCTCAGCACTCTCCCCAGCGTTCCGCCACCTTGCCGTCACGAAGTCTCCAGACTCCGGAGACTCCAGCGCGCGAACCGATGACCCACACGTCCTGGCCGACCGCGAACACGCTCGTGAGCGAGCAGGTCGTCCCGATGTCGACACGGTTCAACACGGTCGGCTTTGCCGGTATCGACGTACCAGGGGCGACGAGGGCGTCATCGACGGTAAGGACGACACCGTCATCGCCCACTGTCCACACCCTCGATCCCACGACGGCGACGGCCCGCAGTGGAGTGTCGATCCCAGACTCGACCTTCGACCACGTGAGTCCGGAGAGCGCGAGGATCGTCCCTCCGTCGCCGACCGCGACCGCGCTCTGGGCACTCGGTCCAGCGATCCCGCGGAGCGCGACGTCGACACCGGTCTGCACCGGACGCCACCCCGCGACCTCGAGGCGGTAGCTGATCCCCTGGCTCCCGACAGCCCATCCTGATTGAAGACCGAACACGACCAAGGCGTTCAGGTCCTCTTCGATGCCGCTCGCGTACGGCTGCCAGGTCCCGCCGAGCAGCAACATGACCGCTCCGTGCGTGCCGACGGCCATCGCACCTTGCGGCATCGCGGCAACGCTTCGCAGATCCTCGAGCGTCACGTCGAACGATTGGATCTGGCGCGCGCGATCGTCGAGGATCAGGACCGCGCCGACCGGACCGACCGCATACAACGTCCCCGCGTCGCACGACGTCTGAGTGAGCGTGCGCAGCGTGCCGTCGACCTGGGTCCAGTCCTTCCCGTTGTAGCGGACCAGACCACCGCCGTTAGACACGACCCAGAGCCCCTGCTCCGTCGCGCATCCGCTCGAGAGCGTCTGTCGGAAGACGGCCGGGTCGGTCGTCGGCTGCGGTGTCGGCGTCGGGATCCTCGGCGTTGGCGTCGGGCGCGGCGTGGGCGTCGGTCGTGCGATCGTGCCGACCGCGAGGCCTCCGCCGATGGCCGCGACCACGAGCAGGACCGCGATGATCCCCGCGTAGCTGAGCGGCAACGCGGTGCCTGTGCGCGGCCCGTCGGGAGCGCGCGGCCCATCGGGTGCCTGCGGTCCGATGAACTCGGGTTGCTTCGGCGGGTCGCTGTCGCCAGGCGTCGTCGCCATCACATCGCCTCGAGGCGGCGTATCCGCTCCGCGATCGGCGGATGCGTGTCGAACAGACCGTCCATCGCGCGCGGCGCGTCCTTCAAAGGATTGGCGAAGTACAGCGACGCGGTCGCTTTGTTCGCCACCTCGAGCGCCTCTTTGTCCGCGCCGATCTTGCGCAGCGCGCTGGCCAGGCCGGGGGGAAATCGCGTGAGCAGCGCGCCCGACGCATCCGCGAGGTACTCGCGCTGCCTGGAGACGGCAAGCTGGATCAGCGTCGCGATGATCGGCGTGAGGATCGCGAGCGCGATCGCGATGATCAGGATGATCCCGCCGCCGCCGCGATCGCGACCGCGGCGCCCGCCACCACCCCACGCGAAGGAGCGCAGCATCCAGTCCGAGAGGAGCGCGATCGTTCCGACGAGCACGGTCACCAAGAGCATCACGCGGATGTCGTGATTGCCGACGTGCGAGAGCTCGTGCGCGATCACGCCCTCCAGCTCCGTGCGGTCGAGCTTGTCGAGTAAGCCGCGCGTCACGGCGATGGAGGCGTGCTTCGGGTCCCGGCCCGTGGCGAACGCGTTCGGCGCGGTGTCATCGATCAGATAGCTACGCGGTGGCGGGATGCCCAGTCCGATCGAAAGGGTCTCGACAACGTTCCGCAGCTGCGGCTCTTCCCCCGGCGCCAGCTCGCGCGCCTGGCTCTGCGCGAGGACCAGCTTGTCGCCGGCGAAGTACGACGCCGTGGCGGACACGCCGGAGAGGCCCAGCGCGGCGGGCACCATCGCGACGCCGCCTCCGGGCGCGAACACCTCACCGACGACGTAGCCGAGGGCGATGAGGATGCCCGTGAACACCGTGATGAGCGCGACAGTGCGCCAGCGGTTCGCGGCGACGGCGTCGTAGATGTTGAGCCGGGAGGGCGAAGCTGCCACTCGGGCTAGCTGAACGACACCTTCGGCACTTCACGCTCGGTGGCATCGGCGAGCTCGAAGTACTGCTCCGGAGTGAAGCCGAACATGCCTGCGAGGATGTTCGTTGGCACCGTCTGGAGCGCGGTGTTGTAGTCGCGGACATTCCCGTTGTAGAAGCGCCGCGCGAACGCGATCTTGTCTTCGGTCGCGGTGAGGTTCTCGGATAGGTCCTTGAACTCCTGCACCGCCTGGAGCTGCGGGTAGTTCTCAGCGACCGCGAACACCGTGCGCAGCGCGGCGGTGAGCTGGTTCTCGGCGACGGCGCGCTCCTGGGGCGTTCCGGTCTGCCCGGCCGCCACCGCGGCCGCGCGCGCCTTCGTCACGTTCTCGAAGACGCCTCGCTCGTGCGCCGCGTAGCCCTTCACCGTCTCCACCAGGTTGGGGATGAGGTCGTGGCGCCGCTTCAGCTGGACATCGATGTCCGACCACGCCTCACGCACGCGCTGACGCAGCGTGACCAGACGGTTGTACAGACCGATGACGAACACAACGACGAGCGCGATGACGACGAGCGGGATCAGGATCTCCACGGCGTCCTCCCCTTGCGAGCTGCGGCATGGTCAATCATGACATCAGCGGAGCGAGCGCCTCTTCCAGCTCCCGCTGGCGCTCCATCCCGGCGCGAAGGCGGGCGTGTGCTGCCGCGCGCGGCCGGAACGTTCGTCCGATAGGCGAGCGCACGGCGGTGATGTCCGGGACCGCGCCGATCCGCTCGAGCGCGGCGATCGCTGCGCCGCGCGCCGACCCTTCGCCCGCGCCACTCATGAGCAACGGACGGTCGATTGCGTCGGCGAAGAGCTGTATCAGCCACGGGAGCGCGAGGAGCGTGCCACCGGTCGCGATGACGCGATCGATGCCCGGCATCGCGCGGCTCGTGACGTCCCACAGGCGCGCCACCCGATACGCGACGCCCTCGACCATCGCGCGTGCGACGTCCTCGGCGGTCGTGCCGAGACCGATGCCGGCCACGGCGGCACGCGCCGCATCGTTCCATGTCGGGCTGCGATCCCCCGCGAGGAGCGGGAGCGCGATCAGCGGTCCATCCGCGCGCGCGCGGCGGAGCGCGCGCGCCACGTCGACGTGCGGGAACGCGCGCGTGACCCAGGCGAGGACGTTCCCGCCACTCGAGAGAGCGCCACCGGTCACGACGCGTCGCGCGTCGAGCCGATAGGTCCAGCCGCCCTGAACGATCGGCGGATCCTCGGTCGCGTACACCACACGCATGGCACCCGACGTACCGAGAAAAAGCGCCGCCGAGTCGCGACCGACCGCACCTGCTCCGACGTTGGAACCCGCACCGTCGCCGATCGCTGGCACCCACTTCGCGTTCGCGAGCGCGGGCCAGCGGCGCGCGAAGACCGGAAGCATCCCGGTGAGGGGCGCGTCGTCGATCGGCGACAACGTCTCTTCGCCGACGACCAGATGCGAAAGCAGCGGGCGATCCCAACGGCGCGCGCGCTGGTCGTACAGCCCGGTGGCGGACGCCATCCCGTGTCCAGCACGCCGTGCGCCGAGGATGCGCAGGTACAGGTACTCGCCAAGTGACATCCACCACGTCGTGCGCGCGTAGGCATCCGCATCATGCTCGCGGAGCCACCGCAGCTTGGCGGGCAGGTATGAGGCATGGAGGACACAGCCGGTACGTGCGTGCGTCGCGACCGGACGCCGGAACGGCGACCCGCGCTCGCGAGCACCGCGTCGATCGCGCCGCACGCAGCGCGCACGCGCTCGTCCGCATCCACCGTGACCTCGCCATCCGCGGACGTCCGCACGGGTCGATCGGCGTGCGCGATGAACGGAGCGATCGGCCGTCCGCGCACGTCGAAGAGGAACACGCGCAGCCCCGACGTGCCGATGTCGAGGGCGAGCACGAGCGGCGCGCGCGCCTCGCGCAGCGGGATCGCGAGCGGCTCGCGGAGCACGGCGCGAGTATGCGCGCGGTTACGCCGTCGCTGGGCGGATGATCGGCGAGCGCGGCGCGCGCGGAAGTCGGAGTCGCACGAGCGACCCGAGTGTCGACGGACTCTCGATATCGAGCGATCCCCCGTTCGCCTCCATCAGGAGGCGCGCGAGCTCCAGGCCGACAAAGCGGTCGACCACCGCGACCGACCGCGGATCGTCGGCCCGTCCGGGATGGTCGAACAGCGCGCGGTCGTCGACGCGGAGCGGCACGCGAGAACGATCGCTGACGTCGACCCAGGCGGACTGCGCGTCGACCCGGACAGCCACATTCACGTACTCGGTCGAGTGCTGCAGCGCGCTGCGGATCACGCTCTCGATCGCCTGCCGGAGGCGATCGACGTCGGCATCGACGATGGGCGACTCCGCCCCGAGCGTGGTGATCACACGCTGTTTGTCCGTGATCGCACGCACGGCCTCGCGAACGATGTCATTGAGGTCGGACTGCTTCCGCGTGAGCAGCAACCGTTCGCTCTGCAACTTCCCGAGCGACACGAAGTCGCGCGCGAGGAACTGCAGCTCCTGCGCGCGCCGCTGCAGCTCCTGCACCGTGCCGTGATCCTCGGACTGCGCCGATGTGCTGCGGTCCAGCCTCGTCGCGAGCGCTGCGATCGCCTCGACCGGACGCGGTAGCTCGTAGTCGAGCACGCGCAGGAAGTCCTCGCGCTGGCGGTCGACCGCCGCGAGGCGTGCGGTGTTGGTGCGCTGCCGATCGAGCAGGAGCGCGATGGCGATGAAGATGACGAGGCGCGTGAAGGCATTCCAGACGGAGGCAGGGAGCGACACGGTACCGCGGTTCGCCGTGTCGGCGAAGAGCCACGCGAGCGCGCCCGCCACGGCGACGATCAGGCCCGGGCCGCGGCCAAGGAACCACGCTGCCACGAAGACCGGGATGAGATAGAAGAGCGAGAAGCCGATGTCGGGGCCGGTCAAGAGATCGACGAGGCAGATCGAGGCGATCGCCACCAGCGATAACGCCGTCAGCGACACCTTGCGGCGCACGATCAGGCCAGCAGCGCGCGCACCGCCGCGGCGATGTCGCGTGCGGCGATCCCGGCCGCCTCCAGGAGCTCCGCGGGCTTGCCCGACGTGGGCATGTCGCGCACCGCGAGGTGCCGAAGGGTCATGTCCTTCACCCCGAGTGCGACGAGACCCGAGACGACCGCGTCGCCCAGACCGCCCTCGGGCCAGTGGTCCTCGGCGATGACGAGCCTTCCGCCGGTGTCGCGCACCGCCTTCGCGATGCCGCGCGCGTCGAGCGGTTTCACCGAGTACGCGTCGATGAGGCGGATCTTGACGCCGGTCTTGGCCAGCTCGTCCGCGGCCTTCACGCTCTCGTGCACGGTGATGCCAGCGGCGACGACCGTGACGCGATCATCCGCATCGCCGCCGCGCACGACGCGGCTGCCGCCGATGGGGAACTCGTCGTCCGGCGCGTACAGGATCGGGGTGTTCGCGCGCGTGGTGCGTATATACGAGATGCCCCGCAGGTCGGCCATCGCCGCAACGAGCTTCGCGGTCTGATTCCCGTCGCAGGGATACAGCACGGTGCTGCCGTGCACCGCGCGCATCATCGCGAGATCCTCGAGCGCCATCTGCGAGGGACCGTCCTCACCGATCGAAACGCCGGCGTGCGAACCCGAGAGACGGATATCCGCGCGCGAGATCGCGGCCATGCGGATGAAGTCGTACGCGCGCGTGAGGAACGCCGCGAACGTCGACGCGAAAGGCACGAACCCCACGACCTGCATCCCGACCGCGACGGCGACCATGCGCTGCTCGGCGATGTACATCTCGAAGAACCGATCAGCGGCGGTCTTCTTGAAATCTTCGGCGTGCGTCGAGTTGCTCACCTCCGCGTCGAGCACGACGACGTCCGCGCGCGCCGCGCCGAGCGCCGCGAGCGCTTCGCCGTACGCCTTGCGTGTCGCGACCGCGTCGGTGTAACGCTTCAGGTCGGGCGCCTTTGCCGCTGGCAGCGGAGCGGGCCGCCACGCGGGTGGACTCGGCACCTCGAACGCGCGCGACGGCTCGGCGCCGATCTCCGCCAACGCCTGTGTTGCCTGCTCCGCGTCGAGCGCCTTGCCGTGCCAGCCCGGTTTGTCCTCGAGGAACGAGACGCCCTTGCCCTTGACGGTGCGGGCGACGATCGCGGTCGGACGCGAGGCCGAACGTGCGCGACCCAGCGCGTCGTCGACCTGCGCGAGATCGTGGCCATCGATCACGATCGCCTCCCAGCCGAACGCCAGGAGGCGCGCGGCGTACGCGTCGGTGTCCCACTCGAGTTCGGTCGGACCGCGCTGGCCGAGGCGATTGATGTCGAGGATCGCGGTGACGTTCTCGAGGCCCTCATGTCCGGCGAGGTCAAAGGCCTCCCAGATCGAGCCCTCAGCCGATTCGCTGTCGCCCACGAGGACCCAGACATGGAAGGGAGCCTTCAGGAGCCGCTTTCCCGCCAGGGCGACGCCGACGCCGATCGGCAGCCCCTGCCCGAGCGAACCGGTCGCGACGTCGACCCACGGAAGGATCGGCGTGGGATGACCCTCGAGGCGAGAGCCGAACTTCCGGAACGTGAGAAGCTCCTCATCGTCGATCGCGCCGGCAGCGCGGAACATCGCGTAGACGAGCGGCGACGCATGGCCCTTCGAGAAGATGAGGTGATCGTTCGCGGGCGACTCCGGCCGCTCGAAGTCGTAGCGAAGATGACCAGCCTGCAGCACCGCCATGAGATCGGCCGCTGACAGCGATGACGTCGGGTGTCCTGATCCGGCGGCCGTCGAGCATCGGATGCTGTCGGCGCGTAGCTGACGCGCCAGCGAGCGGTACACATCGAGGCGCGCCCTGGTCTCGCTCATGGTCGCCACGACCCACACGGTACCGCAGGAAGACCCGCCGGACCGAATATCCTCGGTCGCACCACGGGGGTGACGGCATGGAGATCGGGCTCTACGGCCTGGGCCGGATGGGCGGCAACATGGTGACGCGGCTGGTCCGCGGTGGCCACCGCGTCGTTGCGGGAAATCGCAGCCCGGGCCCGATCGACGAGGCGAAGGCCGAGGGCGCAGTGGGTGCCTACTCGATCGAGGAGATGGCGAGGCAGCTGAAACCACCACGGGTCCTCTGGTCGATGGTGCCCGCCGGCGAGGTCACCGATCACACGCTCGATGAGTTCGCGAGGTATGCGACGAAAGGCGATGTCCTCGTCGACGGTGGCAACTCGTATTTCCGCGACTCGATGCGCCGCGCTGAGAAGTACGGCGGGCTCGGTTTCGACTACCTCGATGTCGGCGTATCCGGCGGAGTGTGGGGATTGGACAACGGTTACTGCATGATGGTCGGCGGCGAAGCGCGCGCGGTGGAACGCCTGAAGCCGGCGCTCGACACGCTCGCACCGCCGAACGGCTGGGCGCATTTCGGGAAGAGTGGCGCGGGCCACTTCATCAAGATGGTCCATAACGGCATCGAGTACGGGATGATGCAGGCCTACGGCGAGGGCTTCGAGCTCATCCACGCGAGCGACTTCGACATCGACATGCAGCGCGTCGCGAGCGTGTGGATGCAAGGCAGCGTGGTGCGCTCGTGGCTGCTCGAGCTCGCTGAGCGAGCCTTCGAGCAGGAGGGCCCCGACCTCGCGAAGATCAAAGGCTGGGTCGCGGACTCTGGCGAAGGGCGCTGGACGATCCAAGAAGCCATTGCGCATGACGTGCCGGCAACAGTGCTTGCGCACTCGCTCTTCGCGCGATTCACCTCACGTCAAGACGACTCGTACGCGATGAAAGTTGCGGCCGCGCTCCGTAATCAGTTCGGTGGGCATGCTGTCAAGAAGTGAGTCGGGTCGCGGCGCGACTCGCGGAACGGGCGCGGGTCCTGCCGCGGCTCGGGGTCCACGCTCGCTCGAAACTCGCCCGCTCGGCGCCCCTCTAAGTCGTACCCTCGTATCGCGGGCTCAACTCTCGCTCGCGTGGACCCGACTCGCCGCGTCACCTGCGCCCATTCCGCGGCTGTCGCAGGAGTTCCGACTCACTGCATGACCGTTACCACCCTCACTAATCCGCTCCGCGAGGGCCTCAGACTCGCGCGCACGCCCGAGCCCGCGTGTCTCGTGATCTTCGGCGCATCCGGCGACCTCACTGCTCGCAAGCTCATGCCGGCGCTTTACAACCTAGCGCTCCAGCATCTGTTGCCCGCGAGCTTCGCGGTCATCGGATCCGCGCGCCGCCAGATGACGGCGGACGCCTTCCGCGCGGAGCTCCACGATGCCGTCGCGGAATTCAGCCGTACCCGGCCGATCAACGAAGAGGTCTGGGCCACATTCGCGCGTTCCATCGACTACGTCGCGACCCCCGACGACGGCAGCTACGACGAGCTGCGAGAGCTGCTCGCCCGCACCGATGGGGAGATCGGCGCGAACGGGAATCGCCTCTTCTATCTCGCGACGCCGCCAGCCGCCTACGAGCCGATCCTCCGCGCGATCGGTGCCCACGGCCTGCGCGGCGAGAGCGGATGGTCGCGCGTCGTCGTGGAGAAGCCTTATGGCCACGATCTCAAGAGCGCGATGCAGCTCACGAGCGTCGTTCAGGAGGTCTTCCGCGAAGACGAGGTGTTCCGCATCGATCACTACCTGGGCAAGGAAACGGTGCAGAACATCCTCGTGCTGCGCTTCGCGAACAGCATCTTCGAGCCCATCTGGACGCGCCAGTACGTCGACCACGTCCAGATCACCGCTGCGGAGTCGCTCGGGATCGAAGAGCGCGCCGGTTACTACGACAGCGTCGGTGCGATGCGCGACATCGTGCAGAACCACCTGCTACAGCTCCTCGCGCTCGTCGGCATGGAGCCGCCCGCGGCTTTTGACGACCGGTCCGTGCGCGACGAGAAAGTGAAGGTCCTCCGCGCCCTACGGCAGATCCCGCCGGAGGATGTGGGAGCGCTCACCGTCCGTGGTCAGTACGGTCCGGGTTTCATCGACGGTGAACGCGTGGTCGGCTACCGCGAAGAGCATGGTGTCGCGCCCGACTCGCAGACCGAAACCTTTGTCGCGCTGAAGTGCTTCATCGACAACTGGCGCTGGGAGGACACGCCCTTTTACATCCGGACGGGCAAGCGGCTGCCGAAGCGCTCCACCGAGATCGCGATCCGTTTCCGCGTCGCGCCTCATCGCATCTTCACCCGCGAAGCCTCCGAGGGGCTCGACGCCAACGAGCTGGTGATCCGCATACAACCCGACGAGGGCATCTCGCTCACGTTCGGCGCAAAGGTGCCGATCCAGGGGCTTCGCATCCGCTCGGTGAACATGGATTTCGGCTATGGCGAGTCGTTCATGGTCGACGCGCCCGATTCGTACGAGACCCTCATCCTGGATGCGCTCCGCGGCGACGCGACGCTCTTCACGCGCCGCGACGAGGTGGAACAGCAGTGGTCCTTCGTCGATCCGATCCTCGCCGGCTGGCACGAGGGCCGGCAGGAGCTCGCGAGCTACGCCGCAGGCACCTGGGGTCCCGAGCAGGCCGATGCGCTCATCGCGCGCGATGGCCGCAGCTGGCGGCGGCCGTGATCGACGAAACGTTCTGGGGCGGAAGGGCGACGAGCATCACTGCTCTCGACCGCGAGCTGTCTCGTTTGCGCCGTGCCGCGGTCGCGCACGCCAAGGAGCGCGGCCAGACGCTGGCCCGGGCGTCGGTCCTCAACCTCGTCGTGTACGCCGAGCGCGAAAATCACGCGCGCCGTGCCGCGCGAACGGTGGCGGATCTTGCGCTTCGCCATCCCTCGCGGGCGATCGTCCTGCTCGGGGATCGGGACCGCGAAGGCGTGGTCGCGTCAGTCCAGCTTCACGTTCACGTTCCGCAGTCCGACGGCGCGCAGCCGATCCTGTACGAGCAGATCCTCGCGCGTGTGAGCGGCGATTTCGACGAGCGTGTCGCGAGCGTCGTGATCCCGCTGCTCGTTCCCGACCTGCCGGTGTTCTTATGGTGGACCGGGACGCCGCCGAGCGACGCGCGGCGTCTCGACGATCTCGTGACGCTCGCCGACCGGCTGATCGTCGATTCGGCCGACTTCGCGCGGGCCGACCGGACCTTGCCGGAGGTCGCGCGTCTGGTGCGTTTCCACGTCGGCATCACCGACCTCAACTGGGCCCGGCTCACACCCTGGCGCGAGCTCATCGCGCAGTTCTTCGACGTGCCGGCCTGGCGACCATTCCTCGACGGGATCACGGGTCTACGGGCTGGCTTTGCCGTGGACATGGACGGCCGCGATATCCATCCGTCGCAGGCGCTTCTCCTGCTCGGATGGCTCGCGTCGCGTCTGGGCTGGCGTCCGATCGAGGCGCTCTCGCCATCGGAGGCCGGCGGTCTGCTCTTCCGCATGAGCCGCGCCGACGGCGCGGCGGTCATGGTGCGACTACGACCGCGTTTCGAGCGCGGCCTCGACACCGGCGACGTATCGGGCGTCCGCATCCAAGCCACCATCGGCCGCAACACAGCGGAGTTCGTGATCAAGCGCGCGCCCGATGAACGGCACGCGACGGCGACCGCGATCATCGATGGGATCGTGCGCGCCGAGCGCGTCGTGCCGCTTCCTGCGCTCGGCATCCGCGAGCTGCTCGGCGAGGAGCTGGCGATCGCGGGGAACGACCACGTCTACGAAGAGGCGCTCGCCGCCTTGATGGCGCTG
>WNGF01003898.1_pt1 | contig 19841 bp, 15 predicted proteins | sample 5400641 | NCBI WGS metagenome assembly WNGF01 (sample SAMN13153371, study PRJNA577476) | soil metagenome | isolation source: 80 cm soil or saprolite under grassland replicate 2 | place: USA:California | collected 2016-06-15
CAGCTTGGCATGCGCGAGGCGGCCCGGAAGGCACTGCAAGAACTGCTTGCGATCCGGCCCGACTTTGCCAAAACGGCGCGCGAAGAATTTGGGAGATGGAACGACCTGGCATTCGTCGAACACATGCTCGACGGCCTCCGCAAGGCGGGGCTGGACGTGCCCGCACCCGGACCAGGAGGCGCCGATCCGGAGGCGAAGCCCGCGGCGGTTGCGATCGCGGTGCTGCCCTTCTCGGACATGAGCCCGACGAAGGACCAGGAGTACCTCTGCGAGGGCATGGCCGAGGAGATCATGAACGCGCTCGTGCAGGTTCCCGGCATCCGCGTCGCGTCCCGGACCTCGGCCTTCCGCGCCCGGCGGGACGGGGGCGACTTGTCCTCAATCGCCCGCGCGCTGTCCGTGGGACAGGTCCTCGAGGGCAGCGTGAGGACCTCCGGCAACCGGCTTCGAGTCACTGCGCAGCTGACCGACGTCGCGAGCGGCTACCAGGTCTGGTCAGAGCGCTACGATCGCGAGGCCAACGACGTTTTCGCCGTGCAGGACGAGATCGCCGCCGGAGTCGTCGAAGCCGTCAAGGCCCGGCTCGCTCCGGGTGCGCTGGCGATCGAACCAAGGCCGCAGGTCAAGAACCTCGACGCTTACCGGCACTATCTCCAGGGCAGGCACTTTCGGTACACGAAGAACGATCACGGCAGCGCCCTGCGCGCCTACGAGCAGGCGGTCGCCCTCGATCCGACACATGCGCCCTCGTGGGTCGGCGTGGCGGAGGTCTCGATTCTGGCGGCGTTCTACGCTCTGGTCCCGGCCGCGACCGCGTATGCCAGGGCGTCAGCCGCGCTCGCCACCGCCGCGCGATTGCAGGGAGAATCCGCCGAAGCCCGGTACGTCGAAGGCTTCATGGCCTTCGGGCAACGCAACTGGGAAGCCTGGGAGAGCGCCCAGCGTCGAGCCATCGAGCTCGATCCCTCTCACGTCCAAGTTCGGGGCGTGTTCGGGATTTGCTTGAGCGCGCGCCATCGCCTCGACGAAGCGATGGTGTCGTTCGAACGGGCCCGCGAGCTCGATCCGCTCGCGCCTTTTCCCCACGCGATGACCGGCCTGGGCCTGCTGGCGAGTCGAAAGGTCGAGGAATCGATCCGCTACTTCGACGATGCGCTGTCTTTCGATAAGGAGAACTCGTTGGCACTCTGGGGCTCGGGCGTGGCGAACGTGGCCCTCAGGCGCTACGAGAACGGTATCGCGCAGCTCGAGCGGGCGGCGGCCCAAACGCGGCGAGGCGCTTTCGTCCTCGGCATTCTGGGATGGGCCCTGGCCACTGGGAGCCGGACGGAGGAAGCCCGGGCCGTCCTGGCTGAGCTTCGGGCGCGGCCCGAGCCGGCGCCCACTGTCGTTTCCGAGGTGTGGCTCTTAGCCGCGCTCGGGGATGCGGACGCCGCCTTCGAGTTGCTCGCGCGCGCGGAAGACGAGCGGCAGCCTTACCTGCCGTTCACCGGGTTGCCCGGCTTCGATCCGCTCCGCGCCGACCCGAGATTCGGGGCGTTGCTGGAGAGGCTGGGGCTGCCGTCCGACTGAGGCAGCTGCCTTGAGAGGGCCGCGTCCCGGTTAGGACGCGGCCTGCTCCTTGACCCTCGGTTCCCACGTTCCTCTCTGGCATCCGCTGCCCGGCAGCGGAGCGGAGGAGCAAAACGAAGCCGCGCGCTTCGAGCCGCTGTGGCGCGTTTGGCAAATACATTGGCGGGTTCTGCTAATGACCTCGTCCTAACGACGGCCTAGATTGAGCTGCGTCAGGAGGAGCACGGAAATGAACGAGACGATCCAAGAAACGCTGGTGGCATCCGCTGCACGAGCGGCGAAGAGCTACGAGGCGAGAGCCTACGCGGCCCTGAGCGCGAGCTCGCCCCTCGCGCCGACGACCATTCGGCGCCGCGCCCCGGGGCCACGGGACGTGCAGATCGAAGTCCTTTTCTGCGGAGTCTGCCACTCGGACCTGCACCAGGTCCGGAACGAGTGGCAAAAGACCATGCCGACCGTTTATCCCTGCGTTCCGGGCCACGAGATCGTCGGCCGTGTGGTGGGGGTGGGCCGGGACGTCCGGAGGTTCAAGGAGGGAGACCTGGCCGCGGTGGGTTGCATGGTCGACTCGTGCAGGACCTGTTCCGCGTGCCAAGAAGGGCAGGAGCAGTTCTGCGAGGGCCCCGCGACCTTCACCTACAACTCCATCGACCAGTTTCTCGGTGGCGTCACCTACGGCGGCTACTCGGAGAGCATCGTCGTCGATGAGACTTTCGCGCTGCGAGTCTCGAACCGGCTGGACCTGGCCGGAGCGGCGCCGCTTCTCTGTGCCGGCATCACCACCTATTCGCCTCTGCGGCACTGGAATGTCCGCGAAGGACAGAAGGTCGGCGTCGTCGGTCTCGGGGGGCTCGGACACGTGGCCGTGAAGCTCGCCCGGGCGTTTGGCGCCCGCGTGGTCGTGTTCACGACATCGCCCGGCAAGGCGGACGACGCGGTCCGGCTGGGAGCGCACGAGGTCGTGATCTCGAGCCATGCCGCCGCAATGCAGAAGCAGCTCAAGAGCTTCGACTTCATCCTCGACACGGTGTCGGCCGTGCACGACTTGAACCCGTACCTCGACCTTCTGAAGCGCGACGGGACGCTGACTTTGGTGGGGGCGCCGGAGGATCCCATGCCGCTCGGCGTCTTCAGCCTCCTGTTCGGCCGGCGGCGGCTTTCGGGTTCGGTCATCGGCGGCCTCCGGGAGACCCAGGAGATGCTGGACTTCTGCGCCGAGCACGACATCACGGCCGACGTCGAGCGGATTCCCATTTCGAAGATCAACGAGGCCTTCGACCGACTGGCGAAGGGCAATGTGAAGTACCGCTTCGTCATCGACATGGCCACCCTGAAGTAAGGCGGTCCCGGAGAGAGTCTGGCGTCAGGGAAGCGTCGCAGAGGTCAACCACGAACAACAGCAGGCTACACAACAGCCCGCTTCGAGGAGCACGAGCATGAGCAAGGTCTGGTTCATTACGGGTGCAGGCAGTGGCATCGGCGCCGGGACCGCAAGAGCAGCCTTGAAGGCCGGTGATCGTGTGGTCGCGACCGGCCGGAACCTCGACAAGGTGCGCAACGCCCTGCGCGACGTCGCCAGCGACAACCTGGCGATCGTCCAGTTGGACGTGACCGACGAAGCGAGAACGAGGGCGGCGGTCGACGAAGCCGTGAAGCGGTTCGGCCGTATCGACGTTCTGGTCACCAGTGCTGGCTACAGCCTGCTCGGCCATTTCGAGGAGATGACCATCCCGGAGATCGAGCGCCAGTTCGCGACGAACTTCTATGGCGTGGTGCACGTCATGCGCGCGGTGCTGCCGATCATGCGCAAGCAGCGTTCGGGCCGGATCCTCAACGTCAGTTCCGTGGGCGGCGTCGTCGGCCTCAAGCACTGCGGCGCCTACGGTCCCACGAAGTTCGCTGTCGAGGGCCTCTCGCTGTCGGTGGCGACCGAAGTCGAGCCGTTCGGAATCAAGATCACAGTTGTCGAGCCGGGCTTCTTCCGCACCGATCTGCTCGACGCGCACAACGTGAAGTTCGCCACCCAGTCCATCGAGGACTACGCCGCCCACGGCAATGTCCAGGAGATGTGGTCGGCTCTGGACGGTACGCAACAGGGTGATCCGGAGAAGCTGGGTAGGGCTCTCGTCGAGATCGCCGGCATGGACAGCCCACCGAACGTCTTCGCTGCGGGAAGCGACGCACTCGCGACGATCGTGCCGGCGGTCGAGGCCAGGCTGCGGGACACACGAGGCTATGAGGAGCTGTCCAAGTCAACGGACGGTTTGCTCTGACGATCCGCTCCGCTGTGCGTGCATCGTGATCGAGCCGAAAGAGAAGACCGCCTCGACGAGAAACGTCTGATTCAGGAGCGGGCCGAGGGTACATACTCGATGGGAGGAGAGCCCTGGTGAACCGGTTCCGCGTGTCGACCATGCTCGCGCGCAAGCTCGCAGAGCTCGGGGTGCCTCCGGCGAGCGTGTTGCGCCACGCCGGGCTGCCGGCGGGGCTATTCGATCAGGAGAAGATCCTGGTCAGTACCGAGGATCTCTTCGCCCTCTACCGTGGGATCGCGGAAGCCAGCAACGATCCGGCGATCGGCCTCAAGCTGGGGACGGAGCCTCGTATCGAGCGGTACGACCCGATCGCCATGACCGCGGTATCGGCGCGGTCGCTTCGGGACGCGCTCGAGCGGCTGGCACGCTACAAGCAGCTCACCTGTCCCGAGGAGCTCCAGGTGACGGAGCGTGGTGGCGAATGTCGGGTTCGGTTCCGGTGGCTCCTCGCAGAGGAGACGGAGCCACCGGTCCTGGTGGATCTCTGCTTCGCCTGGGTAGTGGGCATCGCCCGCCGAGGGACCGGTGACCACGCCAGCCCGCGGCGGCTCGAGCTTCGCGGACCGACGAGGGACCGCAAGATGTACGAGACGCACTTCGGCTGCCCCGCGCGGTTCGAGGGGCGCGAGAACACGATCGTGTTCGGCAAGGCGGATCTCGATCGCCCCTTCGTCACGCACAACGCGGAGCTCCTTGCGGCCCTCGCCCCGCAGCTCGACTCCGAGCTGTCGCAGGCGCTCGCTTCGAAAGCGATCGGCGAGCAGGTCAAGGGCATCCTGAAGCGGCAGCTGGCCGGGAGGCGGCCGGGGATCGAGGATGTCGCGCGAGAGCTCTGCGTGAGCTCGCGGACACTCCAACGGCGATTGGCGGAAGACGGCGCGTCCTTTCAACAGCTCGTGCAGGAGGCGCGACGCGAGCTGGCTCGCCACTACCTGCTGCATTCGTCGCTCGAGCTCAACGAGACCGCGTACCTCCTGGGGTACGAGGACACCCATTCCTTTTTCCGGGCGTTCCATGGCTGGGAAGGCAGCTCCCCCGGGCAGTGGCGTTCGCGCCACGCCCGACTGCCCGCAGCGAGGAGCATCACAGTCCGGGTGGAGACCTGAACTTCAGACGGTGTTTCGAAGGAGAAGCCATGCGGAAACGAAAACTCGGCAAGAGCAACCTCGAAGTCTCGGCCCTCGGCCTGGGCTGCATGGGCATGAGCTATGGCTACGGTCCGGCCGCGGACAAGCAGGAGATGATCTCTCTGATTCGGTCGGCCGTTGAACGCGGCCTGTCGTTCTTCGATACGGCGGAGGCGTACGGGCCGTTCACGAACGAAGTGCTCCTGGGCGAAGCGCTCGCTCCCTTCCGCGATCACATGGTGATCGCCACCAAATTCGGTTTCAAGTTTGGTCCCAAGGGGGAGCAGACGGGCCTGGATAGTCGGCCAGAGCACGTCAAGCAGGTCGCCGAGGGCTCGCTCAAGCGACTCAAGGTCGATGCGCTCGATCTGTTCTATCAACACCGCGTCGACCCGGACGTACCGATCGAAGACGTGGCCGGGGCGGTAAAGGACCTGATCCACGAAGGTAAGGTCAAGCACTTCGGGCTCTCCGAAGCGGGCGTGCAAACGATCCGTCGCGCACACGCCGTCCAGCCGGTCACCGCACTCCAAAGCGAATACTCGCTGTGGTGGAGGCGCCCTGAAGAGGAAGTGTTGCCGACGCTTGAAGAACTCGGAATCGGGTTCGTTCCTTTTAGCCCTCTGGGTAAAGGCTTCCTCACCGGAAAGATCAACGAAAACACGACGTTCGACAGCAGCGACTTCCGCAACATTGTCCCTCGCTTCACGCCGGAGGCACGGAAAGCGAACCAGGCTCTGGTCGATCTGCTTGGCAAGATCGGGCAACGGAAGAAGGCGACACCGGCTCAGATAGCGCTCGCATGGCTGCTTGCCCAGAAGCCATGGATTGTTCCAATCCCAGGCACCCGGAAACTGGAGCGCCTGGACGAGAACATCGGAGCGGCTGTAGTCGAACTTACGCCCGAAGATCTCCACGAGATCGATAGCGCCGCCTCAAAGATCACGGTCCAAGGGGCTCGGTACCCCGAACGCCTGGAGCAGATGACCGGGCGCTGAGCGGCGCGGGCAACGAAAGGAAATCGAATTCCGGGATTGAACCTGCGAAAGGGAGCGGCAGCGTTCGGTCCGCTGTTTCTTGGAATTCACCCGCCCGGGATTCGGTGACCCGCATCGGTGTCACCGTGAGAAAGGAGGCTCAATTGGATATCAAACGAAGTGGCTCACAGCCTTCCGGCAAAGGACCGGCCGAGTGTTTTACTGGCACCGTGCGTATCGATCCCCTTTTTCAGGCTAGCAATCCCGCACGCGCGCTCGGCGTCAGCGTCACGTTCGAGCCCGGCGCTCGCACAGCCTGGCACACCCATCCGCTGGGCCAGACCCTCATCGTGACGGCGGGCTGCGGCCTGGTGCAGAGCTGGGGAGGCCCGATCGAAAAGATCTGCCCCGGTGACGTGGTCTGGTGCCCGCCGGGTGAGAAGCATTGGCACGGCGCCACGGCAACCACGGCCATGACGCACATCGCCATTGTGGAACAGCTCGATGGCAAGGCCGTCGAATGGATGGAAAAGGTCACCGACGAGCAATACCAGGCGGGATAGGGGACCAGCATGCGAGTCGGCATTTTGGGTTCGGGGTTGATGGGCAGCAAGCTCGGAACGATCTTCGCGCGGGCCGGACACGAGGTCGTCTTCAGCTACGCGCGCAGCGAGCGGAAGCTGAAGAGACTCGCACGTGAGGCGCAGGGGAACGCGCGGGCGGGCACGCCGGGTGAGGCCGCACGCCAAGCAGACGCCCTCTTGCTGGCTGTTCACTGGTCGCGAGTCGACGACGTGTTGAAGCAGGCGGGCGACTTGGCCGGCAAGGTCGTCGTCAGCTGCTCGCTGCCTCTGAACGCCGACAACACCGAGCTCGTCGTCGCCCACACCTCCTCGGGCGCGGAGGCGTTGCAGAGGAAGCTTCGCCGGGCTCGTGTCGTCTCGGCGTTCGGCACCGTACCGAGCGAGGTGCTGTTCGGCGTGTTCGAGACCAGACGCAAGACCACCCGGCCCAGCCTGGTGTACTGCGGGGACCACCAGGAAGCCAAGGATGTCGCGGCGACGCTGATCCGAGACGTCGGTTTCGATCCGGTGGACGCCGGACCGCTGCGGATGGCCCGGTACTCAGAGCCCTTCTCGCTCCTCGTGGCGCAGCTCGCGTATGGGGGTGAGGCGGGCCCAGAGCTCGCGTACCGCTTCGAGCGGTTCCGGAGCTAGGAGCCAGGCGACGCCTTAACGCCTCAAATCAAGCCGCCTTGAGAGGGCCGCGTCCCGGTCAGGACGCGGCTGCAGCTAACGAAGCCGCACAGAACTGGTAGCCCAAGCGGTCCTTGAGTGGAACCGGGTCGCGGATTTCCTTCACGGCGTCGGGGCGCTTCGGATGGCCGCGTAGGGTCCGCTTCCCTCCTCAGCTAACGTTTGCGAGGTTTTCGTCAGCGGCCCGCAATCGAGCTTCGCACCCGGCTCAGAACCATTAACCGGCCTTGCATGTATGACATAGACTTCGAGGACTCAAATGACCTTGACTCCCGGTTCGCGTCTCGGACCTTACGAGATCGTCGCCTCGCTGGGCGTGGGCGGAATGGGAGAGGTGTACCGGGCGCGGGACGCGCGGCTGGGTCGGGAAGTCGCCGTCAAGGTCCTTCCCGCAGATCTCTCCTCCGATCAGGATCGCATCCGGCGGTTCGAGCAGGAGGCGCGGTCGGCCTCCGGCCTCGACCATCCCAACATCATCACGATCTACGACATCGGATCCGCCGACTCGACCCTCTACATTGCCATGCAGTACGTCGAGGGGAAGACTCTCCGTGAGCTTCTCTCCTCCGGCCCTCTGCCGACCAAAAAGGTGCTGGAGATCTCCGTGCAGATTGCGGAAGGGCTGGCCAAGGCACACGCCGCGGGAATCATCCATCGGGACTTGAAGCCCGAAAACGTGATGGTCTCCAAAGACGGCTTCGTCAAGATCCTCGACTTCGGCCTGGCGAAATTGACGGCGCCGCAGACCGAGGAGCAGCTCTCCGAGATTCCCACCGCGATGGCGGGCACACGTCCGGGACTGGTCATGGGCACGGTCGGCTACATGTCGCCGGAACAGGCGAGCGGCAAGGCTCTCGACTTCCGATCGGATCAGTTCTCTTTCGGCTCGATCCTTTACGAGCTCTCGACAGGCAAGCGCGCCTTCCAGCGCGGCACCACCGCCGAGACGCTTACCGCGATCATCCGCGAAGAGCCGGAGCCCGTCGGCGCGATCAATCCCCGGGCACCGGCTCCGCTGCGTTGGATCGTCGAACGGTGCCTGGCCAAGGAACCGGAGGAGCGTTTCGAGACGACGCGAGACCTCGCGCGCGACCTCGCGAGCATCCGGGACCATCTCTCCGACGCCGTCGTGGTCTCCGGGGAAGCGCAGGCGGCCGCCCCGGCCGCTCGCCGGATGCGCCTCTGGCCTTTCCTTCTCGGCGCGGCGGGAGCCGTCGCCGTGACCGCTCTCGTTTTCTACTCGCTGGGGCGAAACGCCGGCAAGATACAGCCTCCTTCCTTCCGGCAGCTCACCTTCCGGCGGGGAGCCATTTCCTCGGCCCGGTTCGCTCCCGATGGCCAGACGGTCCTCTACGGAACATCGCTCGAAGGCAAGCCCACCGAGATCTTCGTGAGCCGCCCGGAGAGCCCGGAGTCCCGCCCGTTCGGGATGCCGGGAGCGTCCGTGCTCGCCGTCTCGAAATCCGGAGAAATGGCCCTTTCGCTCGGGCAACACATCGTCGGGCCATTCATGGCGAGCGGCACGCTCGCCCGTATGAGTGTCGCCGGCGGCGCCGCACCGCGCGAGATTCTCGAAGACGTGCAGTGGGCGGACTGGTCGCCCGATGGAGCAACCCTCGCCATCGTGCGCGAAGCGGGCGGCCGCAACCGCCTAGAGTTCCCGATCGGAAAGATCCTTTTCGAGACGGCCGGATGGATCAGTCACCTGCGCGTTTCGCCTGGAGGAGACAAGGTCGCCTACATCGACCATCCGGCGCGGGGAGACGACGGGGGGTCGGTCGCCGTCGTGGACCGCGCCGGAAAGCGAATGAGTATCTCCGAATCCTTCGAGACGGCGCAGGGTCTCGCGTGGGTCCCGGGAGGCGACGAGATCTGGTTCACGGCGGCAAAGAGCGGAGGCAACCGCGCCGTCTACGGGGTGAATCTTTCGGGCAGGCAGCGGCTCCTGGCGCGCGTGCCCGGGACCCTGACTCTTCACGACGTCTCGAGCAGCGGCCGTGTCGTGATGACGCGCGATACCAATCGGCAGGAGCTGCTCGGACGCTCCCCCGGTGAGCAGAAGGAACGCGATCTCTCCTGGCTCGACTGGTCAAACGCCAGCGACATTTCCGCCGACGGGAAGATGCTTCTGTTCTCGGAGGCCGGCGAAGGGGGCGGGGCCGGGTATTCCGTCTATATCCGCAGGACGGACGGGTCGCCGGCCGTGCGGCTCGGAGAGGGCAGCGCTCAGGCTCTGTCGCCCGACGGGAAGTGGGCGCTCGCGATCACGAAAGTCGCCTCGGAGCCACAGGTCGTTCTCTATCCGACGGGGGCCGGGGAGACGAGGACGCTTCCACGAGAAGGCCTGATGGTGCAAGTGGCCCACTGGCTGCCGGACGGAAAACGGATCCTGCTGACCGCGAGCGAATCGGGGCATGGATCGCGCCTTTACTTCCAGGACCTCTCGGGCGGAAAGCCACGAGCCATCACTCCGGAGGGCTACCGAAGTTTTCAGAGAGGTATCTCGCCCGACGGCAAGCTCGTCGCCGTGCGGGGTCCGGACCAGAGGCTCTATCTCTATCCGCTCGCCGGTGGCGAGCCCTCGGCGATTCCCGGCCTGACCTCCGAGGACACCCCATTGGCGTGGAGCGCGGACGGCCGTTTTCTCTACGTCTATCGCCGCCGAGAGCTTGCGGCAAAAGTCTATCGGCTGGAGGTCGCGACCGGCCGCAAGGAGCTCTGGAAAGAGCTCATGCCCTTCGACGCGGCCGGCGTGACTGCCATTTCGCCGCCTCTGGTGACACCTGACGGAAAGTCCTATGCCTATGCCTACATCCGCACGCTCTCCGACCTTTACTTAGTCGAAGGGTTGAAGTGACTCGTTGCTAGGTTGGTGCTCTGCGGATCGGGATGTAGCCACCGCAGCTTAAGCGCGCTGCCGCGACGAAGCTGGCTGTGACTGGTAACCCATGCGGGAAATCGAATCCGTGTCGCGCCGCATAGGCGCGCCGCGGCGAAGCCGTGCTCAAAGGCAGCTGCCCTGAGAGGGCTGCGTCCCGTTTAGGACGCGGCCGGAACTGACGAAGCCGGCTGGAAGTGGTAGCCCATACGGGAATCGAACCCGTATTACAGCCTTGAGAGGGCTGCGTCCTAACCGTTAGACGAATGGGCCAACGGGCCGGGAAAGTTAGCACAGAGGGCTCTTTTCGCCAAGCTGTGAGGGAATCGAACCCGTGTCGCTCCGCAGAGGCGCGCCGCGGCGAAGCCGCGCTTGAGAGTCAGCCGCCAGCGCGAAGCGCCTTGAGAGGGCTGCGTCCTGACCGTTAGACGAATCGGATCGCCGTCTCGGCGTCAGTTCGCCCCTCACCCCAACCCGGCCGCTCGCTGCGCGAGTGCCGGCCTTCGGCCTCGGCCGGAAACTACATGAGGCGAGGGGAAACCCCTCGCGCACCTGGCGGTGGGAGAGAGGGCCGGAATCGAACCCGTGTCGCGCCCGAAAAGGGGCAAGCCCCTACTTCTTCTTTCTCCGGGAGGCCTTCTTCGCGGCCTTCTTCTTCGGCGCTGGGCGCGCGGCCTTCTGATCGGCTTCCCACAGGGCGAACGTCGCTCCGGTCGGGTCGACGAAGATGGCCAGGGCGCCGTAGCCCGGAATCTGATCGTACTCGACCACAGGCATCGCGCCGAGAGCCTTGGCTTTCTCCATCGACTTCTTCACGGACTTGACGCCGACGTACGGCAGCCACGCTGTCGGCTGGCCGGGCATCGTCTTCGCCGTGATTCCCCCGCCGGGACCACCCGTGCGCGTGTCAAATGTCGTGTAGACGCCGTTGGGCATCTGCTGATCCTTCAACTTCCAGCCGAACAGCTTCTTGTAGAAGGCCTTCGCAGCGGTCGGGTCGTCCGTGGAAAGCTCCATGTGAACGAAAGCGCTCATGAGATTCCCCCTTTTCAGGACTTCGATCGGAAGTCTTGACGTTCAATTCCCTGGGGTTGTTACATCGCTTCCGGCGCGGCTGGCTGGGGGGCTTTGCCGGGCGAGTAACGCGCCCAACGGATGATCTCCGGGATCGTGGGCTTCTTTCCGTACATGAGGATCCCGACGCGGTAGATACGGCCCGCGAACCAGGCGATGGCGGCCGTGGTGCTGAGCAACAGCACGACCGAAAGAGCGATTTGCCAGGACGGAACCTCGGAAATGGCCGTGCGCAGGAACATGGTGAGCGACGCGGTGAACGGGAAGAGCGAGCCCGCCACGGCAATCGGCCCGCTCGGGTTGTTGAGGACCGCGGGGTAGACAGCGATGGAGCTGACGATGAGCACCACGGGAATCATCACGAGCTGCTGAGCCTCCTGGCTGGTGTTGAAGGGCGCCGCAAACGCCGTGTACACACTCGCGTAAAGGAAATAGCCCAGGATGAAATAGAGCATGAAGTAAAGAAGCATCGCGATCTGGATCTTCGGCGCTCCCATCTGCGTCGAAGCAAGCATGGCTGCGACGCCGGGCAGGGACAGGTTCATGGCCACGAGCGACCATGCGAAGTATTGCGTCAAGCCAACCAGCCCGATGCCCAAGATCTTTCCGACCATGAGCTCCGTCGGTCGCACGGAAGCGATGATGACCTCGACGATGCGGCTGTTCTTCTCCTCGAGAACTCCCTGCATCACCTGGGCGCCGTACATGAAAAAAGTGCTGTACATGATGAAGAAGAGGACGATGGCGGCGATGATCCCGGCGCCCCTCTCCTCGGCCGTTCCGGCGGCCGTGACCTTGAAAGCGCGCATGTCGAGCCGCTTCTCCAGGTCGTTTCCGAGATCGGCCGGCAGTCCGCGCGCGGCGATCTTCTCCCGGAGGCGGATCCGGCTGAGCGTGCGCTCGAGCTGACTCATCACAACGAATTCGCTGACCGTCGTCGCGTGGTAGTCCACCTGGTTCTTGTCGAGGAGCTCGGGCGTCACAACGAGATAGGCGTCGAGCTTCTTGGCCACGACTTCCTTTCGCAGCGCCTCTTTCGTTGCCGCGAGGTCACCCACGACGGGTCGCTCCGACAGAACCCAGTGCGGCACTCTCACGTCGGCCTTCTGCGCTCTCTCGCTCTCCTGCGCGGCGAGCTCCTTGCCGAGCTCCTTGTAGAAATGACCCGTTGTGTCGACGACGGCGAGCCTCCGGTCGCCGCCCGCCTTATGAGAAAAGGCGATCTGAACTCCGATGATCGCGAGCAGAAAGAACGGGATGAGCAGAGTCGCGAACCAGAACGCTTTCGTGCGAACGCGCTCGAAATATTCGCGACGGACGACGGCCAGGATCTTCTTCCAGTTCATCGGGCCCTCATTCGATGGTTCGAGTCTCTTCGAGGCCGGCGTCTTTGACGGCGCGGAGGTAGATCTCCTCGAGATCCGGCTCTCTGCGAGAGAATGCTTCGACGCTGTGTTTCTCGAGCGCGCGCTTCAAGAAGTCGCGCGGATCGGTCCCCGGCGAGAGCGCCAGGACGTAGCCTCCGTTGACGGCCTTCGCGGACTCGACAGCGGGCAGGCTGGCAACTTCGGCCAGGCTCGCATCCACGCTGACGCGGACCTGGTTCTCGGAGAAGCGCCGCTTCAACTCGCCCATGCCGCCCTCGAGAATCTTTCTCGCCCTGGCCATCAGGCAGATCTCGTCGCAGAGCTTTTCGGCCTGCTCGAGGACGTGCGTCGAGAAGATGATCGTCTTTCCCTGCGAGCGGAAATTCTGGAAGTACTCCTTCATGAGAGCCGTGTTGATCGGGTCGAGACCCGAGAAGGGCTCGTCCAAGATCAGGACCTCGGGATCGTGGATGATGGTGGCGATGAATTGGACTTTCTGCTGCATGCCCTTCGAAAGCTCGTCGACCTTCTTGTTGAGCCAGGGACGCAGCTCCATCCTGTCGAGCCATCCGGCGATCCGCTTCTTCGCAGTCTCCCGGTCGACTTCCTTGATCGCGGCGAGGAAGAGCAGGTGATCGATGACCTTCATCTTCCGGTAGAGGCCGCGCTCTTCCGGCAGGTAGCCGATCCGGTTCTGCATCGCTCGATCCATCGGACGTCCCAGGATCCGGATCTCGCCCGAATCGGGAGCGGTGATGTCCATGATCATCCGAATCGTCGTGGTCTTGCCGGCGCCGTTGGGGCCCAGAAGGCCGAACATCGAACCGTGAGGAACGCGGAACGAAAGGCCGTCCACGGCGCGGAACTTGCCGAAGGACTTGGAAATGTTCGTCAGCTCGATGGCGGCCGTCATGGTTCGCCTGTTGTTACGAAGGGGACGCAGGGGAGTTTAGGGAAGATCGCAACGTGAACGCCGTGATCGCAGCGTGAACGCCGTGAAGTGGTCGACGATCGGGCGAAGTCGGGGCTCGGTTCGGACCTTCTGACTTCACTTCACTCGTTCCCGTTGCGATCGCGCTGCGTTCCCTTTGGCGGAGAGGGTGGGATTCGAACCCACGGAACCCTTTCGGGCTCACCGGTTTTCGAGACCGGCCTGATCAACCACTCCAGCACCTCTCCGGCCGGGCCGCGAATCCTAACCTTTTATCGCCGCGCGCGAAAGAAGAGCTGCAGAAGCTCCGCCGATTCGGCGGCCAGCAGCCCCCCGTCCACCTGACAGCGGTGGTTCAGCCGCTCGTCTTGCGGGATGTTGGCGAGCGTGCCGCAGTAGCCCGCCTTGGGATCCGAGCTGCCGAAAACGATCCGCCCGAGACGAGCCTGGACAGCGGCGCCGGCGCACATGGGACAGGGCTCGAGAGTCGCGTAGAGCGTCGCCCCGTCCAGACGCCACGTGTCTGCCGCGGCGGCCGCCTCCCGAAGGGCTTCGATCTCGGCGTGGTGCGTGGGATCCTTGAGGGCCTCGCGCCGGTTACGTCCGCGGCCGAGCATCTTCCCGTCGCGGACGACCACGGCCCCGACGGGCACCTCCTGCTCGGAGAAGGCGATGCGCGCAAACGCCAGGGCCTCCTTCATGAAGCGCTCGTCGTCGGCGGAAAAGGGGGGCACGGCGGCCCAAGGCTAACTTGAAAAAGCGGCCCTCTTCCATTAGCCTTCGCGATTCCTGCGCCCATAGCTCAACTGGATAGAGCGTCTGACTACGGATCAGGAGGTTGGGGGTTCAAGTCCTCCTGGGCGCACCACTTAGCCTTCCATGTGGTGCGGAACTTTCCCCCTTCGCTTCCGTAGAAACCTAAGCGAAGGCCCCGTTTTCGGCAGAGGAGAGGTTCATGTCCAAGACCAAGAAGATCATCATCGGAGCCGTCGTCCTGGTGGCGGCCGGGCTCATCGCGGCTTTCTCACTGACCGGCAAGGACAAGAACCGGCCCAAGGTCACCACGGCGAAAGTCGAGAAGGTGGACCTGGTCTCCAAGGTCACGGCCAACGGCAAAATCCAGGCGCGCCGGAAGGTCGACCTCTCGGCTCTGGTCATGGGTCAGATCGTGAATCTCGCCGTGCGAGAAGGCGACCGGGTCAACAAGGGCCAGTTCCTGCTCCAGATCGACCGCGTGCAGCTGGCGGCGCAGGCCGCCGGGCGCGAGGCGAGTCTCGCCGCGATCCGCAAGGACCTCGACGCCTCGCGGGCCAACGCCGAGCAGTCCAAGCGCGACTACGAGCGCGCGAAGCAGAACTACGAGGCCAAGATCCTTCCCGAGGCCGACTACCAGCACGCGAAGGCGACATGGGATTCGGCGGCGGCGACGCTCTCGGCGACGGAGCATCGTGTCGAGCAGACGGTCCAGGACTTGGCCGCAAGCCGCGACTCGTTGTCCAAGACGACCGTGGGAGCTCCGATCGCCGGCATCGTGACGGCGCTTCCGATCAAGGAAGGCGAGGTCACGGTCATCGGCACGATGAACAACCCGGGCACGCAGCTCCTGACGATCTCGGACATGTCCGAGGTCGAGGCTGTCATGATGGTGGATGAGACCTCGGTACCGACCGTGAAGATCGGGCAGAAGGCGACGCTGAACGTCGACGCCTATCCGAGCCGAAAGTTCACCGGCACCATCACCGAAGTCGGCTCCTCGCCCATCCCCAAGAACGACCCCGACCTGCTTTCGCTGACGCAGAACTCCGAGGCGATCAATTTCAAGGTCAAGATTCGCCTCGACGATCCGCCGGAGACGATCCGGCCCGGCTTCTCCGTCACGGCCGAGATCGTCACGGGCCGCGCCGAGGGCACGACAGCCATCCCGATCCAGGCTCTCGTCGTGCGCGACGTGCCGAAGAAGGGCGCCGACAAGAAGGGCGGGGCTTCCACGGGCCGCCCGGAGACGGAGGAAGGCGTCTACTTCGTCAAGGACGGCAAGGTCGGCTTCCGGAAGGTCGAGACAGGTCTCGCGGGCGAGCTCATGATCGAGGTCAAGACCGGCCCCAAAGTCGGCGACGAGATCGTGACGGGTCCCTTCAAAGTGCTGCGCCAGATCAAAGAGGGCGACAAGGTCCTGATCGACAACGAGGCAGGTAAGAAGAAGGGCGGTCCGGCTTCCGCGTGACGACCGCCGAGCTCTTCCGCGTCTCCGCGTCGGCGTTGACGCGCCACAAGATGCGTGCGTTTCTCACGCTTCTGGGCGTCATCATCGGCGTCGCCACGGTCGTGGGCGTCGTGTCGGTGATCTCGGGGCTCAACACCTACGTCAAAGACAAAGTCATCGGGCTGAATCCCGACATCGTCATCTTCACGAAGTACGGGATCATCACGAGCCGCGAGGAATGGCTGATCGCCATGAAGCGGCCGCCTCTGACGCTGACCGACATGGACATCGTCCGGCGCGAGTGCCGCTTGTGCTCCGAGGTCGGCGCCCGCGGCGATCGGACGCGGCCCGTCAAGTACGGCGACAAGAAGCTCTCGGACGTTCAGGTTCAGGGACACACGCCGAACATGGGCCAGGCGATGAACTTCGACATCTCCAGCGGCCGCTACTTCACGCAGGCCGAGTATGAGCACGCGGCGGCCGTGGCGGTCATCGGGTGGGACGTACAGGACCAGCTCTTCCCCGGCATCGACCCGCTCGGCCGCATCTTCAAGATCGCCGGCTTTCCCGTGAAGGTCATCGGGGCGCTCGCCAAGCAGGGCAACGTGCTCGGGCAGAGCCAGGACAACGTCATCTACATGCCCCTCACGCTCTTCAAAAAGCACATCGCGCCCACCGACGACATCGGTGTCTTCATCAAGCCCAAGGGGGGCGTCGAGGCCGTCGGCGCCACCACCGACGAGGTTCGGGTCATTCTCCGAGCGCTCCGGAAGACGAAATTCCAGAAGGACGACCCGTTCGGCCTCGTGACGGCCGAGCTGCTCCAGGATCTCTGGCGCAACATCTCGGCCGGGGCCTTCCTGCTCATGATCTTGATCTCGGGCATCTCGCTGGTCGTCGGCGCGATCGTGATCGCGAACATCATGTTCGTCTCGGTTGTCGAGCGGACCAAGGAGATCGGAGTCCGGCGGGCTCTGGGAGCCCGTCGCCGCGACATCCGACGGCAGTTTCTGCTGGAAGCAGCGTTGCTCTCCGCGGTCGGGGGCGTGATCGGGGTGGCGCTCGGCTCTCTGATCGCCTTCGTGGTGAGACAGGTCTTCCCGGCTCAGGTCAAGCTCTCCTTCATCCTGATCGGCATTGGCGTGGCGACGCTGACCGGCCTCGCCGCGGGCCTGATCCCGGCGTCGCAGGCCGGGAAGCTGCCGCCTGTCGAGGCGCTGCGGTACGAGTGAGATGTCGGGCCTCATCACCCACCTGCGCCGCGGCTTCGGGGAAAACGTCCGCTTCGCGCTGCTCGCCGTCCGCGCCCACAAGCTTCGCGCGGGTCTGACCGTCCTCGGCATCGTCGTCGGGGTCGCGACCGTCATCGCGATGGTCTCGATCGTGACGGGCTTCAACAACAACATGATCCGGAATTTTCAGAGCTTCGGCGCGACGCTCGTGCAGTTTCAGAAGTTCGAGATGCGCTTCGGGCCGGGGCGCCGCCCCGACTCCGAGCGCAACCGCAAGGACTTGACCTACGAAGACGCGGTGGCCCTGAAGGCGGCCATCCCGGAGATGCGTGCGGTCTCCGCTGAGCGCTACCTCTGGGGCGGCAACATCCGCGTGCGCTACCGCGACAGCGAGACGACGACGCCCACGGTGGCCGGCGTTGTTGCGGACTATCCGGTCGCCAACAACCATTACGTCGATTTCGGCCGGTTCATCACGGAGAGCGACTTCGAGCACGCGGCCGAGGTCGCCGTGATCGGAGAGGATGTGCGGCGGGCTCTCTTTGCGCGAGAGGATCCGATCAACAAGACGATCGAGCTGAACGGCCGCAAGTATGTCGTGGTGGGCATTCTCGAGAACAAGAAGTCCTTCATGGGCGGGTCGAGCAACAACTTCGTGCTGATCCCGTTCTCGGCGTTCGATCGCCAGTTCCCTTTCATCAAGAACAGCCACGGCGACACGATCCACATCGCCACGGTTCCCTACACGCCCGAGCAGGTTCCCCTCATCATCGAAAAGGGCAGAGAGTTGCTGCGCGTGAGGCGGCACGTGCGGTTCGATCAACCGGACGACTTCGCGCTCTTCCTGCCCGACAAGATGATCGAGAGTTTCCGGGGCATCACGAGCGGCATCACGGGCGCGATGATCTTCATCGCTTCGATTGCGCTGCTGATCGGCGGTGTCGGCGTGATGAACATCATGCTCGTGTCGGTGACGGAACGAACCCGCGAGATCGGGATCCGCAAGGCGGTCGGAGCCTACCGGCGCGACATCATCCTGCAGTTTCTGACGGAAGCCACGACGCTCTCGCTCTTAGGCGGCGCGATCGGCGTCCTCCTCGGGATCGGCGTGCCCTCGGCGGTCAAGCGTGCCTTCGAGGCCCTGCCCGCCGAGACACCCCTCTGGGCGGTTCTCGTGGGCTTGCTGGTCTCGGTTTCCGTCGGGATCTTCTTTGGACTTTATCCGGCCGTGAAAGCCTCGCGGCTCGACCCGATCGAAGCTCTTCGGTACGAGTAGTGGCGGGAGCCTTCTCACATCTGCGACGCGGCTTCGGCGAGAACGTGCGTTTCGCTTTGATCGCCGTGCGCGCCCACAAGCTGCGCGCCGGATTGACGATTCTGGGGATCGTCGTTGGAGTCGCGACCGTCATCGCGATGGTCTCGATCGTGACCGGCTTCAACAACAACATGGTGCGCAACTTCCAGAGCTTCGGCGCCACGCTCGTCCTGTTCCAGAAGTACGAGCCCCGTTTTGGGCCGGGCGGCCCCCGGCCGGAGGGGGAGCTGCGCCGCAAGGACCTGACGCTCGAGGACGCCGCAGCACTCCGAGCCGATGTCTCGGAGATGCGGGCCATCTCCCCCCAGCGATACCTGTGGGACAACACCGACTACCACCTGAAGTACCGCGGCTCAGAGGTTCGCTCGCCGCGCGTCTTCGGTGTCATCACCGACTACCCGATGGCCACCAACCGCGTGATCGCTGAGGGTCGCTTCTTCACCGAGACAGATGTCGATCACGCCGCCGACGTCGTCGTCATTGGCGATGAGATCCGGGAGAAGCTCTTTCAACGCGAGGACCCGATCGAGAAGCGGATCCAGCTCGGGCACGACTCGTATCTGGTTGTCGGGGTGTTCGAGAAGAAGGGTCGGATGTTCGGCGAATCGCAGGACAACTTCGTCGCGATCCCGCTGACGACCTTTGACCGCCGTTTTCCATGGATCAAGGTCGGCGGCTCCAACGGCGACGCCCTCCGCATCGCGACGATCCCGTACCGTCCGGACCAGGTGCCGGCGATGATCGAGAAGGCGCGCGCCGTGCTCCGCACCCGGCGACACGTCCGGTTCGACCAGCCGGACGATTTCGGCATCGTCACGCCGGACAAGATGATCGAGAGCTTCCAGGGGATCACGAGCGGGATAACCTTAGCGATGGTCTTCATCGCGTTCGTGTCGCTCGTGATCGGCGGAGTCGGGGTGATGAACATCATGCTGGTATCGGTCACCGAACGCACGCGGGAGATCGGCGTGCGCAAGGCGGTCGGGGCCTTTCGCCGGGACATCGTGCTGCAGTTTTTGACCGAGGCGACCACGCTTTCCTTGATCGGCGGCGCGGTCGGCGTTGCAGTCGGAATCGCCGTGCCGGCAGCGGTGAAGAAAGTGTTCGAGGCGCTGCCGGCGGAGACGCCGCTCTGGTCGATTCTGGTCGGTCTCATCGTGTCGATCTCGGTCGGCCTCTTCTTCGGCATCTACCCGGCCGTCAAAGCCTCGCGCCTCGACCCCATCGAAGCCCTCCGATACGAATAAACGTCGCGCCGCGCTGCGCAGGCGACGCGGCTTCTCCGCCGGCGGGCGGCTCGGCCAAAGGGCCTCGACCGCCCGCCTCGTCGCCCGCTCCGCGCGGCGCTCCCGCGGCGCGAGCCTCCACCCGCGCTTTCGCTCGGGTGACTTCTCGCGCCGCGAGCCTTGGAATCGTCTCGGCTGATTCAGGTCCGCTTTCGTCGTAGTCCTGTCGCAGCGCGAGGAGTCTCCCAGAGGGGAGGAGCCTCGCGGTGCGGGAGCGAGAGCGCCGGGAGGGATCAGGGACGCGGTCGAGTGCGCATCCGCGCGAGCCGCGGCCCGATGGCGAAGCCAGATCCCGACCAAGCGGAAGC
>WNGF01003900.1_pt1 | contig 19829 bp, 18 predicted proteins | sample 5400641 | NCBI WGS metagenome assembly WNGF01 (sample SAMN13153371, study PRJNA577476) | soil metagenome | isolation source: 80 cm soil or saprolite under grassland replicate 2 | place: USA:California | collected 2016-06-15
CGATCGGCGACCTCCCCGGCTGTGGAGTCCGAGATCAGGGCCTGGCCAGGGGCTGCGCTCTCCTGGAGCCTGCTGGCGAGGTTCACGGTGTCGCCCCACAGGTCGTACGCGAACTTCCGCTGCCCGATCACTCCGGCCACGGCCGGCCCGGTGGCCACCCCGACCCGCACCGCGATCGGCTCGCCGGACGGCCACCGAACCTCCCCCGCTTCCGCGACGGCATCGAGCGCCATCGCGACGGCCGCCCCGGCGTGATCGGCCATGGGCACCGGCGCGCCGGCCACGGCCATGTACGCGTCTCCGATGGTCTTGATCTTCTCCAGGCCGTGCCGGTCGGCGATCAGGTCGAACCGGCGGAACAGCTCGTCCAGGGCACCGGCGAACGCCTCCGGCGAGGACCGCGCGGCCTGCTGGGTGGATCCCACGGCGTCGGCGAAAACGACGGTCACCTGGTCGAAGGCCTGGGCGATCCGCCCGGTGGAGGAGGACTTGAGCTGCTCGACGACCGCCTGAGGCAGGATGTTGAGCAGCAGGGCGTCGGATCGCAGCCGCTCTTCGTCGATCTGGCGCTCGCGCAGGAACACCTGTCGAGAGAACTGTTCCAGTCGGTAGGCAGCCAGGCACCCAAGCGCGCCGAACGAGAGCAGGTAGAGCGTCGCCAGCACCCGGCTGACGGGGACGACGTAGATGTCCGGGGCCGTGAACGCGTACGCCAGGTAGGCGGCGATGCCGATGGCCGTGATCAGGACGACCCAGAGGAATCGCAGCCGCAGGAGGGTGTAGGTGAACGCCGTGATCAGGATGACGCCGACGTACCCGTACTCGGCTGGCAACGTCTGAATGTGCGAGACGTAGTAGACCCAGACCAGGAGCGTCGCGGTGGCGATGACGACCGACAACAGTTGCCAGATGCGGCGGAACAGCGGCGTGAACGTGAGCACCAGCCCGACGAGGAGCATCGGGATGAACACCCCGAACCGCATGAGGGTGTCGAGCCTCAGCTCGGACCGGGCCAGGATGTGAGCTCGGAGGAGCAGACCCCACACGACCCAGAGGGCGATCCCGGCCAGGAACGCAAAGCGGATATTGATCACGTTGTGCCGGAAACGGTCCTCCCGATATGCCGCCTCCAGGGTGTGGTCGCGGAACCGCAGCCGCAGCCCTTCCAGGCTGAACGGCCACCGCTTTTCAGCTTGCGTTGGCGTCTCGATCTGATCCATCCCGAACTCTCCGAACCCCCCGGTGGGCTCGTCAATGATGACGGCTGGGGACCGACTTTGTCAGCCAGGCAAGCCCCATCGCCGTGGGGGGTCGCGGCCGCATCGGTGATGGGCCCTCGTCGGTAGAGCACAGGTCGTTGGCGGCCCCACTCAAGGGAGGCTGGCTGGCATAATCAGTCGTCGCCATGACGGCGTTTGCGAGTCCCGAGGAGGAGTGGCGCGCCTTCCTCACGGGTGTCCATCCGCGACTGAACCCGCGCTCCTTCTTTCGACTCATCCCTTCGGGGCCTCGGTGCAAACAGTGCCGGGCGCCATTCGGTCCACCTGGACGTTGGGTCATGCGGCCGCTCGGGTTCATTCCATGGGAGAAGAACCCGAATGTCTGCCGCTTCTGCCTGACGAAGCTCGGGAGACACGAAGGCGTCGGAGCGGAGATCGAGCTGTCCCTCATGTTCGTGGACGTGCGAGGCTCGAGTCGCCTCGCGCGCACCATGAGCGCTTCAGATTTCCGCCATTTGATGGGCCGCTTCTACGAAGCGGCCAGCGATGTGCTGATCGAGAGTGACGCGCTCCTGGACAAGTTCGTCGGAGACCAGGCCATCGGTCTGTTCGTCCCAGGCATCGCCGGACCGGAGCATCCGAAGCGGGCGATCGATGCAGCCCGAACGCTCCTCGAAAGGACCGGACACGGCTCGGAAGACGATCCATGGGTCCCGCTCGGAGCGGCCGTCCACACGGGGCCCGCGTACGTGGGAACAGTGTTCAGCCGTGGGCAGATCTCCGACTTCACGGCGCTCGGTGAGGCCGTCAACACCACTGCACACCTGTGCGCCCAGGCCGGCGTGGGCGAGATCCTGGTGACCGACTCTGCCGCCAGAGCGGCTGGTCTGGCGATCGAGGGACTGGAGGAACGCCAGGTGTCACTGAAAGGGCAACCGATGATCGCTAGGGTCCTCGCAGCCCGGTAACTACTGGTTGGCTGGCTCTCCAATTCGAGCTTCACAAACCTGGTACCGCCTCAGCAGCCGGATGCCGCTCGGGCAGCCCGACGAGCCTGGACCAATCGATCGACGCCCAGCACCTCCTCCCACCTGGTGTGCGGCCACAGGCCCGTGGCCTGGGCTACGTCGCCCAGCACCGTGATCGACCCACTAGGCGCTCGCCTCGCAATCATCCGGAGCTGCATCGGGGTCAGGTCCTGCGCTTCGTCCACGATCACGTGGCCGTACGTCCTGGGCGGCCCGGCGATGAGCGCCTGGGCCTCATCGATCAGGGCGGCGTCGCCAGCCGTCCACCGTTCGCCGACCACGCTCGGGGACAGCGTGCGGACCTCTTCCTTGGACAGGAGGCCGTCGGATGCCGCGGCGAGTCCGGCCGGGTTTTGAAGCATCCCTCGGATCAGGTCCGTCGGTCGGACCGTCGGCCACACTCGATCCAGCAGCCCTCGGAATGCACCGTCCGAGGAAAAACCTCGCATCAGCTCCCGGGCCTCCTCCCCAAACGCTCCCCCGCCCGAGGCCAGCGCCAGAACTCGATCCGCCAGCAGCACAGCGAACCGGTCTCGTCGCTCGCGATACGGCGCCGTGGACTCGTGCGCCGAAGCCAGCACCCGCTCGACATCCCCGGCGAGACCGATACGGTCCGCAGCCCCACCCGCAACGACACCGGCCTCGAAGGCGGCCGGGTCGACGCCACCAAAGCTCGCCGCAGCACCTCGGCCATCCGCACGTCGCCCTTCTGCCGGGCCACCTCATCGGGCTCGTCGCGCTCGACCCGAACCGAGGCCAGCTCGTCGATGGCCTTCTGCACCACCGTGGTCTCGCCGAGGTCTGGCAGCACCCGTTCCACGTAGCGCATGAACGCCCGGTTCGGCCCCACGATCAGCACGCCGGTGCGCCCGAGGGCCGCCCGCATCGAGTACAGGAGGTAGGCCGCGCGGTGCAGGCCGACCGCCGTCTTCCCCGTCCCCGGCGCGCCCTGCACCACCAGGATGCCCTCGGCGGGAGCCCGGATCAGCCGGTCCTGCTCGCGCTGGATGGTGGCGGCGACGTCGCGCATCCGGCCCGTCCGCTCCCGGCCGAGCTCGGCCAGCAGCGCAGCCCCCGCCCGGATCAGCGGCGCCGCCGCCTCGACCCCGCGCGCGGCGTGCGGCTCGGCGAACACCTCGTCCGAGATGTCCAGCAGGCGCCGCCCCTCCACCAGGAAGCTCCGCCGCCGCTCCAGATCCCAGGGGTCGTCCCAGCTCGCCTGGTAGAACGCCTCGGCCACCGGGGCCCTCCAATCGATCACCACCGGGTCCAGGTTCTGGTCGTGGACGTGCCGCCGCCCGATGTAGTACAGGTCGCCGTCCACCCGGTCGATCCGGCCGAAGCACAGCGCCGTCTCCTCCTGAAGGTCCGCCAGCCGGGACGGGAACATCTGGTAGATGGCCTCCTCGGCGTGCGGGTCTCCCGCCACCACGATCCGGGTCCCCCTGGCCGCCTGCTGGCGCATGTCCTCCAGGCACTCGTAGGCGCGGTCCAGATAGGCCTGCTCCTCGGGCAGGTCAGGATGCGTCGAGGCTTCGGTCTCCATGGGGGTTTCAGGCGCTCGGGCACTGCCCGGCGAAGGCATCCCATTGTCGCCGATATCGGGGCAGGGTCCTCATGCGCGCCGCCGGGCGATCTATCCCAGGATCCTGGCCTCGCCGTAGCCAGCCGATAGAGCCCTCTCTCCCTCGAACCGGCTGGGATGGAACTGCTCGACCCCCGGATCCCACTTCTCGCCCACGACCAGGTCGGCCACGTGCTTGCCAAGCGCCGGGGCCAGCTTGAACCCGTGGCCGCTGGTGCCCGCGTCCACGAAGAGTCCCGGAGCCACCTCGCCGATCACCGGCTGCCAATCCGGGCTCACGTCGTACAGGCTGGCCCAGCCGCCGTGGACCTGGGAGCGCTCCAGGGCCGGGACCCGTCGCACCACGACGTCAGAGAGCGCGCGGATCTCCTCCTCTGTGACCCGCTCGGAGTAGTGATCCGGGTCGGCCTCGGGCGCGGCGTGAAGCGGGCCCACCAGGAACAGCTCCGAACCCTCGGGCCGGAAGTAGTACCCGCCAGCCAGGTCTGCGTGCAGCGGCATGGGATCGGCGCCGCCCCACCGGAACGTTCCCACGATGTGGCGCTCGACATGCAGGGGCAGGTCCGCGCCGGCCCGGAGGGCCAGGGGCCGCGTCCAAGGCCCCGCCGCGATCAGGACCTTGTCTGCCTCCGTCCGCTTGCCGTCGGCCGCGGCGATGCTCCATCCGTCCCCATCGGGTTCGATCGAGGCCACAGGTGACCCGAGCCTGGGCACGGCACCGAGTTCCATGGCCTTGCGGAACAGCGCGGTGGTGGCGGCCGCGGGGTCCGCATATCCCGCTTCGTCCTCCCAGGCCGCGACGGCGATCCCCTCCAGGTCGAACTGGGGAAAGCGACGAAGCACATCGTCGGTCGACAGCACCTCGGTAGCGATCCCGAGTTCGTTCAGCCGCGAGGCCGCCTCTTCCACCTGGGGAACGTCCTCCGGCGGATGCAGGAAGAGCGCTCCCGTCTCAACGTAGCCGGCGTCCTGGCCGGTGATCGACTGGAAATCCCTCATCATTCTGATGCTGTCGATGGCGCACTGGGCCAGGAACTCGTTCGTGTAGTAGGCGCGGCAGATCGCGCTGGACCGGCCGGTCGGGCCCGACGCCGGCCTCGATCGCTCGAACACCGTTGTCCGGACGCCGCTCGCCGCGAGGTGGAATGCGGCCGACGCGCCATGGATCCCGGCGCCGATCACGGCCACTTCGAATGTCGCCATCGAACCCCCTCCAGCCGTGACTCAGAGAGGCTATCTCCCCGCCCGAGCCCCCGCCAGGGCAGGGATGCTGCAATGGGACGACAGGGTGTCGTCCCAGCTCGCCTGGTAGAACGCCCCGGCCACCACGATGCGGGCGCCCCGGGCCGCCTGCTGGCGCATGTCCTCGAGGCACTCGTAGGCGCGATCCAGATAGGCCTGCTCCTCGGGCAGGTCAGGATGCATCGACTCTTCAGTCTTGGTGTCCATTACCGTCCAGGTTCCGGGCGTCGCGGCGGCGCGAAGGCCCTTCATTGTCGCGGATTGAGCGGACCACGACAGTAGGGGCGGTGCGGAGGCGGGCAGTTCTCGAAGAGGCCACCCCCTGGTGTCAGGCGAGCGAGAGTCCCCCATTCGGCCCATTCTCACGGAGCCCTGACACGGTTACGTTCGGTTAGCTTCGCAGTTCCGGGGGGGCGAATGCCGAGAACCTATCTGGACTTCGACCTGCTGGTCGATCGGGCCGCGCAGGGGTACCGGGCGAGGGTCATCGACTCGCCGGGAGGAGAGGCCACGGCCGACTTTTCCCTACCGTTCTCATCCCTGGAGTTGGAGAACTTCGTGCTGCGTCTCTCCGGGTCGTTGAGTGCGGCCCGGCGAAGGATCCGTCGGCTGGAGTCGCCGGAACGGGAGCTGGTGGAGCGGTTCGGGGGTCAGCTCTTCGGGGCCGTCTTTTCCGGACCCGTGCTGGGAGCCCTTCAGGCAAGCCTGAACCAGGTGTCCGGAAAGGACGCCGGCCTGCGTCTCCGGCTGCGACTGACCGATACCCCGGAGCTCGGCGAGGTGCCGTGGGAGTTCCTGTTCGACCCGGGGGCGAACCGGTTCGTGAACCTGACTCCGGATACTCCGGTTGTTCGGTACCTCGATCTCCCGATCCCAGCCGAGCCGCTCGCGGTCGAGCCACCGATCAGGGTGCTCGTGATGATCTCGAGCCCGGCGGAGTTCCCACAGCTCGACGTGGAGGGCGAGTGGGGGCGGCTGCAGGCAGCGCTCGGCGACCTCCCCGAACGCGGACTCGTCACGATCACGCGGCTCCCCAGCGCCACCCTCGCCGGCCTGCAACGGCCGCTCAGGTTGGACGAATACCACGTCTTCCACTACATCGGTCACGGGGGTTTCGACGAGCAGTCGCAAGACGGCGCGCTGGCGCTCGAAGACAGCCAAGGCCGAGCGCGGTTGGTGACCGGCCAGGACCTCGGGGTCATGTTGAGCGATCACGACTCGCTCCGGCTGATCGTCCTGAACGCGTGCGAGGGTGCTCGTGGTTCATCCTCCAACCCCTTCTCCGGAGTCGCCCAGAGCCTGATCCAGCAGGGAATCCCGGCGGTGATCGCCATGCAGTTCGAAATCACCGACGACGCGGCGATCACGTTCGCCCAAGAGCTGTATTCGGCCATCGCGGACGGTTACCCGATCGACGCGGCCCTCGCCGAGTCTCGCCGAGCCATCTTCGCCAGCGGAAACGACGTGGAGTGGGCCACCCCCGTCCTCTACATGCGCTCACCGAACGGACAGCTCTTTGACGTGGCCCAACCTCCGGCGGAGGTCGCCCGGGCCCTGGAACCGGTTCAGTCGGGGAAGGCGCCGGCGGCGCCGTCACGGGCGCCGAGCGGGAAGGTGGACAGGCGCTCAATCCCGATGCGATCGCTCAAACGACGCCTGCCCTGGGTCGTCGGGGCGATCGCCGTCGGCGTGGCTGTTTTGATCATCGCGCTCATGGCAGCCCTGAAGGGCAGTCCTGGCACGGCGCCCACGAGCACCGGACCCACCTCTACGGTCGCGCCGACAACCGTCGCACCCGGGGTGGCATCCGAAGGAACTGCTCGCCTCCAAGACCCGACGCAAGGATTCGACCTCGTAAGCGGCCGAGCCGTGCCCTTCATGCAGAGCCACATGGCCTGGAACGGCTTGGCGCTCTCGATCTTCGACGAGACGACGCTCGGCGCGGTGAACCTCGGGCCAGTGCAATTCGAGGACTACGTGCCCGCGAAGCTGCGCTCGCTCCAGTACCGGAGCAATCCGCCCTTGGGCCAGAGCGACATCCCGGTGGGAACCGTCCTCGCCATTCAAGTCGACCCGACGACCTACGCGAAGGTGCAGATCCTCAAGTACGACGCGGGCTCTCTCGAGTTCCGCTGGGTGACCTACCGGACTGCTTCCTAGCCCTGCTGCTCACCGCCCGGCGCCAGCTCCCCACACGCGTCGAAGGTCCTCCATGTCTGAATCTCGAGGCCCGCCTGACCTCAAACCACCCTACGCTTGCTGGGACGTTCGCATCACCGAATTTCGTTTGCGACCCCGCATGAGGGACATACAGCCGCCAGTGAAGCGCCGCGCTCGAGGCAGAACTTACGCTCGGCCCGGTTGTCGGTGCCACACCCGGAGCAGACCACGGGCTCCTCCTCGTCGCTGCTCCAACAAGCCCTCGGCTTGGATGCTCCTTCCACCCACGGTTCTGCCCCCAGGCGCTCGTGCCGCCGCCCGATGCAGAACAGGTCACCGAACTTCATGCCGGCCCAAGCTGAACAAGAGGGGCCCCCGCTACCCCCGCGTCCCGGTCCGTCTAATGCGGTAGTTGCACGACTTGAACCTGGAAGGCCACCCCGGGGGGAGTGTCAAAACCGAAGAAGAAGTGGGTGTCGTAGTGACCGGCGACGGCTGGGATGCCGGTGTCCATCGGGTAGGGCGGGAAGGGGTCGGTCTGCGTGACCGGCGGCCCGTGTCCGACGAAGGTGACCTCCTCGCCCGTGATCCAGAAGTCATCCATCCCCGTTATCCCGGGGGCGATGAACCACCCCGTAGCCTCGTCGTGGAAGTGACCTGCCCCACTGGAACCGGGAGCCTGGCGCCCTTGCAGGTGACTGCAACCCGTCAGTTCGGCATCGGCGGTGTTGTCGCTGTCGAACTCGGCCCAACCCCAAAAGCCCCCCAGCTCCGGGCCGCAGAAGTCCGGGTTGTTACAGTTGAACGATAGGCCGATCTGCCACAGTGCCTTGTTGCCGTAAGCATTCACGGCCGGGGCCGTGAGGGTACTCCACGAAAGTGCAGTGGCCACCAAGAGTGGCAACGCAATGACGATCCCCATGCGCCTCATCAGCGCTCACCCCCTTCAGTGAAGGTTCTCTTCCCCAGCGCCCGAACGGTAGGCCGGATCACCACCTGAAGTCAATAGACCGCAGTGAGTGGTCAAGTGTTGTCGAACGGCTCGGCCACCGGAGCCCGCCAGTCGATCACCACCGGGTCCAGGTTCTGGTCGTGGACGTGGCGCCGCCCGATGTAGTACAGGTCGCGGTCCACGCGGTCGATCCGGCCGAAGCACAGCGCCGTCTCCTCCTGAAGGTCCGCCAGCCGGGACAGGAACATCTGGTAGATGCCTTCCTCGGCGTAGGGGTCCCCGGCCACCACGATCCGGGCGCCCCTGGCCGCCTGCTGGCGCATGTCCTCCGGGCACTCGTAGGCGCGATCGAGGTAGGCCGCTCCTGGGGCAGGTCAGGGTTCGTAGCGGTCTCGGTTGTGTCGGTGTCCATAACGTGGGTGCCCCCGGGCGACGCCGCTTGAAGGTCTCCCATTGTCGCCGGTCCAGGGGCTGGCGACGATTTGTCGTTCATGACTGTCAGTGGGCGCTGCTACGTTTCGTGCGTGGACGGAGTTGACGCTCGCAAAGGCTTGAAGTCCCTCGAGGTGATCCTAGAAGAGGTTCGGATCGACCGTGCCGCTCAGCTCCAGCACTTCGACGCCTTGGACTCGAAAGCCGGAATCGTTCTTGGGTTCTCGGGCGCCGTGGCAGCGCTCGCACCAAGTCGGGCAGTTTGCCGTGGGCATCGGTCGGCTCATCGTCGTGCTGTCTGCTCTCAGCGCCATCTGGACGTTCCTCCCGAGGACCTTCCAGCTCACGAACGTGTACAACCTCCGCGAGAAATACCTCGGGGCACATCCGGACTTCACCAGACTGAATCTGATGGACGCCCAGATCTCGATGATGAAGTCTGCGGAGGGCCTCCTGCAATCGAAGGCCTTCCGATTGAAGCTGGCTATGGGCTTCCTTGCTCTGGGGGTTATTCTCATTGCGGTTGGGATCCCGATTCGGTGAGGAGACAACCATGAGCAAGGATCAGGAACCGCCCTCGGGTGATGTGGGAAGCGAGTCCGGTGGGGAGGGGCCGCCCGAGCATCCAGGGATCGAGAAACCTCCTCCTTACAAGCCCGATTCCGATCTGATCACTTTTCTCGAACGCGAAGCCAAGCCTGGCGAGGCGAAGGTCTGGCATCCCGACGAAGCTGACTAAGTTCCAGGCGGGGCGAGCTCCGCCAGCGCTTTCCGAGCACGGGTCGCGCCGACGAGATTCCCTTTCCGTTCGAACCCCGTCAGCGCTTCGTTCATAGCCTTCGCCGCCTCGTCGCTTCGCCCGGCGAGAGTGAGGATCTCGCCGCGCTCGAACATGATCTCAGCCCTCTCATTCACGTAGTCGCTCGGCTCGAGCAACTGGACGGCTTCCATGGAGAGCCGGTCCGCCTCCTCGAACTCGCCATAACCGGCCAAGGCCAGGGGCGCGAACCCTCCGCCATCGTGACTGCGCGTCGACGTCCGCCTCAGACGCCCTCTTGCGACCCACCTCTGACCAGTCCAGAGCTTCCTCCAGGCGCCCTGCCGGTCCAGCGCGAGAGCAAGCATTCCCGCATTGGTTGGAAGTGCCCAGCGTCATCCATCTCGATCAACACGAAGATATGCCGACGCAGCTCCCGTTCGGCGGCCTCTGGATCACCGGCCAGCATCTCAACCTCAGAGTCCATGTGGGCAAAGGACGCCATGATGGCCTTCAGACCCAACTCCTCCATCATTGCCAAGCCGGTTCGGTACAGCTCTCGAGCGCGCTCGAACTCTCCTCGTATGGCCTGAAGAGCTTCTCGCGGGTTCGTCGGCGCCGGGCGAACTCCAGCTACAGGATCGTGGCCACGGCGGTGATGAAAACGCCGCCCCTCCAGATGGCCAGGCCCGCCAGCACGACCGAACCCCCCACCCGAAGCACCCGATTCTCCCGTTCTCCCATCTACCGGCCGACAGCCCACATCAGGAGTGCCCCGGGGATCACCAGCACGCCCAGCCGGAAGAGGACGGGCAAGGCCGCCCGGGGCCTCCGAGCTGCCAGCTCGGCTACGGCGTGGAGACGTACAGTCCGAACGTCGTCCCCTGCGGGTCCTGGAACACCGCGATCGAGATGTGCTCGTCCACCTTCATCGGCGGCTGCGCGATCGTGCCACCCAGCGACTCCGCCCTTGACAGATACGTCTGGAGATCATCGACCCTGGCGTACATCATCACGTGCGGCTGACCGCTGGGCGAGCTGGAGATGCCGCCTTGAGCGCCCGGCCCTCCCGTGTCGACGTTGGCGTGCCGCAACCCGCCGCCCCCCGGCGCGGGCCCTCCCTCTATTTTCCAGCCGAACAGCTCACGGTAGAAGTCCCAGGCCTTCTCCGGCTCGGTGCAGGCCAGCAGGAACCAATCGACCGGCGGGTTGTCCCCCTCCGAGACCTTTACGGACCCGTCTCCCTGAACCAGCCCGACCACGTTGCCGAACGGGTCGGCGAACAAGGCGAAGGTGACCATGTCCGGGATCTCGGTGACCGGGGTGACGGTCTTCGCGCCGAGTGACTCGGCCTTCTCCAGAAGGCTCTGGATGTCGGGATCCTCCCCGTAGAACACCGAGGCGGATGGCTGCCCCTCCCGGGTTTTGCCGAACCCGCCGTTGATCCCCTTCCCCGCGTGGGTGTCGATCAGGGCATAGTCCGACTCGGTCATCCACTCCACGTGCCACCCGAACACTTCCGAGTAGAACTTGGCGGTCTGTTCGGGCTCGGGCCCATTGAGCTCAAACCACGTCACAGGGTTCCCCATCGATCTCCCCCTTGCTCTGGCCGCCGGCCCATCAGGAGCTACGGCGTATGCACCTACCCTATCGGTGTTGCAGGATGGCGTTGGTCAGACTCCGGCCGCAGCTTCGGCTAGTCTCAGCTTCGCGACGCGGTCCAGCCATGGCGTCGCCCGGAGACGCTCGAAGGTCTCCCGAGACTGATCGAGCAGCTCCCGGGCCCAGCCAACCTCACCCTGCCCGGCCAGCCATTCGGCGTGCTCCAGCCGGATCACAGCCAGGTCGAAGATCGTGCCGATCTCCTCGAAGATCGCCTCGGCAGCCCTGAACTCAGGCTCGATGCCTCGAGTCTCTCCACGGGCAGAGGCAAGCAACGCCCGGAATCGGGCGGCCTGAGCTTTCGTTCCCAGAGGGATCTCGCCGGGGGGGCGGCTTTCGACCAGCTCGAAGAGCTCGCGCGCACTCTCCAGATCGCCCACGTGGGCGGCGGCGGTCACGCTGCAGGCGAGAGCATGCTTGGTGTAGAGGTCGAATCCGAGCACCTCCAGGGAGAGGCTTACCGTTACTTCCGCCGCGGCCAGGGCTCCCCGATGGTCACCACGGCCGAGGAGCACCATTGCCCGCAACAAGCCCACCGTGGCCCGAGCTTGGGCGTCGTGCGAGTCACCGATGAGCTCCTGGACGAGGCGGAACGACCGTTCCGCCGCATCCATGTCCCCGCGATGTACGTGGATGCCGACCGTGCCGATCAGCGTCGCGCTGAATGGCCACTTCGAACCGGGGACTTCGTCTGGATCGGGCACGATCGAGACCGAACGGAGGGCCTCGTCCCACTCGCCCATCTCGACTTGTGTGAGCCCGATCTGCGCCGCGAACTGCCACTCCCAGGCACGTATCCCCAGCCTCCGGGCCAGAGCGAGCCCACGTTCTGACAGCTCCAGTGCTTCCGAGTGTCGCTCTGCCGCTCTCACTTCGACCGCGAGGTTGTTGTAGGCCCTCAAGGCGGCCTCCATGTCGCCGTGACGTTCCGCCAACGCAAGCGCATGCCGGACCAGCGCCAGCGCCTCTTCTGGCCGGCCGATCGCCGACAGGATGACGCTCTTGGTATTGAGCGCTTGCGAGAGGAGCCGGGGAAGCTGAAACCCCTCTGCCAGTCGCAAGGCTTCCTCGATCTGCTCGAGCGCCTTCTCCCGGTCCCCGTGGAAGAAGTACAGTCGGCCCAGCTCCGTCACGATCTCCGCCAGGCTTTCGTCCGGCGGCAAACGGGACAACACCTGGACGGCGGCTTCCATTCGCTGCAGGGCCTCATCGATCCGATCCTGATTCCAGAGCCATTGGGCCACCCGTGCGGAGGCCCGGGCGGCTGCGCGCACTCCGCCCTCAGACTCGAAGAGCTGGCATGCTCGTTCCCCGTATGCAAGTGCCTCGTCCGCTCGGCCGTCGTCCCACGCCATCTCACCGGCCCGAAGCATGAGCCGAGCCTGCTCCAGAGGCTCGTGAGCGAGGTCCAGGGCCCGCTCGAAATACCGACGGGCCTCCTCGCTCGCACCAAGTGACGCGGCCCGCTCCCCGGCCCGGCTCAAGCTCTGCTGAGCCTGCGTCCGGACCTCAGGGGCATCCGGCGCGTCGGGTGCCAGCCTCAGGGCCTCCAGGTAATGGGAGGCCACGATCTGGACGACCTCCTCTTCCTCGGGCCAGTCCGACTGGAGGAAGCGGGCAACGGCAAGATGGCGAGCCTTGCGTTCTTTCTTGGTGAGTGTCTGGTACGCCACTTCTCGCACCAGAGCCTGGAGGAATCCGTACTGACCCAGCTCGGGCGATCGCGGGTCGCTGTCGACCCCGAGGAGCTCCTTGCGCGTCAGCGAGGCGAGCAGCTCACTCAGCTCTGACGGGGTCCGGCCGGTCAGGGCGGCCAGAGCCTCCTTCCCGAATGTCCTGCCCAGGACCGACGCGTCCCGAAGCAGACCCCGCTCCCCATCCGAGAGACCGTCCAGGCGGGCCGCGATGAGGGATTGGAGCGTCTCCGGCACGGTCAGGGTGTCCACGTCACCGGCCACCACGTACCGGCTCTCCTCACGCCTGACGAGACCCCGATCCAGCAGCATGCGGATCGTCTCGACCGCGTACAGTGGAACGCCTTCCGCACGGTCGCGGATCCTTTCGACCAGGTCGTCGGGGAGCCCCGGGACCAGTCCGCGCACCAGCTCTTCCATGGCATCGGAGAAGAGCGGCTCCAGGAACAACGAGGTGAACGTGCGGGCGCTCGCTCCCCACCCCGATCGGCGCTCGGCCAGCTCCGGCCGAGCCAGGGTGAGGATGAAGATCGGCCGGTTCCTCGCCCAGTCCAGGAGGTATTCGATGAAATCGAGCAGCGCGGTGTCGGCCCACTGGAGGTCTTCGAAGACCATGACCACGGGTGATGAGTGAGTCAGCCGCTCCAAGAACAGCCGCCAGGCTCCGAACAGCTCTTGCCGCTCGAAGCCCGCCGCCGCGTCACCGCCGAGCAGCTGTGCCAGGCGCGGCTCGACCCACTCTCGTTCTTCGATTTCAGGCACATGGGTGGCGACGGCTTCTCGCAGCTTCGCAGCGACGCTCTCAGAAGGCTCCTCCTCCAGGATGCCGGCTCGCATCCGGACCATCTCGGCCAACGCCCAGTACGTCACGCCCTCTCCGTAGGCGAGGCATCGGCCCCGGTGCCACAGCACGGGTTCGACCAAGCCATCCACGTACTTCTCGAACTCCCACGCCAGGCGGGACTTGCCGATCCCGGCGACCCCGGTCACGGAGACCAGCCGGGCCTTGCCTTCCCGCCCCGTGGCATGAAACAGATCGACGACCTGCCTGAGTTCCTCGTCGCGACCGACGAACGGCGCCTCCAAGCCCAGAGCCTTCCCTGATCCGCCCTTGCCGGCGACGACCCGAAGGGCTCGCCACACGGGGATCGGCGCCGACTTGCCCTTCAGCATCGGAGTGCCGGCTTCCTCGTGGGCGACCGCGGACTCGGTGGCCCGGCGGGTGACTTCGTCGACGAGTACCCATCCAGCGGGTGCCACGGCCTGGACCCTCGATGCCGTGTTCACGAGGTCACCGGCGACCATCCCCTGACCTTCGGCTCCGACAGTGATGGCGGCTTCTCCCGTGAGCACGCCGACCCGAATGGCCAGAGTGGCCTCGGGCAGCTGAAGTTCCTCGTTGAGCCGGTCGACCGTAGCGACCATCGTCAGTGCCGTCCGAACGGCCCGCTCGGCGTCGTCCTCGTGAGCCACCGGCGTCCCCCACAGGGCCATGACCGCATCGCCGATGAACTTCTCGATGGTGCCCCCGTGGCGCGAGACGACCTCTCTCATCCGGTCGAAATATGTGGAGAGGATCTCTCGGACCTCTTCCGGATCTCGTTGCTCGGCGATGGGTGTGAATCCCACGAGATCGGCGAACAGGATCGAGACCAGCCTCCGCTCCGCGATGTGCGAGGGAACTCTGGATAAGTCGGCTTCGGGCCCGAGGACGCCGCCCGGCTCCGGGGCCTGGACAGCTCCGCACTTCCCGCAGAACCGGGCAGTCGGCGAGATGCCACTGCCGCACTGAGGACACGTTCCGATCAGGGATCGACCGCAGCTCTCACAGAACCTGTTGTCCGGCTCGTTCTCGCTTCCGCAGGCGGGGCAGCGCACAGGATTCCCCTCGCAACGTGGCTGGTCGAAAGGCTATCGCAGCGCTCCAGACGCGTACAGGCGAGGGCGCTCTCTCGCCGGGCCGCCGCCCACGACGATGCGGATCGGGCTTGTCAGTTCCGCGGAGAGATTGGGAGGGTAGAGCTTTTCTCAGTCACCCCTAACCCCCCTTGATTTATTTCGGTTGGAGGAGTACACGGAGGATACGGAATGACCGGTCGCCTAAAAGGGGTGACTGCACAAGGAAAAGTCTTCTCCCATGGAAGGACCCCGGGCCCTCGTGGCCGGGGATTGAAGCAACCAAGGCAGCCAGTTTCGAGACTTCCCTGCGTCTCCAGTCTCCGGACAATCCGTTGCATCGCCCGGAATCCCGAAAGGAGTGCAGGTGTCTACGTGCCCAGTTTGCGGATGGCCGCCCGGTGCAGCCTGGGCTCATCATCATGGACGAGCCGTCTGCACGGCCTGTGGCTCCGAACTGATCCAGGGTGACGGCGACGGCTCGACGCACCCTCTGGCGGACACGATGATCGTGGATGGGCACCAGCCGGGCCTGGCGACGACGCTCGAGGACTCGATCGAATCACTGGTTCGCACTGCACACGATGAATGGACGCAGATCGAACGCGTCAACGCGGTTACTGAGGAAGCACAGGCATCCCTTCCATCACTAAATGATCACGGTGACGGCCAACCGCCCCGGAAAATGGTCACGTGGGCCGACATAGAGGCATTCGCCGAGGCCGCCACCGATATCGGCCCTCAGATCCGAACCGAGCTCGCCCGATACCACCTGCCACGCCCCGAGCTGGAGCCGCTGATCACACCGATCTCGACGCCGCGAAAGTGGCCTGATCGGGTCATGGTCGCTGTCGGGGTGGGCGCCGTCATCGCGCTCGGATTGTTCCGCCTCACCCACGGTTCCACGGGAGCGGGGCCCGTCCACCCGTCCTCGCTCGCTCCTTCAGGCGTTTCCTCGGTCGCTCCCTCGGGTTCCTCCCATCGGAGCGCAGGGCGCCCCGCCCCGAGGCCGGGGTTGACGGCCACGCTCCGCCTCACATCCCGGTGCTGGCTCCGAGCCAGCGCGGACGGACGGGTGATCCGCCAGGAAACCCTGCCCGCCGGCCAACGGGTCACGTTCCACGCCAAGAAACGCCTCGAATTGGTGCTGGGCAACGCGGGCGGGGTCACCCTACGGGTGAACGGCAAGCTGATGCCGACGGGTAGCCCCGGCCAGGTCGTGCATCTTGCGTTCACCTGGCGCCACGGCCAGGTCATCAGTTCCTGACGACGCCCTCCCGCTGCCCGTGTTCTCGTTCCTGGCTACGAATGGCAGCACACACCCACGCCCGGGAGAAGCGCCTGTCTTGACGCCTACGGTTAGGCACCCTCACCGCCCGCCTTGCCGAGGTGATGTGGCAGTGAGGCAAGCTGGAGCAGGGCGTCGAGACCATGGATCGATCCTTCCTGATCCTCTCGAACGAAGAGCCCGACCGAGGATCTCGCCGGGTTGGCGGCCCAGGTCGGCCGGTTCATGTATTTCTCTGGAGACGCGGACCTCGGCGCCGCGCGCATACGCCCTCGACGTGGCGCTCGAGCATGACAAGCCCTCCGGGCGCAGCGCGCCTTCGTCAATCTCGCGGATCTGACCGCGACCGACGACCGATACCAGGAGGCCGATCGGTTCGTTCGGGAGGGCCTGACGCTGGCCCGAAAGGTCGGGAACCGATTCTGGGAAATGGTGTTCCTGGGTCCGTCTACCCCGGTTCATGCTGGGCCAGTGGAACGAGGCGCTCGACTCGCTGGCGGAACTCCCGGAGGAATGGGAAACAGCGAGGGCCGCCGTGTCCCAGGGGGTCGTGGGAGTTGGGACCGCCATCAATGCCCACCGAGGGAGGTTGGAAGCAGCCGAACGGCACATCCATCGGTTCGCCGAGCTGCAGTCCTCCGCCGATGTTCAGGAGCAGGCCGAATATGGCTTCGGCCGATCGGCGCTCTCCCTGGCCCAAGGGGACGCGGCAGAGGCCCTCCGGATCGCCGAACAGGCGCTGGAGATGCCATGGCTGGAGCGACTCGACCGATCCCGGGGCTCAGTTCGGGCTCTGGTAGATACCGCCTCGAGCTAAAGCCAGGCCGCCCCCTCGGCCACCCCTCTTGCGCCCGGTAGCATGGGGGCATCTCCACGAGCGAGCGTTCCGAAGGCTGAGACACCCAGATGATGGCATCTGGGACCGATCACTCCGTGGCGATCCCCGTCGACGGCCTCGATGCGGTGATCTTCGATATGGATGGCGTCGTCACCGACACTGCCACTGTGCATGCTGCCGCATGGAAACGTCTCTTCGACGAGTACCTCGAAGAGCGTGGCAATCGGGAGGGCAAGCCGTGGGAACCGTTCGACGCGGACACGGACTACCGCCGGTACGTCGATGGGAGGCCCCGATACGACGGTGTGCGCAGCTTCCTCCAGTCCCGAGGGATCACCCTGCCAGAAGGAGATCCCTCGGACTCGGCGGATCGAGAGACCGTGTGCGGGCTCGGCAACCGCAAGGATGAGTACTTCCTCGAGCAGGTGAATCGAGGAGGCGTGCGCGCCTTTCCAACGACGGTGGCGCTGGTCCGTGAGCTCGATGAGCTCGGCATCCGCACCGCCGTCGTCTCGGCGAGCCGCAACATGGAGCGGGTGCTCACCGCCGCGGGGGTCATCGACCTGTTCGAGGTGCGGGTGAGCGGCGCCGACGCCGACCAGCTCCAGCTCCCCGGCAAGCCCCACCCGGCCATCTTCCTCGAGGCAGCCCGGCGCCTGAAGCTCGAGCCCACTCGAGCGGCAGTGGTGGAGGACGCCTTGGCGGGAGTGGAAGCGGGCCGTCGGGGCGGGTTCGGGCTGGTAATCGGGGTTGATCGGGCAGGCTACGGCTCGGCCCTGGTCGATGCGGGCGCGGACGTGGTGGTGTCCGATCTCGGAGAGGTCCGCCCGGAAGCCACCGCCCGATCGGAGAATCCCGCCCCGCGGATACGCGACCTGCGATCTGTCCTCGAACGTCGCGATGAGATCGCCGCACTCCTGAACGGCAGGCGCCCGGCACTCTTCCTCGACTATGACGGGACACTGACGCCGATCGTGGACGATCCGGCCCGGGCTCTACTCCCCGAGGAGGCTCGCCACGCGCTGCGGCGGCTGGCGGCGACGTGCCCCGTTGCGGTGATCAGCGGACGCGACCTGGACGACGTGCGAGCTCTGGTCGGCCTTCCGAACCTCTGGTACGCGGGGAGCCACGGCTTCGACATCGCCGGACCGGGCGGCGAGCGGCACCAGAGGAATCCCGAGCTCGTACCCGTCCTCGACGCGGCGGAGATCGAGCTTCGTGCGGCCGTGACGTCCATCGACGGGGCGTGGGTCGAGCGCAAGCGTTTCGCCGTAGCCGTGCACTACCGGCAGGTCGAGGCGGCTCGGATCGGGGACGTCGAGGAGGCCGTGAAGGGGGTGGCGCAAGCTCACCCCGAGCTCCGCATGACCGGTGGGAAGAAGGTGTTCGAGCTCCGCCCGGCCGTCCCGTGGGACAAGGGGAAGGCGTTGGAGTTCCTCCTCGAGGTGCTCGGACTGACGACCGAAGACGTCCTCCCCGTGTACATCGGCGATGACGCGACCGACGAGGACGCCTTCCGGGTGGCCCGCCATCGTGGACTGGCCATCGTGGTCCGGGGAGAGGACGACAGCAGGGCCACTGCCGCCCAGTACGCCCTGAGCGATCCCGACCAGGTCCGCATGTTCCTCGAGGAGGTCGTCTCGATCGAGGCCCAACGATGAACGGCTGGACTCTGCTATTCGATGGATTCGAGCCGGACCAGGAGGGGCTCCGAGAGGCCCTCTGCACGCTGGGGAACGGCTACTTCGCCACCCGCGGAGCCGCGTCGGAGTCCCGAGCCGATGGCGTGCACTACCCCGGGACGTATCTCGCGGGGGGTTACAGCAGGCTCGTCACGGAGCTGGACGGCCGGGCCGTGGAGAACGAGGACCTGGTCAATCTGCCGAATTGGCTCACCTTGTCTTTCCGTCGGCCCGGCCAGGATTGGTTCGACCTGCGCACCGTGGAGATCCTCGATCACGGACAGGAGCTCGATCTTCGCCGGGGCATCCTCACCAGGCGGGTTCGGTTCCGGGACACTCGAGAAGGGGTGACCACGTGGACCCAGCGCAGGTTCGTGCACATGCGAGAGCCCCACCTGGCCGCTCTGGAGAACACGTTCGTCGCGGAAGACTGGGCGGGACCTCTGCAGGTTCGTTCCGCCCTGGACGGGCTGGTGCAGAACACAGGGGTGCCGCGTTACCGGCGACTCCGGGGCGACCATTTGGTCCCGATCGGTACCCAGGCCATCGACGACGAGACCGTCGCTCTAGAGGTGGAGACGCGAGGATCCCATCTCCGGATCGCTCAGGCTGCCCGAACCCGCCTGTCGCGGGCGGGGGAGGCTGTCATCGGTAGCCGGAGACTCGTCCAGGAGCCGGCTTTCATCGGGCACGACATCGATGTGGAACTGGAAGAGGGCGTGCCCATCACGGTGGAGAAGGTGGTCGCCCTGTTCAGCTCCCGGGACCACGCCATAAGCGAGCCATCGTACGAGGCAAGCGTATGGGTGCGCCGGGCGGGTAGCTTCGATCAGTTGCTCCAGGGGCACGTCCTGGCCTGGGATCATCTCTGGCGCCGGTTCGACATCCAGATCGAGGAATCCGAATGGGCCCAGCTCGTGCTTCGGTTGCACGTCTTCCATCTGGTCCAGACGGTCTCGGAGAACACCATCGGCTTGGACGTAGGGGTCCCCGCTCGAGGATTGCATGGGGAGGCGTACCGAGGCCATGTCTTCTGGGATGAGCTGTTCATCTTCCCGTTCCTGAATCTCCGTCTCCCCGTGCTCACCCGGACGTTGCTCGGCTATCGATTTCTCCGTCTCCCCGATGCTCGGTGGGCCGCGAAGGAGGCCGGCTACGGGGGTGCCATGTATCCGTGGCAGAGCGGAAGCGACGGGCGGGAGGAGACCCAGGTGGTCCACGTGAACCCTCGCTCCGGGCGGTGGCTTCCGGACAACTCCCGCCTCCAGCGCCACGTGGGCATCGCCATCGCGTACAACGCCTGGCAGCACTACCAGGTCACGGCCGATCTCGAGTTCCTTCGGTTCCGTGGTGGCGTGATGATTCTCGAGATCGCCAGGTTCTTGTCGAGTCT
>WNGF01005348.1_pt1 | contig 19818 bp, 17 predicted proteins | sample 5400641 | NCBI WGS metagenome assembly WNGF01 (sample SAMN13153371, study PRJNA577476) | soil metagenome | isolation source: 80 cm soil or saprolite under grassland replicate 2 | place: USA:California | collected 2016-06-15
GGCCTCTGGATCTCGCGCATCGCCGTGGCGAGCTCGCCGGTGTCCGCCGCGCTGAGACCGGCGTCGCGGTAGAGGCGGAAGCCGGGGATGTCGGAGTAGATCGCCGGCACGCCCGCCCACACCGCCTGAGTGGCCACGGCGCTCTGGAAGATGTCCTCGTAGAAGAGGACGAGGCAATCGGATGCGGCGACGTAGCTGCCCATCGTCGCGAAATCCGTGTTCACGACGACGTTCGTCAATCCCCGCTCGCGGATGAAGGACGTGACGCGCTCGAAGTACTCGGGCTCGCGGGCGGACGCGGTGCCCGAGAGGACGAGCATCGCCTCGGGCGGAAGCGCGCGGATCACGTCGATGAAGCGCTTGCGCGGGAAGAAGAAGCCGGGCGAGATGAAGATGAACCGATCCAGTGGGAGACCGAGCCGTTCGCGCAGTCTCTTCTTGTCCTCGTCGTCGCGGGGCGGCGTCGCGTCCTCGAGCGGCATGAGGCACAGCGGAACCTGATCGACCTTCTCGTGATCGTTCGTGAGGAGCCCGACCCAGTAGTGGGATCGGTCGGAGTGGGTGATGATCCGCCTGGGCAGGCGGCCCATGACCCCGAGCACGGCCCGGTAGCGCAGGAACCAGCCCGCGAGGCGCGCGGCGATGTACGGCGCGCGGACGACCTCGAGGCCGTATCGATAGCGCGGCCGGTAGTGCAGGGCCGCCGAGAGCATCCGGTAGTGATGGAACTTCTCGGGCTCGAGCTCGTGGAGCGACAGCACGGTCGGGATGCCGCGCCACCAGAGGCGGAGGAGCGCGAGGGCGAACGGCACGTCGCGGAAGATGCCGGCCTCGTGCTCGACGATCGCGGCGTCGGTCCCGTCCGCGATGTAGCGCATCTTGCGCGCGAGGTCCGCGTTGTCGAGGTGACGGACCCCGACGAAGGTGACGTCGTGTCCGTTCGCACGCAATCCGTCCGCGAGCGCGCCCGCGTAGTCGTGGATCCCGCAGCGCTGATCGCTCGACACGACCGCGAGCGTCCGCTTGCGCGGCGCGCCCAGCTCCCAGCCGGCGAGCGCGAACGCCTCGCGGAGATGGCCGCCCACGGCCTCGCGCGAGAACGCCTCGAGCCGGTCGTGGCCGCGCCGGACGAGCGCGCGCCGGTACTGCGCATCCCGGACGACGCGCTCGAGCGCGGCGGCCACGCGGCGCGGTGATTTGTCCTCGAGCAGGAACGCCGCGTCGCCGACGGTGTCGGGGATCGCGCCGGCGGCGTGCGCGACGATCGGTGTCTCGAAGCGCATCGCCTCGAGGCCGGGGACCCAGAACCCCTCGTGGTCCGAGAGCGTGAGCAGGACCGACGCGCCGCGGTAGTACGCCACCCATGCGCTCATCGGTACCTTGCCGGCGAAGACGACGCTGTCCTCGAGGCCGAGCCGCGCGACGTCGTCGCGCAACCGCCGGCCGTAGTCGCCCGACATCGCGTCGGAGCCGACGAGGAAGAGCCGTGCCGAGCGATCGCCCTCGCGATAGACGGCGAAGGCGGCGATGACGTCGTGGATCGCCTTCTGCGGCAGCAGCTGCCCCATGACGATGATCGACGTCCGCTCGCCGTCGAGCGAAGCGAGCACCTCGGGATCCGGCTCGACCTCGTACGCGGACCAGTCCACGAGGATCGGCACGACCGCCGTCGGGGCGTAGCCGAGCTCGGCGAGCTCGCGCCGGTTGAACTCGGAATCAGCGATGCCGAGCTCGCACCGCGGCGCGAGCCGGCGAAGCTGCTCGCGTCCGAGCTCGGCGTAGTGCCGGTTGTGCTCCGAGATCCCGGCGAAGTAGTGGGCCGGCGTGATGTTGTGGTAGACGACCGCCTTCGCGACCTCGAGCTCGGCGATCTCATCGAGCGACTCATTCCCCATCGACACGTGGACCAGGAGCGCGGCGCGGTCGCTGGGCTCGGCGGCGAGATCGTGGTGGGGCCGCACGAACGGACGGACCTCGGGCTTGGCCTCCTGCGCGAAGAGCTCGCTGCGTGCGCCATGCGTCCAGAGCAGCTGCTGGAGCTCGAAGCAGTCGTTCCCGACCGCGTCGCCATACGCGACGGTCGGATGGAACTGATTGACCGTCCGCAACCTCATCGTCAGAGCCCCAGCGCGGCGCGGGTGCGCTCCGCGACCGCATCGGGGTCGAAATCGAGCAGCCGCGCGCGGCCGGCGGCGACGAGCCCGGCACGGAGCTCCGGCCGCTCGATGACGAGCGCGCAGGCCTCGGCGGCGGCCGCGAGATCCCGTGACCGGAGCAGCACGCCCGCGGCGCCGACCGTCTCGCCCACGGCGGCCGCGTCGAGGGCCACGACCGGAAGGTCGAACCGCATGGCCTCGAGGAGCGGGACGCCGAAGCCCTCGTGCTCCGAGAGGGACAGGAAGACCGAGGCGACGCGGTAGTACGCGACGAGCTGCGCGAGGCTCACCGGGCCGCTGAAGGTGACCGCTCGCTCGAGGTCCAGGGATCGCGCGAGCGCGCGGAGCCGACGGTGGTACTGCGGCTGGTCGCGGAACGAGCCCACGAGGAGGAGCTGCGCGTCGGCGTCGATGCAACGCCGGTAGTACGCGAGGAGCCGGATCAGCTCGTCCTGGCGCTTGTTCGGCGACACCCGCCCGACGAACAGGAGCTTCGGCCGGCCGTCGGCCCACGCCGCCAGCACCCCGGGGTCGGGCTCGACGTCGTAATTGCGCCAGTCGATGAGGATCGGGATGGTCGCGGTGTGCGCGTAGCCGGCGGCCTCGAGCTCGCGGCGGTTGTATTCCGAGACGCCGATGGCGAGTCCGATGTGCGGCACGAGCTCCGCGAGCTGCCGCCGACCGAGCCGTGCGAACGACGCGGCGTGCGCGTTGATCCCGGCGAAGAACTCCGGCGGCGTGACGTTGTGGTACACGAGGATCTTCCGCGCGTCGACCTTCGCGAGCTGCGTGAAGGTCTCGTTCCCGATCGAGAAGTGGAGGATGAGCGTGTCCTCCGGCCGCGCGGTCCGGAACAGCCGCCGGTACGGCACCGCCTCGACGCCGGACTTCACCTCCACCGCGTAGGCCTCGGACGGGTGGCCCCATCCGCGGATCCGCTCGCGCAGCGCGAAGACGTGGTTGCTCATCGCGTCGCCCGGCGCGAGGACGGGGTGGAATTGGTGCACGGCGGTCACGAGCCGGGCGTGTGGCCGATCACCGCGTAGTCGCGATCTCCGAACAGCGTTCGGTCGAGGAGCCGGAAGTTGTCGCGGACCGGTCCATCCGGCACGTCCTCCGAGAGCCGCTCGGGGCTCGGCTCGAAGGTGCGGACGGAGACGTCGGTGAAGCCCTCGACCTCGAGATAGAAGCGGAAGAGCTCGGACGGGATCGGCCGCCGATGCGCCGGGTCGAGCCAGAACGTGTGCGCGCCGACCGTGAGCGTCGAGGGATCCGGCGTGATCATGACGACCGGCGAGCGCGGTCGCAGCACGCGGCGGCACTCGCGCAGCACCGACACGAGCTCGCCCGGGAGGATGTGCTCGGCGACGTGGCGCGCGAAGAGCCCGTCGATGGTCGCCTCCTTCAGGGATCTGAGGTGCGCGAGCCCGTCGGCCTCGACGGCCTCGAGGCCGGCGCGGCGGACGTGCTCCACCATCCGCGGGTCGAGATCGACGCCGTACGCGCCGATGCCTTCGTCTCGCATGAGCGCGAGGAACGTCCCGCGGCCGCAGCCGAGATCGCAGACCCGCTCGCGTCCGCGGAACACGTCGGTGAACCGCTCGGCCTGGGCCCGGATGACGCCCTCGTCGCCGCTGAAGCGGGCTTGGAAGTACACCGAATGCAGGTTCGCGGCGACCTCGTCGCGCCGCCGGTCGGCCGACGCGCGCTCGAGCTTCGCGAGACGCGCCTCGAAGGCCGGGGACGGCGCGTCCTGAAGCCGGGCGATGGACGCGCCGATCAGCTTGTTGATCCGCTCCTGCCGCTCGTACAACGCGACGATCCACCAGCGGACGAGACCGATCACCGCCCGCCGCGCGGCCGTGATGGCGCGACCGACGATCGGCCGGTGGCTCCGCGGGTCGTAATCGACGTCCTCGTCGAGCGCCGCGGCGAGACCGGCGAGCGGGTCCTCGAGCTCGTCGGCGAGGATCGGGCCGCCACCCGGCAACGGCGCCGACAGCGCCGCGTCGACCTCGGGCCCGTAGATGCCTTCCGCGCGCTTCCGCCGCACCCGCTCGCGGATCTCGGCCTGCAACGCGGCGAGATCGATCGGCGAGCCGTCGGACGCGGGTGCGCTCAGGTGCTCAATCTCCCGGCTGCGCTGGGAGACACGCCCCGGCGGGCGGTGCTTGCTCCTCCCGGCGGAGCCGGGCGTCGCTCGCTCTCATGCCTCGAAGTATCGGGCTATTCGAGCTCCCAGCGGTGGTCCAGCCGGGCGATGCCGACCTCGCGGCTGCTCCCGATCACCCGGAACGAGATGCCCTTCTCGTGGTAGTCGTAGTAGCGATCCTGCGGGTCGATGATGCCGATGTCCGCGTCGTACGCACCGGGCAGGAGCTGCAGCGCATCGACCCGGAAGCGCGCGACGCCGGTCGCCCGATCGGGCACTGCGACGGAGTCGATGAGCGTGTTCGTGCCGTACACCCCGGTGCCGTCGTCGCGATAGACGAACACGCCGAAGACCGCGTCGCGCACACCGCCGTTGTTCCGATACCCGATCTCGATCGCCGCCGGGCGGCCCGTCTCGAGGACGCCGCGCGGCTGGCCGTCCGGACCGAGGACCCGCGCCGAGGTGATCTCGACCTCCTTACTGCCCCAGCGCGCGCCGATCTCGCCGCGCGCGGCGCGCTCGCGCTGCTCGCGCTCGCCGACCTGGAGGTGGTACGCGTTCACCACGTCGCGGGTCGCCCCGATGCTGCGGACTTCTCCATCGTCGAGCCACAGCGCTCGGTCGCACAGTCGCGCGACGGCGCCGAGGTCGTGCGTGACGAGCACGATCGTCTTCTTCGCGCGCCGGAATTCCTCGATCTTCGCGAAGCAACGGTGCTGGAAGTACTCGTCGCCGACCGCGAGGACCTCGTCCACGAGGAGGACGTCCGGATCGAGGTGCACCGCGACGGCGAAGCCGAGGCGCATGTACATGCCGCTCGAGTACGTCTTCACCGGAGCGTCGAAGAAGCGGCCGATGTCGGCGAACGCCTCGATCGACGGAAGCTGCGCATCCATCTGCGCACGCGGCAGGCCGAGGAGCGATCCGTTCAGATAGGCGTTCTCGCGCCCGCTGAAATCGGGGTGGAAGCCGGCGCCGATCTCGAGTAGGGCCGAGACGCGCCCTTCGACGTGCAGCGTACCGGCGGTCGGCTTCGCGGTCCCCGCGATGAGCTTCAGGAGCGTCGACTTGCCCGAGCCGTTCGCGCCGATGACGCCGAAGGCCTCGCCGCCGGCTACCTCGAAGCTCACATCCCGAAGCGCGTGGACGTCATCACCCGGCACGTACTGGCGAAGCACGGTCTCCTTCAGCGTCCGCCGCCGTTCGCGCCGCAGGCGATAGGTCTTCGAGACGTGCTCGGCGCGCACGGCGATGCTCGCCGCCCGCGCCGGCCGTTCAGTGCGGATGCTCATTTGCGCGCCGTGCACATGTAGAAGAAGCCGAGGAGGTCCGCGATCGGCGTCGCGTCGAGGGCGCGGAACGCCGACGGGTAGCGCCACAGGAGCCGCTCGTGCGAACGGAGCGTGTACGGGGGGTACACCCCGGCGGACACGATGCGCACGCCACGCAGGCCGGCGTCGCGGACCAGACCGGCCCACGCCGCCTTCGGCAGGTCGCTCTCGTAGATCCCTTCAGCGAGGTGCTCCTCGTGGCGCATGCGCCCGCGCTCCGCCCACCGGTAGAGCGACGGGCGGCGCGGCACGATGTCCGCGTAGAAGAGGCCGCCGGGACGGAGGACCCTCGCCATCTCGCGGATCACCGCTGCGGGATCGCGGAAGTGCTCGAGCAGGCCACCTGAGAGGACGAGGTCGAACGAGCGGTCAGGGAACGGCAGCTCGCGCGCGTCACCGAACAGCGCGTGGCCGGCGCGGGCAGCACGGCGGTAGTTCTCGCGCACGGCGCGGATCGCGTATGGCGCGTAATCCAGCGCGAAGAGCCGGTACGGCCGCTCGCGCCCGAGCCGGATCAGCAGGCGGGCGGAGCCCGCGCCGATCTCGATCGCGTCACCATCCGCGGGCAGGAGCGGACGGAGATACCGGACCTTCGTCTCGTCGATGAAGTTGAAGACGTCCCTCCGGTCAGGGAGGAACAGCTCGCTCTCTCGTATCGGTCGGTCCCATGCCTCGGCGTCGCCCTCGCCATAGCGCGCTTCGTGCTCGGCATGCTCCGCGTTCATGCGACGGCCGTCCGGGTCAGAGCGCCTCCTCGAACCGGTCCTTCGCGCGGCGGAAGTACGCGAACCCGACGACGAACACGACGACGGCGAAGAGCGCCGAATACGCGAGGCGATCCCACTCCGGCGGCAGCCCGTCGAGGGACGCGCGTTGGTAGGACACGATGATCGCCGACATCGGATTGAGATACAGCAGGAGCTGCTCCCGCGGCCGGTCTGCGACGAGCGCGACCGGGAAGAGCACCGGAGTGAGGAAATACCACGCCATGAGGAGCACGCCGAGGATGTGCTCGACGTCGCGAAAGAACACGTTCGCGGCCGCGAGGACGTAGGCGAAGCCGAGACCGAGGACGAGCTCGATCAGCGCGAGCAGCGGGAGGTAGACGAGCGCCTCGTAGTGCCGCGGGCCGAATATCCCGAGGACCGCGAGCACGACGACCATGCTGAGTAGGAAGCTCACGAACGCGGAGAGCACGCTCGCCGCCGGAAGGAGCTGCACCGGAAGCCGGACCTTCTTGACGATCGCGCCGTTCGCCACGATCGACGCGGCGCCCTGGCTGAGCGAGGTCGAGAAGAACGACCAGGGGATGAGCCCGACGAAGAGGAAGATCGGATACTCCTTCGGCCCGGTCGCGGTCTGGGGCCGCTGACCGAAGATCACGCCGAAGAGGATCCAGAAGACGCCGAGCTGGAGCAGCGGGATGACGAAGTTCCAGCCGAAGCCGAGCATCGAGCCCTTGTAGCGGGCCCGCAGCTCGCGCCAGGCGAAGTCGCGCAGCAGCTCGCGGTGCACGCCGAGCGCGCGCAGGTCGGCGATCAACGCGCGAAGTCTACGGCCCTAATTGCCGATCTCGCGATGCAGGAACCCGAGGACATGCTCGCGCCACTCGTCCGGATGCGTCGCGAACGCGAGCACGTGGCCGCACTCCTTCACCAGCCAGAGCTCGCTTCGCGCGTTCGCGCTCGCGCTACGCAGATCGATGCCGTGATGCGCGGCGACGGTGCGGTCGTTCTCGCACTGGATGAACAGGAACGCGCGCTCCGGATGCGTCCGGACGACGTCGATGGGGACGATCCCGCCGATGTCGATGTCGAAGACGAGCCGGCCCATGAGGACCATGCCCGGGGTGAAGAACGCGGGAAGGTGGGAGTAGTCGGGGCCGACCTCGTCGATGACCGTCCTCGCGGACTCGTACGCCGAATCGACGACGATCGGGCCGATCGACGGATCGCGGCCGACGGTCATGAGCACGCTGCCCGCGCCCATCGACTCGCCGATCGTCGCGACGCGTCGACGATCGATCTGCGCCTTCGCCGCCGCGAGGTCGATCGCGCTCAGGATGTCGTTCGGCTCGTGCTCACCGAGGCCCCAGCGCAGCCCCTCGCTCTCGCCGTGGCCGCGCATCTCGAAGACGAGCACGGACCAGCCGTCGGCGAGGAGGAAGTGGGCGATGCGGCCGGGATCGAACGAGCTGTCGATCCGGTTCTGGTCCTTGCCGTGGACCATGACCACCGCGCGGTCCGCGCGCGTCGCCGGGAACCACCAGCCCTTGAGCAGTAGCCCGTCGCGGGAACGGAAGGTCACGTCCTCGTGGACCGGTGCGACGTACGCGGGTGTGCGTTTCAGCGGGTCGCGGAAGACGCGGGTCAGATCGTCCGCGTAGCGCCAGGAGATCGCGACGTACACCGCCACGACGACGAGCGCGATCGCGAGCGCGAGGCGGCCGAGCCGGCGCATGGGCGGACGATACGTCTCGTTCCCGCGCTGGGCGCGGCGCGAGCGGCGCGGCGTGCGCGCGCGTGTGCGAGGCTGTCACCGTGATCGATCCACGGCGTCGGGTCGTCGCCGGACCCGCCGGCGAGCTCGTGGTCTGGGACTACCCCGGCGGGCCGCCGGACGCGTTGCTCCTCCATGGGATCGGCGGAGCCGGTCGCACCTGGGACTTCGTCGCCTCCGCGACCGCCGGACGGCTGCGCCTCCTCGCCCCGGACGCGCGCGGTCACGGCGACTCCGCGCGGCCCGGATCGGGCTACGCGCCGAGCGACTTCGTCGCGGACGTCGGCGCGATCCTGGATGCCGAACGGCTCGATCGTGTGGTGCTGGTCGGGCATTCGATGGGCGGCGGGCACGCGCTCGCGTTCACGCTCGCGCACCCCGAGCGGGTCAGCCGCCTCGTCGTCATCGACATCGGCCCGACCCTCGAGCGTGAGGGCGCCGAACGGTCGTCCCGGCTCACCCGCACGCGGCCCGAGCTCTTCGCCGACGCGACGGCGGCGGACCGCTACATGCGCGAGACCTCGCCCGGCTACACCGACGAGGTCTATGCCCATCGGCTGCGCTGGCTCCTGCACGAAACGCCCGATGGCCTGGCCTGGCGCTCGGATGCGGCGGCGCTCGGCAGGATCCTCGAGAGCGCGGGCGGGCGTGGCCGCTACTGGGAGCGCCTTCCCGAGATCGGCGTCCCGGTGCTCGTCGTCCGCGGCGCGCGATCGATCTACCTCAGCGGCGCGACCGCGGCGCGTATGGTCGCCGCGATCCCCGACGCGCGGCTGGTCGAGCTCGACGCGGGGCACAACGTCCAGCTCGATCGCCCGACCGAGCTCGCGGAGGCGATCGTGGCGTTCGCGCACGACCTCCACCCCCGGCCGCCACGCGCGCAGGGATGAACGTCGTCAGGTCGGAAGCAGATCGGCGCCGAGGCGAGGGAAATCGCGTTCGTCGAACGTCGCGACCGGCTCGCCGGCGGACAGGGCGCGTGCGGCGATCAGCGCGTCGACGAAGGGGACGTTCAGCTCGGCCATCCGGTCGAGCGCGGCGAGACACAGCTCCGGCTCCACCGGCTCGACGCCAGGTGTGGTGAGCAGCGCCGTGAGCCGATGGGCGATCTCGCGAGGCGTGTAGCGATACGTCTTGCCCCCCAGCACGTAGACCAACTCACAGATGACCTCCGTCGATATGTGCAGGCGCAGCTGGCCTGCCTCGACCTGGTCCATGACCGCGTGAGCGCGGGCCGCGAGATCGGCGGGCTCTCCGGACATATGGCGAAGGATGACGTTGCTGTCGGCCCACGCCGCCTTCACTCCGTCGCGTGACGCGGCATGGCCGCGGGCCGGAAACGCTCGGGGAGATCTTCGGCCACTTCGGAACGCAGCTCGTCGAGCGTCCGAGTCCTCCCGCTGCGCGGAGGCATCGAGCCCGCGAGATCCGACAGGCGCCCTCGCGGGAGCGCGATGACCTGTCCGTCCGATCGAAACCCGATCTGGTCACCGGGACGGAGCCCAAGGCTGCGCCGCACCGCACTCGGCACGGTGATCTGGCCCTTCTTCGTGAGCGTGGCCCGCGCAAGGACAGACCGCTTCTTGTGGATCTCTTTGGTCACCGACGGCTCACTTCCCCTTGCATTACGACGAACGCATTACTTTTGCGATACTACCATACCTAGAGCCAAGCGCCGCGTTTCGGGACGGGGGCACCAGCGAGCCGATGAATACCCGCCCGCCAGCCGATGACCACCAGGGCCGCACCGACGGCTACCCAGAGGGCCGACAACGCCACTGTCGAAGCGTCGACCCGCACGAGCGACGGAAAGAGCAGCCCGGGGTCGGGCCGGACGACGCGGCCGACCCACTCCCAGAGGCGGCCGGTCGCGCGGCCGGAGCGGATCTCGAGCGCCAGGTCGTAGCCGAGCGTCGGCAGCGTCGCGTAGCCGAACGTGATGAAGATCGACCACGCCGCCGCGGCCCAGGCCAGCCCCGCCGCCAGGGCTCGGCTGCGTCGCAGCGCGGCGATCGCCTCGATCCCGCCGGCCACGCCGGCGATGAGGAACGGCATCGTCGCCACCAGGTAGCGCGACTGCGGTGAGCCGTCGGCCCACCAGTACGCGATGTCGGCGATGTACGCGAGCGAGAGGAGCCAGCCGAGAGCGAGCGGCACGAGCAGCGCGCCATGACCGTCGCGCGCGCGGCGGACCAGCGTTGCGATGCCGAGGAACGCCAGGAGATACACCGGGGCACGGCCGATCAGCCCGAAGTCGCGATCGAAGAAGAGGCCCAGGGTGCCGGTCTGCGGAGCGAGGGCGAGGACCTCCTGCTGCTCGCGAATGAGGTAGTACCCCGCGGCCGGCATGAAGAGCCCGAACGTCCTCCAGTTCAGCGCGCAGAGCGCGAGGACGAGGAGCGCGAAGGGCAGCGCACCGGCGGCCACGCGGGCGACCGAGAACGGGCGGAACGCGCGCCAGGCGACGCAGAGCCCCACCCCGAGGACGATCGGCCAGGCGCGCGTCGTCAGCCACGGCAGCGCGCCGAGCGCGGCGCTCGCGAGGGCGAGCTCGCGCGCGGTCGTGAGCGTTCCGCGCCGCAGGAGCCGCGCTGCCGTGACGAAGGCGAGCGCGGCGAGCAGCTCCGGGTACACCTGCGACGTATAGGTGAACAGCGGATGGACGAACGCCGTCGCGGCGGTGGCGAGCAGGGCGACGCGCGGCGCGAACGCGAGATCGCGCAGGAGCAGGTAGAGCTGGAGGGCGAGGACCGCACCCGCGACGGCGATCAGGGCGAGGACCCCCGTGCGACCACCGAGGGCGAACGGGATCGCACCGAGGAACGGCAGGCCGAGGTCGCGGATCGAGTAGATCGCGGCGCCAACATGGATCCCGTGGATGTCCTCGAGCTTCGCGGGGTAGAAGCGCAGATAGCGGTCGCCGGCGTAGTCGTTCGCGAGGTCGAGGTCGCGATCGTCGACGAGGCTCTGCATGACGATCAGGTAATGGGGCTCGTCCGATGCCGTCGGCTGCACCGCGCGGTGATAGGGCACGACCGCCAGGTACGCGGCGAGCGCGGCCGCGCCGATGAGCATGGCGGCCCTGCGGTCCGACAGGCGGTCGAGCGCGCCGGCGATCCCATGGAGCGCGTTCAGAGCGAAGGCGATCACGAGCAACGCACAGAAGGCGCCCGCGTCCGCATTCGCCACCGGCGCGGACAGATAGAGGAAGAGCAGCGTGAGCGGGCCGACCAGGTACAGCGCGAAGTGTCGCGCGAGGAACGCCGCGCGCCGCTCGGGCGCGAGCACGGCGGCGATCGCGAGATCGACGATCGTCGCGAGCGCGAGCGCGAACGGGATCCACGATCGGACGAGACTGGCGGGCACGGGCGACTCGCCCGCCGCGACGACCCACGGCCGGGTGGCCGCGTACAGGACCAGCAGGAGCGCCGCGGCGTTGCCGGCCGTGTAGCCAAGGACCCAGCGGGGCAGCGCGGGCAGCGACGGGAATGACGCGGCCCGGCCGCGGTCGTGCGACCCGCTGATGATGCGCGAGTCTACGTGCAGATCGGCCGCGGCCTCCCTACCGGCATCGACACCCGGCTGGTGCGGTTCGTGCACGGCAAGCACACCGGTCACTCGACCAGGGAGGATGGGAACATGGCTCGACTCCGACGCTTCGGGACCATCGGGATGGGCATCGTCCTCGGCTGTGCGACGCTCGTGCTCGCGGGACGGCCGGCTGCGGCGACGTGCGACATCCCCATGGTCGGCACGCCCACCTCCACCGTCTACCTGCCCAACGTCACGAAGACCCTCGGCGGTCCGACCGGCTGGCAGACGCCGTTCATCATCCAGAACACCGGCACGGCGGCGACGACGATCGAGGTCAGCTTCTTCCGCTTCAGCGACGGCGAGTGCATCACGCGCCGTGGCGCGACGCTCGCTCCGGGCACCTCGTTCGCGGACGTACCCAACAACGACGCCGATCTTCCCGGTGACACGCAGTTCTCGGTCGTCGTGCGAAGCTTCGGCGCCACGATCGTCGGCGTGGTGAACGAGCACGCGGGTGTCGGCGCGCGAGCGGAAGCGCTCGCCTACGACGGATTCAACGCCGGCTCGACCAAGGTCTCGCTCCCGAACGTCACCCGACGGTTCTTCGGCTTCGTGACCCCGATCATCATTCAGAACCTCGGCTCGGACACGACCGCCGCGTCAGCGTCGTTCGTGAGCTTCGACGGCACCTCCACGCTCACGGTGAATCGCACGATCGCACCCGGCCGGTCGCAGTTCATCGATCCGAACAGCGAGCCGGGATTGATCGACGGGAAGCAGTACGCGGTCACGATCACCTCCGCACAACCGATCGCCGTGGTGGAGAACGCGCACAACGACGCGCCGGCGGTGGCGAACCCGGTCGCCTACGCGACGGACGGCATCAGCGCCGGCGCGGCCGCCGTCTACGCGCCGTACGCGGCCAAGAACGCGAACGGCATCGGCCGGCTCAGCACGATCGTCGTCCAGAACGTGGGAACGGTCGCGACGGCGCCGACCCTCACCTTCACGCCGATCGCGGGATCGCTCGGCTCCGTCCAGACGTTCGCCTCGCCGAGCGCGATCCAGCCCGGCGCGTCGTGGGCGTTCGATCCGCGGTTCGATCTCGGCACGACGACGCCGTGCGCCGGACCGACCGCCACCTGCCTCGGCGATGGCGAGTACTCGGTCGTCGCCGCGTCGAGCACCAGCGTCATCGCCGCCGTCGTGAACGTCATCAGCCCGGCGACGGCGATGGGCTATACCGCCTCACCGAAGCCGGACGCGAAGTACTTCCTCCCGAACGTGACCCGCACCCTCGGCGGGCCGAGCGGCTGGACGACGCCGATCCTCCTGCAGACCGTGAGCGCCGGGGGCGCCACGCTCCGTTGGTACCGCTTCTCCGACGGCTCGCTCGTCACGACGCAGGTCCTGACGGTCGCCGCCGGCACGGGGATCCGCATCGATCCGCGCGACGTCGCGGCACTGAGCGACGACACGCAGTACGCCGTCGTGGTGGACGGGACCGGCGGCACGGTCGCGTCGATCGTCATCGAGCTCGCGACCGGCGGTGACAACGCGATGATCTACGAGGGCTTCCCGGCGAGCGGGCAGCCGGCGCTCACCTCGAGCGCGACCTCCGCGGGGCGGTGACGAGCCACGTTCGACGGCTACTGCGGCGCGTGCGGTAAGAATATGTGTTACACTTGACCATCGCATGACGGAGCAGCGCACGATGACGATCTCGATCCCGGCCGCGCTCGCGCGGCAGGTCGATCGCATCGCCCGCAAGGAGGGCCGCACCCGGAGCGAGCTCCTCCGCGAAGCATTCCGCCAGTACGCGGCGCGGCTCGAGCGCTGGGATCGCCTCCTGGTCGAGGCGCGGCGCGGGCTTCCGGTCCGAAGGCTGAGCGAGAGCGAGGTCGCGCGCATCGTCAAGGAGGATCGGAGAGGGCGCGCCGCGCGCTGAATGCGCGCGCTGCTCGACACGAACGTCCTTGTGTCGGCCGTGCTCTTCGACGGGCTCCCCCAAGATCTCGTCGAGCGGGCCTTTCACGGCGAGTTCGAGCTCGTGACCAGCGAGGCGATGCTGGACGAGCTCGAGCGGGTGCTGCGGGTCAAGTTCGCACGTCCGCCGACCATCACACGTGCCCTGCGAGAGGAGCTCTCTTCGCTCGCCGATGTCCGGCGTCCGGCGGAGATCACGCCGGCGAGTCGCGACCCCGCCGACGACATGGTGCTGGCGGCGGCGCTCGATGGGAACGTTGACAGCGTCGTCACGGGCGATAGAGACCTCCTCGCCCTGGGTACGTACGAGGGCATCCGCATCCTGACGGTCAGACAGTTCGCCGCCCTGCTGACGGACGGGCCAGCGAAGCCGGGAAAACGACCATAGCGCTCGGTCCACGCTGAGGTCTCGCGACCGCCGGGGTCAACGCGATGATCTACGAGGGCTTCCCGGCGAGCGGGCCGCCGGCGCTCACCTCGAGCGCGACCTCCGCGTCGCGCTGAGCGGGCGGTGACGTTCGGGTCCTGATCGGGTGCGCGAACGGGACCCGTCGACGTCACCGACCGCATCCGCCGGGTGCCTTGCATCGTCACCGTGGAAGGAGGGGCCGACCTGGGGCCGAGGCGTCCGCCTAGCGCGCCGTAGGTCGGAACGGTCCGCGACGAGCTACGGGCTGGCGCTCGGGCTCGGGGTCGAGGCGGGCGAGCCGCTCGGGGCCGGCGACCCGCTCGGGGCCGGCGAGCGTGACGGCGTGGGGCTCGGCGTCGGGAGCGGGGTACAGGCGGGCGACGACGCCGAAGGCCGCGGCAGGGTCATCACGAGCGTGACCCCGCGCGCCTCGATCTCCTTCGATCCGAAGCCGTCCGCGCAGACGAGGACCTTGGTCCCGATCGGCACGCTGCCGACGAGCGTGAGGACGGCGTTTCCGGTCTCGGATCCCTTCGTCAGGAGCGTCGTGCCCATGCGGAACTCGGGGAAGGGCACGCCCTTGGGCGGGTCGACGCCCTCCTCGTTCACCTGGACCGTGAGTGAGCCGGGGACGAGGCGGACCTGTGTGGCCTCGGCCGGCGGGTCCTGCGGGAGGTATCCCGGCGCCCGGGTGTGCAGCCTGGCGCCGCGGGGCAGCTTCTCGATCGCGTAGGAGCCGTCGGCGCCGGTGGTCGCGCCCTTGAACTGGCCGTACGTGATGCTGACGTTCGCGACGGGTTGGTCGGTCGAGTCGTCGATGACGACGCCGCGCGCGTCGACGCTGTTCAATTGCCCACCGAGCGCGATCGCGGCGAAGACGGCGAGGATCGGCAGGAACGACGCATAGCGATGCCGCAGGAGACCGGCCATGGGACGCGTAGGCTAGCGGATGCTCCCCGCGATCACTTCGGGAAGAGATGGATCTCGAACAGCGGCTCGGTGCCGCGCGCGCTGATGCGCCGGTTGAGCTGCTGGTAGCCATCCTTGAAGAAGCGCAGATCCCACGTCGTGAGCTGACCCAGCGGGACCTCGACCTGCCAGACGCCGTTCGCGTCGGTGTGTGGCGATCCAGGGCTGCAGTCGTTCGTCCCGACGACGACGCACACGTTCGGGATCGGCGCGCCGGTGAAGATGTCGGTCACCCGCACGCCGAAGTGGCCGCGGTCCGCCGGGATCGGCGTGGGTGTCGGGGTCGGTGTCGGCACCGGCGTCGGGGCCGGGGTGGGCACCGGCGCGGGCGTGGGGGCGGTGGTCGGCGCGGGGGGCGCGGTGCCGCGACCGGTGCCGATGCCGCCGCCGGAACCGCCGCCGCTGCCGCCGCCACTGCCGCCGGATCCGCTCCCGCCGCCACCGGATGACCCGCCCCCGCCGGTCTCGACGTCGGGCCGTTCCTTCTCCACCTGCGGGGGCACCGACGCCTGGGGCGGCGGCGTGAGCGCGGGCGATGGCACCACCTTGACGGCGGCGAGATAGCCCGGCGCCGTGATGCCGCGGCTGCCGGAGGACGCCTGGATGGGGGTGAACGGGACTGGCGCGGCCGCGGGCGCGGGCTCGCCGCCACCCGGCGGCTCGCTATTACCGGGCACGGCAATCGGCCACATCAGGAGCGCGAGCACGGCCATGGCGATGCCGAGCGCCCGCCACAGACGCATCGGCGGGATGACGGGGACGATCCGCGGAAGCGGGGCAAGGATCTCCGTCCGCTCGGCCCGCACACGGGCCGCTCGGAGGGCCCGGCCGAGCCGCGCCCGCGCTTGACGCGCAGCCAGGAAGTCCCGCCCGCTCATCTCGGAGCGGGGAAGCCGCAGCCGAGCGGCGGCGTGCGCGGCCTCGATCGGATCGTGGCCCTGGGCCGATTTCAAGCCAGCGAGCCGGGCCCGGCGCCGGAGCGCGGCCGAGTCGAACGGCGCGGGCCACACGCGATCACTCATAGAAATAGACCTCGATCTTGACGCTGGTCCCGCGGTCGCTCGTTGTGAGCTCGTGGAAGGTCCTGACGATGCACTTCGCCGACCGGTCGACGGGAGCGGAGCCGGAATCCTCGACGACGCATCCGTCGAAGTTGGCCTTGTTCAACGTACCGGCGACCGACTTCGCGATCGCGTCTCCCTTGTCGGGCGATTCGTGGGTCGCGAAGACCAGAACGAGGGCGGCCTTCCGGCTGGCCGCGTCATGCGATGCGACGTATCGCTGCACCTCGACGAACAGGCGCTCCTGCTCGGCGAGCGCCGCGACGGGATCCGCGCCGATCAGGACCGGACCGTTGATGTCCTTCGTCATTGCCAGCTTGTTCGGATCGATGCCGCTCTGCTGCGGCACCGCGGCGCTTCCTTAGGAGCGCGATCGCGCGGGCTGCGCCGGGTCGACCTCGGACGCGTGCTGTCCGTTGAGCGCCTCGGCCGCGCGCGCGAGCTCGGTGGCCGCTCGGCGGATCTCGCCCACGGCCCCTTCGAGATCGAAGAGCTGCTGCTCGCGCTCCATCGCGCGCTCGTAGATCCGACGCTCCTCGGCGACCATCTGGTCGAGGATCGCGTCGGCGGTCGCGGAGCCGATCTCGACCGAGGTGGTCGCGGCCATCGCGTGACCGAGGAGCGCGCGGATCTGCGATTCGCGAAGGAGCGCGCGCGTCCGAGTCGAGACGTCACCGATCTCGGATCGGGTGTGGATGATCAGCGACAGCACGATGAGCAGCCCGATCAGGCTGGCGTCGATGATCGCGAGGGTGCTGAAGTTCAGCGGGGCGCCGACACCGGGGAAGTTCTGCTGCCAGAGGAGCAGGAACGGCTGGTTCACGAGATCGGGCTTCAGGCCGATGAGCGTCGCGTACGCGGCCGCGGCGGTCGAGAGGCCGAACCACGTGACGGCGATGGGCGCGAACACGAGGACGTTGCGGGCGACGTCGATGACCCCCCAGAACGCCGAGCGCGTGTTGACCAGGAGCTCGGCCAGGGCGCGCGGCTCGATGGCCTCGACGTACCCCCGGACCTCCTCCTGCTTGCCCTGCCGGACCGCCTCGACGAGACGACCGATGAGCTCGGCGACGGCGGCGTCACGGTGCTCGAGCTCGCTCGCGAGCTGGGACAGCTCCCACGCCACGCGCGCACGCTCGTCGACGATCGACGTCGTGGCGGCCGCCCGGGTCGCTTTCATCGCTCCCACCGTTCCGATTGTCGCAGGCTCCGCAACGCAGGGGTGGTCACTCGGGGCGTGAGGGCCGTATCGGTGCTGTCTCAGCCGCTCCGCGTGCCGGGATCGCATGGCGCCCAAGCCAAGCGAGCGCAAGCGTGACGAGGAGGGCGATCGCGGCTCGGGGGTATGCCTGGACATACCAATCGTCCGACAGGGGCTGGAAATTCGGCAGCCAACCGAGCGGGTTCACACCGAGCGAGCGATCGAGGGCATCCTGCAGCTTGGCGTCGAACGCGGAATTCAACGCACGTCCAGGTGATGCGGCGAGAACGAGCGTCGCGAAGGCGGATAGCCCGACGAGGCTTGCGACCAAAAAGCGTAGCAGGAGCGGACGCGCGGCGGCGATCCCGTAGGCGACGAACGGCGCGAGCAGGGGCAGGACGTCGACGAGGTACCGGTTCGGGGGCGCGTAGCCGCCCTCCCACAGCCGGAAGAACGACAGGGCGACGAGGCTCGCCCCCACGAGGATCGCGGCGGGAGCGAGCGCGCGCGGACGCGCGCGCAGCGCGCCGACGAGGCCGAGCACACCGATGAAGAGCCACGGCGCGCTGCCCGCGACGCCGAAGGTGCGGTCGAACAGCATCGCGGGAAGGCCGATCCAGAAGCGGATCGTGATCGACGGCTGTCCCTCGAGCGCCTGCGCCTGCGCCGTGCCGAACAGGTAGCCGGCGTACGGCAGCGGGATGCCGTACGCGACGGCGTTCACCGCGATCGCCGCGAGCGCCGCGGCGCCGGCCCCCACCACGAAGCGTTTCGTGTGCCGGCGATCGAGCACGGCGAGCACGAGCGCGAGGACGAGGAGCGCGAGCCCGTCCCGCGGGGAGAGCAGCAGCGTGCCACCCAGCAGCGCGCCGGCGAGCAGCGGCCGCGCGGGAACGCGGGTGAAGGCGAACCGGTAGCCCGTCGCGATCAGCGCCGCACCGATGGCGTTGGGGTACACGTGGATCGCGAGCGGGAGCAGCGGTGTGAGGAACGCGACGAGCGGCCACAGCATGCGCGCGCGCCGCTCGTCCGCGGTCGTCTCGCGTACGAGCTCGAATGCCTGCAGCGCGGTCCACGCCGCCGCGAGCGCGACGACGAGCTCGGCACCGAACCGTCCGGCGGCGATCCAGCCCGGCAGCAAGAGCAGTGCAAGGCCGTAGCCCTGGACCGTGCGCGGCCCCACCGGCGCCTGCGCGACATGTGTCGCGACGTCGGCCGGCCGCGGCTCGAAGCCGAGCAGGGAGCGGAAGAGCGAGGCGTCCAGGGACGCGTCGAGCGATCCATGCGCGAGCCGGTCCGTCGCGAGGAGGTAATGCACCTGGTCCCCGAACGGCAGCGACGAGACGTTCAGCCATGCCGCGAGCGCCGCATACACGGCGAGCGCGGCGAGGACCATCAGCGGCCGCATCGTCGGGCCGAGCACGAGCAGCGCGATCGCCGGAGCGAAGCGGACCGCGACCGCCAGGACGTAGAGGAGGCCCGTGCCATCGCGGCTCAGTGGCGCGAGCGAGAGCATCGCAAGCGGCGCAAACGTCACCGCGATCGAGGCGAGATCTGAGGCCAGCGCGCGTCCAGGCCGGCCCGCGGCCCGGCCGGCGGCGAGGGTGACCGCGCTCGCGGCGGCGCTCGCGAGCGGGAGCGCGAGCCGGAGGGTCGCGCCGACGTCCGGGCCATCGACGCCGTCGACCCAGGCCTGGGAGAGCGCACGGAACATGACGAGCGCGGCGGCTGCCGCGAGGATGGCGTGCGCCGCGGAGACGCGCGACCCGGTCGCTACTGGCCCTGAGGCCCGATCACCCGATCGGCGGAGAAGCTCACCTGCCACGGGTTCGAGGTCTTGTCGGTGATCCCGGTGCTCGAGGTGAACACGACCGGGAATTTCGTCCCCGGCTCGGTGCCGTTCGACACCTGCTCGGGCGCGGCGGTCATCGAGACGCTGAGCGTCATCGCGTCGAAGCTGAGGACGCAGTTCGCGTTGATCGTGCACCGGATCGACGAGATCGTCGGCGACACGCCCGGTCCGCACGAGGCCGGGCCGGACGACTGCGATGCCGGCGCGCCGCAGTCGGCGTCGGTGACCTGGATGGTGGCGCCCGTCGCGACGATCATCGGCGTCGAGAACGTGATCGTGAACGTGTCACCGCTGTCGAGGAATCCGACGGCGTTGGCGTCGCTCACGAGGACCGCGTTCGTGGAGGTCGGGTTGCCGGATGGAGCGGGCCCGAAGATCGAGATCGAGGCCTGGTTCGAGTAGGAGCTCAGGCTCGTCGCCGGGTCGGTGGCGCGGATCTGGTAGCACCAGTTGCCGCTCTTCACGTCGCTGTCCGTGTATCCGACCTCGGAGCCGGCGGTGGCGGTGATCGTCGCGATGTCGATCCAGGCCGACGAGCTCGGTGTGATCGGGCAAAGGCCGGGCGTGCGCTGCAGGATGTAGTCGCGGATCGTGTTCGCCGCGGGCGCGGTGAACAGGACGCGGACGTCGTTCGGGATCGGGCCGCTGTCGAAGTTCCCCGAGAAGGC
>WNGF01004073.1_pt1 | contig 19813 bp, 18 predicted proteins | sample 5400641 | NCBI WGS metagenome assembly WNGF01 (sample SAMN13153371, study PRJNA577476) | soil metagenome | isolation source: 80 cm soil or saprolite under grassland replicate 2 | place: USA:California | collected 2016-06-15
CGGGGCCGACGGCCGCCACGTGCACCGTCGCGCCGATATCGATCGCTGCCGCATCTGGATGTACCGGCAACATGCTCCGCTGTTCACGGCGCCGTTTTGTTTCCATCATGACAACGTCCCTCCATCACTTGAACAAAAAAGGAGGGGCTGGGCCGCGGAGAATTTCAATTTCCTAATCGGGATCGCTTGACGCGTCACCACTCTCAAGTCCGCAACGGCCCATGGACCATGTTTTTTTACGGGGTTGATGCCACCAAAAAGCCAACGGCCGCTCCCCTCGGTGCCGATAATACATATCGCAGCCCGTTTCTATGCCCGCAGGAGGAAAACGATCCACGAACGTTTTTTAGGATGTCTCGCTCAGCCTTCAGCTTGGTGACCTCGCGTTTGAGGCGCGCGACCTCGAGCTGCTCCGGCTTCATCTGGCCGTGGCCAGGAAACGCATGTTCCGGATCGTCGGCGAACTTCTTCACCCAATCGCGCAACTGCGACACATGCACGCCCAAGTCCTGCGAAGCCTGCACATAGGACACGCATCGCTCCTTGATCAGGCGCACAGCCTCAAGCTTGAATTCGCGGGTAAACTTCCGTCTCTCCATGACCCACCTCCAGCTCCATCAAAACACCTAACTCGGTGTCCTCGGAACCGGGTGCAGGCCAGTTCAGGGATATTGATCTCAAAGATCCTACTGAACCTAATCATGGTATCAATCTCGCAGCAATGGCGATGAAGTTTTCGGATGCTTATAAAAACGAAAAATCTCATATAAAGGATACAGGTCTTGGTGAACTACGCGCGCTTCCTGGCGTTCATCATCCTGTTTTTAAGGGCAAGCCGATCAACCATGATCCACGTGAAAGGTTTATCGCCGAGTACATGGAGAAACATGGCTCTTACAACGTCTTCCACGCCTTTTACGGCGAACTAGTTCGTGCGCTTTACGAAACGGCCGCCTCTCGATACGTGTTTTGCGTCAATGTCGATGCCATCATTGCGGCCTTGCTGCTTGCTGTTCTATGGAAAGACTATAAATCCGGCGTTCTTTCCGAAAGGGATTTGGAAACCTCCGCATTCAACGTGTTTCTATATGGTCGGATGATTGGAGCCGCCGCTGAAATCGACGACCATCTCAACCGCGGTAAAACATGGATACTCGCACCCCGCTGGATCAGTGCGGGTATGTGGTCTGATGCGGCATAGGTTCCGACAGGCCGAAAGTCGGCCAGCTTGTTGCGCGCACATCAGTTTTTGAAAGAAGGGATACGGCTGTGATAAGGGTTGAGCTTAACAGCTTCGATGCGCGTCAGACGCTCGCCGTAGGCGAGAAGTCATACACTTACTTTTCTCTAGAGGCAGCCGCAAAGAAAGATCTAGCTTGTATTGCGAGCCTGCCGTTCGCCCTGAAGGTCCTACTGGAGAATTTGCTGCGCCACGAGGACGGTCGAACCGTTACTAAGGCCGACATTGAGGCCCTTGCTCGATGGAGCGAGGATCGCGGCAAGGCGGGCAAAGAGATCGCCTTTCGGCCGGCCCGAGTCCTCATGCAAGATTTCACCGGCGTGCCGGCCGTGGTCGATTTAGCGGCAATGCGTGACGCTATGCGCCTTCTTGGCGGTGATCCAGGCAAGATCAACCCTTTGATTCCGGTTGATCTGGTGTGCGACCATTCGGTCATCGTAGACGAATTTGGCACTCCGCAAGCATTAGTCCGAAATGTTGCACTGGAGTACCAACGGAACGGCGAACGTTACCGATTTCTGAAATGGGGGCAAATGGCGTTCGATAATTTCAGTGTCGTCCCTCCGGGAACCGGTATTTGCCATCAAGTTAACCTCGAGTTTCTTGCACAGACGGTGTGGACCCGAACGGACAGGGCCACAAATTCGGAGTACGCCTATCCAGATACGCTCGTGGGAACGGATTCGCATACCACGATGGTGAATGGGTTGGCTGTTCTCGGATGGGGTGTTGGGGGAATTGAAGCGGAAGCAGCAATGCTGGGTCAGCATTATTCGATGCTCGTTCCGGAGGTGATTGGCTTTAGACTGCAGGGAAAATTGCGTGAGGGCGTCACCGCAACCGACTTGGTGCTCACGATCACGCAGATGCTTCGAAAGCACGGTGTTGTGGGTAAGTTCGTCGAGTTTTACGGCCAAGGCCTCGACGACATAATGGTTCCAGATCGGGCTACGATCGGGAATATGGCTCCGGAATATGGCGCCACTTGCGGCTTCTTCCCGATCGACGCGAGAACTATTCAATTTTTGCGCTCCACTGGCAGGAGCGAGAAGCGGGTGGCGCTGGTTGAGGCCTACGCAAAGGCACAAGGGATGTTCCGCGACGTAGATACGCTCGATCCAGTGTTCACCGACACGCTGGAACTTGATCTAGATTCCGTGCGGCCGTCGCTTGCCGGGCCAAAACGACCCCAAGACCGCGTTCTCCTCTGCTCATCGAAGCACGAATTTGCCAGAGCCCTGAAACAGGAATTTGGTAAGGCATCCGACCGGAACAATCGGGCTGCAGTCCAAAGTACCGATTACTCCATAGGCGACGGTGATGTCGTTATTGCTGCGATCACATCTTGCACCAACACGTCGAATCCGAGTGTCATGATCGCTGCGGGGCTTCTTGCGCGGAACGCGGCTGCTAAGGGCTTGAGAAGCAAACCTTGGGTTAAGACATCTTTGGCGCCAGGCTCGCAGGTCGTCGCGGGATATCTTCAGAAGGCGGGGCTTCAGGACGCTCTCGACGCCCTTGGATTTAATCTCGTCGGTTTCGGTTGCACCACCTGCATCGGCAATTCCGGTCCACTCCCTCCAGCAATTTCCAAGGCGGTGCATGAGAAGGATCTCGTGGTAGCTGCCGTTCTCTCCGGCAACCGTAATTTCGAAGGTAGAGTGAACCCGGACGTTCGCGCAAACTACTTGGCGTCTCCTCCGCTGGTCGTTGCCTATGCGCTAGCGGGATCGATTCTAATCGATCTCACTTCCGAACCGTTAGGACGGGATAGCGACGGCAATGAAGTCTTTCTCAAAGACATTTGGCCGTCCAGTGCCGATGTTCATTCCTGCATTCAGCAAGCGATCACCAAAGATTTGTTCACGAACCGCTATGCTGATGTGTTTACGGGCGATGACAATTGGAAGGCGATCCAGGTCGGCGCAGACCGAACTTTCCAATGGGATTTTGGATCGACCTACGTGCAGAACCCTCCTTATTTCGAGGGCATCAGCAAAGACCCTCAACCCGTTCAAGATATCGTCGGCGCTCGGATTATTGCCCTATTTCTGGATTCGATAACGACTGATCACATATCCCCTGCCGGCAATATAAGCGCCTCTTCGCCCGCCGGAGCATATTTGCAGGAGCATCAGGTCCGCGTTGTCGACTTCAACCAGTATGGCACGCGGCGCGGACACCACGAGGTGATGATGCGCGGCACGTTCGCTAACATTCGCATAAAGAATCAGATGGTGAAGGATACTTCCAGGACTGTGATTGAGGGCGGCTATACGATCCATCACCCGAGTGGTGAGCGGTTGTTCATCTACGATGCGGCTATGCGTTACAAGCAAGAAGGCGTGCCACTGGTTATTTTTGCCGGCAAAGAATACGGTACCGGATCATCACGCGACTGGGCCGCAAAAGGCACGCTGTTGCTTGGCATCCGTGCGGTGATCGCAGAAAGCTTCGAGCGTATACATCGCTCTAACCTTGTCGGTATGGGGGTTATGCCCCTCGTCTTTGAGCCCGGGACATCCTGGCAGTCGCTCGGGATCGAGGGCGACGAACTCGTGAGCCTGCGCGGTCTCTCTTGTGCGTTGCAGCCGCGGCAAAAGTTGATCTTGGAAATCAAGTCGTCCGGGGGACTGCAGAGGGAGATCCCGCTCCTTTGTCGAATCGATACTCTCGACGAGCTCGAATATTTTCGCAATGGCGGCATCCTCAATTATGTGCTCCGACAATTGGCGGCGTGAACCGAGGTTGCATCAACCAAAAGAAATGCCATGACGCATGGACAGGCAAAAATACCAGCCACACTGATTCCAGGTGACGGCATAGGACCTGAGATTGTGGATGCTGTTGTTGCGGTTCTCGACGCTGTCGGAAGCCCGTTCGAGTGGGACCGACAATACGGTGGCTTGGCCGGAATCGAGCGTGGAGGTGATCCGCTACCCAAGGAGACGTTGGACAGTATCCGACGAACACGCCTCGCGCTTAAAGGGCCACTTACTACTCCGGTCGGGGGTGGATTTCGCTCGGTGAATGTGCGTCTGCGCGAAGAGTTTGAACTTTACGCGAATTTACGCCCGGTTCGCAGCATGGTCACTGGCGGACGCTATGAGGATATCGACATCGTATTAGTGCGCGAGAACTTGGAGGGTCTGTACGTTGCTTTCGAGCACTACATTCCGGTCGGTAATGATCCTCATGCCGTCGCCATATCATCAGGGGTTAACACGCGCTCTGAGGGAAAGCGTATTGCAAGGTTTGCTTTCGACTATGCTATTCGGCATGGCCGCAAGAAGGTGACCTTGGTCCACAAGGCCAACGTTTTGAAAGCACTGACCGGTCTATTTCTTGAGGCGGGACGTGAAGTGGCCAAGGAATATGAAGGCAGGATTGAGGTGAACGACCGCATAGTCGATGCCTGCGCGATGCAGCTAGTGATGAATCCCTGGCAGTTCGATGTAATAGTCACGACTAACCTCTTCGGCGACATTCTGTCCGATCAACTGGCCGGGCTTGTCGGGGGTCTTGGCATGGCGCCCGGGGCAAATATTGGTGAAAGTGCTGCAATCTTTGAAGCGGTTCATGGTTCCGCGCCTGATATCGCCGGCAAAGGGGTAGCTAATCCATTGGCTCTGCTCCTCGCCGCTTGTCTGATGTTGGAACATGTCGGTTACAAAGATCGTGCGGACCAAGTCCGCGCCGCTACGGAAAGTGTGCTAAGAGAGGATCGGGTACGCACTCCGGATCTCAGCGGAGAAGCGTCTACGCAAGAATTCACGCGAGCGATTACTCGCCGTCTAAGGAATTAGTACCCGGAATCACAAGTCCGAGCGGGGTCGGATGCTACTATGTGACTCAATAGACTCATCTTTCGTCATCGACCTTGAATCACGAATTTCTGATAGTGGGTACTAGCTCGAATGATTGCGGCAAACACCAGAAACCGAAGAGATAAGTCAGGCGTATGTCAATGAAAAAAGGTTCTGACCTATTTGTCACCGCGTTGGAGAATGAAGGTGTCGATCGTATCTTCGGGGTACCTGGGGAAGAGAATCTTGATGTGGTGGAGTCGCTTCGCAAGTCAACGATCAAGCTTATACTGACCCGACACGAGCAAGCCGCTGCATTTATGGCGGCGACACACGGCCGCCTGACTGGGACGCCCGGGGTCTGCATCTCGACGCTAGGGCCGGGTGCTTTGAACTTTTCCACAGGCGCGGCCTATGCCCATCTCGGTGCGATGCCGATGGTCATGATTACAGGTCAAAAGGCGGTCATGACTGCGAAGCAAGCGCGGTTTCAGATAGTTGACGTAATCGCTTCAATGCGACCGCTGACCAAGATGGCACGGCAGATTATCAGCCCAGCGTCGATCCCGGCGATCGTCCGCGACGCTTTTCGCGTCGCTATGGAAGAGCGGCCGGGTCCTGTGCATCTCGAACTGCCCGAAGACGTGGCGGGCGAGGAAACCGAGGACGTTCCACTGATACCGCCTCATCCGATCGAACTGCCGATCGCTCAGGCCTCGGCGCTTGACCGTGCGGCCGAGATGATCCTCGGCGCACAGCGTCCCATGATAATGCTCGGTGCCGGGTCCAGCCGTCCCAAACTTGTCGAACCGTTGTCAGGCTTCGTCCGGCGAACACGGATTCCATTCTTTAACACGCAGATGGGCAAGGGCTCTGTGACTGGCGGCTCGAATCTCTACATGGGAACTGCAGCTTTGTCGTCAGGCGACTACGTGCATCGAGCTATCGAGCACGCCGATTTGATCATCGCGGTTGGGCACGATGTGGTTGAGAAGCCCCCGTTCATTATGGGAGTCGATGGACCGAAGGTCATTCATGTGGGATTTACTCCTGCGAATGTAGAGCAGGTGTACTTTCCCCACGCCGAGGTAGTCGGAGATGTCGGGCCAAGCCTCGCATTGTTGGCTGACCGGCTGGAGGGCAAGCTAAAGGTTGACCCCACGTTCACCGGACTGCGGAGCGAAATCCTCGGCCGAATCAAAGATCGGGCGGATGAAGAGCGCTTTCCGCCAACGCCTCAGCGCATTGTCCGCGATGTGCGCAAAGTGATGCCAGAAGACGGCATCGTCTGCCTCGACAACGGAATGTACAAAATCTGGTTCGCCCGCAATTACCGCACTCACGTTGCCAACACGCTGCTGCTGGACAATGCGCTGGCTACGATGGGGGCCGGTCTGCCTTCGGCGATGATGGCGGCCTTGCTTTATCCCAAACGTCGCGTCCTTGCCGTGTGCGGCGACGGCGGCTTCATGATGAATTCTCAGGAAATGGAGACTGCTGTCCGATTGGGACTAAACCTAGTTGTGCTCATTCTAGAGGATTCTGCATACGGTATGATTCGTTGGAAACAAGCAGTCGACGGATTGCCGGATTGGGGGCTCACGTTCGGTAATCCGGACTTTGTACGATACGCCGAATCCTACGGGGCGATCGGTCATCGCGTGAAGCGCACGGACGATCTCGTGCCGACCATCGAGGGCGCCTTCAAGGACACCGGCGTTCATCTCATAACGGTTCCGATCGACTACGTGGAGAACACGCGGGTTCTCGTGGAGGAGCTGCGGGGACGCGTACCGGAGGTCGCCTGATTTCGTCCACTCGAGCGAAGGAGAAGCAACATGGCGATGAAAGAGAACTTTGCCGATCAGCTGAAGGCGCAGAGCGAGGTCTGGAGGGCGCAGGTCAAGGACTATCAGGAGCGGCTTGATCAGATGGGCGAGCAAGCGCGCAGCGAGTACAAGAAGGCGATGGAACAGATGGAGACGCAGGCCGAGGAAGCCCGCAAGCTTGCCGAGCAGGTCCGCAGCGCGAACGAGGCCGCCTGGAAGGACATGGTCACGGCGAGCCAGAAGGCTTTCGCCGAGCTTCAAAGGGGCTGGGCCGATGCGGTGTCGCGTTTCCAGTGATCGAAACTGACCCGCGGGATCCGCAGGCAAGGTGCTGGATTCAGCTTGGAATCGACCGGCCTCGGCCGAGACCGTAGTCGACCTGCTTCGCTGTGGCGGAGCCTTGAGCGGGGCATGACCCTATGAAGATAAAAGCTGCCGTCCTCAACAAGATGGGCGTCGAGACGCCTTACGCGCAATCGAAGCCGCTCTCCATCGAGGAGGTCGAGCTCGACGATCCCGGTCGTGGTGAAGTGCTGGTCAAGATCGGCGCGGCGGGTCTCTGCCATTCCGACCTCTCGGTGATCGACGGCAACCGTCCGCGCCCGACCCCGATGGTGCTCGGCCACGAGGCCGCCGGCATCGTGGAAAAGCTCGGTCCCGGCGTCGACGATCTCAAGGTCGGCGATCATGTGGTGATGGTGTTCGTGCCGAGCTGCGGGCACTGCCTGCCCTGCGCGGAGGGCCGTCCCGCGCTGTGCGAACCCGGTGCGGTCGCCAACGGTGCAGGCACGCTGCTCTCCGGCGAGCGCCGGCTGCACCGCAACGGCACCGCTGTCCACCATCATCTCGGCGTCTCGGCTTTCGCCGAATACGCGACGGTGTCGCGCAGATCGCTGGTGAGGATCGACAAGGAGCTGCCGCTCGACGAGGCGGCCTTGTTCGGGTGCGCGGTTCTGACCGGCGTGGGCGCTGTGATCAACACCGCGAAGGTATCGGCTGGTTCGAGCGTGGCAGTGATCGGTCTCGGTGGCGTCGGCCTAAGCTCGCTCCTGGGGGCGGTGGCGGTCGGCGCGCGGCGCGTCGTCGCCATCGACCTGTCGGAAGACAAGCTCGGGCTCGCACGGCAGCTCGGTGCGACGGATATCTTCAATCCGGGCAGTCCTGGCGCGATCGAGGAGATCCGATCCGCGACCGGCGGCGGGGTCGAGTTCGCCTTCGAGATGGCCGGCTCGGTGCGCGCCATGGACCTTGCGTACAAGATCACGCGGCGGGGCGGCACCACCGTGACGGCAGGCTTACCGCCGCCCGACCACACCTTCGCGCTGCCTCAGGTCAACCTCGTGGCCGAGGAGCGGACCGTGAAGGGCAGTTACATCGGCACTTGCGTGCCGACCCGCGATCTGCCGCGCTACATCGAGCTTTATCGTCGCGGCAAGTTGCCGGTCGATCGGCTGATGAGCGGGCGGCTGCGGCTCGACGAGATCAATCTGGGCTTCGAACGCCTGCATGAAGGCAAGGCAGTGCGGCAGGTCGTGGTGTTTTGACGTGAATCCATTCGAGTACATGCAAGCGCTGGCAGAGCTGTGGGGCCGCGGCGGAAAGGAGTTTGCCGCCGCGCAGCAAGGCATGTTGTTCGACGTGGCCGAACGCATGGCAAAGGTCCCGCAGGGGGGACTCGCGGCTGCGCAAGCCGACTTGTTCGATCCGCAAGGACTCTCCACGGCCAACGAGGCGTTCGCGAAGCTGTGGTCGGCGGCGCTCGAGCTGTCGCAAGCGGTGACCCACAATATGCAGCAGGGGGAGAATCCGGATCCCCTGGTGACCGAAATGCTGGGCAAGGTGTTCGACCCGCGCGCCTGGTTCGCCGGCACCGGCGGTATGGACGAGGCTCTGCAGCGCATGGCGGAAGGGCCCCGCCTCGCCGACCTGTGGGATACCGAGCGCAAGATGCTCAACGTGTTCAACGCCTGGGCGGTGCTGCGCCAGCGCAGCCTCGAGCACAACACGGTGATGCTGGAAGCATGGATGCAGGCCGCGGGCGCTTTCGCCAAGACGCTCAATGAGAAGGCGGACCGGAAGGAGACGCTCGGCTCCTGGCGCGAAGTGCTCGCACTGTGGGTGGAGACGGCGAACACGGCCCTGCTCGAAACGCAGCGTTCGGAGGCATATCTCAAGAGCCAGCGCGAGATCCTCAAGGCGAGCACCGATCTGCGCCTTGCGCAGCAGGAAGTCGCAGCGTTTTACGGCGAGATGTTCGGTTATCCGACGCGTGCCGAGCTCGACGACGTGCACCGGACGGTGACCGAGCTTCGCCGTGAGTTGCGCGCGCTGCACCGCGGCCGCGCGGCCGCCGCCACCGGAAAGTAAGAGTGGCCGTTTTAGGCGGCCAAAGCCGGCTGGCCCCAACAAGAGCACGCAATCATGACGAACAGCGAAGCGCCCATCCACATCAAGCCCGAACAGGCGATCTCGGAGGCTGCCGCGCTCGGCGAGAAGATCGCGCGCGGGGTCGAGCTGTTCTCGAAACTGCGCGATGAAGAAGTCGCGATCGCCACGACGCCGAAGGACGAGGTGTGGCGCCAGGACAAGGTCACCCTGCATCACTACCGGCCGCTTGCCGACCAGAAAGTGTCAACCCCGGTCCTGATCGTCTACGGGCTGATCGGCCGCTACACGATGGCAGACCTGCAGGAGGATCGCTCTCTCGTCCGTAACCTCTTGCGCCTTGGCGTCGACCTCTATGTGGTGGATTGGGGCAACCCCACCCGCGCCGACCGCTGGCTCACCCTCGACGATTACATCGACGGATACCTGGCGGAATGCGTGCGGGTCATCTCCGAGCGGCTTGGAATCGACAAGGTGAACCTGCTGGGAATTTGCGAGGGCGGCGTCTTCACCACGTGTTATGCGGCGCTGCATCCCGACACCGTGAAAACCATGGTGCTCACGATCACGCCGATCGATTTTCATGGCGATCTGGTCGAGAACCGGCTCGGCCACGGCTTCATCAATATTTGGACGCGCAGCCTCAAGCCGGAGGATATCGATCGTCTGATCGAGGCCTACGGCAATCTGCCGGGCGAGTTCATGGGGTCCGTGTTCTCCCAGATGACGCCCATGCGCACCCTTATGAAATACAATCTCGACATGCTGGAGGTGATGGACGACGAGAAGAAGTTCCTGAACTTTCTGCGCATGGAGAAGTGGATCGCGGATCGCCCGCATCATCCCGGCGAGGCCGTCAAGCAGTGGCTCAAGGACCTCTATCAGGACAACAAGCTCATCAACAACGCCTTCAAGATCAGTGGGCGGCGAGTGGACCTGGGCAACATCACGATGCCCGTGCTCAACGTGTTTGCCAAGGACGACCACATCATTCCGCCCGCCACGTCTCAGGCCCTGGGAGCAAAAGTGGGGACCAAGGACTACAACGAGCTACCGCTGCCGGGTGGACATGTCGGCGTATTCGTTGGCGGCAAGTCGCAGGCCTTGCTCGGCTCCGGGATCGCTAAATGGCTTTCCGAGAGGCAGTAGGCCGATGACGCTCAAGAACAAGATAGTATCCGCCGACGAAGCAATCGCCATTGTCCGCGACGGCGACACAATATGCGTCTCGGGCTTCGTCGGCATCGGCACGCCGGACGAGCTGATCCTTGCGCTTGAGAGGCGCTTCCTCAAGGAGGGTCACCCGTCCGGGCTGACGTTGATGTTCGCAGCCGCCCCGGGTGACGGCAAGGAACGCGGGCTCAATCGTTTGGCACACAAAGGCCTGCTCAAGCGCGTCGTGGGAGGACATTGGAGCTTGGTGCCGAAGATCTCCGAGCTCGCCCTGAACAACGAGATTGAAGCCTATAATTTCCCGCTCGGCTGCATCTCGCATCTCTATCGCGAAATTGCCGCGCGCCGTTCGGGAACGATTTCGAAAGTGGGACTGCGCACTTTCGTCGATCCGCGCGAGCAAGGCGGCAAGCTCAACGGTGTGACCACCGAGGATCTGGTCGAGCTGCTCGAAATCGGCGGCGAGGAATGGCTGCGCTACAAGGCGTTCCCGATCAACGTCGCGTTCATTCGGGGAACGACGTGCGATCCGAACGGCAACCTCACGATGGAGCGGGAGGCGCTGACCCTCGACAATCTCGCTGCCGCCATGGCGGCCAAGAACTCCCGCGGCTTTGTCATCGCGCAGGTCGAGCGCATCGCCGCTGCGGAATCCCTTAATCCACGCGAGGTCCAGGTCCCCGGCATCTTGGTCGATTGCGTGGTGTTGGCCGAAGCCAACAACCACCTCCAGACCTATGGCACGCCCTATAACCACGCCTTCTCCGGCCGCCAGCGCGTTCCCCTCGATCGCATCGAGCCAATGGAGCTGGACGAGCGCAAGGTCATCGCGCGGCGCTGCGCTTTCGACCTGCCGCTCGGCGGCGTTGTGAACCTCGGCATCGGGATGCCGGAAGGGGTGGCGGCGGTAGCGGCCGAGGAACGGATCCTCAAATATCTGACGCTCACGGCCGAGCCCGGAATCGTCGGTGGCGTCCCGCAAGGCGGACTGGACTTCGGTGCGGCGCTCAATCCTGAGGCGGTCATCCAGCAGAACCACCAATTTGACTTTTATGACGGCGGGGGCCTCGATCTGGCCTGCCTCGGCATGGCGCAAGCCGACGCCTGTGGAAACGTCAATGTCAGCCGGTTCGGCCGGCGGCTGGCAGGCGCGGGCGGCTTCATCAACATTTCGCAGAACGCAAAGAAGCTGCTGTTCGCCGGAACCTTCACTGCCGGCGGTCTCAAGATCGAGCTCGCCGATGGCGCACTTGGGATCGCAGCGGAAGGACGCGCGCAGAAGTTTATCGACCGCGTTGAGCAGATCACGTTCAGCGGTAGCTATGCCGCTGAGACGGGTCAGCCGGTATTCTACGTAACCGAGCGCTGCGTGTTCCAACGGACCCGCGAGGGCATGCAGCTCATTGAGGTCGCCCCGGGAATTGACGTGGAGAGGGACATCCTGCGGCACATGAAGTTCAAGCCCATCGTAAAGGATCCGTGCCCTATGAATCCCCTGATTTTCAAGCCGGAGCCCATGGGGCTTGAACAGCTGCTACTCGGCCTAAGTCTCGCGGAGCGGATCTCCTACGACCAGGAGCGCAACACGATCTTCATCAATTTCGAAGGCTTCCAGGTCCGCACCGTCGCCGATGTGGACCTCGTCCGGCGCGAGATGGAAAGTCGGTGCAAGGCCATCGGCCGCAAGGTCGCGCTGGTGGCAAACTACGATGGCTTTTACCTCGATCCGATGGTCAGCGACGCCTACTTCTCGATGATTACGTACATGCAGAACCGCTATTATTCGAGCGCATCGCGCTACACCACCAGCGCTTTCATGCGCCTGAAGCTCGGAGCGGCGCTCGCAGAACGAAACCTCGCGCCGCACGTTTTTGAGACCTGGACCGAGGCTCAGGCCTTCAGCGCCGCCCAACCTTGACGTGCCAAACTCCCCCCGAAAACTTCTCACACCGGAATGGGGCAACTTGCGTGGGCATGCTGCTTCCTCCCTCGCCGACCCGTCGCTGCAGATCGTGAGGCCTCGATGTTCTCGTTTGCCGCCGCGCAGAAGGACACCTTGGAGCGCCAATTGGAGCCGGATCGGGCTGGAACGCTCCGGGGCCTTTCGCTGACCGGCTTCCATCGGATTGCATATGTCGAATGGGGACCCCCGGAGGGCACGATACCTGTCCTTTGCGTGCACGGACTGAGCCGGCAGGGACGCGATTTCGACTATGTGGCCGCCGCGCTTGCGACGATAGGACGACGGGTGGTCTGTCCGGACCTGGTCGGACGCGGTCGCAGCGGCAAGCTGCGCAATGCCAACGAGTATGCGCTCCCGCAATATTGTGCCGACATGAATGCGCTGGTCGCACGACTCGGCACCGAGCAGGTCGATTTCGTCGGTACTTCGCTCGGGGGTTTGATAGGAATGGTGCTTGCGGGCATGCCCGGCAACTCCATCCGCCGACTCGTGGTCAACGACATCGGCCCCTTCCTGCCTTGGAACGGGCTTGCACGCATCGGGACGTATCTCAGCGCCATGCCGCCCGACTTCCGCGACCTCGGCGAGGCGGAGACTTACTTCCGCGAGGTGCTCGCGCCCTTTGGCGATCTAGCGGACGAAGAATGGATACACATCACGCGTCACAGCGTGGAGTGGCATGCAAGCCGCGAGCGCTACGTCACGCTCTTCGACCCGCAGATTGTCCGAGCCTTCCGCAATCCCTGGCACTACAGCCTTGACCTCTGGAGATACTGGGCCGCCGTCGAAGTGCCAATCCTCGTGATCCGAGGCGAAGAGTCGGATATGCTACCGGCGGACCTCGCGAGGGAGATGATCCAGCGCAATCCGCGGGCACATGTCGTCGAGATGAAAGGCTGTGGTCACGCGCCGCCGCTGATGCGCTCTGAACAAATCGGGTGCGTCTCCGAATTTCTTAACTCGTAATGGTGAGTCGGGATCGGTGAGGTCGATCTCGAACTGGACCTTGGTTACGGCATGAGCATTGATAATGCGTCCAGGTTCTTGAGGCGGTGCCGTGGGTGCTTCGCGGCCATCGGCCCTGCCGTCAAGCACTGCTCGCCGCCGAGAAGGGGCGGCCCGATCCCGATGAACATCGACGGCGCCACCGGCGTCCTGTTTGCGAAGCGGGGCTTTCTGCCGCCGCTTGTGCCGCGGGCTGTTCGTGCTGTCGCGCTCGGTCGGGGCGCTCGCTCGTCGCGTCCCTCTCCCTAACGATATTCAATGGCAACAGTTCGATCTTCGATCCAGTTCGCGGTGGGCAGCTCGGGCTCGGTCCGCCTCGTTGACCCCCACCCGGCCGCCTCCGCTTGTCGCGTTCGGCTCCGGCTCCGGCGACCGACCTCCCCCTTTCAGGGGAAGGATGGCGCCCGCAGCCTAGGTCCCGACGATTTGGCCCCGGTCGATCCGATAGACGCGATCGAGGCCGCTGCCGGCATGTTGCAGGTCGGCTCCAGAAAGGACGATCGACAGACCTTGTGGCCGCAGGGCGGACACGACCTCGGCAATCCGCTTGGACAGCGCAGGCGCGACGCCTTCGAACGGTTCGTCCAGCAATAGCAGCGTCGTCCCGGTCATCAGTGCGCGGCCGATCGCGACCAGCTTTTGCTGGCCGCCGGACAGTTGCAGCGCGCGGCGTGGCGCGAACTCGCGCGCTTCCGGGATCAGCCCGTACACCTTTTCAAGTTGAGGTCCTGCGTCGTCGATGCCTAGCGCCCAGCAGGGGATGAGCAGATTCTCTTCCACGGTGAGTTCCGGGACAAGCCGGCGATCCTCGGGCGCAAAGCCGATGCCGAGCTTGGTTCGGCCATGAGCCGGCGTCGCAGCCAGATCGGTTCCGTCGAACGTGATGGCGCCTTTGCGCAGCCGCGTAAGCCCCATGATGGAGCGCATCAGCGTGGTCTTTCCGGCGCCGTTGCGGCCGATAATGCCCACCATGGCGCCGGTTGGAATCTCGACGGAGACTCCACGCAGAACGGTGACCGGGCCGATCGAGACGTCTATGTTCCGGACCTCAAGCATCGGGGACCTCCACGGTTCCGGAGCTTGGTGCCTGACTGTCGCCGATGATCAGCTCGCGCACCCGCGCGTCCTTGAGGACGACCTCGGGCTGTCCATCGGCCAGGATGGTTCCGGCGAAAAACGCGATGACGCGCGACGCGTAGCGGCGCACGATCGCCATGTCGTGCTCGACGAACAGCATGGTGACGCCGGCGCCGCGGTTGGCGGTCATGACCCGGTCCATCACGCTGAACTTCTCCTCGCTGGCGACCCCGCTGGTCGGTTCGTCGAGCAGAAGCACGGTCGGCGAGGCGACCATCGCGACGGCCATGTCGAGAAGCTTGCGGATGCCTTCCGGCAGCGTGCCGGCGGCCGATGCGGCGAAGTCCTTGAGCCCGAAACGTTCCATCATATCGTTCGCCTGCGCATCCAACGCCGCCCTATCCGCGGTGCGCAGTCCGTTCAAGCCCAATGCAGCTCGTGCAGCGATGGCAACTGCGAGATTTTCCCGAACCGGCAGCGAATTGAACAATTGCGGAATCTGGAACGAGCGCGAGATCCCGCGCCGGATGATCGCGCGCGGCGGAAGTTGCGTGATGTCCGCTCCGCGGAAGCGGATGTGCCCGGTGTCGGGCTTGAGATAGCCAGTCAGCATGTTCACGAAGGTGGTCTTGCCGGCCCCATTGGTGCCGATCAGGCCCGTGATCGTGCCTTCGTCAATGGCAATGGAGATGTCGCGCGCGGCGACGACTGCGCCGAACTGCTTGTTGAGACTTCTCGCCTCGACAATGGGTGCCATGACGTTTCCCGATCAGTCGCTCGCGCGGCCGGCCGCCGCGCGCCGCCGCAGGAGACCAGCCAAGCCGGTCGGGAGGAATACGATCAGCGTCAGCGTCACGATGCCGAGAATCAGCTGCCAGGAATTCGGCGCGTATTGGTAGGCGAAGGTCCTGATGATCTCGAGCACGAGGGCGGCGATGACCGGCGTCGCCAGGCTCGCGGTCCCGCCGAGCACCGCAATCACCACGAATTCTCCGGAGGTGGTCCAGAACGCCATGTCGGGATCGACATGCCCGACGATCAGCGCATTCAGGGCGCCGCCCCACCCGGCAAGCACGGCCGCAAGCGTGTAAATGATGTGGATGCTTTGAGTGGCGGAAACGCCGAGATATTCGACCCGGATCTCGTTCTCGCGGATCGCATCGGCGAGCATGCCGACTGGCGTAAGCGAGAAGCGCCAAACCGCGATCACCGACAGCGTCAGGAGCACGACCGCAAAGGCATAACCGAGGAAGCGCGCCTGCCCAGTTATCGGTTGCCCGAACAGGGTGGGTGCGGTGATGTTGAAGCCGTCCGTGCCGCCGAACGAAGCGCTCTTCACCAGAGTTCCGTACAGGATCATGGAAAACGCGAGGCTCAGCATGGCAAAAAAGATGTCGCGGTAGCGGCGCATCAGGAAGCCGAGGACAAAGCCGACAAGGCCCGCCAACACGCCGGCGAGCGGCACAATGACCAGGGCCTCGGAAAGCTTGTAGTTCACCGCGAGAAGGCCTGCCGTGTAGCCGCCGATGGCGTAGAACAGCCCCTGGCCGAAAGAAACGAGCCCGGCTCGCATCAGCAGAACGAGGCCGAGCACCGCGATCGCCTTGGCGATCGCGATCGCGATCACGAATGCCCAAGACGGCAGGGACCATCCGACCGCAAGCAGAATCGCGGCGCCGGCGATGGTAAGAGCGAGAAAGCGCGTTCCGTTCATATCTTCCTGGGCTCCGGCGCGGCGAACAGACCCTTGGGACGCACGACAAGGACGAGAGCCATGGCGCCGTAGATGCTGAAGAGTTCGGCTTCCGGCCAATAGTGAACGGCAGCGGCGCGGACGAAGCCGACGAGGAGGGCGCCGAGCGCCGCACCGGGGATCGAACCGAGCCCTCCGATTACGACGACGGCGAACATCAGGACGATGACCTCGACGCCCATGCCGGGCACGACGGAGATCGTGGGCGCGACCAATGCACCGCCCACGCAGGCCAGCACGGTGCCGGCCACGAAGGTGACGAGGAACCAGCGGTCGACATCGATGCCGATTGCCTGGCTCATGTCGGCGTCATGGATGACGGCGCGCAGCATTTTCCCCTTGCGGGTCGATTGCAGGAAATAGGTGAGTGCCAGACCTGAAAACACCGCCGCGAACAGGACGATCAGGTTGTAGTTCGGGTAAGACAAGAGGCCGATCGAGAAGTTTCCCAGCATGCCATAGGGCTCGGAAACAAGGTACGGATCGACCCCCCAGATCAGTTTGATGGCATCTTCGAGAATGAGAAACAGGGCGTAAGTGACCAGAAGAAGGATGGTTGCGTCCCTGCCGCGCATGAAACGCAGCAGCCCCCGTTCTACTACAACCCCGAGGATGACTCCGGCTGCGATGCCGGCCACGATAAGCACTGGATAAACCACAAGCGGCGCCATCTCGCGGGCGATCCACGCGCTCGCTGCCGTCGCGGCCGCATAGGCGCCAATGGCATAGAAGGTGCCATGCGCCATGTTGAGGATGCGCATCACACCGAAGATGAGCGTCAGCCCGACGGCGATGAGGAAAAGCCAGGCCGCATACATGACTCCGTCGATCAGGAAGCCCAAAAAACCGGTCATGTGTTTTCCGGCGCCATGCTGGTCAGGTCGGCAGGCAGAACGACAAAACGTCGATCAACTCCGGAACGAGTTCAGTGGCGCATGTTCCTGACAGCGAACCGGCAGCCACCCGGATCAAGTCCGGGGCAGGCTTTCGCCGGAACATGCGCTAGTGGCTCTTGAATCCCAATTTGATCCACTCTTCGCTCTTTGCACCCTCTGGAGGATTCACTTTTTCGGCGGGATAGCGGCGCACGTCGGCGAAGGTCAGCTTGCCCCCTGCCTGTTTCGCGGTGGCATAGACGGTTTCCTGAACGGCCTGATGGCCCTTGCCCAACGCCATTTTGACGGTGCCGGAAGGACCGTCGAAGGCGAGCCCCGTCAGCGTCGCGGAAATCTCGTCCGCCGTCGGCACTTTGCTCGCGTTTCCGCCCTGCGCCTTCTCGTAAGCCGCCTTCGCCGCCAGCAGGGTCTGCACCATGTGATAGGACGGGTAGCTGGGTGCGCCCTTGAATTTGGCTTCGTAGTTTGCGCGGAGCCATTTGTTGAAGTTGTTGTCTGGCGCGAAGATGCCGTTCGGGCCGCGTGCGCCGATCACGGTACCGTCAGGGATCTGTCCGGCCTGCCGGTGCGTTGCGGTTTCGCCGGCGGTGAGAATGACCGTCGCGTTCTTGAACAGGTTGCGCGGGGCACCCTGCAGGATGAGGCCTTCAAGGTCTCCGCCCCAGAAGCTCGAGTGAATGATCTCCGCGCCGGAAGAGAGAAGCGCCGAGATTTCGGCATTGTACTGTCCGGCGCCGAGCTTCGGCATTTGCGAGGTCATCAGCTGAGCGTCGGGCTTGAGCCCCTTGAACGAGTGCTCGAAATCGTTCCAGGAATCCTGCCCCCAGGCATAGTTCTGATTGATGCCGGCGTATTTCTTGAGGTTCGGCCTGGTCTCGGCGATGTACATGGCGGCGGCGACATTATCCATGACGGCATGACCGACCGGGCGAAACACGTACTTGTAATTCGTGTCTTCGAAGATGCGCGGCGTTCCGCAATCGAAGAACAGCGTGACCTTCTTGAGCTCCTCCGCAACCGGCGCGATCGCCAGGCAGTCGCCCGACGAGATGTAGCCGACCACCATGTCGACGCCTTGCTGCTCCGCCAGGTTGCGGAACTCGCTGACCTGCTTTGTAGTCCCGCCCGCCTCGTCGATCACCACGAGCTCCACCGCGCGGCCGCCGATACCCTTTGCCACATAGGGCGCGGGCAGCTTGCCGGCGTTCGCTTCGGCCGCAAAGAGCTCGGCCGCATTGCGGGCCGGAATGCCGAACGGTCCGGCGGCAGCACCCGAGAGGAACGTCACGATGCCAACCTTGATCGGTTTCGGCTCCTGCCCCTGTACCGGTGTACTCGCGGCCAGGGCGAAGAGCGACGCGGCGACTGCCAAGGAGTACTTAAACATCTTGATTCCTCCCGTTGGGAACATGGCTTCTTGTTTCGCCGAGAAACTCTGCCTCACGCGATGCGCTGTGGCAATACACGCCGCATGATCAATATCGTAGCGCGCCCCCCAGGAAGGCCGATTGTCATAACATGAGCACGCCGATGCGCCGCATTCGGTCCGCCTGCTGCCCGCGCGCCGCGAGCGGCCACGCTGCCGCCGCGCCGCCGAGCAGCGCGATGAACTCGCGCCGCTTCATTCGATCACCTCGTCGGCACGGGCGAGCAGCGTCGGCGGCACTTCAAGACCGAGCGTCCTGGCGGTCTGCATGTTGATGACCAGCTCGAACTTGCTCGATTGGACGACTGGTTGCCGGCCGAGAGCCAAGCTGCCGTTGACCGGTTGGCTTCCCTCTTGCAGTATCCCCGACGAAAGGCGCAAGACCGTGGCATCCTATCGGCGGATCGAAGTCAAGCCTATCGCAGGAGCGCTCGGCGCTCAAACCGACGTCGACCTGGGTACCTTGGATGATGAAACGTTCAGGGAAATAGAGGCCGCCTGGCTCGAGCATCTTGTGGTGTTTTTCCGCAACCAGACCCTCACGCCCGAGCAGCAGATCGCCTTTGCTACGCGTTTCGGCGAAATCCACTATCACCCGTTCATGAAAGGCATGGACGAGCATCCCGAGATCCTCGAAATCATCAAGGAGGAGGGTGACACCAGAGCATTCGGGGAGGTCTGGCACACCGACCAGATGTTCAATCCGAAGCCCGCAAAGGCGACGATACTTTACGCCAAGGAGACGCCTGATGCGGGCGGTGATACGCTATTTGCCAACATGTACCTCGCCCGGAACGACGAGATAGGTTCTACGAGAGACGGCCGTTACGCCGGCAACGAGAAGATGGCAGCCAAGGTGCGCGACCCCGGCGACCTGCAGACGGAATCCGCGCATCCGCTTGTGCGGACCCATCCTGAGACCGGCCGCAAAGTGCTCTACATAGGCAATCACACGCAAACGCTCGATGGGTTCAAGCGCGCCGAGGCACGGCCAATTCTCGATTTTCTGATGACGCATGCCGTTCAGCCAGAGTTTACCTGCCGATTCCGCTGGGAGGTTGGTTCGCTGGCGATCTGGGACAACCGCTGCACCCAGCACCGCGCACTCAACGATTATCCGGGCAAGCGTCGGCGTATGCATCGGATCACCATCGCGGGTGATGCGCCGTTCTGAGGTCGGTAGTCATTTCCATTCTTCGGTGTGCCCACTACATCCATGAAATTTGCAGGGCCGGTATCGGTTTGATGTATGTCGAAGCT
>WNGF01005295.1_pt1 | contig 19811 bp, 16 predicted proteins | sample 5400641 | NCBI WGS metagenome assembly WNGF01 (sample SAMN13153371, study PRJNA577476) | soil metagenome | isolation source: 80 cm soil or saprolite under grassland replicate 2 | place: USA:California | collected 2016-06-15
CGGCGCCAATGGCAATGAGCCGGAGTTCGCCGAGGCCGCTGGCGTCGAACGTGATGTGCGCTGGCTCTATGAGGTCGAGAGCATCCACGTCCCATAGGTCTGTGTCGATGATCTGCCACTTGCCGCGAAACACCGTTGCCTTCTGCTTCCTGCCACGACCTACCCCCTCAGTCATCCTCGTCTTGTGCTTCTAACTATAATTGAGCTGCGACGGAAGCATCTACCACTAGACGCTGGCATCCAATAGTGGGATGCAAGCATCTCCATGTAGATGCTCGTCCGGCATACACATACAGATACTCTGCCCTCTGCTCGTGGAATCCACCGGTGGATGCAGGCCCCACCACGATCCGGCCCGCCGACCCGAGCGCAACTGCCAGATCGTAGCGCAGCTCCCACACTTTTCGGTCTGGGTCCCAGTGTCCACCAGCCTGCTTCACGCGTTCACGTACGGCCACTTCGGCAAAGGTGACGCGCAACGCGACAATCTGGTCATGTGCCGGCGCACGCGGTGCCGGTTCGCAATCGCGTTCAGCCACAGCCAGCTGAACGGTTTTGAGCCGCTTCTTTCGCTGCGCATCGTTGCGATAGCGGACACAGACGAGGCGGTCACCATACTGCGCGAGCAATTGTTTGGTGCCCTTCTGGCCCGGTTTGAGATGCAGACGTACCCGCATGGCGCGAGACGGGACCGAGGGCCGGGGCGGCGTCATGGACGGGACATCCTGTAGGAGCGATTTCGGACGCCGCGTGGGCCACCGCGCAGCATCTGGACCGCGATTATGATCATTGAGCCAGCGACCAGCCTCCGCCTTGCAACGGCGCCTGAAGATAGCACGCCGCTTTACGAGGCGCAAGCCGAGGGTCGCCTGTCTCCGGACGGAGACAGTAAAGCCTGGCCGCGGTGGAGCGGGCGGACGGCGAAGATCGTTTTGCAGTGGGACTGTGGGAGCGGCACGCGCAGTCCCTGGCGGCCTTTCACGTTGTGGGTCGGCGGATGCGCGCCTCGGGCTGGCGAGAGCGCCGGCGCGCTCAGATCACCCCGTCGTCCCTGAGCCGCGAGATCTCCGCAGCTTCGAGCCCCAGCTCGGAGAGGATCTGTTCGGTGTGCTGGCCGAGATCGGTGGTGGCCGCCGCACCCGGCCGGGGTCCTCGCCATCTTGAACGGAACGCCGGGCGGTCGGAAAGGCCCCGCCGACGGGTGGTCGATCGTCTGCACCATCGCCCGCGCGAGCGCCTAGCTAAGCTAGGGATCGGCGAGCGCGTGCGCGACGGTGCAGGCGCCCCGCACGGCCCCGCTACCGCCCGCAACCGCGAGATCCACGCGTCGGCGGTATCGCCGGCCAGCGCCTCCTCCACGAGGCGACCCGCCAGCTCGCGGTTGCCGACGCGGGCGCTGTTGGTGACCAAGCGCGGGCCGGTCGCCCATTCGGGATGGGCCATCGCCGCGGCGAAGCGGCCGAACTGGGCGTCGTTGGCGACGGCGAGGGCGGCCGTGCGTGCCCGGGTGGGGTAGGTCCGGCAGGGCACGATGCTGGGATGACCGTTGCCGAAGTGCGCGGCCTCGCGGCCCGAGGCGAAATGGTTCGATGCGACGTCAGCCAGCAGCGTGAGCCGAGACGCGCCTGCCGGTGGCGTTCACGAAGTTCGTGGTCGAGCGCCGGATGCCGCTCTCCCGGTTCGTGGACATCACCTCGGCCAACGCGGCGTGGATCCTCGGCCTGTACCCGCAGAAGGGCGCCATCCAGCCGTGCAGCGACGCTGATCGCGGCATTTCTCGCATTTCTCGTGGCCATGTGGCGTTTACTCCGACAGGCTGCTAAAATCGCGCCACGACGCTCCGAGAGATCGAACGCGGCAGGCGGTCTGCCGCCGCGTCCCCTTCCGAACCTCAACCCCTACCAGGGAGGGCGGTCGCCATGACGACGCTCCGAGCGAAGCATTCTCACGTCGGGCTCATCCTGCTGATCGTGGTCCTGGCCGCCTTGTTCGCGGTGGCGCCAGCGGCCGCCCAGGGCAAGAAGCTCTCGATCGCCTACATGCCTCACCCCATCCACGAGCAGCAGCTCCGGTGGATGAAGAAGTGGGGCGAGGCCAACGGGGTCGAGATCAAGCCGACCCCGATCTCCTACGAGGTCTACGTCGAGAAGCTCACGGCGAGCTTCCTGGCCAGGTCCCAGGAGTACGACGTCATCTGGCACAACGACGACTGGGGGCAGCTCTGGGGCGCCTTCATGGAGCCGGTCGAGGACATCAAGGCGCTCGGCCTCATGGACCGGAAGATCCTGGTCGACGAGGCGATGCTCTGGCCCCAGCCCGACGGGAAGAAGGCGGCGACCGCGGTCCCCTTCAACGAGACGCTCGGGATCTTCTTCTACCGCAAGGACCTCATCACGGAAGCGGAGTACCCGAGGACGTGGGCCGACCTGGTCCGCGTGTCGCTGAAGCTCCAGAAGGACGGCAAGGTCAAGTGGGGCTTCGTCGGCGGGATGAAGTACCCGCACACGTGGTTCACGCTGCTCTGGTCGCTGTGGACCAACGACTGCGACATCTTCGCCCCCTACAACGAGCGGGACAACGACAAGCTCGCCAAGAACGGCTGGAAGTCGATGCTCGGGGACAAGTGCGCCCGCGAGGCCCTCGAGTTCTGGTGGGACAACATCAACGTCCACAAGATCTCGCCGCCCGCGCTGGTGAGCTACACGCGGACCGAGGCCGACGGCATCTTCATGGCCGGCGAGGCGTTCATGACGATGAACGACACCCCGCTCTACGGCAAGTACAACGACCCCGCGGCCTCGAAGGTCGCCGGCAAGGTGGCGATGGGCAAGTTCCCCCTCGGGCCCAGCTCGACGAAGAAGGGTCTCGCCTGGCGGGCGGCATGGTTCTGGGCGGTCCCCAAGGCCGTCTCGCCCTCCCAGAAGAAGCTCGCCAAGGAGCTCCTGTCGTGGCTCGCCGAGAACGACGAGGTCCAGCGCGACATCTTCAAGTCGACGGCGGGCATCCCGCCGATCACCCGGGTGCAGGCCGCGCTCGCCAAGGAGGATCCGCTCTTCGTCCTGCTGAAGGCGACCCTGATCGACGCCCCGTACCACATCGTCCCCGCCTACTACTTCAAGCAGTGGCCGGAGATCCACGCCACCTTCTCGGACATCGCCGCCAAGGCGCTCATCGGCAAGCGCGAGGACATCCCCAAGACCCTCTCGGAAGGCGGCCAGAAGCTCACCGCGATCATGACGCGCTGAAGAGCCGCCAGCGATGGCGCCCGACCGTCGCCGGAAGAGCGATGCGGTGAGGGGGTCTGGGGGAGGGGCGACGCCGCTCCCCCCCAGGACGAGCTGAGCCTCGGGTGGCCGGTGTCCTGAATCGGTCCCGAGCGCGCTCCGGCGCCTCGAGCCCCGCCGTCTCCCTGAGCCGCCAGCGCCGCCGGTTCGTTCTGGCGCTCGTCGCGCCGGCGGCGCTGGTCCTCCTGGTCTTCCAGGTCCTGCCGGTCCTCATGGGGGTGGACGCGAGCCTGCGCGACTACTCCCTCACCGACGCCGTCCATCCGCTCGTCGGCCTCAAGAACTTCCGCCGCGTCGTGACGGATGCGCACTTCCTCGGGGTCGTGCTCGTCAACACCTTCGCCTTCATGCTCCTGTCCGTGGCCGGCGGCGTGCTCCTCGGGCTGGTCTTCGCCCTGCTGCTGAACCGGCCGTTCCCGGGGCGGAGCGTGGCCCGGACCCTCATCGTCTTCCCGTTGATGGTGGCGCCGGTGGTGGCGTCGATCATGATCGCCTGGATCTTCAACGACCAGTTCGGCGTCGCCAACGCCCTGCTGGGGGCGCTCGGGGTGGCGCCGGTGGCGTGGCTGGTCCACCCCGCGCTCGGCCTGCTGATCGTCATCCTCACCGACGTGTGGCTGCAGACCCCGTTCTACGTCCTGATCCTCCTCGCGGGGCTGCAGACCATGCCCCGCGAGCCCCACGAGGCGGCGCGGGTCGACGGGGCCAACGCCTGGCAGGTCTTCCGGAACGTGACGCTGCCGCTGCTCCGGCCGGTCCTCCTCGTCGCCATCGTGATCCGGTCGGTGGATGCCTTTCGCGTCTTCGACACGGTGTGGACGATCACCAAGGGGGAGCCGGGGCGCGCCACCGAGGTCTTCAGCATCTACGCCTACAAGGAAGCGTTCGTCTTCCTCAACTTCGGCATGGGCGCCGCCGCCTCCCTGGTCGGCGCCGCCATCATCATGCTGGTGGGGTGGCTGCTCTACGTCGGGCTCGCCTACGCCACCGAGGTGTCGCGGTGAGGACGGGCGGGCGGACGGTCTTCGTCGCGCTGGTGCTGGCGGCGCTCTTCGCGCTGATGCTCTTCCCGGTGTTCTGGCTGACACTGACCGCGCTCCGGCCGGAGTCCGAGGTCTTCTACGTCCACCGCGGCACGCACCTCACGCTCGCGAACTTCGCGAAGGCCTGGCGGGCGCCGAAGATCCAGGAGTCCTTCGTCAACAGCGCGGTGCTGGCGACGCTGGCGACCGTCTTCTCGTTGCAGGTGACCGTGCTCAGCGGCTACATGCTGTCGCGCTTCAAGGGGGCGACGAACAAGATCTGGTTCACGACGATCTACCTGTTCCGGACGGTGCCGTACATCACGTGGGTCCTGCCGCTGTACCTCCTGACGCAGGCCCTCGGCATCTACGACACCTATCTGGGCCTGCTCCTGCCCCACGTCGCCGTGCACGTATGCTTCTTCAGCTGGGTGATGAAGGGGTTCTTCGACGGGGTGGAGCCCGAGATGGAGCACGCGGCGTACATCGACGGCTGCTCGCACTGGGGCGCGTTCGTCCGGATCGTGCTGCCGCAGGCGCGGCCCGGGATCGTGGCGCTGGCCATCCTCTGCTGGCTGTTCACCTGGAACGAGTTCCTGTTCGCCCTGATCCTCACCGGGAGCCGGACGCCGCTGCTCACCGTGACCATGGCCCAGTTCGTCCACGAGCTCGGGGTGGAGTGGCATCTCATGAGCGCCACCGCGGTGATGGCCATGGTCCCGGCCGCGATCGTCACGCTGTTCGCCCAGAAGTACGTCGTCTCCGGCCTCCGTCTCTGAGGGCGTCGCGACCCCGTCCGGCGGCAGGGGGCGGACCACCCCGATCAATCAGCCCCGGGTGTTCGGAGCCTGATGAGAGTCGCCGACGGCGAGAACTCCGTCGTCACCGCCTACTCCAGGAACACCCGGGCTTCGCCCAGCACGTACACCTCTCCGACAGGCTCAAATCTCGCACGAATCTACAGAACCGGGGGGGCGGTCCCCAATTCTGAAGCCGGGCCAACAGTTTTGGGGGCGCGTGAGCCCCGTCCTCTCGCGCAAGTGCGCGAACTGCCTGCGGTAGCCCCGTGGCGCTCGTCTTGCTACTCCGACCGATGCCCGGGAGGATCGGGAGGCCGTCGCGAAGGCGCTCCGCTGAGGGCAGCCCTCAGATAGGAGGTTGACCTCGAGCCCGATCACGCTCTCCTGGTTCGGACGTGCAACGTGCGCAAAGGGGGGCCCCTCTTCTCGCTGTGAGGCACCGACGCCCTCTTGTCTGACCCCTCGCGACGGGTCCGCGGGCGCTCCGCGGACAGCCGCCGACGGTCGCTCGGAGGAGAACGTGACCCGACGCTGGCGCACCGGGATGTGGACGCTACTCCGGTTCTGGGCAGGCAAGTTCCTCAATAGCGCGGGCGTGCCCGGAGTTATCCTGTCCGGCACCTACGAGGCCGGGATCGGGCGGGCCTCGGTGCAAGTCACTCTCGGGCCGCTCTTTACGGTCGTGACGGTCAACGGGGTGGACGTCTACTTCCACCGGCTGACCGGGGCCGTCGACGGGGTGGGCTTTACTGCGCCCGCTGGTTACGCACCGGTTGATATTCTCGAATCAGAGTTTCCTGCCGCGGGACCCGTCGAAGAGGAGGCCCGAACTCGAAGCTGAACCCCGCGGCCCCGCTATGCTGAGCCCGAGGCGGAGCATGCGCGTACGTGGGAGGCTGCGGGCGCGTTCGTCCGGATCGTGTTGCCGCAGGCGCGGCCGGGGATCGTTGCCATCCTCTGCCGGCTGTTCAAACGCGGCCAATTTCTCCAGGACCTCGACGGGCTCAATGCCGTGGGCTCAGCGTCCCTCGCGGCGCCTGATCACTTCCGCCACCCGCCGCCAGTACGCGCGCTCCTCGATCCGCTCCTCGCCGTACCAGTCGGCATTGGAGAGCGCCCGTTCTGCGGCCTGGCCCGGGCCGAGTTGCTCCATGAGGAACACCGCCATGCGTTCGACGCTGCCCTGCGACGCGACTGCCTGAGAGGTCTCCCCGCTGGGCCGTTCGTCGCCTCGTGCCCCCGGCGAGTCGGTCCGTGCCTGTGACGAAGTCGGCGGGTGGCTGCCACGGCCGGTGACCGACGGCTGCTGCTCCGACGGTGGGGGCTCGACCGCTGGCGGCGCCTTGCGCGCGGGTAGGCTCAGGTCGCCCGACGATTCCGGCTCCTCGGGAGGTGTACCCGTCTGGCCTGGCGCCGGCGCGCTCGGCGCCGCCGGAGCCGCAGGCGTGGATGTTCCCTGAGGCAGATCCGACCCGACGTCCGGGGGGCGCTCGCTGCGAGCGACCGGAGCCGGCCCTCGATCGGCCACCGATCCGCCCACCGGACGGCCGAGGAATCCCGTTTGTCGTACTGCGCTGAAGTAGCCGACACCGAGGACGATCGCGATCGTCCCGGCGACGGCGCCCGCCAGCAGCGGTGGCTTGCGGCGCCGATCCGCGGCCACCCGGTCGTCCTCCTCGGCGGGGATGTCGTCACGACGCCATCGCCCCTTCTTCGGCCAGGGCGGCGCCTCCCTCTCCAGGGGGTCGTCTCCCGCCCCTGGCCCACTCACCGGTTCGCTCGACGTCTCCACCGCGGCCAGCTCGTCTTCGAGCCGAACTCCGCACGCGCCGCAATGCGTCGTGTCTTCCTGGAGCGGCGACTTGCACAGCGGACATTGCCGGCGCCGGCTGGCGCCGCACCGGCCGCAGCGGCGGTTACTCGCCGGATTCTCGTGACCACAGGGGAAACGCACTTGTCCTGAACCGGTTCCGCCAAGTTCGTTCATCATCGTATGTGTGAGCTACTCGCGATATCTATTCACGCTCGGCCTGCCGTCGGGCGCCCGAGGCGTGTCCTCAGCTTAGCCACCGACCGCGGAGCCACGCAACCCTTCGTCCACCCTGTCGACCGTCACGACCGTGAAGAGCGGCCCGAGGGTGACCCGCGCGGAGGCCCGTCCGATCCCGGAGGGCCTTCGGGACGCCTGGCGAGGGTGGCGGCTTCAGTCCCGCGGCTTGGCGAAACCAGTTTCGATGACCACCACACGCTGGCGGGCGGTCGCCGTACCGAAGTTGGAATCGGCGACGACGTAGGCACCGTCGGCGGAGATGGCGGCGCGGGGAGTGGACCAGTAGCCTCCGGCGCCGTCGCTGGAGAAGGCGAGGCTCCGGTGTTGCGCAAGCCGCCGGACCTCGGCGCCGTTGTCGCGGATCACCATGATCTCCCCGAGGTGGGCAGTGCGCTTGAGGGGTGTCTTGTCGTTAGGGTCGCGCGGCTGCTTGTAAGGCTCGGACGTGGTCGACACCACGCAGTAGGGCGCGGCCTTGGCGCAGCCGATGTGGAGATCGACCCAGGTGTCCTCGGCGCCGCAGCGGAACAGGGGGAAGACGCGCTTGAGGCCGCCGCCCAGCTCGACCGGGAGTCCCATCCGGCGGTCCTTGTTGAGCTGGATGGTATAGATCGAGACGCCGCAGGGGGTCTGCTCGTCGATGGCCAGGACGAGGAGCTGGTTGCCGGCGGAGTCCTCCATGATGTCGGAATGGCTGCCGTTGAGACAGGCCTCGCCGGGGTCGCAGATCCCATCGAGGTTGCCCTCGCCGCCGACGACGTTCTCGGGTCCGCGAGCGACCAGATCGAGGCGTTCGGACTGCGCGTTGACGGCATAGACGGCGAAGGCCCCGTCGCCCGGAACCAAGACGACGTAGCGCATGCCGGAGGCGCGGTCGACGCCCTTGGAGATCGTGACGTAGTCGACGTCCACTCCCGCCGGCATGTCCCCGCAGTAGGTCGTCTTCGCGCCCACGTCGAGGGCGCAGACGCGGCGCTCCCGGGGCGCGACGAAGGAGAGCCAGTTGTCCCTGGAGATCTCGCCCGCGCCCCCGGCGGAGATCGAAGAGAAGCGAAACGGGCCACGCGAGTAATCCACGAGGACCTCGGCGCTGCCGGTCGACACGTTGTACCGCTGCACGGACGCGCCCGAGAAGAAATAGAGCAGGCTCTTGTCCTGCGCGTCCCAGAGCGCTCCCTCGACGCCGAAGGGCACGCGGGCCTTGAGGCGGCCGCTCAGCAGGTCGACGATCATCGGGATGCCCCACTCGGAGATCAGCGCGTAGTGGTTGCCGGCGCTGATCGGCGACGGCGTCGAGTACCCATGAACGGAGGGCGCGCGGCCGAGGATACGAACCACGGCGCCGAAGTTCGGATCGACGTAGCTCTTGCCCACGAGGGGCGGGGCGAAGTCCCCGGCGGGGCGCTCGCCGGGCACGGTGCAGACGGCCGCGTTCGAGGGCGGCAGCCCCGGCACATCGGAGCAGCCGGTGGGCCCGGCGATGTAGCTGACCCGGGGATAGTGACGGGCGAGCACGGTGTAGGTGACCTGGACCGTGCGCGGGACGTTCTGCTCGTCGGTGATCGCGATGGTGCTCTCGTAGCTTCCCGCCGGGCGAGACGAGACCCACGAGGCGACGGGAACGACCCTGATGGTCGCGTCGCCGGTGCCCGCCACGGGGTCGAGCGTCAGCATGTCCGGGTTGGACACCGTCGCGCGCCAGGGGCCGGCGGAGGTGACCATGAGGGGAACGGCCTTCGGGAAGGGTCCGCCCTCGGGGAACCGGAGCGCGACCTCCTGGACGGAGACGGAGAGCGCGTGAGCGAGCGCCGGAGCCAGCGAGAGCAGAACGGCCCCGAGCAAGATCTTGCGCATCGCAGGACCACCTCCCTCGATGACGGTGCGGGCGTACTCAGTGTACCGCGTCGGCCTCGGAAACTCGGAGGGGGGCTCCGCCCCCCTTCCGAACCTCCCCCCAGGACGCAGTGCGAGCCGCAGGACGGCCTCGGGCTGGGCCCCGTGCGTCCGAGGCGGTTGCGCCGGCGGAGCCGGCGCTCGAAGCGGAACGCCCACCGGTCGCGGTATTTCTCGTGGCCATGTGGCGTTTACTCCGACACGCTCCTATTGGATGTCGCGCGGTGGCGGAGGTCGATCGGCTACTGGAGGCGGGCCGGCGGCTTCCGGGCCGGGGTCGGCTTGATCAGCGGATCGAGCACGCGCGCCAGGCGCGCCTCGTCGGCGCGCCCGTGGATGCGCGCGACCATCTCGCCCTTCTTGTTGATCACCACCGTGTAGGGCGTGCCCTTGAAGCCGAAGCGGTTGGCGATGGTGAGGCGCGGGTCGAGCCCGGCGGGGTAGGTGGCGCCGTGGCCCTTGAGAAAGCGCTGGGCGTCAGCGGCGGTATCCTGGATCAGGACGCCCACCACCTCGACGCCGCTCGGCTTGTACTTCTCGTAGGTGCGCTCGACGCCGGGCGCCTCTTCCTCGCAGACCTTGCACCAGGACGCCTGGAAGCGCACCACCAGGATCTTCTTGCCGATGAGGCTCCGTGAGTCGAAGAGCCCCGAGCCGTCGAGGAGCGCGAAGCTGAAGGCGGGCGCCGACGGGGCCGCGAGCGCGGGAGCGGCCAGGAGGGCGAGGGCGAGACCGGCCAGAACGCGGCGCACGCGCATAGTATAATCCTCGACGTGAACGACCTCGAGCGAGAATTGCGGCGCGCCGTCGAGGGCGAGGTGCGGTTCGACGCCTACTCCCGCCTCCTCTACTCGACGGATGCCTCCATGTACCAGATGGAGCCCATCGGCGTCGTCATCCCGCGCCACGCGGACGACGTCCAGGCCGCCATCGAGGTCGCCCGCCGTCAGCGGGTGCCGCTGCTGCCGCGCGGCGGCGGGACGTCGCTCACCGGCCAGGCGGTGAACCGCGCCGTGGTCCTCGACTTCACGCCGCACATGGCGGGCGTCCTCGAGGTGAACCAGGATGAGCGGTGGGCGCGCGTCCAGCCCGGGCTCGTCCAGGACGAGCTGAACCATCATGTGCGCGGCCGGGGGCTGCTGTTCGGCCCCGACACCTCGACGTCGAACCGCGCCACCATCGGCGGCATGCTCGGGAACAACTCGGGCGGGGCCCACTCCATCGCCTACGGGCTCACCATCGAGCATGTCATCGAGCTGACCGCGATCCTGGCCGACGGCAGCCGGGCGGTCTTCGGCGAGGTCACGGCGGAGGCCTTTGCGGCGAAGACGAAGGCGCCCGGGCTCGAGGGCCAGATCTACCGCGAGGTCGCCCGGATCAGGGGACAGTATCGCGACGAGATCGCCCTCCGCTATCGCAGGCACTGGCGCCGGGTGTGCGGCTACAACCTGGACGAGCTGATCAAGGACCGCCCGCTCAACATGGCGCGGCTCATCGTGGGCTCCGAGGGCACGTTCCTCACCGTGGTCGAGGCGAAGGTCCGCCTCGTGCGCCGGCCGACGAGGACGGCGCTGGATGTGATCCACTACCGGGACATGCAGGAGGCGCTCGACTCCTCCCAGGCCATCCTCGAGACGGGTCCCTACGCCGTCGAGCTGACCGACAAGATGATCCTGGACCTGGCCCGGAACAACATCGAGCAGTCCAAGCGGATGGGGTTCGTCCAGGGTGACCCGGCCGCCATCCTCATCGTCGAGTACGCGGGGGAGAGCGACGGCGAGGTCAAGGCCAAGGTCGAGGCGCTCGAGGGGCGGCGCGCGCGGGACCGCTTCGGCTACGCCTCCCACATCGCCTACGACGCCGGGGAGCAGCAGTCGATCTGGAAGCTGCGCAAGGCGGGGCTCGGGCTGCTCCTCGGGATGAAGGGCGAGGCCAAGCCCATCGCCTTCGTCGAGGACACGGCGGTGGATCCCAAACACCTCCCCGAGTTCGTGCCGCGCTTCCGCGCGATCATGGCCAAGCACGGCGCCGAGGGCGCCTACTACGGCCACTGCTCGGTCGGCTGCCTCCACATCCGCCCCGTGATCAATCTGAAGACCCCGCGCGGACTCGAGCAGGTCGAGGCGATGGCCGGCGACATCTTCGATCTGGTGCTCGAGTACGGGGGCGCCATCTCGAGCGAGCACGGCGACGGCCGCGCGCGGAGCCCCTTCCTCGAGCGCGTGTACGGCCCCACGATCATGCGCGCCTTCCGCGAGCTGAAGGCGGCTTTCGACCCCGGGAACCTGATGAACCCCGGCAACATCGTGGCGAGCCCCGGCGTCACCGAGCACCTGCGCTACGGCGCCGCCTACAGGACCTGGGAGCCCAGGACGCTGCTGGACTTCTCCGCGCAGGGAGGGTTCGCCGCCGCCGTCGAGATGTGCAACGGCGTCGGCGTCTGCCGGAAGACGCTCGAGGGCACCATGTGCCCCTCGTACATGGCGACGCGGGACGAGGAGCACTCGACGCGCGGGCGCGCCAACGCGCTGCGCGCCGTGCTCTCGGGCAAGGTCCCCGCCTCGGACTTCGCGGGCAAGCGGCTCTACGAGGTCATGGACCTCTGCCTGGAGTGCAAGGGATGCAAGGCCGAGTGCCCGTCCAACGTGGACATGGCCAAGCTGAAGTACGAGTTCCTGAACCACTACCACTCGGTCAACGGCCTGCCGCTGCGGAATCGCCTCTTCGGGCGCATCGCCGGGCTCTCGGCGTGGGGCGCGCGGCTGGCCCCGCTCTCCAACTGGGTCGCGGCGTCGTGGCCGAACCGGGCGCTCATGGAGTGGCTCGTCGGCATCGACCGCCGCCGGCCGCTCCCGCCCTTCGCGCGCCAGACCTTCACCGACTGGTTCGACGGCCGGAAGCCGCGACGGGACGCGCCCCGCGGCAGCGTGGTGCTCTTCCACGACACCTTCGTGACCTACAACACGCCGGAGATCGGCCGCGCCGCCGTGGAGCTGCTCGAGGCGGCCGGCTACGGCGTGGAGCTGGTGGACAAGACGTGCTGCGGCCGCCCGCTCATCTCCAAGGGCATGCTCGGCGAGGCCAGGTCCCACGCCGAGTGGAACGTGGCGCGGCTCGCGCCCCGGGCGGCGCGCGGCGTCCCCATCGTCGGGCTCGAGCCCTCGTGCCTGCTCACCCTGCGCGACGAGTACGTGGACCTGCTGCGCTCCGACGACGCGCGTCAGGTCGCGCGCTCGAGCTTCCTCCTGGAGGAGTTCTTGTTGCGCGAAGCGGCGCGCGGGCTCACGCTGCCGTGGAGAACGGGCGCGCGCCGCGCGCTGCTCCACGGCCACTGCCACCAGAAGGCCCTCGTCGGCACCGCGCCGACGGTGGCCGCGCTCGCGTGGGCGGGCTTCGAGGTCACCGAGGTGGACTCCGGGTGCTGCGGCATGGCCGGCTCCTTCGGCTTCGAGAAGGAGCACTACGACATCTCGGTGACGCTCGGCAACCGGCGGCTGGCGCCGGCGGTGAAGGCGGCATCGGCGGATACCGAGGTCGTCGCGCCCGGCATCTCCTGCCGCCAGCAGATCCAGCACCTGACCGGGCGCCGGGCCAAGCACCCGGCCGAAGTGCTGCGAGAATCGCTGGCGACGCGCTGACCGCCCGTTCCCCAGCCGCGGAGGCGACACATGCGACTGAGCGTCGATACGCTGGAAGGTCTCTACCAGACCATGGTCCGCATCCGCCGCTTCGACGAGAAGACGGCCGAGCTGTTCAACGCCGGGCTGGTCAAGGGCACCGCGCACAGCTACGTGGGACAGGAGGCCGTGGCCGCCGGGGCGTGCGCCCCGCTGCGGCATGACGACGCCGTCGTCGGCAACCACCGGGGCCACGGTCACTGCATCGCCAAGGGTGCGCGGGTGGACCGGATGATGGCCGAGCTGATGGGGCGCGTCACCGGCTATTGCCGGGGCCTCGGCGGCTCGATGCACATCGCCGATCTCGACCTCGGCATCCTCGGCTGCAACGGGATCGTCGCCGCCGGCGTGCCCATCGGGGCGGGCGCCGCGCTCGCCGCGAAGCTCACGGGCACCGACCGGGTGGTCGTGGCGTTCTTCGGGGACGGCGGCGCCAACCAGGGCGTGGTCTACGAGGTGCTGAACCTCGCCACCGTGTGGAAGCTCCCGCTCATCTTCGTCTGCGAGAACAACCAGTACGCGCTGTCGACCTCGACCGCCCGCACCACCGCCGGCGAGGGTGTGGCCACCCGGGCGCGCGCGTTCGGCATCCCGGCGGCGCGGGTGGAGGGCAACGACGTGCTCGCGGTGCACGAGGCCGTCGCGGCGGCGGTGGCGCGCGCGAGGATGGGCGAGGGCCCGAGCCTCGTCGAGGCGATGACCTACCGCTGGGGCGGGCACAGCATGCGCGCGAACCTGCCCGAGTACCGCACCAAGCAGGAAGAGCTCGAGTGGATGGAGCGCGACCCGATCGCGCGGCTGGAGCGGCGGCTGCTCGAGGCGCACGGCGTCACGGAGATGAGGATCAAGGAGCTGTGCCTCGGCGTCGAGCGCGAGCTGGACGAGGCCGTGCGCGTCGCGACCGGGAGCCCGGAGCCGACGGTGGAGCTGATGGAGGCCTCCGTCTACGCTCCCCGCATCGAGGTGAGCGAGCCCGCCACGCGGGCCGGCCGCGAGATCACCGCCGCCGAGGCGCTCGGCGAAGCGCTCCGCCAGGAGATGGCAAGGGACGAGCGCGTCTTCGTCATGGGGGAGGACGTCGGCCTCATCGGCGGCATCTTCGGCGTGACGCGCGGGCTGCGGGAGGCATTCGGCGACGACCGGGTCCGTGACACGCCGATCACGGAGCCGGCCTTCTGCGGCATGGGCGTCGGGGCCGCGATCGCCGGGCTCCGCCCCGTGGTCGAGGTCCAGATCTTCGACTTCGTGACCCTGATGATGGACCAGATCGTGAACCAGGCGGCCAAGTTCCGTTACATGCTCGGCGGCGCCCCGACGGTGCCGCTCGTGATCCGCGGGCCGCAGGGCGGCGGCATCCGTCTCGCCGCCCAGCACTCGCAGAGCCTGGAGGCCTGGTTCGTCCACATCCCGGGCCTCGTCGTCGTCGCGCCCTCCACCCCCTACGACGCCAAGGGGCTCCTGGCCGCCGCCATCCGGGAGGACAACCCGGTGATCTTCCTCGAGCACAAGATGCTCTATCCGCTCAAGGGCCCCGTCCCCGCCGAACCCTACGCCATCCCGCTCGGGCGCGCCGACGTCAAGCACGCCGGCACCGACGTCACGGTGGTCGCCACCCAGATGATGGTCCACCGCGCCCTCGGCGCCGCCGCGGACCTCGAGAAGGAGGGCATCAGTGTGGAGGTGATCGACCCGCGCACCCTCGTGCCCCTCGACGAGGCCACGATCCTCGACTCGGTGAGGAAGACCGGGCGCCTCGTCATCGCCCACGAGGCGGTGAAGCGCGGAGGCTTCGGCGCCGAGATCGCCGCGCTGGTGACGGAGCACGCGCTCGACTACCTGGACGCGCCCATCCTGCGCGTCGCCGCGCGCAACGTCCCCATGCCCTACAATGACCGGCTGGAGCTGGCCACCATCCCCTCGCGCGAGGACATCGTCGCGGCGATCCGCTCGCTGGTCTGATGAACTCGGAGGGGGGCTTCGCCCCCCTTCCGAACCTCCCCCCAGGAACAGGTTGCGCCGGCAAAGCCGGCGCTCGAAAGCGTCGATGCCGCCGCGCGAGCTTCTCTCCGACAAACCCCGGAAACGGGGGCGACCTCTGTCTACTCGCGGCGGCCGCCCAGGAAGCGGAGGAGGAAGAGGAAGAGATTGATGAAGTCCAGGTAGAGCGAGAGGGCGCCCACGATCGCGTAGGAGCCGAGCTGCCCCGCGGGCACTGTCACCGCCATCTGCTTCAAGCGCTGCGCATCCCAGGCCGTGAGCCCCGTGAAGACGATGACGCCGACCACCGAGATCAGGAACTGCAACGCGGCGCTGTGCCAGAAGATCCCGACGATGGACGCCAGGACGAGACCGATCAGCCCCATGAAGAAGAACTGACCCGCCCCGGCCAGGCTCCGCGTGGTGGTGGAGCCGTAAAGGGCCAGGGCGCCGAACATCCCGGCCGTCACCACGAACGTCGTCGCGATCGAGGCCCCGGTGTAGGCAAGCACCAGGACCGACAGGGTCACTCCGGTCAAGGCGGCGTAGGCGATGAAGAGCAGGGTCGCCGTCCCCGGCGCGAGCCGGTCCACCCGGGCCGAGAGGTAGAAGACGAGCCCGATCTGCGCGACGAAGAGGCCGAGGAAGACCAGGTGATTCATCACCATGGCCTGGACGAGGCCGGGTGAGCTGGCGATGGAGTAGGCCACGACGGCCGTGATGCCGAGCCCGGCGCACATCCATCCGTAAACGGTTCGGAGGAAGGCGGTGACGCGCTCGGCCGTCGCGATACTCGTGCCTCCGAACGGTGTGGCGGGCGTTCTGTCCAAAGGCTCCATGGCGTCCCTCCTCCTTGTCCCCGCGTGCGGGGTCTCGGATGACCAGTATACCCCTGTGCCGGACGATCTCCTCGGACTGCTCGGACTGGCTGGGCAGCCGGCTTGACTCCGTGAAGCGGGGTCGATAGGCTCTGGCCGTCTCTTCCCGCCGCTACGTCCGGATCACCCAGGGTTCAGAACGAGGAGGCAGCCCGATGCCGTTCACGGACTTGCTGGTCGTGGTGGACCACGGGCGGACCTGCGCGGCGCGCATCGCCGCCGCCGCCCGGCTCGCCCGCGACTTCGACGCGGGCCTGATGGGCCTTCTCCGCCGGATCACAGTACCGGTGTGCATGTCCTCCTGACGGGACCGGAGGCGTGTCCGGCCTCGATACCATGCGCGCCGCGCGCTCCACGGCATGCTCGAACGGCTGATCGACTACTCGCCTTACGTCGGCATCCTCGCCGCGCTCTGCCTGGGAAGCCTGGGCGCGCCCATCCCGGAGGAGATCCCCGTCGTCACGGCGGGCCTGCTCGCCCGCCAGGAGGTGGTCCGCTGGTGGCTGGCGCTCCCGCTCTGCGTCGTCGGTGTTCTCTCCGGCGACATCGCCCTCTACTGGGTCGGCCGCCACTGGGGTGAGCATGTCCTGGAGCTGCGGTTGGTGCGGCGCGTCCTCGACCCCGCGCGGCGCGAGAAGCTGACGGCCGCCTACCGGAAGAACGGCCTGATCATCGTGTTCGCCGCGCGGCACGTGATGGGGCTCCGGGCGGCGGCGTTCTTGACGGCGGGGGTCGCCCGGATCCCGTTCTGGAAGTTCCTCGCCGTCGACGGCGCCGCCATCGGCTACGGCGTGCCCCTGAACTTCACCCTCGCGTACCTCTTCGCCGACCGCGTCCACGAGCTCCTCGCCAACGTGTACCGGATCGATCGGTGGATCGCCGTGCTGGCGGTCGTGGCCGCCGCCGGGTGGATCGGCGTCTTCGTGTGGCGGCGGAGCCGGCGGATGCTGGGCTAGACGCACCGTCTGGGCAAGCCGTCGTCTCGTCCGAGCTCCACCTCCGTGGGAATGGCCCGGATCCGTGTGGTGACCGGCGCGACGGTCACGAGCTGGCGCACCGCATAGGCCTCGTTCCGGGAGAGCAACACGACCGGACGCCGTCCGGCAGGAAAGGGCAGGTCAGCCCACCACACTTCGCCGCGCCGCACTACCAGGGCTCGCCGGCAAGGAGGCGAACGGCCGCGGAGGTCGCCGCCTTGATTTCCCGTCGACTCTCTGGCCTCCTGCGATACCCTACCTCGTACTCCCGGACGAGGGCTGCGTTTGCCTGGTGGTCGAGCCAGGCGCGGAGGGCGTCCTGCATGACGGCGCTGCGAGTCTTGCCGCTCTTCCTCCGCGCCCGCTCGACGGCCCGATACAGGTCATCGGGAATGCTCACCGCCACCTTGGTCGCAGCCTTCGCCATCCTATTCCCCCCTCTCGCTTACGCGGTATGTCCGTCAGTATGACATGGTCCATACTATCTTCATACTCGCTGGGAGTAGTGGGTCAATGTGGCCTCGGGACTGGGTCACGTTGCGAGCGAGACGAGGCGCGAGGGAAAACTCGGAGGGGGGCTTCGCCCCCCTTCCGAAACCTCCCCCCAGGAATCGGTTGCGCCGGCAAAGCCGGCGCTCGAACCTCGACAAGAGTCGCGCGAGGCCTTCGACGACAGGCCGAGGGAGCCAGCTTTGCACAGCGTACTCTCTGTACGTTGAGCGCTGGCGACCGGGTAACGAAGTATGGCGAAGCAAATTGGCCCAGTTCCTCGGAAGGGGAGCGAAGGCCCGCCGAGTTCCCTACCGCATGGGGGCGACGATCAGGTTGGTGGGCTTCCCGCGGAGGAAGTTCTCGATGTTCTCCACCGCGGCGAGCAAGCCCTCGCGGATGACCTCGGGCGTCTGACCGGCATTGTGGGGCGAGCAGACCACGTTGGGCAGGGAGAGGACCGGATCGGCTGACGCGAGCGGTTCCTGGTGGAACACGTCGAGCCCGGCCCCCATGATCCGCCGCTCCCGCAACGCCGCGAGCAGCGCCTCCCGGTCCACGAGCGCGCCCCGCCCGGTGTTCACCAGGATCGCCGTCGGCTTCATCACGGCGAGCTCCTTCTTGCCGATGAAGCCGCGGGTGTCCGGGGTCAGCCGCACGTGCAGGCTGATCACATCGGCGGTTCGCAGGATCTCTTCCTTCGTCGCCGGCCGCGCGCCCGTCTCGCGGATGCGCGCCTCGTCACCCCGCGCGCTCCAGCCGAGCACGTTCATGCCGATGCCGCGACCGAGAGCGGCCACACGGCTCCCGATGGCGCCCATGCCGAACACGCCCAGGGTCTTGCCGAGGAGCTGGGTGAGCAGCTCCCGCGGCCAGTGTCCCCGTCGCATCTCGGCGTCGAGGAGGACGATCTTGCGGGCGACCGCGAGCATCAGGCTCAGCGCGTGCTCGGCGACGGCGAAGGCATTGATGCCGGGCGTATTGCAGACGGTGACGCCGCGCATGCCGGCCGCGTTGAGGTCGATGTTGTCGGTGCCCGTGCCCCAGACGGAGACGAGCTTGAGCGCCGGGCAGGCGTGGAAGACGGCGTCGCTGAAGCGAGCGTGGGCGCGGATGTTGACGGCCGCGGTGGCGGCGCCGACGCGCCGGATCAACTCGCGCTCGTCGTCGGCGCCGCGCTCGGAGAAGACCCGGACCTCCCCGAGCTTCTTGGCGCGCTCGTGCGCCTCGGTCCCGGCGAAGACCGAGGGGAAGTCGTCGGGGACGACGATCACGCGGAGCCGCTGGCGAAGAGCGCCTGGGCGGCCGCCACTCCCGCGCCCGCCTCCGTCCTGTACCCGAGATCGCGAGCGGTCAGCTCGAGCGCCGACAGCGTCGGCAGCACGTAGAGCGGGCTCGAGGTGATGCCCATGTGCCCGACCCGCAGGGTCGTGGTGCGCATCTTGTCGAGCCCGGTGCCGATGAGGATGCCGTAGTGATCGCGCATGTGCCTGACCACGGCGGCGGGATCGATCCCGGCCGGGGTCTTGAAGCAGGACACCGTGTCGGAGAGGAGCGAGGAGTGCGGGAACATCTCGATCCGCATGGCGTCGAGGCCGGCGCGGAAGGCCCGGGCGGCGACGGCGTGACGCCGGAAGCGATGCGCGAGCCCTTCCTCGAGGATCAGCTTCACGGCGGCGCCGAGGGCCTGGGTGAGGTGAGTCGGAATCGAGACGGGTTGGCGGCGCGGAGCGCCGTCGGGGATCTGCCCGCCCCGAGAGGTCGGCATCCAGTTCTCCTTCCAGCGCAGGAGGTCGTAGGTCAACGTCGTGGCCTTCTGTTTCCGGCGCTCCATGGCCTCCCAGCCGGCGGGGCTGATCGAGACGAGGGCCATGCCGAGTGGCGCCGCGAGGCATTTCTGGGAACCCGTCATGTTGAAGTCCACGCCCCAGTCATCGGTGCGCACGTCGAGCCCGGCGAGCGAGGACACGGTGTCCAGCATGAACAGCGCGTCGTGCCGCTTGGCCAGCCGGCCCACCTCGGCGGCCGGGTAGGTGGTGCCCGTGGATGTCTCGTTGTGGACGAGCGTGACGGCCTTGGGTCGGGCGCGCTCGATCGCCTGCTCGAGCTTCGCGAGATCGATGGGCTGACCCGACTCCACCGCGAACTCCGTCACCTCGGCGCCGGCGCGGGTCATGATCTCGCGCATGAGGATTCCGAACACTCCCGCCACGACGACGACCACCGGATCGCCCGGCTCGATCAGCGAGACGGCCGCGGACTCCAGCCCGGTGCGCCCCGAGCCGGGCATGACGATGACTTCGCTCTTCGCCGTCTGGAAGACCTCACGGAGCCCGAGCGTGACGGGCTCCAGGATCTTCACGTCGAAGTGCTGGTCGTACTGGATGATGGGCGGCTGACTCAGGGCCTGGATGACGGGCCACGGCAGCTCGGTCGGACCAGGGATCATCAGGGTCGCCCGCGTCTGCGGGACGCCCCAGCGAATGCTCGGCTCCATGCTCAGGCTCCTTGAGTGCTCAGGTTCCGGCCTCGGCCAGTCGCCGTTCCCGGCGCCGGATCAGATAGAGATTGCGGCAATAGACGAACAGCCCGGCCCCCTGACCGAGGATGAAGACCGGGTCGAGACGATAGACGGCGTAGATGAACAGGGTGAGCCCCCCGCCGATCGAGAAGAACCAGAACGAGACGGGGATCACGCTCTCCTTCCTCCGCTCGGACGCGATCCACTGCACCAGGAAGCGCATGGAGAAGAACGCCTGCCCCA